>WNGB01017417.1_pt1 | contig 17662 bp, 12 predicted proteins | sample 5400681 | NCBI WGS metagenome assembly WNGB01 (sample SAMN13153367, study PRJNA577476) | soil metagenome | isolation source: 115 cm soil or saprolite under grassland replicate 2 | place: USA:California | collected 2016-06-15 | reverse complement strand
ACCATCCTCGGCAGTAATGGCGCGGACCTGCTCCTGGGCGGCGATGGTAACGACACCATCGACGGCCAGCAGGGCAATGACGTGGCCTTCATGGGCGCCGGCGACGATGTCTTCATCTGGGATCCCGGCGACGGCAGCGACACCGTCGAAGGCCAGGACGGCGCCGACACGATGCGCTTCAACGGCAGCAACACGGCTGAGATCTTCGATATCTCCGCCAACGGCAGCCGGGTGCGCTTCACTCGCAACGTGGGCAGTATCGTCATGGACCTCGACGATGTCGAGCAGATCGAGCTCAACACATTCGGCGCCGCCGATCAGACGACGCTCAATGGCGTGAACGGCACCGATCTCACGCATGTGGTGGTCAATCACGCACTCCTCAACGGGGCCGGCGATGGAGCCATCGACACTGTTGTTGTCAACGGCACCACCGGTGACGACTTCGCGATCGTAGCTGGTGGTCCCGCGGGGGTTAGCGTCTACAGCGTCATGGGGGCTGTTCTGGACGTCACGGGCGCCGAGGTGCAGGATGTCCTCAGCGTGCAGCTCCTCGCCGGCGACGATGTCCTCGACGCCTCGGGTATCGCCGTGGGTGCGATCAGCCTCACGGCCGACGGCGGAGACGGGAACGACGTGCTGATCGGCGGCGCAGGCAATGACACCCTGTTCGGTCGAGCCGGCGATGACGTACTGATCGGCGGCCCGGGGCTGGACGCTCTCGACGGAGGCGATGGAAACAACATCGTGATTCAGTAACCGCGTTCAAGCTACTTTGATGCCAGCGGCAGCCCCGGCTGCCGCTGCGCACGTCCACTACGGCTAGTCGGCTTTGACAGCCACGGCCTCCAGATAGTCGGCGGGCACGAGCAGCGTGCCGTCAGCGTCATGCGCAAACCGCCGCGCCGCGTCGAGCAGGTTACGGGCCAGTGCGTCGGCTCGAGGTGCATTCAGAGCCGCGAACGCCTTGACCACCGGCCCGTAGTAGGTGCGGAACAGATCGAGGTACTGCTCCGCCGATTCGAAGCGCCACAGAAATGTCTGACGCGTGATCTGGAGTGAGGCCGTGCCGACGCCCAAGAGCTCGCGCAGGCCGTCCTCGGTGCCCCAGCGCGTGGCAGGACGAAGACCCGCTGGCGGCGGCAGGTAGCGACCGACCACGCGGAGCATCTCGCCAATCCAGCCGTCGTGTGCCCAGTTGGCCAGGCCGATGCGCCCACCTGGCCGAGATACACGCAGTAGCTCGCGCGCGGCCTGTTCCTGGTTCGGCGTGAACATGACCCCGAGCGTCGAGAGCACCACGTCGTAGGCGCCATCGTCGGCGGCGAGGTGTTCGGCGTCCCCTTCTTCGAACGTGACGGACAATCCCTCCGCGGCAGCCCGAGTGCGTGCGCGCTCGAGCAGGCCAATCGATGCCGGTCACGGTGCACAGCCGGCGCGCGGCGGCAATGGCAGTGTTGCCACTCCCCGTCGCCACGTCCAGCACGCGCTCACCGGCGCGCAGCTCCACTGTGTCGCACAGGCGCTCGCTGATAGGTACGATCAGTGACGCGATTACGTGATAATCGCCACTGGCCCACGCCTGGCGCTGGCGGGTCTTGATCGCTGTGAAATCGGGTGCATCCATTGAGATGGCCATGGCAGTTGTTCTCCTGTTTGCTGAGAAAGTGATGGGCATTCGTCGAACCTAGATTCCCGCGCTGTCTGTGTGAGCCTCTGCCGGTTCCAACGTCGTTGCAGCGGCGCCCCGGCGGAGCAGGAATGTCACGGCGACGTGTGCGTCGCTGCTTGCGGTGTTGCCTGCGGCGTGGATATTGCCGGGTGCTTCGACCCACAAGTCGCCCGGTCGATAAGTGGTTTCGCCGTCGTCGCCCCGAACCGTCATGTCCTCGTCAAGGACGCCGACGAGCGTGAGCCCGGCGTGGGAGTGGCGCGGCGTCCATGCGCCTGGCGCGAATGCCAGCACCGTGGTTGCGACCTCATCAAATTCGCCGAAGCTGCCGACCGACACGCGCCGCGACTGGAAGGATGCAACCGGACCTGGTGGTGCATCGTCGCTCGCCATACCTTCGACGGTCGTCAGCGGTGCGCCTTCGGGCAGTAGGAACGTCACCAGCACGCGCGCGGGCGCCGCACTGGCATTCCCCGCGGCATGTATGTCGCCAGGCGCTTCAGCCCAGCCCTCGCCCGCCAGGAACACATCGTCGGTGCCGTACGCGCGGCGGGTCAGCTGCGGCGCCTTCACGCGGCATGCCGCGGAGCGTCCCGCGCCAACCGTTGGTCTGGATCGTGTCGATCTCCTGTCAGTACAGATGGCGAGTAGAGGCCGGGTTCCTCCAGCCCCCGCAAGAGCGCAACTTCTTGCTTCATAATCTTGCTCATTCGCAGCAAGAGGCTCTTGATCTGTGTGTCGGACCACTGGTGGGAGGCAATCTGGTCGACCAGTTCCAGCATCGGCACGGACAGCGCGTTTCGGGTCGACTGGTACATGCTGAGCGCCTCGGCCTCGTCGGCGCCTGAGTGGATCGATTCCAGAGCGCGGGCGAGGAGTTCTGCGTCCCTCAGCGCGTCAGTCATGCCGTGAGCGCTCAATGGGTCCTTGAAGTAGCCGGCATCGCCTACGAGTGCCCAGCCCTCTCCCCACGCCCGTCGCAGGAACCCCGGGTATCCGCGGAAGGTGCGGGTGGCGGCGGTGGCGGGGGCTGTGCCGGTTCTAAGCCGTTCGGCAAGCCGCGGCGCCGTGGCGCGTAAGGTCGACTCGATAAACTCCGTGCCGCCGCGCCCGATGAGGGCGGGGGTGGTGCTGACAAACACAACAACCTGGTCGCCGGTTGTCGGGATCGCACCGGCCGCCGCGTTGGCGCGCCACACCCATTCGTAGTCCTCGACGTCAGTGCCGCTCCAGTAGCCGTATGCGACGGCGCTCGCGTGTTGACCCGCGTAATCGATAGGTGCATCCACCAGACGCGCAATGGTCGAGCGCAAGCCATCTGCACCAACTACGAATCTGGCACGGATACTGAACGGTCGCCCGTCTCTCGCGGTGCCGGTCACGCCGGCCGGACGGTCACGGGGACCACGCAACAAGCCACTGACGGAGTGGCCGAATCGGACGTCGACACCCGCGTCGAAGGCCGCGTTCACCAGGATCGGATCGAGCACTGTTCGTCGCGGCGCATAGAGCGCATCGACCCCATCCGACGGTTCGATGTCGACAGGCACGACCTCATCCTGGTACGTGAAGGTCGTGCGGTGAACTGGCGGTGTTCCAGCGGCGCGGACCTCGTCCAGCAGCCCCCAGCGGTGGAGTTGCAGCACCCCGGCTCGCATGAATGCGTGGGTAGAGAGCGTGTCGACGCCCAAACGAGATTGGTCGATCAGCGCGACGCGCAGACCGCGCCGAGCCAGGAGCATCGCGGTGGCCGCGCCGGCGAGTCGAGCGCCAACGACGACCACGTCGAACGTGGGATCCAGGTCGATAATGGAGTTTCGCTGCATGTCTGATTCCGTCCTGTGTGTCGGCTGGTGCCTCAGCCGCGCAAGCTGATGGGCTGGTTCACGCGCTTACGTGCGAGCAGATGGCCAGTCACGGCGACCGCATCGGCACCGACACCATCCAGGAGGTTGGACCGCCGCGTGCGCTGGAATCGTTGGCCGAGGACGTACAGGCCGGGGATGGGCGTTACGCCATGGCGATGAGCAAACTCGCCATTGGAGTCCAGCGCCGGGAGATGCAGCCACGGATAGCTTCGGCGGTGGCCGGTCGCCCAGATGACCGTGGAGACTCCAGCACGGCGCAGGTCAATGCAGCGCGGTGCTTCAATGGGTGTTGACGGGTTGATGTATTCGGGAGGAGGAACCGTGTCGGTCAAGTCGCGCGCGGCGATGTACGCATCGATGCGCGTGAGTACGCGTTGCAAGCGCTGGTCGGCGCGGAGCATGGTGGTGTTCAGGTCGTCGGCGAAGATGGCAATCGGTCCGTCCAATCGCGTCAGGCGGCCGGTGAGCGTGACGCCGCTCGCGGCGAGAGTGATCAGGTCAATCGTGCGATCGGTGCGGCCGACAAGCTGCAGCGATGGCTCATGGCGGGCAGCCGCCCCGGAGGGCATCTCGTCGACAGTGCGATCGAGTGCGCCGACCTGGTCGAGCCACCAGAAGATGTCCTTGCCTCGGTAGCGGCGTGGCATACGGGTGTGGCCGCCGACGGCGAGATACACCTTGCGCCCGGCGCGCGAGAGCTCGTCGGCAAGCTGGACCCCGGTGGCGGAGGCGCCGACGATCAGCACAGCGCCATCGACAAGCTCGGCCGGATTGCGATAGTTGGCCGGAGCAAGCTGCTCGATGGATGGATGAAGTCGCGCGGCCAATCGCGGAATCGCCGGCAGATCGCTCCAGCCTGTGGCAATTACCACGTTATCTGCGGTCCAGGCGCCTCGGCTGGTGGCGACCTCGAAACCGCGGCCGCCATAGCCCAGCTGGTGGACCGTTGTGCGGGTGAGGATGGGCGCATCGAACCCCTGGCCATAGGCTGCGAGAAATCTCGCCACTTCGGCAGCCGCCATATAGGCATCTGGCTGCGTGCCCGTGTACTGCCAGTACGGCAGACGCGTCATCCAGTTGGGGGTCAGCATTCGCAGCGAGTCCCAGGTAGATGACAGCCAGCGCTCACCCACGCGCCCGCGCTCGATCACCACGTGCTCGGTGTGGGCCTCGCTGAGCAGACGGCTGGCGGCGAGTCCGGCCTGGCCGGCGCCGATGATGACGGTGTCGATGGATGGCATGACCACACACCGAGGGCCGGACGGTCGGTCCGGCCCTCGCACGTGTCGTATCTCTCGATCAGCCCGCCACCACGTCGACGGAAACGGGTACGCCGCGCGTGAGCACGTCGTACACGGCGGATCGCTGCCGCGACTGCTCGACCACCTGACGCAGCTTCTCGGGATCGTCACCCTTCACGTTGAAAGTGACCTTGAGCTGTTGGTAGCCGTTGCGGACGTCTTTCGACAGCCCGAGGATGCCAAGCAGATCGATATCGCCTTCGACAGTGGACGTGACCTCGGTGAGGTTCACACCGCGGGCGGCGGCAATGTTGGCCACACCCGCGGTCAAACAGGCGGCGAGCGCGTGCAGCAGGTACTCGACCGGCGTTGGGCCGTTGTCGTCGCCGACGAGGATGGCCGGGTGATCGGCGTCAGCAACGTGAGCGGTAGCGTGGTTCATCTCCTGCTTGGCGCCGAAGAACCCGTCGAGGGTTGACCGACTGTGCGTGCCGGAGATCCAGCGGTTGCTGGCACGGAACTGAAACTTGGCGATTTCTGGGTCGCCTTTGATGGCGTCGAGCGTCGCGAACAACGTTGCGGTGTCAACGCCATTGCGAATCGCTGAGTCGTTCATGATGGTCATGTGGAGTGGTCCTTTTCTGGATGTGCATACCCGCCGCGGGTGTTGCTGCGAGGGACCCTCAGACTAAGTCCAGGCAGTCGGCCCGGCTGCTAGGGAAGTGCACCTTTCGGTGCACCATTTCGCGAGCGACGCCCGTTCCAGTGCACCAATTCATGCCGCTCGACGCGCAGCTTGCATCGGCTGAGCGAAACCGTGCTCGATAGCCCATGCCGCGACCTGGCCACGGTTGTCGAACCTGAGCTTGCCAATGACGCGCTAGACGTACTCGGCGGTGCCTTCGGTTACCACGACCTCGGCCGCGAGCTGGCGATTGGTCAAGCCGTGGCGAGGAAAGCGATCACTTCATTTCGCTTCGGGTGAGGCTGGCCGCAATGCAGCGCGAAGTAGTCGGCAGCCGCGCCTCCCCGACCACTGAAAGCAGCGCATTCGAACCACTTCAAACTGGTCTAGCGCGATTGCCTCGCAGGCTGATGAACAACGTTTGGGATAGCAACGGATCTGGCGCGTGGAGGCCTCTAGAGTCTCGGTCTTGACGTGGGGCCGAGCGTGCGCTCGTCTCCGGCAGCGCGCAGGCAGCGCGTTCCTGGTAACCACAGTCGATTTATGCCGTGACCGCTTCGTGCTGACCTATCTGCGCCAGGAGCCACTGCTTGCGTTCGGGCTCCAGGAAGCCCAGGTGGCTGCTCTAGCCACGGGCGTCCTGGCCGCCAGCGTTCTGCTATTGCGCGTGACCCGACAAGTCCAGGCGATGGCTAGAAGCCCAATCCAATAAACACGTCGGTTGAGTTGTTGCCGGTCGGCGTACGGTCGGCCGGGGGGATCACCGAGGTCAGGGCTCGGCATGACAGCATGTTGCCGCAGGTGCCCTGGACGAACACCGGCACAAAGCTCGCGCCAGACGTGGCCAATGCTTCGTAGTCACCTGTGAAGTAGCCACTGGCAAACGGCGCATCGAGCATGTTGAAGCGATTCACAAGGGTTGCCCCGACACTCGTGTCGATGCTGTTCGACGAATCAGCCAGAAGCGTCGCGCGTGAGAACGTCTTGATCACATAGTTGGTTGGCATCGACCCCAACGACGTGGCAAGGAGCTGGTAGTAGCTGACGCCGATTTGGCCGCTACTCGACACGGCGACCGCGGCGGTGAACGCAGGCTGTCCGGTTGGTGTGCTCACCCGCTTTGGCTCAGTCCATGTGCCAGTTGCCTTATCGAAGGTCGAGATGACGATCTCATCGTGGCCGCTGAAGCGCGCGTCCTGCCACACAACATAGAGGTCGCCAGTACGCGCATCGACCGCCGGCATGGGCAGGATATCGCCCGTGCGAACTGGCGCAGGTGGCTTGTTGGTGCGTGGATCGACGTTGTTCGGGTCTGCGACACCCACCGTCAGCAGAGCTGAAATGAGCGTCGGCGAACTCCAGTTGTTCCCGCGATCGATGGATGACTGAACGGCCACATTGAAACCGTGCTTACCACCAGGGTTACCGCCGGCGTTGCTGCCCGTGTTGTAGATCTGGTCGAAGAAGTTGTAGAGCGTGCCCGTGAGCGGGTCGACGACGATGACGTTGCCAATCGTCTGGTTGTTCTGTCCGTTGGACTTGTTGATGCTGCGATTGATAATCCGCGCAGGCGTCCAAGTCTGGCCAAAGTCTTCCGTGCGCGAAAAGAGCGTGTAATCGGTGAATGCCGCGGCGTGCAAATCGGCTTCGACTCTCATGTTTGGCCCGATCAGGACATCCCACACGACATAGGCGTGGCCTGGTCGAGTCGGGTCGGCGGTGACGGACTCTTTGTCGTGGAAGTACTGGAAGTTACTGTCGGGGACAGGCAGCGGCACTTCGGTGGCAGCGTCGCCACGCAGGCTCTGAGCGTGCTGCCAGGTCAGGCCGCCGTCGTACGAGACGGCCGCGCCGACGGTGTTGCCGTTCTTGCCTGGGCTCTGGTTGAACGAGAGCGAGACGGTATAGGCAGTGGTCCCGTTCGGATCACTGGGTGTTCCCGGGCCAAAGGACACCCACGGATCGGAGGCGCGTTCGTAGCGCAGGTCCGCTGGACTGTTCGTGGCGCAGGCGGAGAATGGCAGCGCACGCACGGTCCATGAGGCGCCGCCATTCTGAGACACACCGGCCGTCAAGCCGTGAGCGCCGCCGTTGTCCCAGCGATCCTGCTGTTGGACGGTGATGATGCTCGCCGCGTTGGTCGGATTGATGGCGGCAAACGGCTCGACCTCGGACAGCACGTAATTTCTGCCGGTGCCGTCACCGACCGTGCATGCCGCGAAGGGGTCGTTTGCCGCGTTCGTGACCGACAAGACGCTCGCGGCGAGCACGAGGCTCGCCGAGCACAGCAGCGCAGCGAGCGTGGCGGCCAGCGGAGTAACCGATCGGAGCAGCCGTGCCTTTTTCATGTGGCGAGTAAACATCGTTGTCCGACGGCCCGCAACGGGCACGGACGTCAACGCCGGCCGGCGCGAGCCGAGCCCACTGGACTGGAAACGGACTGTTTTCGGACCACGACCTGCAAGCTGACGCAAGCGAGTCCGTGGCGGATGGCGGCTACGGTAGTAGGCGCTACGACACTGCTACTGCAGCCCGAACTCTTCGCCGGCGTGCTGGTCTATGGCTTGCTCGCTTCTGTGACCGTGCAGCTGTGGAGCATTGTGCTCGGCGGCGCAATGTGGCGCCGAGCGGCCACGCGCTCGATTTGAACTGCCTATGCTGCGCGGACTAGCTCGCATGGGCGGGTGACGTCCTCACCACTGCTCGACGCATGCAGCCCCCAGGGTGAATCGTGGAGCCAGCACTCTAGATCCTCGGCCGGTAGGGGGCGACTCATGTAGTAGCCCTGCGCCGCATCGCAGCCCAGCGCCGCCAGCAGGTCCCACGTCTCCTGGTCAGTCGAGACTGTGCGCCAGTTGGACGGTCGATCGCACGATCGCGAAGTCGGAGTCGTCGACGCGCATCTCACGCACGAAGGTACGATCGAGCTTGATGTCCTCCACGGGCAGGTGCTTGAGGTAGTTGAGCGACGAGTGGCCGGTCCCAAAATCGTCGATCGCCACCGCTACTCCCATGGCGCGCAAACAGCGTAGCGTCTCCACTGCGCGTTCGGGGTCGCTCATGATGGCGCTCTCGGTAACCTCTACTTTGAGCAACACTGGTGGCACGCCCCAGGTCGCCAGAAGTTCGGCGACTGACTCGGTGAGCTCCGGATCGTGCAGGTTCAGCATCGAGAGGTTTACGGCCACAGGCAGCTCGAGCCCGCTGTCCCGCCATGTGCGGCATTGTCGCAGTGCCGCGTCCAGCACCCAGCGCGTCAGCGGCTTGATAAGCCCGGTCTGCTCCGCCACCGGCACAAACTGATCGGGGGGTATAAGCCCGCGCTGAGGATGGTTCCAGCGGACAAGTGCCTCTGCTCGCACGCAGCGGCCGGTCTTGAGGCTCACCTTGGGTTGGTAGTGAAGGACCAGCTCATCGCGATCAATGGCCGCGCGCAGCTCGGCGATAAAGGCGAGGCGGTCAGAGCCATGCTCGTCCTGATCCGGCGAGTACACGCTGTAGCCGCTATTTGCGCGTTTGGCGACGTACATCGCCACGTCGGCCCGACGCAGCAGCGTCCGAGCATCGGTTCCCTGGTCGGGGTATACCGCGATGCCGATGCTTGCACCGACCGCCACAGTGTGCCCGCCGACGACGAACGGGGCCTCCAACGCGTGCACGAGGGTGCGGGCTAGCCGCGTGGCCAGGCCAACGTCGCCCGCGGTCAAGAGAATGACGGCGAATTCATCCCCGCCCATGCGGGCGATCGTGTCGGAGGTGCGCAGTGCACCGGCCAGCCGCGCCCCGACCTGCTGTAGCAACTCGTCGCCGGCGTGATGTCCAAGTGTGTCGTTCACGTCCTTGAACCGATCCAGATCGAGTAGCAGCAGCGCCAGGCCTGTGGCGTTGCGATCGGCCAGCAGCATGGCCTGTTCGAGGCGATCACGCAGCAGCGTCCGATTGGGCAGCCCGGTTAGCGGATCGTGCAACGCCTGGTATTGGGCTTCATCGCGAGCCCGCTGAAGCCCGAGGTTCGCGCTGGCGAGTTGGGACGTGTGCTCGAGACCTGCGAGGACACCCGAGGCGATGCCGGCCAGGAGCTCGAGGAGCTCCGCGTCCTCATCCGTGAATCGCCGCTCGGGATCGTGGGTGTTAACGGATAGAGCGCCGAGTAGCCGGCCCTCGTGCAATAGCGGCGCAGCCACGGCTGCCCGGACCCCCGCCTTGCCCGCGGGCGTCTCGTCGCCGCTCTCGCGCTGGTAATCATTTAGGATCACGACCTTGCGGTGCTCGGCGGCGCGGCCGCTAACGCCTTCGCCCAGCCGGATCACCGTGTATTCGTCGGCAGTCGCTACGGAATTGCGTACAGGTCGAAGGACGCGCGTCGGTGCATCCCAGCTCGACAACGTACCGTCATCGCCACCCAGCACCGCCACAGCGGCTTCCAGGAGGTCGGTCAATACGCGCTCAGCATTGGACTCCGCGGCGAAGCGGCGCGCGTGCATCAGCAGCGCTTGGCGCCGAGCAGCCGCTCGGCGCTGTTCTTCGAACGCGGCTTGAGCCTGGCGGTACAGTTCAGCGTTTTCGTTCGCGAGTACGCTGAGTCGACGCTGAGCGGCTTCAGCTTCTGATCGCGCGGCCTGTACGCGGATAAGCTCCGTCCGTGCTTCCACTGCTCGCTTGTGCTCGGTCGTATCGCGGAACACCAGCACAGCACCCGAGAGCCGGCCCTCATGGGCTAACGGCGTCAGGACGTACGAAACCGGTACCAGCGCTCCATCCTTGCGAATGAAGAACCCGTCCTCATTGCGGTGCGCGCGACCGGCGCCGACGAGCTCCTGCAGAGTTGCAAAGTCGCTGCCAACCGGCCGCTCATCGTCGGCTGCGGGTGGCGCTGCTACCGTCGCCAGGAGGTCACGTCCAACGAGCTCGTCCTGGCTCCAGCCCAAGAGGCGCTCGCCCTCGGGATTAATGATCAACACGCGCCCATCAGGATCGAGCGCGCAGAGGCCGTCGCCGAGCGAGTGCAGGATCGCTGTCAGGCGGTCGCGCTCCTGTGCCAGCCGTTGTGAGAGGTCCTCCATTTCGCGGGAGGAAACGCTCAGCGCACGCTCCAGCAGATAGCGCTCCTGATCTGCGTCGGCGTACGCCTGACTGACCCTTTCGAGCAGTCGCGCCCAACTCTCTCCCGGCTGGGCCAACGCCGCATCGAGGAGCCCGCTCTTCTTGAGCTGACGGCCGAGAAGCGGATGCACGGGTGTCTTGTCGAACCTCGGCTCAGGCTGCCCGAGGACGAGTCTCACGGATTGTCGTGAGCGTCATCGTCTGATTGTGGAGGTCACACCGTCCCGTTGCATATGGCGAAATTTCGCCATACGAGTAGAAGCCGACCTGCTGGGTGCCGGTCGGCATCACCTCGAGCGTAGCCTCGATCTCCTCCTCGGCGCGTTCGCCGAGCACCAGGCGTCGACCTACGCAGCTGATGGCGATGGCCAGGGTGGCGCGATCTTCGTCGGCGAGCGACTGGCTCGCCAACCCGGCGGCATCGGATGCGCCATCAATAAGGCGATCGAAATTGGCGCGCATGAGGCGCGCGAGAGAACCCTGCGGGATGTCGCCCGCGAACGTCATCGATTGACGGGTTTCATCTACCGCCAGGATCGTGCGGACGAGGCTCTTATCGTCGCCGGAATCTGCGCGCAAAGCGAGTGGGAACAGCAGTCCAGTCGCAGGCAACCCAGTGGCGAGTTCGCCGAGATACTCCTTGTAGAGCTCGAGCGCAGGCTTACCGTCGAGCTCGAACAGCACGTTGCCGCGTGAGCGCGTGACACGTCGCTCAGGCCCGAAATTGTCCCAGCCTCCTTTGGACCCATGACCAATCCTGAGATTGTCGCCGTACAACCCGGCGGCGCAGACGATGCCGGTCGCGGGCGCCCCGCCGTGCAGCACCCATGTGCGCTGAAACCGTGCGCCATCGCCGGCGAGCCCACCGGTCACGATGACATCGCTCAGGAGCACCGAGTTGATGCCCCGCACCAGTTCACTACCGTTGACGTTCAGGCCGTCCGAGAACAGCAGGACACCGCGTAACGCCGGGCCCTGGAGCTGACGAGCGATCGCCTCGCCAGCAGCGAATGAATCCTCTTGCGAGCAGACGCTCGCGCTTGCCGTCGCGATGCGGGTGCCTGCTTCGAACTGCGCCACGGCAACCGAAAGGCTGCCGTCGCTGAGAGCGGTACCGAAGATCTCACCGGCTGTCGAACAGCCGACCAGATGCGCTCGCGGGTATGCGGCTGCCAGTTGGCGGACTGGGGCTGGGTCGTCGGCCCACTCGGCAGCGCCGAACACAACGACCAGCGTCGATTCGGAGTCGAACGCGGGCAGTGGGTCTTGTGACCAGCCAGATCGGTTGTAGTTGAAGATAGCAAGCTTCATCGGTGTGTACTCCATAGAGGGGCTACATCCGACGCGAGTCGCCTCCGTCCAATCGCACCCGTGGCTTGCTGATGATCGGCAGGTTGTGCTCCACCTTTAGGCCGTGTTCTGCTTCAGAGTGCGCGCACGCAGCCGAAGTGGACCAAACAGGCTCTCCCAGCGCGTTGCATGAGTGGTGGCGTATGTAGCAACCATGTAGCAACCGTCGGCGATTTCCTGCGAAATCAGGCTGTCTCAGGCGACTTGGGTGTAAGCGCCGTGAACTCAAATTGTTACGCCGAGACGCCTAGAACGAGTCTTCGTCAGCCTGGCAGGCAAGGGCGAGCGGTGCGGCGACGTGAAGCCAGCTGGTATGGCTGTCAGGAGCACAACGGCCACACTGCCAGCGCGCCTGCTTCGTCGGCCCGTGGTGCGAGAAGCGCAATGCTCACCTGTCCAGGTGGCGGGGGTAGCGACTACCCGATGAGCCAGTCCGAACTCTAGCCGCATTACGGAAGGCAGTTGGCGCCTCATGGACGACGCTGTCGACACCGACTCGACCTGGATCGTTGATGCCAACAGCCAACCAACTCGATATCACCGACGCCACCGATCGCGACCGCGCAGCAGTCCTCATTGCAGAAGGGCGTGTGATCGGCCACGCGGTCGCCAACATCTATGTCCTGGGTGCGCATCCAGCTGCTGAGATTGTGCGCGCCGTCAATGTACTGAAGGGCCGGCCGTCCGATCAGGTCGGGGCCGTCACGACGACGCGGAAATTCGTGCCGCTCCTGTTCGATTGGTCGGCATTGCCGGAGGGGCTTGACCGCGAGACCGTCCTGGGATTGATGGATGCGTTGTGGGCGCTCGGACCGTTCGGGTTCCGCGGACCCGCGCCGGCCCACGTACCGGACCACCTCACGGCGCTCGACGGCACAATCGCGACTGTCCAGTTAGTGCTGCCCGGAGATGGATGTCCATCCAACCTGTTCGTCGCCCGTGCGCTCGAGTTGACCGGCCTGGAGTACCTCTTCGGAACGTCGGCCAACCGCTCGCATCGCGTGACCGGAACGGCAGACGAGCCGCCACACTACCTGGCCAACGCCCTGGCAGCGGAGTTCGACGGCGTGCCTGGTTTTACGCTCCTCCGCCATGCAGACGACGTTGCGACCGCCAGGCGCTATCCGCTCCATCGGCGTATGTCCACGACGGTGCTGTCTTTCCATCGACTGGCTCCGCTGAGTGCAACTGATGGCCAGCCGCGGCTAATCGTTGAACGGCACGGCTCGCTGCCACTCGACGTGTTGCGAATTGTCATGCAGTCGTTTGGTCTGGATTTGGAGCTCGGCCAACGAGCCAACCCACGGCTCGCCGAGCGAACTTATCCATCGACGTTAGCACGCGCTGCCTGAGCGCGTTTCGAGGAGAGCTAGCCGATGGCCACCGTGCTCGACAAACCCGTCACCGATCACAATCGCCCGTGGTACGCCAGTTATCAAAAGGATGGCGGCAGTGGCGCGTCGTGGGCACAACATGGCATGCCTGCGCTGTTCGAGCGGTTCCAGAGCATGGTCATGGCCGGCCCAGGAGGCCCTCACCTGGACATCGGCTGTGGCAACGGCGTGAAAACCGCCCAGTTCACCCGCGGAACGATGCCGGCAGTTGGCGTGGATATCGCCTTCGATGGTCTGCGCACCGCGTCTGCTCGAGGTGTTTCGGCCTACCTGCTTCAGGCCGACTCTGTGCGGCTGCCGTTCAAGAGCGGAGCTTTCGGGTCAGCTTCGGACGTCCTGTGCTTCACCCACATACCACGGGTGCAGCATGCTGCATACGTCCGTGAGGTTCAGCGCATCCTGGCGCCGGGCGGGCGCGTTCTGCTCGCTCTGTTCTCGCTCGTCGACGAGCACTTTCACGGCCACCCGATCTCACGGGAGTATGCCTTCAGGTTCGACCCGCGCAATCCGCGCATGGCTGGTTACGAGCACTATGAAGGCAAAGTCAATGTTCATTTCGACCAGCAAGCGATCGTGGGCACGTTCGGACACGCGTTCAGCATCGAGGAGGTCCGCGAGTTTCCGCACCCGCTCTATGAACATCGCAAACTGTGGAACGCGATCCTCCGCAAGCCCGCTCCGTGAATCTGGCGGACGGACGCGCGGCCTGCCCGAGTGTTTGGTGTAGCCGTACGATCAGTTTCGTCCGTGGTTGCCGCGTTAGGGTTCGAGCTTGGCCACGTCCCTGCGCTGCGTGTCTTTTCCGACAAGCGGACTTTCGCCGTAGGCGATGTTGCAACATCGCAGCTTGGCCCGCGTTGCAACGCGTCACAGTCCCTCGTACCGAAACGCCCAAGCTGCGGCTGGTGACCTGCTGAGCTACGACGGCTGGAATGCCGACGGCAGCTCTCGGATCCGCGGAGCCGGGTTCGGCTCGTCGCCCCCCGAGCTGGGCCAGCTTTTCCGTGTTGGTGGCAAGTCCGCGGCGCAGCGGTTTCTCGATGTGCGCCCACCCCAGGTGTCGTGGCGGGAGCCTGCCAACGGATGCTAGCGACAGACCGGCATGTAGGCTGGCAAGCGCGAGCCGGCCGTTCCGCCGGCGCCACGTAAGGGTTCCTCCGGGTTCTTCGAACTACGTTCAAGTCTCCGGTGTGTCGACCATGCCGGCGTGGAGCAAACGACTAGATCTCGGCATGGCCCTTAGCCCCACCAGCGGAGTGAGCGAACGATTCAGAGTGCCAGCGCCTGCTCGGCTTGCTAGCTGGCTATGCACTGGCGCAGCTGGAGTTCCGCGGCTGGCGGGTGTTTTTCAACTGCATGCTGTTGATGCTGGCCGGCATGATCTTGCCTTATGCGATAAATACCACGGCAGTCTTCGTTTTCAAGCAATTCATTGCCGAGATCGCGAAGGATTTATCCGAGGCGGCGCGGGTAGATGGCGCATCGGAAAATCGGCGGTGGCGGCCGTTGGCGCGGTGGTCAGCCGCTGGGTCGCCACGGGCGACCGGGCTCCTAGAACAATGGCCAGGTGCCACGCCCGCCACTCGGATGGTGCTCGAATTGGCAGGCATCGCGGATCCTGAACGTGGTGGCCTCCAGGTCACCGCAGCCGGCGAACTGCGACGAGGCCTCCCTCGCTCAGGCGCCACCAGGAGACACACATATGAATTGGAATCTGCCGCGCCCAATGTTGCGGGCGCGGCTCATGTCGGGCGTGATAGTTGCAGCGGCGCTCAATCTGGCGCCGGCTCTCGCTCAATCAACGCACGCCGCGGTGATTGCCACATTTCAGCCAGCGGTGGGCGCGCTCATCGTCGAAGGCGACAGCCTCGATAACACGATCACCATCAGCCGCGACGCAGCCGGCGCGATCCTGATCAATGGCGGTGCCGTAAACGTCCGGGGCCAGAAGCCCACGGTCGCAAACACCACCGAAATCCGGGTCTTCGGTCTAGACGGGAACGATCAGCTCGTCATCAGCGAGGTCAACGGCGCGCTGCCAAAGGCATTTCTGTTCGGCGGCGCCGGTAACGACACGCTGATTGGCGGCTCGGCCGCCGACCAACTGTTTGGCGAGTCGGGCGATGACACGCTGCTCGGCAAAGGCGGGATCGACCTCCTGTTCGGCGGCGCCGACAACGACACGCTGACTGGCGGCGAGGGCGACGACCAGGTGTTCGGGGAAAGCGGCAATGACCGCCTGGTGTGGAATCCGGGAGATGATACCGACCTGAACGAAGGCGGCGACGGTATCGACACCGTTGAAGTCAACGGCGGTAACGGCGCCGAAGTCTTCTCGGCCACCGCGAACGCGACGCGAGTCCGGTTCGATCGAATCACTCCGGCTCCGTTCAGCCTCGATATCGGCACCAGTGAAAATCTGGTTCTGAACGCCAACGGCGGCGACGACTCGTTCTCGGCGACTGGCAATCTGGCCGCCCTGATTCAGATCACCGTCGACGGCGGCGCCGGCAATGACACGCTGAACGGCGGTGACGGTGCGGACGTCCTCCTCGGCGGCGACGGTAACGACGTTATCGACGGCAACCGGGGGAACGACCTCGTGTTGCTGGGTGCCGGCGACGACACGACACAATGGGATCCTGGCGACGGCAGCGACGTCATTGAAGGCCAGGCTGGTATCGACAAGCTGATCTTCCACGGTGCGAACGTGACGGAGAAGATCGACCTGTCCGCAAACGGTCAACGGGTGCGCCTGTCCCGCGATATCGCCGCAATCGTCATGGATATCGACGATGTCGAGACACTGGATCTCAGCGCCCTTGGCGGGGCCGACACGATCACCGTCGGCGATCTCTCTGGGACAGATGTGGCGGAGTTGGACCTCGGCCTGGATTCCCCACCCGGCAGCGGCGCCGGCGATGCTCAGCCAGACAGGCTGATCCTCACGGGAACCAATGGCGACGATAGCGTCGAAGTCCTGGGCGCCGGCAGCAGCTACGGCGTGGTCGGCTTGCACGCGTTCGTGAAAGTGGCCGGCTCCGAGGGAGCCTTGGACACATTGGCTATCAACCTGCTCGGCGGCGCTGACAACTTGAGCGCGACCACTCTGCCGGCCGATGTCGTGCAACTGACCGTCGATGGCGGCACGGGCAACGACAGGCTGTTTGGCAGCGCAGGCCGCGATAATCTGTTCGGCGGCGACGGCGACGACATCATCGATGGCCAGCGTGGGGACGATTTCATCATCCTTGGCGCCGGCGATGACGTGGTTCAGTGGGATCCCGGCGACGGCAGTGACACCGTTGAAGGCCAGGCTGGGAAAGACCGCATGCTCTTCAATGGCTCGAACATCAGTGAGAACATTGACGTCTCCGCCAATGGCGGCCGGGTGCGCTTCTTCCGCAATATCGCAGCCGTGACGATGGATCTCAACGACATCGAAGCGATAGCGTTCAACGCCGTTGGCGGGGCGGATGCAATCGTCGTCAACGACCTGACTGGAACCGACGCGACTGAGGTCCAACTCGATCTTCGGGCCTCTGGCGGTGCTGGCGACGGGCAAGCCGATTCCATCGTTGTCAACGGTACGAACGGCAACGACGCCATCACCGTCAGCGGGTCTGCCGCGGGTGTGACCGTTGCGGGCCTGAAGGCGGTCGTGAAGATCGTTGGCAGCGAGGCGGCGAACGATCAACTCACCGTCAACGCCCTCGGCGGAGCAGACACCGTGGATGCGTCTGGACTTCAGGCCGGGGTGATCAAGCTCAGCCTGTCGGGCGGATCGGGCGACGACCTGTTGGTCGGAAGCCAGGGCGATGACCTGATCGTCGGTAATCAAGGCAACGACGTCGCACTGATGGGCGCCGGCGACGACCAGTTCACCTGGAATCCCGGTGACGGCAACGACGTTCTCGAAGGTCAGGCCGGCAGCGATGCTCTGATCTTCAATGGCGCGAACATCAGTGAAAAGTTTGACGTGTCCGCCAATGGTGGACGGGTGCGGTTGACCCGCGATGTCGCTGCCATCGTCATGGACATCAACGACCTCGAGCGCACCACTTTCAATGCCCTGGGCGGCGCCGACATCGTCACGGTCAACGACCTCTCGGGTACCGACCTGTCAGAGCTGAACGTCAACCTCGCATCGACATTTGGCGGCGGCGACGGTGCGATCGACACGCTGATCGTCAATGGCACCAACGGCGCTGACGCTGTGTCGGTAGCTGGCAGCGCGAGCGGTGTCGCAGTCCTGGGCCTGTCGGCGCGGGTGAACGTCACCGGCTCGGAGGTCGCCAACGACGGCTTGCGGATCAATCTCCTGGCCGGTGACGATGTCGGGGAGGCTT
>WNGB01006198.1_pt1 | contig 17662 bp, 15 predicted proteins | sample 5400681 | NCBI WGS metagenome assembly WNGB01 (sample SAMN13153367, study PRJNA577476) | soil metagenome | isolation source: 115 cm soil or saprolite under grassland replicate 2 | place: USA:California | collected 2016-06-15 | reverse complement strand
TCAGGGAGCTTGCCCAGAAACCCCTGGAGCTCAAAAAGACAACAACGAACTCCTATGAAGCAGATCTTGGCCGGGATGCTGTGGTCATTTACAGGTCGACAGGAGGGCTGCCCGACAATCTGACAAAGTAGAACTAATCGACGCGATTCAATGCGCTTTCGGGTCACCGCTTCGCGTCAGCCTTCCCGAGGCCCTGCAAGGCTTCAATCCACTCTTCGAGCGAGTGAGATTCATTGATCTTGGTGGCGGAAAGCTGGGTATGCGGACCGAGGGCCGGCTCGATCTCTCCGCAGACCAGGTCCGCAGTATCCTGCCAGGTGTCGCGGGTAACTGAGTTCTGAGCGTTGGGCGTTGTCATGGTTCCAGTCTTGCGTTGGTCGCAATTGGTGAGGGGGAAACATATGCGCAATCGCACCGTACCTATCATCGTCTCTATTCTTATCTGTGCCTCGGTGACGGCCAGCCCAACAAAGGCCGAGCTGACATTCTGCAATCGCACTCCAGTCGACCTCACCGCCGCCTTGGGTTATCTGTCTAGTGGCGCCTGGGCATCTGCAGGGTGGTACAGCTTACGATCTGGCGAATGCAAAGAGGTGGTGTCCGGTGATCTGGAGAACCGTTACTATTACGGCTACGCCGAAGATAGCGGAACAAGAAGGTGGGGAGGCTCGTACAATTTCTGCACACGACCACAGGCCTTTCAGAATATCCAGAATACAAACTGCGAGGCACAAGGATTCCTTACCACGGGGTTCTTTCAGATCGACACTGGTGACGCAGACAGTTACACGCAAGATCTGACGTGTGACGACTGCCAAGGTCAAACCTTCTCCGCGAGTCCATCAGGGGCGGGTGCCTCAAACCCGACTGGCACACTTCTCGAGAATGACCTTGGTGGTTATGATGATAGCTGGCAGACCAAGACTGAGACGGAGACTTGTGACTGCGACTCGCCGTTCGGCACTTTTGAATGTCCCTGCATAAGTACCGAATGCCGGAGCCTACGGCATTCAATCGTTTTCAGGGTAACGGGTCCCCAGGAGAGCCAGATTCAAGAACGAGCAAATTCGTGCTTCAATCAAGCCATGCAAGCAGGCGCATTCGCAGGCATTGTTGCGGTCGCCACTGGTGGCGCGGCGGCCGGGGCAGCAGCAGAAACCGCCAAAGACTACTTTCTAGCTTGTATGGGCGACTATGCCCGGCAGTCTGTTGAGGTGCGATTTGACGACGAGAGCCATTGGACGGATTGGGGCAATTGCCTCTAGCCGTGGCGATGCACCGGCCTCGCTGCACTTCAGGGGCCGGAATCGCAAAAAGGAGATCGCTATGGAACATACGCGCGCACTCATGGTTACCGCATTGTTGTTGATCGTAGTTGCCACTCCGAGGGTCAGGGCGCAGGACACATCGGTTGTCCCTGCGTCTGAGATAGACAACCTTCAGGCCATTTCAACTTTCCAGGTGGCTATCGGCCACAACAAGAAAAAACTCGATACCCTTCGCAAGGATTCTCCTGAGTACGTCGCCCAAGCTGCCAAGCTTGCAAAGTCATACGAAGGGCTCGGCGTAGCTTACATCCGAGGCGGTAGATATAGCGAAGCCATTCCCGCCTTAACAAGTTCCATAGACCTGAGCCACGATGTTATAAAGAAGGACAACATTAATGCGGTCTACTCTCGTGCGCTAGCTTATAACAGAAGCGGTAGGGCGGCGGAGGCGATCTACGATTTTAAAAACCTGCTCAAGCTGAAAGATGATCCGTTGTATCATGAGGAACTTGCCGTTGCGTATATTAACATGGGTAACAAAGAGGCAGCTCTTGAGCAATACGAGATATTATTGCAGGCGAGACCGAATGATGCCTGGTTTAATTTCCAAGTTGGCTATCTTTTGGCCGAGAAAGGCTCCTATGCTGAGTCGGCCCGAGCATATGAAAAGGCTGTCGCAGGCGGTAGCCAACTGCCTCAATCCTCGGTTGCGCTAGCCTATAACAATCTAGGAGACGCGTATTACCATCTTTGTGAGCGAGAAAAGACAATAGCAGCTTTCAAGAAGGCTGCAGAATTGAATCCTGATTTTGCCGAAAATCTTGGCGCAGCCTATCTCCTTCGGTGTTAGTGCGCCGAGACCGCCATAACGGCTAACGCTAGCCTGACGGCTCAACAGGAGCACTTGCGCTGTTTAACCGCGGACCGTGCGAGCGCCGCACGGTTCTGCGCGGGCTCCGACCGTGGAGAGCCTCTCATCCGTTCTCGGCGAATGTACCGATCCATAGTGGCGAAAGGTTCATGTCGACAAGTATCTTCTTCATCCTCGCCCCACCGGCACCTCGATTTCTTCAACCCGCCAGGTAGCGTAGGTAAGAGCTGCTCGGATGTCCTCGCTCTCGAGATAGGGATAAGCCGTCAGGATCTTCTCCTCGGAGTGGCCAGAGGCCAAGAGGCCAAGGATCGTGCCGACAGTGACCCTCATTCCCCGAATGCAGGGCTTACCTCCCATCACTTCCGGGTCTAGAGTAATACGATCGAATCCGGGCACGGCGGTTCCTCCTTTCCGCGACACGCGGAGTATACCACCGAGCCCAGCACGTCGAGATCTATGCGAGCGCGCGGACCGTCCGCTCGATCTGCGCCGTGTGCTCGAGCGTGTGAACGCGGAGGATGAGGGCGAAGGCCTTCCAGTCGAAGTCGCCGGTCCATTCGACCGGCACGATCCGGCCGTCTTCCTCGCTGACCTTGACGACCATGACGACCGGCGCACGGACCGTCTGGGGCGTCTCGTCCGAGGCGCTGTCGAGGGCGGCGAGCAGGTCGCCGTGGACCTCGGTGAGCCGGCGCATGAGGTCCGGCCAGGGCTGGCCGAGCGGGTCGGCGGAGAGGAGGCTCGCCGGGACCGGACCGTCCGCGGGCCGCTCGCCGTGAAGGAGATCCCGGAGCTGGCCCACCGCCGGCCGGTGACTCTCGATCAGATGATCCACGACCTCCTGGACCGACCACCGGCCCGGCGCTGGGCGTCGGCGGACCGTTTCCTCGGGCAGCTCGGCGAGGAGCCTTTCGATCTCTGCGAACGTCTTGGCCGTGCGCTCGCGAATCGAGGCGAGGGGCGCGTTCGTCCCCTTCTCCCGGAGATAGCGAAGGGCGGCCTCCTGCTCGGGCCTCAGCGGACTGGTGTGTGTCGTGTCCATGCGCCGATCCTATGCTAAGGGCTCGTCACAGAATAACTGTCCCAGTTCCGGCACGAGGGGCCGAGCATCGCCCCCCTGGGACCGCTGGCGTCTCGCCGGCATTCAAGAGAACGGGCCGGAGGCCCGACCTCATTTGGGGCCCCAAGCCCGCCTTGTTGCCCGTGGCCCGTTCCCAGGAAGGCCGGGCCTTCGGCCCAATTTGATTTGAAAGCCGGCGAGACGCCAGCGGTCCCAGGGGGCGCACGCCGGCACCTTGGTGCAGTCGGGGTCGCCGCTGACTTCCCGGATCGTAGTTGAGACAGTTATTTCGTGACGAGCCCTAACTCATCCCGGCAGGACGCCTCCAGGAAGCGCCGGGCGCGCCCGGCCTCGGCCTGTGGGGAGTGTGAGGGCAGAGGGTAGGCGCGGCTGGCATCGTTCTCAGGTACAATTCCTCTGGATAAGGAGCGGACTCGCGAGCCCGCCAACTGCCGCGGAGGACAAGGAGAAGGGTACTGCGACGCTTGGTGAGAAGAGGAGGCAGAATATGGAGAAACCACAGACCGTGAAAATCCTTGGGCGCTTCATCGTCGCGGATCCCAAAGTGTGCCACGGCCAACCAACGTTTCGCGGCACACGGGTCTTCGTCGCCGATGTCCTGGAACAAGTCGCCCGCGGGTTCGACTGGGAGACCATTATCGAGGAATGGCACGGGAGCATTACACACGAAGCGATTGCCGAAGCTGTGCACCTGGCGGCGCAAGCACTCCTGAAACACGCCGATGACTTCGTGGTCGCCTCGACCGCGGCATGAATATCTTGGACGAAAACATCATCGCCAGTCAGCGGCAACGCTTGCAGAGTTGGCGGATTCGGGTGCAACAGATCGGCGTTGATATTGCCCACAAGGGGCTGCAGGATGAGGAAATTCTCCCTTTCTTGCACCACCTGCGTCGGCCGACCTTCTTCACGCGGGATCGGGGGGTTCCAGGGGACTAGCCTAGAGGTCAAGTATGAGCGATAAGCGACTCCGTGTTTACGTTGACACTTCCGTGATCGGAGGATGTGGAGACGATGAATTCAAAGGGCCATCGACCCGACTCATGCAGAGATTCGTTTCCGGAAAAGCGATTCTCATAGTCTCCGACGTGATCATTGCGGAGTTGACAGGAGCGCCAGATCACGTGCAGGCTATCTTGCGAGATGTCGCCCCGGTCAACGTGGAGTATGTGGCATTGAAATCTTCGGGAGGATTACGCTCTGCTGGAGATTCGGAGTCCCCAGGAGGTACTACAGGATGAATCAGAAGATCAAGGAGTTTGATTCTGTCCAGTTGATGAGGAGGTTGCGCGATCAGCTGAGCGAGGAGATGGCGCAGATGTCTCCTCAGGAACGGATTCTTTACATCCATAGAAAGGCTGCGGCGAGCCCACTATTGGCCCTCTTCAGCCATCAAATCCGGACGCGAGACGCCGAAGAAGTCGGGCGAGCGGACGGCTGAAGCCATGGAGATTCCTCTCGCTCAAGCAGTGAGGGTCACCCACGATTCCCTACACGTTGATCTCGCCGACGGACGAACGATTTCGGTGCTGCTCGCGTGTCCCTCTGAGGGGTGTCTCGGAAGTGCGTCGCGCGGAGTCCTCACCCCCCGACCCCCTCTCCCCTCTCCCCTCTCCCAACCCCCAGACCCCGGGAGAGGGGGCGCCACCTCCCAAAACCCTGAAAACACGAGGGGAGGGGGGTTCCCCCTCTCCCGGCGGGGGGGAGGGCGGAAGATGGGAGAGGGGGCCAGGGGGTGAGGACCCCACGCGAGGAAGCCTGGCTTTCGAAACACCCTCTGAGGGGCGGTTTCCCCACCTGCCGGAGCGTATTTCCTTTTGGCGGGTGGATTCAGCGGGCGCATCAGCGTGGGGAGAGACCTGCTCGAGGTTTGACCCCGCGCGCGATGAAACGAAGGGCAGGTCTGCCGCGCCCAATACAAGGAAGGCAGCATGGACGCGCGGCGGAAGGTCGCGGGCTTGTGGCGGCGTGTGCTCGCCGCGGCCGATCGCGGCCGACCAGGCTCGTGCGGTCAATGCTGCGCCGGGAGATGCCGATGAAACGCTTCCTTGCGGTCCTCGCCGTGCTGTGCTTCTGCACTGTTGCGGAAGCGCAGGACGTGCAGATGAACCAGACCGACCACAACAGCTCGAATCTCGACAACAACACGAGCCAGAGCGAGACCAACCATGCGGTGACGGCCAGCGCGATCGTGGGCACGTGGAACGATTCGAACCTCTTCGCGACGCAGGGCGTGATGTTCACCAGCCTGATGGGGTGGGGCTACTCCGGAAACGGCGGCGCCTCCTTCTCCGATGCCGGCGCGGTGCCGATTCCCTCCGGGAGCGGGCTGCAAGGGCTCGGCGATCCCGCGATCGTCGCCGACAGCACCGGCCACTTCTACATCGCCCAGCTGATCACCAACAACGGTGGCTTCAACATCACCGGCCTGGCGGTCGTGCGCTCCACCAACACGGCGCCGCCGATCACACTGGCCACGCCGATCCAGCTCACCCCTATGAACGCCGGCGACGACTTCGACAAGGAGCTGATGGCGATCGATCGCAGCGGCGGCCCCTTCGATGGACGGGTCTATGTCGCGATCTCTGAAGGGAACTTCTTCATTCCGCCGGCCGTGCGGGTGGTGGTCGCGCACTCGACCGGCACGAGCCCGCTGACGTTCTCCTCCTGGCAATCGGTGTCGCCCGCCGATGCGCTGAACCATGGCACGATGCCGGCGGTCGGGCCGAACGGCGAGGTCTACGTGGTCTGGGGGCGCTATGTGTTCACCGGATCGAGCCTCACGGGGGAATCGTTCCGCATCGTCAAGTCGACCGACGGCGGCGGCACCTTCGTCAATCCGGATGCGGGGGACGCGAATCCGAACAAGACGATCGCCACTGCCACGCCGGCTCCGGGCTCGCTCGGCGCCGGCACGAACGCCACCCGGACGCGGGACTTCCCCTACATCGCCGTCGACAGCACGCCGGCCGGCAGCCCGACGCGCGGCAACGTCTACGTCGTCTTCCAGGCCGATCCGGACGGCGCCGGAGGCGACAAGGTCGACATCTTCTTCACCCGCTCGACCGATGGCGGCGCGCACTGGTCAACCCCGCGCGACATCACGTCGGGACCGGCCGTGCAGGTCGGGCGCGACACGACGACGCGCGACAACTGGATGCCGTCGATCACCGTCTCGCCGGTCAACGGCCATATTTACGTGTCGTTGTTCGACCGCCGCAACGATCCGGCGAACACCGCCGTCCGCCGCTATGTCGCGCTGTCGACCGACGGCGGCCTCACCTGGAAGAATTCGGCGCTGTCGATGACCAGCTTCACCCCGTCGACCGGATACGATCCGTTGCTCGCCGGCGGCTACTTCGGCGATTACAACTGGGCGGCCGCGGACAGCAATGGCATCCATCTGACCTGGGCCGACTCGCGCAATCCCTGCACGCCTCCGGGCGGCGCCGCGAATCCTTGCAGCCCGTCCGGTCGCGGCGATCAGGACGCCTACTACCGCCAGGTCGCGAACCTCTCCGGCCCGGACCTCTTCATCCAGCCGTGGGGAGACGTGACGGGCATCGGTCCGCGCTGGCAGACGCCCGACATCTTCGTGGTCGACGCGATGGACAGCCCGATCAACGCGCTCAAGGGGGTCGTCAACCGTTTGCGGGCGCGGGTGCGCAACATCGGCAACGCTCCGGCCGCAGGCGTCGTCGTGCGCTTCAAATATGCCCCCTGGTTCGCCGGCATCACCGACGCCGCGCTCAAGGAGATCGGTACCGTCAACGTGGACTTCTCCGCAGCCGGAGGCGGGACCGACACCTCGATCGTGCCGATCGACTGGGACCTCACCGATCTGACGGACAACAACGGCGGCCTCTGGCCGGCGCCGATCAGCGACTTCGATCACTTCTGCGTCAAGGTGTCGGTCGAATTCGCCGGCGACGTCAACCTGAGCAACAACATGGCACAGAACAACTTCTTCGACGTGCAGACGCAGACGCAGATGAAGGCCCTGCGGTTCCTGGTCGGCAATCCGAGCCGCGAGCAGACGTTGCCGGCGCAGATCATCCTCAACAAGCTCCCCGCCGGCTTCCGCGTCGCCGTCCGCATCGACGGCGTCCCGGCCGGTGAAGAGCAGAAGCTCTTCCGTCTCAAGCCGGGCGAGATCCGCCTCGCCAAGGTGCAGTTCACGGTGCCGCCGAACTTCCGGAGCCGCCAGGACGTCGTGGCCGACATCAGCCTGCGGGTCGGGCGCGATGTGGTGGGCGGCATCTCGGCGCGCCTCTATCGCGCCAAGGGCCGTGCTGCGGACCTGAGCGGCCTCGGCCCCTTCAAGGCGCCGTTGCCGCAGCCGGCGCCGGCCCAGGGAGGAAACATGGGGAAGCCCGAGGAGCCGGTGCAGCGTGCCGATCCGGGATTCCAGCCGCGCACGATCCCTGACGGGGTCCGGTTCCGGCAGGTGTTCAAGGCCGATTTCGACACGACGCTCAAGATGATCATCGCGCTGCTCCAGCGGCGCAACGAGGGGGTCTCTCTCTCCGACCGCGAGCGTGGCCTCGTCAACACGGTCTCGATCAACCTCACCAATGAGCAGCTTCTGAAGCTGATCACCCCCGAGCAGCGCAAGCGGGCCGATGGAGCGCCGGGCCGCTATCTCCTGTCGTTCTATCTGCATCCTGTCGAAGGCGGCACGGAGGTCGGCGTCGCCTCGCTCATCCTCACGCGCGACCTCGCCGACAGCCCGCTGGGCGGCCGCGCGCTGAAGTCGAACGGCACCCTGGAGCGCCAGCACCTCGAGGAGCTGGCGCGGATGCTGCCCAAATAGCCTGGAGAGTGAGCGGGTACGCCTACTGGAAGTACCCGCTCACATCGACGATCAGGTGGACCTGCCCCGCCCCGGTGCTCGCCACGGCTCCGAGGGTCCCGGCGCCGCCGGGGGCGAGCTTCAGGATGGCGTTGTTGGTGCGCATCTGGCCCGCCCCGAAGCTGATCGCCGCGGCGATCGGCACGCCCTCGTCTCCCGGGTAGAGGGTCAGATTCCCCGAGCCCGTGGGACCGACGACCGTGAGGTTGATCGCGACGGCCTTCGCCGTGAGCGGGATCCCGCACTGGCCGGCGACCTGGAAGATCCGCGGCACGCCGGCGACCAGAGGCTGCGCCGAGGTGCGGGTGTCGAGCACCCGGCAGGAGGCGATGCTGGAGAAGCTCGTAGGGGTGTCCGCTGTCTGCCAGCTGGCTTTCACTGTGTAGGTGGTGGTCCCGGCCGCGAGGTTGTTGACGGCGATCCACCAGCGGCCCGCCGCAGGGGCGGAGATGGCACAACGCCGGGAGGCCACGATCTCGGCGGCCGCGCACTCGTCGTGGGAGCGGTCGGGCTTGGCTCCGTACCGGAGAAGCAGGTCGGCTGCGGCGGAGAGGGTCGAAAGCTCGACCGTCAGGCCGGTGCTGCCCGCCGCGAGGTCGACGAAGTAGTACCTCCAGGTGTCGCCCGCTTGCGACGAGCTCAGGGAGTCGCCATACGAAGAGCGGTTCGCGAGCTCCCGGTCGCTGGCGGTCCCCCAGCTCGCCCGCACCGAGTAGTTGATGGTGACGCCTGCGTCCCGGTTGTTGACGGCGATCCACCAGCGGCCTGCTGCGGGAGCCATCAGCACACAGCGGCGGTTGCGCAGGCCGCCGTGGGAATCGGCGTCGCGGCAGTCGGCCGTGGCGAGAGTGGGCTTGGAGCCGAAGCGGACCGAGAGATCCGCGGCGGCGGTCAGATCGAGAAGGTCGACCACGAGCTCGCCGTTGCCGCTCCCCAGATCGGCGAAGTAGTAGCTCCAGGTTCCGGACGCGACCGGTCCGCTGATCGAGTCCTTGAGCGGCACCTGGTTGGTCAGGGACTTGTCCGGGGTGGACAGGTCGAAGTGTGCCGTCACCGATTCGGGGGAGAAGAGGGAGAAGCTGCAGGTCGGCTCGCTCCCGTCGCAGGCGCCGCTCCAGCCCGCGAAGACGGAGCCCGCGGAAACCGTGGCGGTGAGGGTGACGGAGCTGTCTTCCGGGTAGAGCTCCGCACAGTCGCTCCCGCAATCGATTCCCGCGGGATCGCTCGTCACGCGCCCCGAGCCGGCGCCGGCTCTGTCGACGGCGACGGGGTAGCGGGTGACGAAGAACGCGGCCACCGGCAGCCGTGCCTGCGATGCCTGCTCTCCGGTCTCGCCGAGGACGATCGAGGCGAGCTGCCATCCCGACAGAGCGGAGATGCCCGCGACCGTGATCTGCAGGCTCTGGGTGCCGCCCGGGCCGAGGGTGAACGAGGACGGGGTGACGGTCAGGGTGACTCCGTCCGGAACCTCCACGGAGACGGTCCAGTGGGAGGTCGCCGGCAGGGTGCTCTTCACCACCCGCGTCCAGGCGCAGCCCGGGCTGCACAGATCGGCCTGCAGGCCCGCAAGGTTGAGCGCCCGGGGATGGCCGCCGTTCCAGGGGTCGGCGGCGGCGAAGTCCGCGGTGCCGATCGGAAGGACCAGGCCGGCGCGCGCGGCGGCGCCGAGGTCGAGGCGGCCGCCGCCCGCCTCCAGGGCGCTCGCGATTCCGACGCCGGTCGTCTGCAGAGCCGACTGGATCTCGGCCGGAGACCAGTCGGAGTGCAGGGCGAGGAGCAGGGCCGCGGCCCCCGCGGCATGCGCGGACGCCATCGAGGTCCCGCTCAGCACCGCGTAACCACCGGAGGCGATGTGCGCCGCGAGGATGTCCTGGCCGGGAGCGGCCACATCCGGCTTGAGGATGTCCGGAACGTCGCGCGCCGGACCGGTGGGGCTGCCGGGCCAGAGGCGGTCCCCGAACGCCGCATCGAGCACGGCCGTGGTCCCTGCGATGCGCGCCACCTGGCCGCTGCCCGTCGCGAGCCAGCTCCACAGGGAGGGACTGACCTCCGGGGCCAGACGGACCGCCGGCAGCACGTTGGCCACCGGCTCCGCCGGGCCGTCGCTCCCGGACTCGGCGAGGATGAGCCCGCCGGCACCTCCGGCGAGGACGTTCTGACCCTTCGCGGTCTCCGACTCCTGCGACGAATGGCCGCAGACCACGATCTTGCCAGTGAACGTCCCGGCGGGGAAGGGGGACGAGCAGGAGTAATCGCCGTAGCTGGCGCCCAGGACCACGGCCAGCGGGCCGGTCGAGCGGGTGAGGCCGCTCCCCGCGAGATCCGGCGGCGGCAGGGTGCCGCCGCTCACGCCGGCCAGCGAGCTGGCGAAGCGCCGGTTGTGGGTCGAGGCCGCCACCGCGAGCACCCAGGGAGCGAGACCGGGCGAGCCGATCTCGCTGCCATTCGAGAGAGCCGCCGCCACGAAGATGCCGGCGTCCCGCGCGCCCAAGAGGGCGAGGGCGACCGGATCGTGCCACGGTGAGGACGCCGGACCCGCGACGGAGAGGTTGATCACGTCCACCCCGTCGGCCACCGCCTGGTCGATCGCCGCGACCAGGGTCGCGCTCTCGCAGCTCCCCTCGCCGTCGCAGGCGTCGTAGGCGATCAGGTTGGCGTGCGGGGCCACGCCGGAGATCTGGCGCGTCAGGCTCGTGCCGGGCACCGTGATGCCCAGGTGGTTGCCGGCCGCGATGCCGGCGGTGTGCGTGCCGTGGCCGTTGTCGTCTCTGGGATCGCCGCCGGCTTCCCCGTAGCTCCAGACCCCGATCAGCTTGTCGTTGCAGGCGAGGGCCGGGTCGTAGTCGGGGCTCGACGGGCTGCACCAGCCGAGGTAGTTGCCGGAGCCCCGTGGATTGACATGATCGTAGCCGTCCTCCCCATGATCGGCGAACGCGGGGTGGCCGAGCGCGATGCCGGTGTCGATCACGCCGATGACGATCCCCTCGCCTTGTGTAGAGGGTAGGCCGGCGGTGGTGGTGCCGCCCCAGATCCCGGGCGCTCCGGTCCAGGCCGGCCCCGCGTCCGAGGAGATGTGGTAGAGGAGGCTGCGCTGCACCTGCCGCACTCCCGGAACCCCGACGAGGGCGGCGGCCTCCTGTCCGGTCAGCTCCAGGGCCAGACCGTTGAACGAGAGAGAGTACCGCTGCAGCGGCTCCACGTCATGGCCGAGTGCCCTGCCGGCCGCGGCGAGCGTCGCGTCCTGCCGGATGCGGAGGGCCTCCAGGGAGCGGAGCTTGTCCATGCTGTTGAGATCGAGCTTGCCCGGCTCGCCGGCGACGCGGGAGAGGGCCAGCGGAGCTCCGGCGAGCTGCACGATGTAGACAGCCTTGGCGGATGGCTCGGACGGGGCGGTCGCTGCCGGGACCGCGGCCACAGTCAGGTAGAGCAGCGACGATGCGATGGAAAAGACCCGCGCCAACCCCATGGGAATGCCTCCTGCAAAGGGCAGGGAGCAACCGCTGTGCCGTCCGTCAGCCTCTGCGAAAATCCATATAAATCAATAGATTTCCGAAGTTGCCAGATTTCTGGAGAAATGTTCCTCGTCCCGGGTCTGGACGTTCAGTCCGGCAACTCGAATCTCCGCTGCTCGGGATCGGAGTGCTCGCGATAGAGGATCAGGATGTGCCCGATGAGGCCGACGGTCTCGGCGCCGAGCGCTTCCTCGATCTGCCGCGCCAGCTCCTGCTTTTCTTCCTTAGGAGCCACGGCCTGGACCTTGATCAGCTCGTGTACGTCGAGGGCGAGATCGATCGCGTGGAGCGTCCCTTCCGTCAGGCCGGCGCGCCCGATCTGGACCACCGGCCTCAGGCTGTGGGCCTGGCCGCGGAGCCATTTGCGCTGTGAGCCCTTGAGCTTTGCCATCGTTGGATCGTATCGTTCCAGGCGAGATGACGTCGAGGCCCCATTGGCGGCTGTGGCTGTGTGTCCTCGTGGGATGGACGCTGATCGGGCTGTCCTTCACGTTCAACTACTACCTCTTCGCGGGCCATTACGTCGCGATCTTCAAGCAGCCGCCGACCCTTTCCGAGATGCTCCTCTGGGAGCTGCCCTACTGGTTCCTCTGGGCTCTCCTCTCACCGCTCGTCTTCCGGCTCACGCGGCGCTTCCCGCTGGAGCGCGGTCGGTTGCTCGGCGACGCGCTCGTCCATTGCGCCGCCTGTGTCGGGCTCTCGCTCGCGCACCGCGCGGTCTACCTGATGGTCGGATGGGGGCTCCATGTCGCGGTCTACCGGCGTCTCGCCTCGCTCTCGGAGGTCTACGCGCGCAACTTCTTCTTCAATCTCCCGAACGGCTTCATGAGCTATGCGACGATCCTGCTCGTCGGCTATGCCATCGAGCGCTATCGCCGGCACCAGGAGGAGGAGCTGCGGATCTCCCGCCTGGAGGCGGAGCTGGCGCAGGCAGAGCTCCAGGCCTTGAAGATGCAGCTCCAGCCCCACTTCCTCTTCAATACGCTCAACTCGATCTCCACCCTGCTCGACGAGGACCCGGAGGCCGCCGACGAGATGCTCGCGCGCCTCGGCGACTTCCTGCGCCTCACGCTCGAGAGCTCCGGCGCGCAGGAGGTCCGGCTGCAGGAGGAGCTGGAATTCCTGCGCTGTTATCTGGAGATCGAGCGCGTGCGCTTCCAGGACCGCCTGGACGTGGCGCTGGAGGTCGCGCCCGAGACGCTCGACGCGCGCGTGCCGAACCTCATCCTCCAGCCGATCGTCGAGAACGCCATCCGTCACGGCATCGTGGCGCGGACGGGGCACGGCCTGATCGAGATCCGCACCTCGCGGGAGAACGGCACGTTGCGCCTCGAAGTGCGAGACAACGGTCCGGGCTTCCACCCGGACGATGGTTCCGCGCCGGGCACCCGGCAGGGGCTCGGATTCACGCTCACCCGGGCGCGGCTCGAACGGCTCTATCAGGGGCACCACAGCTTCCGCCTGGCGGACGCGCCCGGCGGGGGCCTCCAGGTCACTCTGGAGATCCCCTTCGCCGCCGCGGCGCACGAGGGAGGCGCCGGATGATGGAAGGGCGGCGGATTCGCGCGCTCGTGGTGGACGACGAGCCGCTCGCGCGCCGCCGCCTCCGGCGCCTGCTGGAGCGCGATCCTGACGTGGAGACGGTCGCCGACTGCGGCGACGGGTCCGCGGCCGTGGCCGCCATCGCCGAGCAGGCGCCCGACCTCGTCTTCCTCGACGTGCAGATGCCCGAGATCGACGGCTTTGGGGTGCTGGAGCGGCTGCCCGCCGGCCGCACGCCGCTCGTCGTTTTCGTCACCGCGTACGACCAGTACGCGCTGCGCGCCTTCGAGGTCTCGGCCGTCGACTACCTGCTCAAGCCGTTCGACCGCCGCCGTTTCGACCAGGCGCTGCAGCGCGCCAAGGCGCGGCTCGCGGCCGAGGAGGCGGCCGGCGGATTCGGCCGGCGCACGCTCGCCCTCCTCGAAGAGCTGCGCGCGCGGGCGAGCCACTGCGAGAGGTTGGTGGTCAAGGCGGGAGGGCGCGCCTTTTTCCTCAAGACCGACGAGATCGACTGGATCGAGGCCGAGGGCAAGTACGTCCGCCTCCACGTCGGCCGGGAGTCGCACCTGCTCCGCGAGCCGATCAGCACCCTCGAAGCCCAGCTCGATCCGCGGCGCTTCCTGCGCATCCATCGCTCGACGATCGTCAACGTCGACCGCGTTCGCGAGCTGCAGCCCTGGTTCCACAACGAATACCGTGTCCTCCTGCGCGACGGCACCGAGCTGATGCTCAGCCGCGGCTGCCGGAAGAAGCTGGCAGAGCTGCTGAAGGTGCCGCTGTAGCCCACTCGCGCCCTCCCACTCCCGCTCGCACCCGAATTCCGGTAGCTCGTGCCAAATGCGTTGCCCGCCTCGCTCGCGGCTTGCGAAGCTGTCTCCATGGCAAATCCTCTTTTCGCTCGGAAGCCGCTCCGGATGCTGCTCGAGGAGGCGGCGGGCGAGCACCGCCTGCGGCGGGTGCTCGGTCCTGTCCAGCTCACCAGCCTCGGGGTCGGAGCAACCATCGGCACAGGGATCTTCGTCCTGACCGGCGTCGCGGCGCACGAGCGCGCGGGCCCGGCGATGATCCTCTCGTTCGTCGTCGCCGGCTTCGCCTGCGCTCTCGCCGCGCTCTGCTATGCGGAGCTCGCCTCGATGGCGCCGGTCGCCGGCTCGGCCTACACCTACGCCTATGCGACGCTCGGCGAGCTCCTGGCCTGGATCATCGGCTGGGACCTCGTGCTCGAATACGCCGTCACGGCCGGCGGGGTCGCGCACGGCGCGTCGCAGTACTTCCAGAACCTGATCGGCATCTTCGGCCTCCACCTGCCCGAGGCGCTCACCAACGCACCCTTCGACTACGACCCGGCGCTCGGGCGGCTGGTCGGGACCGGGAAGATCCTCGATCTGTCGGCGCTCCTCATCGTGGCCGGCGTCACGGTCGTCCTCGTCCGCGGCATCCGCGAGAGCGCGCGCTTCAACACCGCGATGGTCGTCCTCAAGGTGGCCATCGTCGTCTTCGTCATCGCGCTCGGGGCGTTCTACGTCAACCCTGCCAACTGGACGCCCTTCGCGCCCTATGGCTACACCGGCGTCAACTTCTTCGGCAAGACTCTTTTCGGGCAGACGGATGCGGGCGGGCAGCCGCTGGGGATGCTCGCCGGCGCGGCGATCATCTTTTTCGCCTATATCGGATTCGATTCGGTCTCCACCCATGCGGAGGAGGCGCGCCGGCCGGAGCGCGACGTGCCGGTCGGCATCATCGCGTCGCTCATCCTCTGCACGGTCCTCTACATGGGCGTCGGCGCGGTGCTGACCGGGATGGTGCCCTACAACCGGATCAGTATCGACGCGCCCGTCGCGGACGCTTTCCGCCAGGTCGGCCTCACCTGGGCGCAGGGCGTGATCTCGTTCGGCGCCTTGATCGGCATCACCTCGGTCGTCCTGGTCACCATGCTGAGCCAGGCGCGCATCCTGCTCGCCATGGCGCGCGACGGTCTGCTGCCGGCCGGATTCTTCGGAGACGTCCACCCGCGCTTCCGCACGCCCTGGAAGTCGACCATCGCGACGGGCGTCTTCGCGGGGCTCCTGTCGTCGCTCCTGCCGTTGCGGATCCTGTCCGACCTGGTCAATATCGGGACGCTCCTGGCGTTCGTCATCGTCTGCGCGGCGGTGCTCATCATGCGCCGGACGAACCCTGAGGCTGCGAGGCCCTTCCGCACGCCGTTCGTGCCGCTGGTCCCGATCCTCGGCATCGGAGCCTGCCTGCTGCTGATGTTCTCGCTGCCCGCGGAGAACTGGGTGCGGCTCGGCGTCTGGCTTCTCATCGGCTTCGTCATCTATTTCGGCTATGGCCGGCACCGCAGCGTCATGGCGCGGAACCCCCTCTCCCGGGGGAGAGGGGGGCCAGGGGAGTGAGGTGCTTACGACGCTTCGGCGTCCAGGGCCCGCTCGAGCGCGATCTTGCCCGCATGGTCGAGCGCCAGACCGCCGGCGCCGTCGATCAGCCAGGCGAGATCGCGCGGCATCGAGACGAGGGCATCCACGACGTTGAGCGCGCCGACCAGGTCCTCGTCGAAGAAGCGGAGATGGCCGACGACCCGGCCGTCGTCGAGCAGCGGATATCCCTGGGTCTCGGCGTCTTTGCCCAGGCGATAACGCAGCCGCCGGCCGGTGCCGGGGAGCACGGCGGCGGCCAGACGCGCCGCGTCCCTCTTCTGGAAGATCGCCGTGGGCGTGCTCCCTTTCTCCAGACTCTCGCCCTGCCGCAGCACGGCCCAACCGTTCTGCGGGGGCGGACAGGCCTCCAGGTGCCACGGACCGGCGGTGTCCGCCTCGGCCGCGGTCACCGGCTCGTCGCGCTGTGACAAAAGCTCCAGGTACTCCTCGGTGAAGGCGTTGGCGGGAACGGCGGCGGAAGCGGTGGTGCTACCATTCTGACGGGTGCGCATGGACTTGATCTCCTTGCGTGCCTGGGTCCGGGTGAGTCCCAACCTCATTCGGACCCACTCTGGTTTTTTTCTCGTCACCGGGAGAGGACACGCTCCACGTCCCGGGTACTGCCGGAACGAAAGCCACAGGGAGAGGGTAGGCGTAAATAGGGCGGTAAGTCAACCCCCCAGATGCAACTTTGTGGTACGAGAACGTCACCGCGGGTACATCAACCGCAAGATCCCCAGCAGGCTCTGCGGCGCGTGCGGGCTGGTCCGCCACTTCCGGCTCTTGTGGACGACCGCGTCGGCGGTCTGCTGGGCGGCCGGCGTGCCGGCGATGAGGAGGCCGGTCGCGGCCAGGGGGCTCGCTTCGAGACGCTGGACGATGGTCCTGGCCTGGTCGCGGGCCTCGGCTCCGGAGAGCCAGATCACGACGGCGGCGGACTCGGACACCAGAGCCGCGAGATGCGGCGGCTCCGCCACGGCCAGCACCTGGACGTGGAGCGCCAGCTTGCCCCGCGGGCTCGCGAACGTGGCGCTGCCGGCGCGGTAGTTCTCGACGTGCTCGACGAGCTGGCGCAGCCCCTGGTTGCCGGGGAAGCCGGGGGCTCTCTCGATCAGGCGGCGGAGCGCGGGCCAGGCCGCCGGCTCCACGAGGACGAGACAGGGGAGGGGCTCCGCAGGCAGACCCGCCGCCACCGCGGCCGCGACCAGGTCGGCCACGGCGATGTCGAAGACGATGGCGTTCGAGATCTCCATCGTGTTCTGGCCCGCCCTCTGCGGAGCCTGATCGCGCGGCGCCACACTGCCGCGCTCGCAGAGACAGGCCACGGCGAGGCGCGTGGTGAGCGGCGCCTCGGTCTCGTCCGCGATCAGGTCGAAGAGCCGGGTTCCGGGCTGGCGCTCGATCCTCGCGAGGATGCGCCGGAGCGGGAGGTCCGCGAGATCCGGGTCGGCCGGCAGCGCCTCGCTGACCACCACGAGGGGATCGCCCGCGGCGGGCAGGAACCGGCGGCGCTTGTCGAGCTCGTCCTTGAGCCAGGCCGCCTGCATCAGCAGCTCGGTCATCGGCAGCTCCTCGGCGGCTCGCGCCGGGACCTCCGCGGGGTCGGAGGCGTCGAAGCGGAAGCTCCCTTCCTCGATCGAGAGCAGGGTCAGCAGCGCCGCGCTGCCGCGCAGCCCCTGCCAGCGGGCCGCCACCAGCTCGCCCTCCCGCAGGTCGATCGAGCCGGAGCCGGCGCCGCCGCGCACCCGCAGATGGCCGGTCTTGCTCACCTGTCGCAGGTACTGGAGCACGGCCCAGAGCGGATGGTTGGCGAGGTCTCCCTGCAGGAGCTGGAGGTTGGCGATGCGGCTGCCGAGGAGCCGCTCGACCCGGATCTCCAGCTCTTCCGGATCGAAGGGGCGGGCCAGGTAGTCGTCGGCGCCGGCGCGCAGGGCCGCTACCCGGTCGGCCGGCTCGTTGCTGTCCGAGAGCGCCACGATGGCCACCGAACGGGTGCCGGGGCGGGCGCGCAGCTCGCGGATCGGGGCCAGGGAGCCCTGGCCGGGAACGTCGAGCACGACGAGGTCGATCTGGCGCTCGTCGGCGATCGCTGGCGCGCCGGCGGCATCGCCGAGCA
>WNGB01016962.1_pt1 | contig 17664 bp, 16 predicted proteins | sample 5400681 | NCBI WGS metagenome assembly WNGB01 (sample SAMN13153367, study PRJNA577476) | soil metagenome | isolation source: 115 cm soil or saprolite under grassland replicate 2 | place: USA:California | collected 2016-06-15 | reverse complement strand
CGGCGAGCCAGGCGGGCTTGGGCAGGCTTCCGGCGATCGTGGTCGCAAATAGCGGCATGCTGAACGCGATCTTAGCCTCCGGCGGGCGTCCAGCCATAGAGCCAATCGTAGCGCGCAAGCAGCCGCTCGCCGCCGATGGCGCTGAGCGCGAGCGTGCGCAGAAACGCGCCCGGTCCGCCCAGCTGATAGATGATCCCGTTGCGCCGGGCCGCGCGTTGGGCGCGCGCGGTGCGCGCCCGCCGCTGCCGCTCGTAGCGGCGCATGGCAGTGGCGGGGTCGCTGCGCGTGTCCGCCAGTCGTTGCGCGAGCACCGCCGCGTCCTCGATCGCCATGGCGGCACCCTGGGCGAGATAGGGCAGCATGGGGTGAGCGGCGTCCCCCAGCAACGTGACCGCACCTTTGCCCCAACGGGCAAGCGGCGCCCGGTCGTAGAGCGCCCACTTCTGCCAGTGTTGCGGGGCGGCAAGGATCGCACGCGTTGGCGCCGACCACATCGGGGCGGCATAGCGGGCCAGAATGTCTGCGCGCTCGCCAGGCGCACTCCAGCCGGGCTCGCGCCAATTGTCGCGGATGATGGCAACGACATTGAGGAGGCTGCCGCCCCGGACCGGATAGTGGACGAGATGAGCCCTGGTGCCGAACCACAGATTGACTGCAGGCGCGCGCAACTCAGGCTCCAGCGCGGCCGCCGGAGCAAGCGCGCGCCAGGCGGTCCGACGGGCAAAGCGCGGCTGCCGGCGATGACCGAGCCGACGGCGCAGGTTCGACCACAGCCCGTCGGCCGCAATCAGCGCAGCACCGCGATCCTCGAAACGATGCTCCGACGCGCGCGCGGAGATGGTGACGCCGTCTTCCTGTATCGCGAAGTCCTCGACCCGTGTCCCGAGATGAAGAACGATGTCGGGATGGGCGCGCACCGCCTCGATCAGCACGGCTTGCAAGTCGCCGCGATGGATGACCCAGTAGGGCGCGCCATAGCGTTTCTCCGCGACCGCGCCGAGGGGGGCGCGCGCAAGGATGCGCGCCGTGCGCGCGTTCATGACCCGCAGCTCCTCGGGAGCGACGACGTGTCGTCGCAATTGCTCGCCGAGACCAAGCGCAATCAAGATGCGTGACGCGTTAGGCGAAAGCTGAATGCCGGCGCCCACCTCTTCCAGTTGCTGCGCCTGGTCGAACACGGCGACCCCGAATCCACGCTGCGCGATTGCCAAGGCGGCCGTCAGCCCTCCGATCCCCGCGCCGGCGATCATGACGGTGCGCGAGGACGCCACGGCTCATCTCCCGTCTATCGCTAGGCGGTTGCGCTGTCCGGCAATGCGCATTCCGCCGGGCGTGCCGCGTGGGGCGCGAGCGTAGGATCATAGCGGAATAGCGTCGAGCAATACGGACAGATGATTTCGTTCGCATCGCCCATATCGAGGAACACATGCGGATGATCGAATGGCGCCAATTCGCCCTCGCACATGAACTCCCGCGCGCCGATCTCGATGACCCCGACGCCCGGTGTGTTGTGGAAATGAGGAACGATTCGCTCGGCCATGTGGTTTCGTCAGCATTTGCCCGCCCCGCTGCCCGCTGCCGCCGCGCGTCAACTCGGGCCGCGCTGTGGGTCCCGCGGACGCGGCACCATAGCCATCCGAGGTATCGATGGCTACCCAAATTGCCTCAAATCCGCGGACGAAATGCCTCGACACGTCCACCGCCATGAGCATTTTTCAGCTGACATCTTGCCGGCGTCATTGCGCTTGAAGAAATTAAGGGCGGGGTTAAAGGAAGAGAACGGGGGAGGTCGAGGAGAAGGAGCCAGTGACTCCGGTGCGCATCGTAGTGCCGCTCGCTTTCGCCGTTGTCTCGGCGCTCGCCGCGCTTGCCATCGTGCCGCGCGCCTTCGAGGCCCAGGTCCTGCTCGCTGCCCAGGACGATCCAGCGGCGCTCGCCGATTACGCGGTCGCGCGCTCGTTCGATGCCACAATTGCCGGGCGCGAGATCGATGCGGCGCTTGCCGCCGATGACGCCGATCTTGCCCTGAGTTTCCTCGACCTCGCCCGCGAACACAATGTTCCGATCGATCCTACGCTTGTCGAAAAGGTCGAACGCGCCAATGCAAAGCTCGCCGTCGCGGCACGCTCATTCGGAAGCTTCGCTCGCGGTCTCGTCACCGGCGAGGCTGATGATGTCTCGGGTTTTGCCGGCACGGCGCTCGGAGACCTCTTCGTCCTCGGGGACGTCCGCGACGCGGTGCGCGAGGGCGCGCGACTTGCCACCGGCGGCGAGGCCGACGAGGCCGTGCTCGCCTTAGCTTGCGCCGGACTGGCAGTGACGGCGGGCACCTATGCGATGCTCGGCGCCGCGGCTCCCGCGCGCGTGGGGCTGACGCTGGTCAAGGCGGCACGCAAGACCGGCCGTCTCGGCGGGGCAATGGCGGCGTGGATCAACCGCTCGCTGCGCGAGATGGTTGACTGGACCACGCTCAAGGGCGCGGTCAGCGCCCGAAGCCTCGCACAGCCTGCAGTCGCGGCGCGCACCGTGCGCGAGGCGGTCAGGGTCGAAAAGGCGCAACCGCTTCTGAGATTGGTGGGCGACGTGGGACGTGTGCAGGCAAGCGCGGGAACGCGAGCGGCGCTTGACGGATTGCGGCTTGCCGAGGGGCCGCGCGACATGTCGAAGCTTGCGCGGCTCGCTGCGGCCAAGGGGGGCAAGATCCGCGCGATCCTCAAGCTGGTCGGCCGGAGCGCTATTGTCCTCGCGCTCGGTGCCTTCGATCTCGCGATGTGGCTATTCTGGGCACTCGTGACGCTCCTAGGTTTCGTGGCCTCGCTCAAGCGCATGACCGAGGCGATCATCGAGCGATCTTGCATGCGCCGCAGGCTTCGCCGCGCGCGTCGCGCTCACGCTCAGTCCATCTCGCAGCACTGCATCCTCGCGCATTAAGACGGCCGTCCTCGTGCAGTGCCGAGGAAAAGGATATGCGCATTGCGAATATGCAGCGTTTTCAGCACGACGGCGTGGAAGTCGCATTTCTCGATGAAGGGGAAGGCGAGCCGATCGTCCTCGTGCACGGTTTTGCTTCGACTGCGCACGTGAATTGGGTCTATCCCGGCTGGGTTGCGACACTAACGAAGGTCCGCCGACGCGTCATCGCGCTCGACAATCGGGGTCATGGCGGCTCGAGCAAGCTCTATGATCCGGCGGCCTACCACAGCGCCCGTATGGCCGAGGATGTGGGCGCGCTGCTCGATCATCTTGATCTCGCACGCGTCGACATGATGGGCTACTCCATGGGCGCGCGTATCACGGCATTCTTTGCGCGCGCCCACGCCACGCGCTTGCAGCGGGCGGTGTTCGGCGGGCTGGGCATCCATCTCGTCGACGGCGTCGGGCTGCCGGAGAGCATCGCGGAGGCGTTGGAAGCCCCTTCGCTCGCGGATGTTCGCGATCCGGCGGGGCGAACGTTTCGCGCCTTTGCCGAGCAAACCAAATCCGATCTCAGGGCGCTGGCGGCCTGCATCCGCGGCTCGCGCCAGACGCTGACGCGCGAGGAGGTCGCAGCCATTCGCACGCCGGTGCTGGTTGCGGTCGGCACTGAGGATAAAGTGGCGGGCTCGGCGCGGGAGCTTGCGGCCCTGCTGCCATCGGGGCGGGCGTTCGACATCCCTCGGCGAGATCACATGCTCGCGGTGGGAGATAAGGCCTTCAAGGCGGAGGTGCTGCGCTTTCTGGCCGAGCCGCTTTGAAGGCTTGCTCAGTGAGCCGACACGACGTGGGAAATTGGTTCCCGCAACCGCGCGGGGGAGGGTCAAATAAAAGTGAGCAGGGGACTGCTGCGACGGCGAACCGGGAGCGCCCAGAAGGCATTGAAGATGCACGACATCACAAGGAACACGCCAGTGCCGATTCTTTTGTACATTGCAATGTGGTCGTGCGCGCTGGGCATGGCGTCCAGTCTTGTGTCGCCTCTGGCTGCGCCGCCGTCAAAGAGCGGGTCGAGTGTAAGCACTCCCGCGCAGCCCACCCGAGGTTAAGGATATTTTCGCCGGCTTGATGGTCGCTCACGCACCTCGCGGTTGGCGGCCACAGTCTCCATATACGCCCCCGCACGCTCCATATACGCCCATTGCCCGGTCAAATTGTGCTAAGCTGACCGTGGCAAGGAGATGTGCGGGAGACGATCATGGCCCAACGGCAGGCGCGAGCGGGCGCGCTCGACAAAGTCGACCCGGTATGGGCGCGTATTCGCGGCGAGGCGGAAGAGATTGCGCGTCGCGAACCCGAGCTCGCGACCCTGATCTATTCCACCATCCTGCATCACGACTCGTTGGAAGCAGCGGTGGTGCACCGCGTGGCCGAGCGTCTTGATAGCCCCGAGGTGTCGGGCGAGATGATCCGGCAGGCCTATGCCGATGCGCTCCAGGCCGAGCCGGCGATCGGCGAGGCTTTTCGTGCGGATATCGTGGCCACCGTCGATCGGGATCCCGCAACCAACCGTTTTCTCGAGCCGGTGCTCTACTTCAAAGGCTTTCATGCCATCCAGACCCATCGGCTTGCCCACTGGCTGTGGAACAAGGGCCGCAAGGATTTCGCCTACTATCTCCAGAGTCGATCGTCGGCGGTGTTCCAGACGGACATCAACCCGGCCGTAAGCATCGGACGCGGAATTTTCCTCGATCACGCCACTGGGTTGGTCGTGGGCGAGACTGCGGTGATCGAGGATGACGTGTCGATTCTCCAGGAAGTAACTCTCGGCGGCACCGGCAAGGAGGCGGGCGATCGCCATCCAAAAATCCGCCGCGGCGTGCTGATCGGCGCAGGCGCCAAGATTCTCGGCAACATCGAAATCGGTCACTGCGCGCGCATCGCCGCCGGCTCAGTGGTGCTCAAATCGGTGCCGCACAACACCACGGTCGCCGGCGTTCCCGCACGGGTCATCGGCGAGGCCGGCTGTCCCGAGCCGTCGCGCACGATGGACCATCTCTTTGAGGACGAGGACGGCTAAGGCGGGGGCGGGAGCGGTGGACGTTCAGGAAGTCAGGAAACTCGACGCCTATCTCAAGCGGTTGTTTGGCAACGCGCGCATCCGCGTGGTGCCGACGAAAGCTGACGCGGCCGATGTCTTTGTCGGCGAGGAGCGGATCGGCGCCCTCGTTCTCGACGAAGACGAAGAAGACGATGATCGTTCCTACAATTTCGAGGTGAAGATCACCCTGGGCGATGCCTCCACGACCGCCCCCGATATCAAGAAGCTCGACGCCTATCTCAAGCGCAAGTTCGACACCGAGCGCCTCCGCGTCGTTCCACGGTCGCGCAAAAAGGACTCCGCCGAAGTCTACGTGGGCGACGAATATATCGGCGTATTGTTCTTCGACGAGAAGGACGCACGCTCGTCTTATTTCGAGCTACCGATCCTGGCGCTTGATTTGGACGAGCCAGGGCTGCTCAAGGGATAGCGCGGCTGCGAATTAGCGATCGCATCGACGGACCCGAGCCGTTGCGTGACTGCCGACATTCGATTGAGCGAGATCAGCGCGGTGGCCGCACGCTTGCAATCAATCGGTCGAGCGTGTCGGCCACCATGTGCCAATCGCTGAGCCAGTCGCGCGGGAAGCGCACCACAACGTCCGCTGCGCCGATCCGCCGCTCGTAGAGGCAGGTGCCGGGAGTGGGACCAGCGCGATCGCGGGTGCAGCGTACGAGAAAGCTCGGTCCTTCGGCGTCATAGATCAGATCCTCGCCCTGATAGGGCGTTCCGTCGCGGAACGCGAGGACAGTCAGCCCGCTCGCGTCGAGCACCGGCTCGGCCGCGGCGTAGCGTGGATAGATGGTCAGCGCGCGGTCGTCCGCGGCAAGGGTGTCACCGGCTGAGAGAATGGTCATGAATACCCGTGCAACCGCTTGTGACGTCTGTGCCACAGTACCGGGCGGTGCGGCGGACGGCTTCGCGGTGGGATCAGGCGGCTCGAGCGAAGGCCACAGAAACACAAGGTCGACACGCTCATGCGCGCCCGATCGCCGCTGTGCCGCCCTGCGAATAGCAGCTGGCGGCAGGTTGAATGCAACACCTGCGACCGTGATCGGCACTGCCGGCGCATCCAGACGCGGTGCAGGCCAGCGCGGCCACAGCACATAACCGACATAGCCAAACGCGCCCAACGCGATCACCGCAAATGCGATGAGCAGTAGCGAAAACTGGCCACCGTAACGGCGCCGCTGCTGGTTAAACTGCCGACCGCGCTGCTGGCCGAAGTGAAGCGTTGTCATGGGTCGCGGCCTTCGAATCACTCGTTGCTCATCAGTCCATCAGCAATCAGGCTTCGCTATGTCCTTAGGCTTGCGTGGCAATTGCCAGGCGATGCTGCACGATTACGGCGATTACTGAAAAATTAACCCTTGATTCAGCATAATGTAGCGTGGGGTGTCGCGCTGTGCGAAGGATCGCATCGGGCGATGGGGATGGGGCGCATGGTAGCGGAGCGGGTTGATTTCTTGGCACTTGCAATCGGCTTTGCCATCGCCGGTTGCTGGAGCCTGGTCTCGGGCACGGTCGTGGTGCTGGCGCTGCGAGCATTCGGCATCATTGCGGGCTGAACGCGCGGCGAGGCCGCCTCGCAAACCTTTGCGCGTCATGGCAAGGTCGCGTCCCCGCAAAGGAGGCGCGAATGGCAATCTTCGAGCTCGATGGCGAAGCGCCGGACCTGCCGGCCGACGGCCGGTACTGGATCGCGGACAGTGCCATCGTCATCGGACGCGTGCGGCTGAAGACCGACGCCAGCGTCTGGTTCAACTCGGTGCTGCGGGGGGACAACGAGTGGATCGAACTCGGCGAGCGCTCGCAGATCCAGGACAACGCCGTGCTGCACACCGATCCCGGCTTTCCCTTGAAGATCGGCGACAATTGTGTGATCGGCCATAACGTGGTTCTGCACGGTTGCACGATCGCAGCGAACAGTCTGATCGGTATGGGCGCGGTCGTGCTCAACGGCGCGAGGATCGGAGGGAACTGCCTCATTGGCGCCGGTGCCGTGGTGACCGAGGGCAAGGAATTTCCGGACAATTCACTGATCCTCGGAACGCCTGCCCGCGCGGTTAGGGCTCTGGATGAAAAAGCCGCGCAAGCCATCGCCCACGACGCCGACATCTACGTGCGGCGCTGGCAGCAATATGCCAAGGGCCTCAAGCGGATCGGATGAGCCGTTCCGCGCTGACGCACGTCACGCTGCACCGCGCCCGGGACACAGCTAGCGCGAACTGGCGGTCGCGGCTGCCGGACGCGGATCGCCCAGCGCGATCCAAACATTCGGATCGGTCTGCGACTGCCGCTTCACGAAGCGGTATCCCGTCTGCGACCAAAGCAGGACGTCTTCGGCTTGGTTGTCGAGGATGAACTCGCCTTTGTCCGTCTTGACGGTGAGCACGGCATGCCCATCGCCCTGCTTGTCACGCACGACGGTGATGAGCAGCGCCTGAGGGGGCCATCCGGCCTGCACCAGCATCTTGCGCTTGAGTAAAACGTAGTCCTCGCAGTCGCCGTAACCGTCGTCGGGGTAGTTCCAGCGCTCGCTCACGCCCCAATGCTCCAGGTCGGTCATCGGTTTGATCGCGTCATTGGCCCATTCGTTGATCCGTACGAGCTCATTCCACGCTTGGTTCGTTAAGGCTGCATCGCGCGTGGCCATTGCCGTTGTTTCGCATTCCGACGCATATTCGGCGCAGAATTCATTCCATCCGACCGGCGCCCGGGCGACGGGGCCGACCGAGATGAACAGGGCCCGCTCGCTTGCGGCTTGAGCTGGCACCAGCGCCAGCGTCCCGGCCAACGCGATGCTGGCAAGGCTGGCTCCCAGTCGTTCAGCATCACTCCATTTCATTATTGTGACCCTCCCTGGTCTTGAGGGCCACATTTCTCACAGACGGTTTGAACCGCCGCTAATCTCGCCAACTCATTTTGATGACAAGCCAAGTAAACAGCTGGACGAATGCAGCTATTATTCGATAGCAATTCCATTAAAATTGCAGCTGATACAATTTGAAATGAATCCCGCCATTAACCCGCCAGACGCGGTCGCGCGTTGTGCTTGCCCGCGCGCGGCGCGTCGCCGTTAAGGCTCGCGTTGCGCCGCTCGCGGCAACGACGCGGCGGTGAACGCAGGTGACGGGCTTCGCCCCCTGGGCCGCGGCACGCGTCCGGGCGCTGCTTCCATTTACCCGACAGTGACCTTCTCTTGCAGAAGGCTGCCGGCCGGGGATTATGCCCCACTTTGCGGCACTGCAGGCTTGCCCGAATGCGCGTGGCAGCCTATACGCGGCCCATCGCCGCAAATTACTTCAATCGATCGCTTCCAGCACCAACATGTTCGATCAGCCCCGCCGCGAACGGATGCTAAACGTACCGGCGGCCGTAGTCGCGCTACTTGCCGTCCTCGCGCTCGTTCAACTCTTGCTCATGTTCGCACTGAGCCCCGAACAGACGACCGAGTTTCTGCTGCTCTTTGCTTTCATTCCCGCACGTTACGACGCAAGCGTCCTCCCCGACCTTGCTTGGCCCGGAGGGTGGGCAGCCGACGTCTGGACGTTCGTCACCTATGCGCTCATCCATGCCGACCTCAGCCATCTCCTCTTCAACGCAGTGTGGTTGTTGGCTTTCGGCTCCCCGGTTGCACAAAGATTCGGATCGCTGCGATTTATGGCATTCATGGCCTTGACCGCTGCCGCCGGCGCCGCCGTGCATCTCGTCACTCACTTCGGCCAATTATTGCCGATGGTCGGCGCCTCGGCGGCGATTTCCGGAGCCATGGCCGCGGCGACACGTTTCATGTTTCAACGCGGCGGCCCGCTCGAATTCTGGCGTGATCGCACCGAGGCGAGTCGGGTTCCGGCAGCGCCGCTCGCCGATAGCCTTCGCGATGCTCGCGTGCTCGCGTTCCTCGCGGTCTGGTTCGGAGTCAACATTCTGTTCGGCGCATTTTCCGTGGGGATGCCGGGTGTCGAGCAGGCGATCGCATGGCAGGCACATATCGGGGGGTTCTTGGTCGGGCTTCTGGCATTTGCCGCATTCGATCCCGTCCCGACATCGGCCTCAGTCGAGCGTTAACTGCGCTTGACCACGGGGTCCGCGAGCACCTTGCAGCATAGGACATTCCGATCGATAATTGGGTCGGGCCGGCGCCGCCGAGCGCGGCCGATGTCGAGCCCGCCGAGCCAGTTGTCCTGCGGTCCAGATCTAGCGGCTCGCCGGTAGATGCAGCTGACGCGACTCGAAACCGCGGTACGCACGCTCGCCCAGCATAAGATCGGCGCCTTGCTCGTGCTTGGCCCGGATCGACGGATTATCGGCATTCTGTCCGAGCGCGACATCGTGCGCGTCCTCGCCGAGCAGGGTGCAAGCGCGCTCACGCAGCCGTTGGCACAGGTCATGACGCGTAAAGTCTTTACCTGCAGTCCGTCGGAGACCATCGGCGTCATTATGGAACGGATGACGGCGGGGAAATTCCGCCATGTGCCGGTGATCGATCAGGAACAGGTGGTCGGCGTGGTGTCGATCGGCGACGTCGTCAAATACCGGCTCCAGGAAATCGAGCACGAGTCCGCAGCGTTGCGCGACTACATCCAAACGGCGTGAAAGCCGGCTCGTCGCCGCTCTACTAAGCCTTGTTATCCGTGCCCCACACGGGATGCAGGGGAATAGGCGCGGCAATCGACGGGTGCTGCAACCGTTGGCGTAGGCCCGCTAATTGATTTTGATGCCCACCGTCTTGATGACGTGGCTCCACTTGTCGATGTCTGATCTCAGCAACGCTTGAAGCTCGCCCGGGGAAGATCCCGCGACCGGGTAGCCGGCTTGTTCCAGCTTGCGTCTGGCCGCGGGATCGGCCAGCGCCTCGATGGTGTCGACACTCATCTTCTTGACAATCTCAGGGGGCGTTCTGGCCGGCACGAACAGTCCCTGCCAAGAGGAGACCTCGTATCCCGGGACGCCGGCCTCGGCGATCGTGGGCAGCTCCGGCGCCACCGGATCTCGTTTGAGGCCGGTCACCCCAAGTCCGCGAATCTGGCCCGACCGCATGTTCTCGAGCAGCGTGGCGCTGCCGAAATAGGAGTCCACGCGTCCGGGAATGAGGTCGTTGAGCGCGGGCGCGGCGCCGCGATAGGGCACATGTGCCAGGTCGATCTTGGCCATTTGTCGGAACAACTCGCCGGCCAAATGCGGCGCGCTGCCGGTCCCGGGCGAGGCCAACGTCACCTTGCCGGGATGTGCCTTCGCATAGGCGATGAACTCCATCACCGATTTCGCCGGCGAGGAGTTCGGCACGAACATGAAAAACGGAAATCGGGTAACAAGCGAGACCGGCGCCAAGTCGACAAGCGCATCGTAGCCGAGCGCGCGATAGAGACTCCGATTGACGGCAAGCGAGGCGGTGGCAAACAGCACCGTGTAGCCGTCAGGATCGGAACGCGCGACCATTTCGTTGCCGAGATTGGTGCCGGCACCTCCTTTGTTCTCGACGACAACCTGATGGCCCCAGATTTTCGCGAGCTGCTCGGCGAGGACACGCGCGACCGTATCCGTCGGTCCTCCCGCCGCCACCGGCACGACGATGCGCACGACCCGATTTGGCCAATCCGGCGATCTTTGTGCGCGCGCGGCGCTCCCGATGAGGTGGGACGCGAGCACGGACCCGCTGGATAGGACGAACAGACGGCGGCGTGTGATCATGATCGCCTCGCTGCGTCTATCTATTCTATCCGGAAGCACGTGCGCATGGCGATGGCCATGGCCATGGGGCTGCGCACCCCGCCGGCAAGCAGGCCGGCGCGCGCGGGCCGGCAACCAGGCCGACGGGAGATACGGCTAGCTTGCTCGACTGCCAACCTACAAGCGGCTATGAGGTGCCGATTGGCCGGACCAAGGAAGTTGGAATGAATAGAAAACAACGCCGCGCCGTGCGCATGCAGGGCCGAGACGTTGATCGCAGCCGGACTCAGTCATCGGCGGAGGCGGCAGGCCGCTTGTTCGGCCAGGCAGTCTGGCACCAACACCACGGCAAGCCGAACGAGGCGATCAAGCTCTACAAGCAGGTCTTGGCGCTCCAACCGGATCACGCCGAAGCCTGCAACAACCTCGGCTGCGTGCTTCTTGCGCAGGGCAAGCGGGACGCCGCCAGCGGCTGCTTTGAGCGCGCGCTCGTGCTCCTGCCACAGCTGTTCGACGAGTTCGATAGCGTCGCCGCCATGCTGTGCGCCGTGAACCCGGCGCTGGCGCAGGGCACGAAACGCGCGGCGAGCGCGTGGCCGCAGCGGCTGCCGACGCGCGACTTGCTGGGATCTTTCGATTTCGCCGCAATCGGTTCCGATGCGCTGCTGCCTCGGGTGCTCGAATCCACGACCGTTCGCAACGTCGATCTGGAACGGTTTCTGGCCTCGATTCGCCTGGACCTCCTGCGCACCGCCAGCAATGGCACGGCCGTAAGCGAGACGGAGCTGGGTTTTTGCTGCGCGCTCGCGAAGCAGTGCTTCATCAATGAATACGTGTTCGCGACGACCGCCGAGGAGACGGCGCAGGCGGAGCGACTGAGGCAGATGCTGGTCGAGTCGCTGGCGCAAGGCGCGGAGGTCGCTGCGCTGTGGCCGAGCGCGGTCGCAATGTACTTTCCGCTCCACTCACTGCCCAATGCGCAATTGCTGCTCGATCTCGCATGGCCGCCCCCTTTGACCGATGTGTTGCTGCAGCAGGTGCGCGAACCGGAGCAAGAACGGCAATACCGCGATTCCATTCCACGCCTGACTGCCATCGATGATGACGTGTCCGTGCAGGTCAGGGGGCAATACGAGGAAAACCCCTATCCGCGATGGGTGCATGCCGCCTCGGTCGCGGAGCCGATCACGATTGATGAACACCTTCGCAATCAGTTTCCGTCGGCTCCCTTCCATCCGCGCGCAAGCGCGCGCGGCATCGACATTCTTGTGGCCGGCTGTGGCACCGGCCGGCATCCGATCGAGGTGGCCCGCAAGTACAAGGACGCGCGCGTGTTGGCCGTCGACCTGAGCCTCGCCAGCCTTTGCTATGCGAAGAGGAAGACGCCTGCGTCGCTGGCGAACAAGATCGAGTATGCTCAAGCCGATATCCTCAAGCTCGAATCGATCGACAGAACCTTCGACCTGGTCGATGCCAGCGGCGTATTGCATCATCTGTCCGATGTAAGGGCGGGTTGGCGCGTCCTGCTCAAGCTGCTGCGGCCCGGCGGTTTCATGCGAGTAGGCCTCTACAGCGAGCTCGCCCGCCGCGGAATTGTTGCGGCGCGCGCCTTCATCCTCGAGCGAAGCTATCGCCCGACCGCGGACGACATTCGCCGTTGCCGGCAGGACCTTTTGAATTCGCCGCTCAAGGACGTTGCCAGGGCCGGCGATTTCTTCAGCATGAGCGAGTGCCGCGACTTGCTGTTTCACGTTCAGGAGCGTCGGCTGACGCTACCGGAGATAAAATCCTTCATCGCCGAGAACGGCTTGAGATTTATTGGTTTCGAATTCGCGCCGCAGCTGATGCAGTACTACCGGAGCATCTTCGGCGGCGATCGGTTCATGCGCGATCTCGATCGTTGGCATGCGTTCGAGACCGAAAATCCGGAAACGTTTGCCGGCATGTATCAGTTCTGGGTGCAGAAGGACTGAGACGTACCGCCGTCCATGCCCGCGCTTGTCGCGGGCATCCACGTCTTGCTTTTGGCGATGCGGCCAAGACGTGGATGGCCGGGACAAGCCGGGACAAGCCCGGGCATGACGGAGTCAAAACTTAAACTCATGCGCGCCTTTTGCGGGCCACGAGCGACTCGCCGTCGCGCGCGTTCGCAGGCTGCGTTGCGCGTTGGAATCAGCGCGGAAGATGCCGCGCCGGAAGTGTTGCTCGGCTGCTCGCCGCTTTGCGCCCGCTTCAGCGAATTTGCGTTGACGAAAGCAGTCGTCGTCGCTTTGACGATGTCCGGCAGCACCGACAGCAGCCGAGGTCACGGCAGAATCGGTTTATAATTCAGTATGTTATATGATTAAACGTGGCGGCCGACGAGGTGCCATCGGCAACGACGGAAGCCCTCAAACGCGCCCTCAAGTGAAGTGTTGTTTCGGCAACACCCGCCTGAAAACTGCATCTCGACGCGTTCAAACCGCCTCTTTGTCGTTGCCTGTCGGAGCGTGTGCGCTAGTGTGGGCATGCGACGGAGGGGGGCATTCCCAAGGTCGCCCTTTCCGGTCATTCCGCTGCCCAGGGGACAACGAAGGCAACGGACGGAGCGGACGGTGAGGGGAGCTAAGGGGACCTTCCAGGGTGAGCAGCGCCCGAGGAGATCAATCCCTCCCACGACAACATATGGAGGTTGAGATGAAGATGGTGAAAAGTCTTCTCCTCGGGACGGCCGCGGGACTTGTTGCGGTCGCTGGGGCGCAAGCCGCCGACATGCCTGTCAAGGCAGCGCCGGTGCAATACGTGAAGATCTGCACGCTTTACGGCGACGGCTTCTACTACATCCCGGGTACCGATATCTGCCTCAAGATCGGCGGATATGTTCGTGGTGAGTATGGCTACAACTATGGGGCCAGCCTGACCAATGGACCCTGGCAGGCACCGTCCGGCTATATGGATCGGTTCGACGGGCAGGACTTCATCATGCGCACTCGCGCCTATGCCTGGTTCGACAGCCGGCAGCAGACCGAGTACGGGACCCTTCGTACCTATCTCCAACTCGGTGTGAACTACGACAGTCCGGCCGTCACGTCGACAAATTTCAACGCGAACCGGGCGTTCATCCAGTTCGCCGGGTTCACGATCGGCACGGCGCAGTCGTTTTACGACTTCTATTCATCGCCGGCGAGTTCGTACTTTGGACCGAACTCGAGCGATTCCGGCGATTCGGGCTGGAAGGTCTTTGCCTACACGCAGCAGTATGGCAACGGCTTCTCGGCGACGTTCTCGTTCGAAGAGCCGCGGCATTTCGCTACCACCAATCCGCAATCCGGCATCTTCAACACGCAAGCCGCGGTAAACGGGTTCGTGCTCGGCGGCTTGAGCCCAACGGTCGCCGACCGAGCGAAGGTCCGGTTCCCGGACATCGTGCAGAACTGGCGCGTCGATCAGGCCTGGGGCAGTGCCCAGCTGATGGTCGCGGCGCACGATGCCAGCGCCGGCTACTATGCTGCCAACACGGCGACGCCTGCGGGTTCGTTATGCGCGATTGGTGCGAACCAGGCCGGTACGCTGACCGGCTCGGAGACCTGCGGCCATCCCGCCGACAAACTCGGCTGGGCGGTCGGTGGCGGCGCCAGGCTCAACGCCTACGGCGGCGACTACTTCCAGTTCCAGGTCAACTACACGCAAGGCGCCACGCGTTACGCCGCCTTCACCAACCCGAATGCGATGAGCCCGGTTGCGTTCAACGGCCAAAACCTCGGCTACGGCATCTTCAGCGACGGCATCTTCAGCACCCAAACGGGTGAGGTCCAGCTGACGACCGTGTGGGGCGTCAACGCGGCCTACGATCACCTGTGGCTGCCGAACTTCCGGACGTCGATCTACGGCTCGTATATCGCCAACCGGTACAACGACACCGCGAACAACGCGATCTGCGCTGCGCAGCTCAACGCTAACGGCGGTGCCATCCAGTTCGCCGGCGGGCAGTCGATCGGGACAGCAGCCTTCCCGGGGACCTCGAACGTCGCGGTCTGCAACAACAACTTCAACTGGTGGCAGATCGGTTCCCGTACCCAGTACAACTTCACGCCGTGGTTCTATGTGGGCTTCGACGTGATCTATCAGAAGCTGGAGACGGCCTCCCGGGATGCGGTCGTGACCTACACCGCGGCGGCGAACACGGCCAAGCCGACCGCCATCTACACGATCCAGGATCAGGACAACTACGGCCTTCGCATCCGCGTCCACCGCGACATCGTTCCTTGATGCTCGCGTGACGAGTTGAGCTGACGACCCCCGGCGGGGCAACCCGCCGGGGTTTTTTTTAGCTTAAGCAGCCGATTGGGTTCGTTTGGCCAAAACGAGTAGCGCGGGGGCTGCGCTCGCGAATGCGGCGCGACGCCACTTCGCGCTCACGCCAACTGAGGCAAGGTTTTCGGTGATCGCCCGTCTTCACCCTGAGAGCTTGTGAATCTTTCTGCAAGGCCCAAGCGGCTTTTGATTGCAGATGAGCGAGCAGCGTGATTCCTTCGAGCAGCGATTCGCTTTTGGAGGCTGCGGTGGGCGCGGGACTGTTCGAGAATTTGCCGGAAAGATGTGTCGCAAGCAGGGGCAATGCTGCAGGCGAGGCGCGGATGCGCGAGCCGGTTCGCGATCAGATCGAATTGCGCGCGGTGGAGCTGGACAGTCTGATCGATGCGGATCATTCGGCGCGGCTGTTCTGGGATTACGTGCAGAAGCTCGATCTGAGTGCTGTGGAGGGAGCGATCAAGGCGCGTGTACACACGCCTGGACAGGCGCCGCCGAGCCCTCGATTGTTGTTGGCTCTTTGGCTCTATGCGGTAAGCGAAGGGGTCGGAAGCGCGCGGGCATTGGCTCGGCTGTGCGAGCACCACGACGCCTATCGCTGGCTCTGCGGCGGGGTGAGCATGAACTATCACGGTCTCTCCGACTTTCGAGTCGCCCACCCGGAGCTTTTGGACCAGCTGCTGATCGATAATGTGGCAGCGCTGTCGGCGGCTGGAATTATCGATTTGGACGAAGTCACTCAGGACGGGCTGCGCGTGCGAGCGGCGGCCGGAGCGAGTTCGTTCCGTGGCGGGAAGATCCTACGGGAAGAGTTGGAAAAAGCGAAGCGCCTGGTCGAGCAGCTCAAGCAGGAGCAAGAGAGCGATCACGACGCCAGCAACCGGCGCATCCAAGCGGCGCGTGAGCGGGCCGTCAGGGAGCGCAAAGAGCGGGTCGAAGCTGCGCTCGCCAAGCAGGGGGAGCTCGTGGCTGAGCGGGAAAGGCGCGCCAAGACCAATAAGGCTAAAGTCGCCAAACAGAAAGAGCCACGGGCTTCGAGCACGGACGCGGAGGCGCGCAACATGAAGATGGCGGACGGCGGTTTCCGGCCAGCTTACAATTGTCAAATCAGCGCTGTGGGAGAAGGTCAGGTCGTCGTTGCGGTCGGCGTGGATACAGTGGGTTCTGATCGCGGTATGGTGCGACCAATGCTCGATGAACTTCAGCGCTGCTACGGCCGACGGCCGAGCCGCCATCTCGTCGATGGCGGCTTCAATAAGAATGACGATACTGAATGGGCAGCCTCGATTGGTGTTGATATCTACGGTCCGCCAATGAACAGCAAGCACAAGACCGATCCCTATGCGCCGCGTTCCGACGATGGCCCTGGCGTTGCCGCTTGGCGCCAACGCATGAACAGCCCCCAGGGCAAGGAGATCTACAAGCGGCGCGCTCTGCACGAATGCATCAACGCGCGTTTTCGGCAGTGGGGCTTCTACCAGTTCACCGTCCGCGGATCGCGGAAGATCGTGACAGTGCTGCGGTGGCTCGCTTTGGCCAACAATATTCTCACCGCAAACCGGCTGCTCAAGGCGGCCGCCTAAAGGCTCAAACCAAAATAAATTAGACAAGGCCCTGGCATCTCTGCATCGCCGCCATTCAACCGAGCGGGTGTCGCATTCGCATGACACTCGAACCGCATCACTTCCTGCACCTCAAATGCGATAGGCTCACAAGCTCTGAGGATGCGGCATGGCGATGAGCGAATACTTTGGGATGACTTATTGTGAGCGGGCCTGTCGGCTTGTGCGCGCGCCTGTCGGCGTGAAAGAAAATTGAAACGAGGCCACAACTGAGGCGGCCCTTAAGCGGCTAGCGTACACTTCCCCATGGGTCTGTTTTCTTTGCAGGTTGTTCGCGAGTTGTCTTCTTGAGTGTGTCTTTGTAGGTCTTCTCAATCTCTTCGGCCTCTTTCTTCTTCTGCTCCTCTGCCTTGTTTGCCCCGGCCTTAGCGGGGTCCCCCTGAGCGAATGCGGGCACCGCCAAGGATGTGATCATTACAGCTATCGCAACGGCTCTCATTTCAATCTCCGTTATTCCGCCGCACAGATGTGCCAAAGCGAGACCGCGCGGGGTCCTGTCGCGGAGTTGGTTGGAATTGAAGGTGGCGTAGTCTCCGGGGTGTTCAACCTCGAATCATCCGGCGTAGAAGCGCCGGATAGGAGACCACGCCATGAAGAGCATTACCACGAAGCATGATTCCTCGCAGCCTNCGATGGCAGGGTTGCAGTCATCGGTCACCGGCATGGCCATCGCTCACGGTCGTTGATGGGCACCTTCGGTCGCATCGAGATCGAAGTACCACGCGCGCGGCTGAACGGACCAGGCGGCAAAACCACGGAGTGGAACAGCCAGGTGTTGCGGGCCTACCAGCGCCGCACGCTGGCGGCCGATGCGTTGATTGCCAGCACCTACTTGGCCGGCACCAACACGCGCCGGGTGCGCCGCGCCTTGAAGGCGCTGTTCGGCGGCGCCGTGGGCAAGGATACGGTGAGCCGGGTCTGGCGCAAGGTGAAGGCCGATTGGGACGCCTGGAATGCTCGCTCGCTGGCCGCCGAACCGATTGTGCGGCTCATTCTCGACGGCACGGTGGTGGACGTGCGGCTCGACCGCAAGGCGACCGCAATCTCGCTGCTGGTCGTCATCGG
>WNGB01006193.1_pt1 | contig 17669 bp, 20 predicted proteins | sample 5400681 | NCBI WGS metagenome assembly WNGB01 (sample SAMN13153367, study PRJNA577476) | soil metagenome | isolation source: 115 cm soil or saprolite under grassland replicate 2 | place: USA:California | collected 2016-06-15 | reverse complement strand
CACCCGATCGACGCGCCCCAGCTGACGCCCGGAAGCGTCGAAGACCGCGTAACCTTCGGCCGCGGCCAGCAGCCGTCCCAGTTCGCTCAGTCCGCTCGGGCGAGGGCGGCTGCTCTCCTCCATCCCGGGGAGGCTACGCTCGTGCCTCAACCGACGCCAGCCCAGCGTCGCACTTTGCGGGAACCGCGATGCTACGCGCGCGACCTTTTCGACAGCCCGGCGGTTTCGGCCATCCCTCGTGCTTCCGCACGCGGTAGCCGAGGATCGCCTCGTCGCGATGATCCTGCAGCCAGGTACCGACCTTGACTGTGAACTCGCTCTGACCCGCTCAGGGCCGCCGCGACTCCCGATCCTCGCCCCTCTGCTTGGTCGGCGACATCCTCGCCTGCTGGTAGCTCATACGATGCTGATTGCCGACGCCGGTCCTCAAACCCGAGCGCGAATCCCGAGCGTGAGGGATCGACAACGCGGGCAGGCTGGACGATGTAGCGGTTCAACACGATGGCGATGGAGACCCAAATCCGCCGACTGCGCGTGCGCGTGACTCGGGCCGCGGACTCGCTCAACTGGTACTACCGTACGCGTCCGGACGCGTGGCGCCTTCTGGCCCTGCCCGGGCTTGGAGTCATTCTGACCCTGTTGCTCTCCGTCGCCTGGGGCGTGCTGGGGCCTCTGCTCGCGTTGGTGGTCGTGAGCTCCTTCGCCGTCTTCGCCATCCGGCTCGTCGAGGAGCTTCGCTCCCTCGAGGCTGAGACGAAGGCGGGTATCGAGTTGGAAGCAGGCGATGTGCCCTGGCTCGCTGGGCTCGCCGAGGAGGAGCCCTCGGAGCTCGCGACTGAGGCTCGAGCCCCCGAGGGGGGAGAGCCCCGGCCCGCGCCGGAACTCGCCGTGCCAGGCCTGCCCACGCTCGACCCCGGCGACGAGCCCGCTCCCGCCGAGGCGCCATCCGCCGAGCGCGATGCCACACCGGCGACGGAGCCGGCCCCCGCCACAGGCCGGTCGGTCTCCGACGAGGTTGCATACGAGCTATGCGAGGTCGCGGCCGGCGCGCACCCACCGCTCCAGAGTGCCCCGAGCTTCCTCGAAGCGTGCGACGTTGCGTTCGAGTTCATCGAGGAGAACGACCCCGCGGAGCTCGAGATCGTGCGCACCAGGGGCGAGGAGCGGGAGACCGTTTGGACGTACAGGCGCAGCGAGTCGGCCGCCGCGGGCGGCGCGCAGGCTCCTCCGACGTCTTCGCTTTCGACGTAACCCGCTGCACGGGCCACGAAGCTAACTCGGAAGCACAGCCGTGCGCGTTGCGCCCGCAGCGCGATCTGCCTCGAGCAGCGAAGGTCCTCTCTTGTACCGACTTTTGACATAGGCCTATGCACCTCGGGCAGTTCGGTTGCTGCTCAAGCGCCTGGGACTCCGCAGCGATGGAGCTGGAGCATGCTGTGGCCCGACAGCGGTTGATCGCCCGACGCGTGGGCGCTGGCGATCGTAGAAGGCGATCCACGCAACCAACGAGCCGCAAGACATCGGCCGGCACGTGTCCGCCGGATGCGTGCGCGGCTTGCAAACCGATCTCCGTTATGTGATGCGCGTCGTCGCGCTTGGAACGCCCGTGGTTATCCGGCCGTAGCCGCGTGCGGGCGCGTGCCGAAGCACCGGGGGCGCGCCATTGATTGAGATGACCCCGACTGGCCGTGACAGGGCGCGGGTATCCCCGCGGGCGAGCAGACTCACGGGCTCTCGTCGGCCGGCTCGTCCTCGTACGGGTAGAGCGCGTCTGCGAGGAGTTGCAGCTGTGGCGCCGCGCGCTGGAGCCGCTCCATCACGTCGGCGGCGCTGTCTCCTGAGATGAAGAGCTCGAGTCTGCCGCCGAAGCTGACACGGAGCCTCGACCCATCGCCCTCTCTCCGCTCCACTCGCCAGCGCGGCTTGCCTGCTCGAGCCACGTCCGCGCGACGATCGCCGGCACCCTCGTCGTCCAGCGAGCTTCGCTCGGCGAGTGCCGCTTGCCGGCCCTCAGGCTCTCGCCCGGCGCTCGGTGGCTGCGCCTCGGCGAGCTGAGCACGCAGCTGCTTCTTATCCCCCTCGGCTTCGAGGAGTTGCTCCCGGACTCGCTGGCGCTCCCGCTCGAACTGCTCGATCCTCTCCTCTGCCAGCTCGCGGGCGGCCTCAAGCTCAAGGAGTCGGCCCTCGTTTGTCGAGACTTCGGTCTGCAGACCCGCGAGCTCCTCGTTCGCCCGCGCGAGCCTGTCCTCGCGCTCGTGCAGATTCGCTTCGGCGACCTCGCGGCGGGCGGCCTCCTCGCTGAGCGCCTCCTCGAGCTCGCCGAGTCTGGCCTTGCGCTGCTGCAGCGTGCCACGCAGGCCCTGCATCTCCGTGCGCACTTGCTCAAGTCGGCGCTCGGAGTAGGCGAGCTCACTGCGAAGCTCCGTGAGTTGCCGCTTCAGTGTTCGCCGTCGTGGCGGCAGCAAGCGGCGCCTCGCGGAGGGCTCCAGCCTGGGCTCGCTCGGCGCCGGAGCATCGGCGGTCTCACCGACCATCTCTCCATTCTGGTGCATGCACTGCGATAGGGCAGCGGCGAACCAGTGCGACACCGGATTCCCGGCAGATTGCTCCCGAGCTGACGTGACGGGGCAAGCGAGAAGACGCCCGCGTCTGCGGTGATTGCAGCCCACGTGTCAGCGGCCGCCGAGGAACGCTTGGTGAGTCTGCTCGGACGGCGCCGGTGAGCCTCGCCCCTTCCGTTCGGATGGAGTTGGAGTTGACCCGGTCGCGTTCGAACTCGTCGGTTGCGGCACGGAGGTGAGCGTCCACGCCCCGTTTAAGTAGGCAAGCTCGTCCTCGTCCTAGCTGTCGCGGTTCCACGAGGCGTACGAGAAGCCGGATGTTCCCACGTACAGCCTCGCCATCGACGGAAGTGATATCCGAGAGTCTAGGGCGCGAGCTGGTCCACCCGACGGCCGGGGGCGCGGCCAGGCGGCTGATTCGGGCTCGGACGCCCGACCGCCCGCGGGATCGGCCGCTTCACCGGCTCCTTCGTCGAGATGCTGATCGTCCGACCGTGGTGGCCGATCTCGAGCGGGTCCCCGTCGAGGACCGTGTAGGTGGCGTGCTTCTTGGTCACCTCGACCTTCAGCCGTCTTCCGCGAAAGAGGAGCCTGAAGGAGAGGCGTTCCAGCCGGGGCGGAAGCCGCGGCGCGAAGGTCAGCGTGCCGTCGTGGTCGCGCATGCCGCCGAAGCCGGCCACGGCGGCGATCCAGGCTCCGGCGAGCGAGGCGATGTGGACACCGTCGCGGGTGTTGTGCTCGAGATCACGGAGATCCATGAGTGCGGCCTCGCCGAAGTAGTCGTAGGCGAGCTCGAGGTGCCCCACCTCGGCGGCGATCACGGCCTGTGTGCAGGCCGACAGCGAGGAGTCGCGGACCGTGAGCGCGTCATAGTAGGCGAAGTCGCGGGCTTTCTCCTCGTCGGTGAAAGCATCGCCGCGCCAGTGCAGGGCGAGCACGAGGTCGGCCTGCTTCAGGACCTGCTTGCGGTAGAGATCGAAGTATGGGAAATGCAGCAGAAGCGGGTACTGCTCGGGCTTGGTGCCTGCGAAATCCCAGGTCTGATGCTTGGTGAAGCCCTCGGACTGAGGGTGGACGCCGAGCGCCGCGTCCCAGGGCACGACCATGTCGCGAGCCGCGTCCCGCCAGGCTGCCGCCTCTTCGAGATCGGACCCCAGCTCGGCGGCGCGGCGCGGATCGCCGGAGACCGCGTCGGCGGCCGCGCGCAGGTTCTTCTGCGCGAGCAGGTTCGTGTAGACGTTGTTGTCCGCGATCGCGCTGTACTCGTCCGGGCCGGTGACGCCGTCGATGCGGAAGCGCCCCTCGGCGTCGTGGTGGCCGAGAGAGCGCCAGAGCCGGGCGGTCTCGACCAGCAGCTCCAGCCCCACGTCGTGCTCGAAGGTCTCGTCCTCGGTCGCAGCCTGGTAGCGGGCGACGGCGTCCGCGATGTCCGCGTCGATGTGGAAGGCGGCCGTGCCGGCGGGCCAGTAGCCCGAGCACTCCTGGCCCCGGATCGTTCGCCAGGGAAAGGCTGCGCCCTCGAGCCCGAGTTGACCGGCCCGCTCGCGCGCGAGGTCGAGCGTCGCGTGGCGCCAGCGCAGCGCGTCGGCAGCGGCCCGAGGCGCCGTGTAGGTGAGGACCGGCAGGACGTAGCGCTCGGTGTCCCAGAAGGTGTGGCCGTCGTAGCCGGGGCCGGTCAGGCCCTTGGCCGCGATCGCGCGCTGCTCTGCTCGGGCGCCGGCCTGCAGGGTGTGGAAGAGCGCGAACCGCACGGCCTGCTGCAGCTCGACATCGCCCTCCAGCTCGACGTCGGCAGACGCCCAGAAATCGTCGAGGTAGGCACGCTGGTCGCCGAGTAGGCCGTCCCAACCGGTGTGGCGAGCGGCGGTCAGCGCGGCGACGACCTGATCGCGGAGAGCGGGCTCCGAGCGCTGGCTGGACCAGCCGTAGGCGAGGAACTTGATCATCCGAAGACGCTCCCCCTGCGCGAGCTGCGTCGCGACTGTTACGCGACCGATGTCCGGCCCGCTTTCTGCGTCCGTCTCGGTGCCGTCCGGCCCCTCGACGAGATGCTCCATGCCGGCCGCCATGCGCAAGCCGCTGTGCCTCGTCGAGTGCACCAGCACGACCCGCGTGTTGCGGTCGAAGAAGCTCTCCGACACGAGCGGCGCTTCGAGGACCGCCGCCGCGCGCGGATCGCCCGCGGCCGCCGGGCCCGACTCGTTCGCCACCAACTCCGACTGGACGACGACGCGCACCGGCTCCCACGTCGGCTCGACCTCGTACAGGATCGCCGCGGCCGAGCGGTGGACGAACGAGACGAGCCGCGTCGAGCGGATGCGGACGGCCGTGCCGGCCGGCGATTCCCATTCGACACGGCGCTCGAGTGTCCCCGCGCGAAGGTCGAGCAACCGCTCGTGGGCTAGGAGGCGCCCGTACCGGACGTCGAACGGCTCGTCGTCGACGAGCAGCCGGAAGATCTTGCCGTTCGTCACGTTCACGATCGTCTGGCCCGACTCTGGATAGCCGTAGCCGGCTTCCGCGTATGGCATCGGCCGCAGCTCGTAGAAGGAGTTGAGATAGGTGCCGGGCAGGCCGAACGGCTCGCCTTCGTCCAGGTTCGCGCGCAGCCCGATGTGCCCGTTCGCCAGCGCGAACACGGACTCCGTCTGCGCGAGCGTGTCGAGATCGAGGTGCGTCTCGCGCACCGCCCAGGGCTCGACCGTGAACGCGGGATGGGTGATCACTGCCGCTCGAGAAGCTCTGCCAGGTCTGAGACGACGAGTTCGGCGCCGTGCTCGCGCAGCGCCTCGGCCTGGCCGACCCGATCGACACCGACGACGAAACCGAATCGCCCGGCCCGCCCGGCGGCCACCCCGGCCAGCGCATCCTCGAACACGGCCGCCTGCGACGGCCGCACCCCGAGTGCATGCGCCGCGGCCAGAAACGTGTCCGGGGCGGGTTTTCCCTTCAGGTGCTCGCGCTCGGCGACCAGGCCGTCGATGCGGACCTCGAACAGGTCCTCGATGCCGGCGGCTGCCAGCACCTCTCGGCAGTTCGCGCTCGACGAGACCACGGCGCGGTGCAGTCCGGCCTCGCGCACGGCGTGAACGTAGCGCACCGAGCCATCGTAGGCCTCGACGCCGTCGCGGCGGATCAACGCGAGGACAAGCTCGTTCTTGCGGTTGCCCAGGCCGGCGATCGTCTCCGCCTTCGGCGGGTCGCTTGGGTCACCCTCGGGTAGCGCGATCCCGCGTGACGCCAGGAACGAGCGCACTCCGTCGTATCGCGGCTTGCCGTCGACGTACTCGTCGTAGTCCTCGACGGCGTCGAAGGGCACGAGCGGGTCACCTGTCCGTTCCGCGCGAGTGCGCAGGAAGGTGTCGAACATCTCCTTCCAGGCTGCCGCGTGCACCTTTGCCGTCTGCGTCAGCACCCCGTCGAGATCGAAGAGGCACGCCTTGATCGTGCTCGGGAGCCCTAGCATGAGAAGCCCTGATTCTGCGCAGTTTGCCCTTCGTCGTGCGCCCGGACCTGCCGACATACGCGCCGGGTACAGTGGCGGCGTTGACCACGACTCCTGAGGTCTTAGCCGAGAACGTCGTTCCAGTCCTGGACCACGGCTTTCTGGCTCTCGACGGCGCGCTCGCCTCCGATCTGGCTGTTGTCAACGGAGCTCGCGTCTCGTTCAATCAAGAGTCCGACGAGATGACGGAGCGAGACGCCGGACTGATCCGGTTCCTGATGCGGGAGAGGCACGGAAGTCCCTTTGAACATGGCTACTTCCGATTTCTCGTCAAGGCTCCGATTTTCGTTGTCCGCGAGCACCATCGCCACCGGGCCGGGCACAGCTACAACGAATGGAGCGGTCGCTACTCGAAGCTGGAGGCCGAGTTCTACGTACCCGACTATGTACGGATGCAGGTCGGTAAACCAGGTGCGTACAGCTTCGAGCCCGTCGACGGCGCAACGCGCGAGGCGACGCGTCGAGAGATCGAAGAAAACGGAGAGCGAGCGTTCGAAGCGTACGACCGTCTCCTGGAGCTGGGTGTAGCCAAGGAGATTGCTCGGGCGGTCCTCCCGCTCTCGACGTACACGAAGTACTACTGGAGCTGCAATCCGCGCAGCCTCATGCACTTCTGCGGGCTGCGAAACCACGAGGCGGCGCAGTACGAGATTCGCCAGTACGCAGCAGCGGCCGAGTCGTTCCTCGAGCAGCTGATGCCGGTCACGCACGCGGCCTTCGTCGCCAACGAGCGCCTCGCGCCGTAGCGGCTACGTCGTCAGGAGGACGCGCTTCCCGGAGCCCGGCTGGCCGGGGATGTGGGCGGTGACGACCCAGCCGTCGTAGGCGGCGAGCGGATAGGGCACCGAGAAGTGCACCCTCGTCGTGGTGCGGTCGGCGTTGAACGTCCCGCACGAGGCCCGGATCTTCCCGCCCGCGGTCAGGTAGAGCTCGTACCAGCTGCCCTTGCGGAGCTTCTTCAGTCCGCCGATGCTGAAGTCGATCGGCCAGTTGCCGTACTCGTCCTTGTCGCCCACACGGATCGAGGCCTTCGCGGACGCAAACTCGCCGACACCGTGCATGGCCACGAGGTGGCTCGTGGGCACCTCGTTTCCACGATTGCCGACCAGGTAGCCGATGCCGAACGAGAGGGCGACGACGGCCGCGGCGGCAAGCGCAGCCGCCTGACGGCGACCCAGGAACGGGACCTCGGCCGGCTTGTCGAGCGACGGCGGCTCCGCCAACTGCGGTGAAAGCTCCGGCGGGGGGCCGGAGGCGACGAGCATCTCGTGGACGCTGCGAAGACGCTCGAGCTCCTCGGGCGAGCCCTCGTCGCCGACGAGGTCGCGGAAGTCCGGCGGCTCGGGAGTCGTCATCCCAGCTCCTCCTCGAGCGCGTCCGCCAGACGGGCGAGCGCGGCGCGCGTTCGTGTCTTCACGGTTCCGAGCGGGATCCCGAGCATCCCGGCGATCTCGCTCTGCGACAGTCCGCCCCAGTAGGCGAGCTCGATCAACGAGCGTTCGTGCTCGGCTAGTTCCTCGAGCGCGCGGTGGATGCGCCAGGACACCCAGCTCAGCTCGGCGCGCTCGTCGGGTCCCGCCTCTGCCGAGGCCTCGTCCGGGGGCTCGGTGGGCGGCTCGGACCGAGCGCGTCCGCGATCCGAGATCGCATTGCGGGCGACTGCATAGAGCCACGCTGCGCCCCTTCCACGATCGGGATCGAACGTGGCCGCCGAGCGCCAGATGGAGGTGAACGCCTCCTGCACCGCGTCCTCGGCCCGGCCACGATCGCCGAGACGGCGCAGCGCGAGCCCGAGCACGGGGCGGGCATAGCGTTTGTAGAGGACCTCGAATGCCCTTCGGTCGCCGTCGCCGACCCGATCGAGGAGCTGCTCGTCGCTCGGTCGCCGGCCTTCCACTGCAGGCATGCTCTCGGCGCGCGCCGCGCGGGACAAAGGCGAACGCATGTCTAGGGCCAGCTCCATGTCTTCGCTCTGGCTACGCGCGCGCGGGTCGGTCGGTTTGCCCATGTGTGCAGCGGAAGTCATAGCAACGGGACGGCGGTATGCTGCTGCCCCGGCCTCGACAGCAACGGAAGGAGCGGAATGGCGACGCTGGTGTTCAACCGGGAAGAGATCGCTCCCCAGCCGCTCAACCCGGCTCTCCTGGAGCTGGACGGCATCTCGCGTGCGACCATCGAGGCGCACTACAAGCTCTACCAGGGCTACGTCGCGAAGCGGAACGAGATCCTGGCGAAGCTGGCTGACGTCGATCGCTCGAGCGCGAACCAGGTCTATTCCGAGCTCCGCGCGCTCAAGGTCGACCTGACCTTCGCGATCGGCGGGGTCAAGAACCACGAGATCTACTTCGCGCACCTGGGCGGAGACGGCGGCGATCCCGACGGTCCCATCGGCACGCTCATCCGCCGCGACTTCGGCTCGATCGATGAGTGGCGCGCCGACCTGAAGGCGAGTGGCATGGGCGGCCGGGGCTGGGCCTGGACGGCCTACGACTGGGACGAAGGCCGGCTCTTCAACTACGTGGGCGACGCCCAGAACACCTTTCCGATCTGGAATGCGAGCCCGCTCGTGGCCCTCGACGTCTACGAGCACGCCTACTTCCTCGACTTCCAGACCGATCGCGCCGCCTACATCGACACCTTTCTCGCCAACCTCGATTGGCGGGTCGTGAACGGCTGGGTCATGCAATACGGCATCAGGCCCTAGAGCGCCCTCGCGATGACGATCGCGCTCTTCGCGCTCGCCGGGTATCTCGCCGGCAGCCTCCCATTCGGTTACTGGATAGTGCGCGTGACCAAGGGCGCGGACATCCGCTCGGTCGGCAGCGGGAACATCGGCGCCACGAACGTCTGGCGGACGTACGGCTGGCGGTACGGACTGCCGGTCGCGCTGCTCGACGTGGCGAAGGGCTTCGCGCCCGCGCTGGCGGCGACGATCGTCGTCGGCCACCTGGCGGGCGTCGCCGCCGGCGCGGCTGCGATGCTCGGCCATTGGCGCCCCCTCTTCCTTGGCTTCGCCAAGGGCGGGAAGATGGTCGCGGCGGCCGGCGGAGCCTTCTTCGGGGTGGCGCCGCTCGTGGGACTGGCCGGCGCCGGCGTCTGGATCGCCGTCTTCCTCGCCACCCGGTACGCGTCGGTCGCCTCGATGGTCGCTGCCGGCTCGCTTCCCGCGCTTGCCTTTGCGCTCGGGTACCCGTGGCCCGTGATCGCCTTCGCCGGCGCCGCGGGGGCCGCGGTCACGGTCCTGCACCGCGCGAACATCCGGCGCCTGCTCGCGGGCACGGAGAACCGCGCGACCCTGAGGCGACGAGGCCCTACTGCTCGAGCGGCGCCATCGTCAGGCCGGACGCCCTGAGCTCGGACCAGTAGAGCTCGGCCGGCTCGCGATGGCCTGACCAGACGACCGCCCGACCGGACGCGTGGATGCGGTCTGCGATGCGCAGTCCTTGCTGGTAGTTCACGCCCGGGATCACACGCGACAGCGCGGCGGCCACCCCTTCGAACGTGTTGTGGTTGTCGTTGAGGACGATCACCTTCCACGGAGTGCCGAGTCCGGTGTCAGAGCCGCGGGTCGTGCGCTCGACAGTTTGAGCTCTAAGGGACAGACGTAAGTCTGTCCCCAAATCAAGCCTGTCCCCAAATCAAGCCTGTCCCCAAATCAAGTCTGTCCCCACTGGAGCCACTCGCGCAGCTCTGTGTGGTGCTCGAGATGCGTCCCGTTCTCGAGCTCCGCCCGAAGCTCTCCCACCGTCCCGAAGCGCTCCGCGAGCACGTCGTGGTCGTGGATCGTCTCCAGGTTGACCTGGCGCGAGAAGAGGAAGTCCGCGTCGCCGAGGTCGGGGTAGGCGTCGAGCGTCTTCTTCAGCGCCACTCGCACCGAGTCCTCGACGAAGCGCGGCTGCAGGTGCGCATGTTCCACCACGAAGAGCTCGTCGGGGCGCTTGAGCAGCTCGTAGACCGGGGCGCTCATCGACCCCTCGACGATGGCAACCAGGTCGAGTGCGTCGAGCTCCAGCTCCGTGCCCGCGTAGAGCGTCCCGCGGCCCCGCTGGTTGTGCGTGGCCAGCGGGACGAGCTCGAGGATGCGCTCGACGTCTTCTTCTCCGAACCCGGCCTCGAGCAGCCGCTCGCTCGCGCGCCCGCGAACGAGACCCTGGGCGCACGGGCAGGCGTTGATGCCGGTGGCCTCGACGCCGATGAGCCGCCTTCCGCCTTCCCGGGAAGCGGCTGCGATCCCGATCAGGGTGACGAGCTCCTGGGTGCGGATTCCGGTCACCGGAGTCGTGCGAGAGATCGGAAGCCGCGCGTGGATCTCGACCTCGGCCCGAAGCGCGTCCTGGCGCTCGACGATGCGCCGGGCAATGTGCTCCGCGAGCGCCTCGACCAGGAAGGCCTCGCCGATGACGGTCTCGTCGATCGCCTCTTCGAAAAGCTCCGGGAAGCGCGACATGTGCACGCCCTTGCGGGCGGGATCCAGGTCGACCGAGCAGGAGATCTCGGCCGGGACGAGGATCTCCCTGGTGCCCGAGCGCTGCCGGATCGCCTTGTGCACGCCCCGCACGCCGGCCCGCGAGAGGCCGATGCGGACCTCGGGCGCCGAGGCCTGCAGATCGTGCTCGAGCAGATGAGAGCGTTCGCGCATCGCGCTCAACCTACCACCGGCTCTATGGCTAGCAGCTGTCCTCGCCGTCTCCGGAGAGGCGATCGAGCAGGGCCCCGAGCGTCTCCAGCTCGGTCTCCGAGAAGCGTCCGGCGAAGAGCCGCTGGACGTCTGCAAGATGCGAATCGCGCGCCTCCTCGAGCTTCTCCAGGCCGGCGTCGGTGAGCACGGCGTAGGTGACACGCCGGTCGGTTGAGCACGCCGCGCGCTGGACGAAGCCGCAGCGCTCGAGGCCGTCCAGCAGCCGGGTGATCCCGGACGGCGTCAGGAGGACGCTCTCGGCCAGATCGACCCGGCGCATCGCGCGCTCGGGAGCGTGGGAAAGGCGGAGCAAGACCTCGTAGTCGTTGATGGTCAGACCGTGCTCATGGACGAGTTGCGTGTTCAGCTCGCGCAGCAGCGTGCCGTGGCCGCGCACGAAGCCGATCCATGCCTGCATTCCTTGTGTACTCAATACTTGACTTGACAAGTGTTCTCCGCTAGAGTGCTTGACACCTCAAGTATATCGACCAGGGAGGAGATTGCAATGAGCACGATCGAGACCATCGCTCGGCAGCTGGTTCCGGTCGGAACGTGGAAGGCCGACCCGGTTCACTCGCAGGTCGAGTTCGGAATCAAGCACCTCGGCATCGTCACCGTCAAGGGACGCTTCGGCGACTTCGACGCCACGCTCGAGGGTGGGGACGAGCCGCGTCTCGTCGGCACCATTCGCACGGCGAGCGTCGACACGTATGACGAGGACCGGGATGCACACCTCCGCCTGCCGGATTTCTTCGATTCCGAGCGCTACCCCGAGGCGCGGATCGAGGCCACCCGCATCGAGAGCGACCGCATCCTCGCCCAGGTGACGCTCAAGGGAGTCACGCGCGAGGTCGAGCTGGCGTCCCGATTCTCCGGGCCCGCCCAGGACCCGCTCGGCAACGAGCGGATCGGGCTCGAGCTGGAGGGGGAGATCGACCGCACCGACTTCGGGCTCGCCTGGAACGCGCCGCTGCCAGACGGCGGCTTCGTCCTCGACGACCCCGTCAAGCTGAGCGCGAGCCTCTCCTTCGTGAAGGAGGCGTAGGCGATGCGGATCCTCGGTATCTCGGGCAGTCTCCGCAGCGGCTCGTACAACACCGGACTCCTGCGCGCCGCGCAGGAGTCCGCCCCCGACGGGGTGGAGGTCGACCTGTACGAGAGCCTTGCGAGCATCCCGCCGTACGACCAGGACGTTCAGGATCACGACGCGCCGGCCGAAGTCCGGGATCTCCGCGAACGGATCGCGGCAGCTGATGCCGTGTTCATCGCCACGCCGGAGTACAACGGCTCGATCCCCGGTGTGTTGAAGAACGCGATCGACTGGGCCTCGAGACCCTTCCCGGACAACTCGCTGCGGGGCAAGCCGGTGGCGATCGCCGGAGCGAGCACCGGCTCGTACGGTGCGCTGTGGGCCCAGATGGACCTGCGAAGGGTGCTCGGGATCACCGGCGCCCGCGTGCTCGAGGACGAGCAGCCGGTGCCGAAGGCGCACGAACGCTTCGACGAGGAGGGCCGTCTGGTCGACGACATGCTCCGGGAGCGGCTCGCCGGGGTCGTGGAGCACCTCGCCGAGGAGGCGGGCATCCTCCTCGCAGCGGCCTAACGAAGCAGCCGCGAGAGCCGCCGGTCCTTGAGCACGCGGCCGCCCGTCTGGCAGGCCGGGCAGTAATAGACCGTGTGCTCCTCGTAGTCGACGCGGGCGATCTGCGCTCCGCATTGCGGGCAGGGCTCGCCGAGCCGCTTGTGGACGCGATAGGTGCGCCTGTCGGAGGCCCCTCGCTCGCGTAGCGCGATTCCTCGCTGGAGCTCCTCGTCGATCGCGGCGGCCAGGCGCGCGACCTCCTCGTCGGAGAGCTGCGTCGAGAGCGCGAAGGGCGAGAGCCTGGCCCGGTTGAGGATCTCGTTCGCCCACGCCCGCCCGATCCCCGCCAGGAGGCGTTGGTCGCGCAGCGCGGCGTGTAGACGACGGCTCTCGGCGTGTAGGAGCTCGCCCAGGCGGTCCGCTCCGAGGCCGAGCGCCTCGGGGCCGAGATGGGCCAGCTCCGCTTCGGCCGCCTCCGGACTGAGGAGCCAGACGCCCGCGCGCTTGTGCGAGCCCGTTTCCGTCAGGACGAGCTCCGAGCCGCCCGCGAAGCGCAGCCGCAAGGCAGGGCTCTTCGGTCCCTTCTCCCCGGCCGCCAGATGACGGAGCCGGCCGGCTGCCATCAGGTGGACCTGAAGGACGAGCTCTCCGTCGTCGGTCGGGAAGAGGAGCCGCTTTCCTCGGCGCTCGGCTCCCGCGAGCCGCCGGCCCTCGAGCGCCGCGAGCGGCGGATCGAAGGTCTTCAGCGTGGCGACGTGCGCAGGGCCGGCGCGCTCGATCGAAAACGCCCGCACAGGGTCGTCGAGGGCTCGCCGCAAGGCTTCTACTTCGGGCAACTCAGGCACGTAAGGTCTCCCGCGTGGAGGCGATCAGCGTAGCCATCCGCCGGGGCGGGGTGATCGAGTCGCGACACCGTGTTCACGCCGCCGCCGTCCGCGACGGCAACGTGGTGGAAGCCGCCGGTGATCTCGGCCTCGTCACCTTCTTCCGCTCCTCCGCGAAGCCGCTGCAGGCGCTCCCGCTGGCGCGGGTGCGGGACGACCTGGACACGTCCGACCTGGCCATCGCCTGCGCGTCGCACCAGGCCGAGGCGACCCAGATCGAGGCCGTCCGGCGCCTGCTGGCGAAGGCGCCCGCCTCCGAGGACGACCTCGAGTGCGGCTTCGAGGACGGCCGGCCGCGCGAGCGCATCTACCACAACTGCTCGGGCAAGCACGCCGGCTTCCTGGCGCTCTGTCGAGCGCGGGGATGGGAGCCTTCCGGCTACCGCCTGCCCGACCACCCGGTGCAGCAGGGGGTGGCCCGCGAGCTCTCGGCGGCTGCCCGGGTGCGGGCCGAGGAGATCCCCACGGCCACCGATGGATGCGGCGTCGTCACCTTCGCCCTTCCGCTGGAGGCGATGGCAGGGGCGTTCGCACAGCTGCCCGGACTGGAGGGTGGCGACCTCGTCACCGAGGCGATGCGCACGCATCCGGAGCTCGTTGGGGGCGAGAGGGCGGTGGATACCGGCTTGATGCTTGTTCTCCCTGGGTGGACGGCGAAGCGGGGCGGAGAGGCGCTGCTCTGTGCCGTCTCGCCCGACGGGGTCGGCATCGCGGCCAAGGTCGAGGACGGGAATCCGCGGGCGCTTCGCCCCGCGCTCGGGCGCTTCCTGGCGGCTCTCGGCGTCTCCATGGGACAAGATTTCGCTCGCATCGGGATCGTCAACAGCCGGGGGGACGAAGTCGGCGAGGTGGTGGCGGAATGAAGGTGCATGTGATCAGCGATCTGGAAGGCGTATCCGGTGTCCTCCGCAAGGAGCAGATCCAGGGCGGAGCGGCCATGTACGAGGAGGCCCGCAAGCTCTACACGGAGGAGATCAACGCGGCCGTGCGCGGGGCGAAGGCGGCCGGCGCGACGGAGATCGTGGTCATGGACCACCACGGAGCCGGGGAGGGGTGGTCCTTCAACTCGCTCGTCCCCGATCTGCTGGATCCGGCCTGCGACTACGTCGTCCAGGACGAGTGGACCGAATACACGGACTTTCTCGAGGGCGGATGCGACGCGTGCCTCCTGGTCGGCATGCACGCGCGTGCGGGCACCCGCGACGGAGTCCTCAACCACACCGTCTCCGGGCAGGCGTGGCAGAACCTCTGGTTCAACGGGACGCTGGTGGGCGAGACGGGCATCAATGCCGCTTTCTGCGGTCAGTGGGGCTGTCCGGTGCTGCTCGTCACGGGCGACGAGGCCACCTGTAGCGAGGCTCGGGAGCTGCTGGGCGAGGGTCTGACCACGGTGGCGGTGAAGCGTGGTCTCGGCGCGACCAGCGCGAGGCAGATCGCGCCCCTGCGCGCTCGGAAGCTGATCGAGGCGGGAGCAAAGAAGGCTCTCGGCGATCTGAGCGCCGTGCCGCCCTACGATCCGGGACGACCCTCCGAGATCGAGGTCGAGTTCAAGTCGACCCGTGAGCACGATCGCTATCGGCGAAAGCCGGGTGTGGAGGAGTCCGGTGACAGGCGTGTCGTCTCTCGTGGGGACGACTGGTGGGCCGCGTGGCGGCAGTTGTTCTTCTAGCCGTTGCGCTGCTGCTCGGTTGGCAGAGTGCCGCGTCGCTGCCGACGCCGCGCTCGGAGGTAGCCGCCGCATCGTTTCGCGGGGGCGTGGCCGTGGTCGGAGGCTTTCGCGCCGGCGGGTCGTCCTCGCGGGAGGTCGATCTCTACTCGCCTGCCTTCGATCGCTGGCGGCGACTGGCCGACCTACCGGTCGCGGTGAACCACGCGATGGCGGCTGCGGCTACGGGGAAGCTCTACGTCGTCGGCGGCTACGGCGGGCCGCTGGTCGGAGCGCGGCGGACGGCGTTCGTTCTCGAGGGCAGGATCTGGAAGAGGCTGCCGCCGATGCCCGCGGTGCGCGCCGCCGGAGGGGCGGCGATCGTTCGCGGGAGGCTCTACGTCGTGGGCGGCGTCGGCCCGGCCGGGCTGGCGCGGCGGGCGTTCGTGCTTGACTTGGCCAGCGGGCGCTGGTCGACGGTTCCCGGACCGGCTCCCCGCGAGCACCTGGCCGTGACCGCCGCCGGGGGTGCCGTCTACGCCCTCGCCGGTCGCAAGGCCGGACTCGACACCAACCTGGCGACCTTCCAGGTCTACTCACCGCGGACCCGGCGCTGGCGCCGCCTTCCATCTGTGCCAGGCGCGCGGGGAGGGACGGGTGCGGCGGCGGTCGGCGGTCTGATCGTCTCCGCGGGCGGCGAGCAACCGGGCGGCACGATTTCCTCGGTCTACGGCTACGACACGGCCCGCGGGAGCTGGCGGCGGCTCCCTGACCTGCCCACGCCGCGCCACGGACTGGGGCTGGCCTCGTCCGGAGGGAAGGTCTACGCGGTGGGGGGTGGAACTACGCCGGGCCTCTCCGTGAGCGGGGCGAACGAGGTGCTGACACCGTGAAGATCGTCGTCGCGGCGCTCGGAGACTCGATCACCGCCGGCTCGCCGGGCTTCGACCCGGATCCCGACCAGCGCGCGATCCACGGTTTCGATGCCGACCAGGAGAGCCAGTGGGAGTACTGGGCGGCCGCGAAGGATCCGCGGCTGGAGTTCCGCAACTGCGGCGTCTACGGGCAGCGAACGGACGAGATTGCGGCGCGGCTTGATCCCTGCGCGGCGGGTGCGAACGTTCTGGTCGTGCAGGGTGGGATCAACGACATCGCGCAGGGTCGCTCGGTGGAGGAGGCGGCCTCGAACCTTCGGTTGATGGTTCGTCGCGCGCGGGAGCTGGAGCTCCCGGTCGCGCTCGCCGACGTCCTGCCCTGGAACAACGGCTACCCCGGCGCCGAGATGGAGATCCGCCGCCTGAACGCCCTCATCGCCCAGATCTGCGTCCAGGAGGGCGTACCGCTCTTGCCCTTCCACGACACGCTCGAGGACTCCGATGCCCCCGGCCGCATGCGGCCGGAGTGGACCTCCGACGGCGACCACCCGTCCGCCGAGGGCTATCGCCTGCTGGGCGAGCGGGCGTTCCGCCTGCCCAAAAGAGCCAAGGCCGAGTGACAGTCACAGGGACAGTCCCAGTGACTGTCCCTGATGTGGGTCGAGAGCGCGCCAAAGGCGAGAAATCCCTTTGCGCCGCGGTCACCGGACGGTAGCCTCGCCGGGATGTCGCGAGTGCCGCGTTGCCAGCTCGAGGACGGTGTCTACCACGTCACCGCGCGTGGGACCGGCGGCGTTCCGATCTTCCTGGAGGACGTCGACCGTCTCGACTTCGTCGCGCTACTCGGATCCACGGCTCGTCGCTTCGACTGGCTCTGTTACGCGTACTGCCTCATGAGCACGCACTACCACCTCGTGCTCGAGGCACCCCGTCTCAATCTCTCGGCGGGTATGCAGCGGCTGAACGGCATCCATTCGCAACGGTTCAACCTCCGGCACGACCGGCGCGGCCACCTCTTCGAGGGGCGTTTCTCCGCGTACGTCATTGAGGACGAGAGTTATCTCGAGGCGGCTTGCCGATACGTGCTCGAGAACCCCGTCCGCGCCGGTCTCTGCCACACGGTCGAGGCCTGGCCCTGGAGTGGCTTCGCTGCGGCCTGACCTTGTGGCGACCCGGTCGGCCTCTCAAGCTCGCTTGACCGGTGTTGCGGTCGGCTTGGAAGTCAAAACCTCGACCTCTTCGGCGGCCTTCTCGTCTGCCGCCGCCACGCCGAAGTCGTCGGGCTTGCGGATGTCGAGCGCCCACAGCTTCAGTTTGGCCTGGCGGCCGCGAACCTCGAGCTCGTCGTAGTAGAGGAGGTCGGCGGGGCGCTCGCTGAGAGCCTCCATCGTCGATTCGGCGATCAGGACGGAGAAGGGCGTGACCTTGGTCATTCCCTCGATCCTCGACGCCGTATTGGTCACGTCGCCCACTGCCGTGTAGTCCATGCGACGTGCGTGGCCGACGTTCCCGGTCATCACCGGCCCAGTGTTGAGGCCGATGCCCATGAGGTAGCCCTCGCCGAAGCCCTGCTCCCTCATCCACATGTTGAACTCCGGCAGGCGCTTGGTGAGCATCTCGCGGGCCGCCGCCAGAGCTCGGTCGGCGTGATCCTCCTTCTCCACCGGGGCGCCGAAGAGCGCGTAGATGCCGTCGCCCATGTAGCAGAGCAGTGTCCCACCGTGGGCCAGAATCGCCTCGCTCATCTCGTGCAGGTAGTGGTTCAGAACCTGGATGACGTCGGTGGCGGGCATCTCCTCGGCGCTCGACGTGAAGCCGCGCAGGTCGCTGAACATCACGGTGCCGACCACCTCTTTGCCGAGCAGCCGGAGATCGGAGTCAGCCTGCGCGACCACCTGGTCGACGACCTGCTCCGGCACGAAGCGTGAGAAGACCTCAC
>WNGB01006191.1_pt1 | contig 17669 bp, 15 predicted proteins | sample 5400681 | NCBI WGS metagenome assembly WNGB01 (sample SAMN13153367, study PRJNA577476) | soil metagenome | isolation source: 115 cm soil or saprolite under grassland replicate 2 | place: USA:California | collected 2016-06-15 | reverse complement strand
GCCGACACGGCTCCGAACGCCGTCGAGGCCGTGCTGCACGCTCTCGCGGCGTGCATCTCGGTCGGCTACGTGTACAACGCCGCCGCGCGCGGTATCACGATCCATTCGCTCCGCTTCGACACCGAGGGCGTACTCGATCTGCGAGCGTTCCTGGGGCTCACGGACAAGGTGCGTCCGGGCTTCGAGCGGATCACCTTTACCGCGACCGTGAAGGCCGACGCGAAGCGCGCCGAGCTCGAGGAGCTCTGCGAGTACGTGCAGCGCACCTCCCCGGTACTCGACATCCTCCGCAACCCTGTGCCTGTGAGCATTCAGCTCGTCAGCGAATAGGAGGAGCGCGATGATCCGCTGCCGCACCTGCAACGGCGACACCAAGGGCTACAAGTGCGACATCTGCGGAGCGGAATCGCCGCGCCATGTGGAGACCCACGGCTGTGGAGGCGCGCACTGTATGCCAAAGTGCGCGGGCTGCTACGAGGCCGAGGTGAACTGCACCTGTTGACGGTCGACCGTCAGCGGTTACGGCGCTCGTGCCTTGACATGTCCATCAGTCGAGACGCGCGTCAGCGCGACGATGCCAGCGAGTGTTCTCGCGGGCGCGATCGCGCGGCGCGCGTCTCTGGAAGGCGAAGGAGCGCGACAAGGCCGGAGCAGAGCGTGAGGCCCGCGACGGCCTCGATCGCCCAGGCCGCACCGAAGGAGTCGGCAAGCGTGCCCGCGATGAACGCGCCTGCAACATAGCCCGCATCACGCCACAGGCGATACACGCCGATGGAGGATGCGCGCCAGGTCGGGTGCGCCACGTCGGAGACGACCGCGAGTAGCGTCGGGTACACGAGCGCGGTCCCGAGACCGAGCAGTGTCATTGCCGCAAGCCAGGCGGCAAAGCCACTTAGCGGGACGAGGCTCGCGAGCGCGAGACCTTGGAGCGTCATACCTCCGACGACCAGCCAACGTCGACCGACGATATCCGAGAGGGCACCGGTGGCGAGTTGTGCGAGGCCCCACACTGTCGGGTAGACCGCGGCAAGCACGCCGACACGCCCGAGATCGAGCCCCGACGAGAGGAAGTACAGCGGCAGAAGGCCCCAGGCCAGGCCGTCGTTCAGGTTGTTCACGAGGCCCGCCTGCGTCGCGCTCGAGAGCGCAGGGTTGGTGAATGTGGTCCGCGCGAAGACGTGCTCGGCACGTGTGGGCGGAGCTGACGGTGCCTCAGATCGAGCGTGGGCGTGCGTCTCTCGTGCGAAGAGCGAGAGGAGGAGCCCACCCAACGCGATGAGCTCCCCTAGGAGGAAGGGCGTCGGTCGGAGCCCGCCCGCGGATGCGATCGTCGTCGCCACGAACGCGAGGAGGCCAACGGCGACATAGCCAGCGAACTCGTTGATGCCGAGCGCCAACCCGCGCCGAACCGGTCCCGCGAGGTCGACCTTCATCACGACGGTCATTGACCAGCAGAGACCCTGGTTCACGCCCAACAGCAGGTTCGCCGCGACGACCCACTCCCACGACGGCGCCAAGATGATCACGACTGGGACGGGAAGACCGATGAGCCAGCCGGCCAAGAGCAGCGGGCGCCGTCCGGTACCGTCCGCCAGCCTTCCCGCCGCGAAGTTTGCGAGCGCCTTGGCGAGGCCGAAGCTGGCGACGAAAGAGAGGATCGCGGTGCGCGAAGCGACCCCGAACTCCTGCTCCGCGAGTGGCGGGAGGATCGCGCGCTCGATCCCGACCATCGCTCCCACGAAGGCGTTGACGAAGACGAGCAATGCGAATTGTTGCCAGTTCGCGCGTATCCCAAGGGCCGGCGTCCTCATCGCGAATTCGAGCGTAGCCGGGCTCTGGTATGGAGCTGAGGCGCTATCGCGATACGCTGTGAGCGTTGGCCGCGCGCAGAGAGACCCGCGCTGCGACCGAGCGCGTCACGCGCATCTACGAACGGATGGCCGCTGGTTACGACCGTCAGCTCGACTGGGTCGAAGGCGTCCTGTTCCGTGACGGCCGCGCCCTGGATCAGTTCGCACCAGGCACGGTGCCGAAGCAGGTCGCGCGCAACCTTGGCGAGATTGACGCTGGTGACACGCAACGCCTGGAACGCATCGGCCGCGCGGCTCGCTTCATGGGTGCGACCGAGCAGCGGGCCGTACCAGGATTACGCCAGCCGCGTTACGAAAAGTACGTACACCCGGCAAGCCGACTAGGCAGTATCTTGCCCTTCTGGCCGCTGAGCGATCGGCGGTCCTTCTAAAGGAGGAAGGCATGTCACGGGCGCTTGGCTTCGTCGCCGCGTTGGTCCTGACCCTCGTCGCCGGCGCGTCACCGGCCGCGGCGAACCACTCGTGGAACGGCTATCACTGGGCGCGGACGGCGAACCCGTTCACGCTGAATCTCGGCGACAACGTCTCTGGACTCTGGGACGACATGCTCGTGACCGCGTCGAACGACTGGTCGCAGTCGAACGTCTTGGACACGACGAAGGTTGCGGGTGGCACGAAGGCCAAGCCCTGCCGGCCGACGAGCGGGCGTGTCGAGGTCTGCAGCGCGTCGTACGGCAACAGTGGCTGGCTCGGCCTGGCCCAGATCTGGATCACGGGGGGCGAACACATCGTCCAGGGCGTGGTGAAGAACAACGACTACTACTTCGGCAGCTCCACCTACCAGTACAACAACACTGCCGAGATGCAGCACGTCATCTGTCAGGAGATCGGTCACACGCTGGGGCTGGATCACCAGAGCACGGACGGCTCGTCGCAGAACAGCTGCATGGACTACTACCACAACACGAGCGCGTCGGACACGAAGAGCACGCATCCGAACTCGCACGACTACCAAGAACTCGGGATCATCTACACGCACCTGGATAGCTTCAGCACCGTCGGCGCCGCGGCGGCACGCGCGACTCCCCTTGGCACGCCAGGCGCGGACGACGACGGCACGCCGATCGGCGCGTCGCCCGAGCGTGGCAGCTGGTACGTCCAGAACCTCGGCAACGGTCGCTTTCTCTTCACGCACGTGTACTGGGCTCCCGGCCTGCGCTAACCTCCGCCGCGTTGTCGCGAGGCCCCGCGCCGCGTAGGCCGGGGCCTCTCGCATTTATCGCTTCCCCTCATCTGGAACTCGGGGCGCAGCTCGCACGGAACTGCCAGCTGATGTTCGGCTGGCATCGCGACCCACGGAGTCGTCGGCGCACGTTTGCCGCTGTCGCGGCGACCCAACGACGCCGACCTTCGACGCACCAGCACCGAACTGCGCGACCGTTCAGTAGGAATGCGTAAACCATTAGAAGATCCGGACCCGTAGTTCAGCGGGTAGATAGGCGGTTTCGAAGACCGTCGCCTTGCCGTTCAGAACCTGTGAGTATCTTCAGGAACTCCGCGCCGGCGTACCTCAGCTGGAGAGCGGCGGTTTCGTAACTTCCCGCTTGCTCAGCGCGCGGACTCAGAAATCACTGAAAAATCGAGCAGAGAACGGGCGGCCGGTCACTCGAAATCTCGTTTCTGCTGTCGCTGAGGCCGCCGCACCTCATAAGAGCGACGCGCGGTTGTGCGATTCCATGGATCTCCTCTTGAGTGCCTCTTGAGTCGGGGACCCCATTGTCAGCGACGTCGTCAGTTCCAGACTGTCTACGAGCCGTGTCGCTCGTGGGTAAGATGCGAGGGAACGGTCAGGGGAGGATCTGGATGTATGGCACTGTGGCCCTTATGCGACTCAAGCCCGGGATGGAAGCGAAGCTTGCGGAAGAGATGGCGCACTACGAGGGGCTCAAGATTCCAGGTTTCGTGAGCACGATGGTGTATCGGATGCACGGCGACCCGAACGAGCTCTACATGACCGTCGCCTTCAGGGACAAGGCGAGCTATGTTGCCAACGCGCGGGATCCCAAGCAGGACGAGCGCTTCAGGAAGATGCGCGAGTTCCTCGCGGCCGACCCCGAATGGCACGACGGCGAGATCATCACGTCCGAAAACGCGTAGCGAATCTACGAGCCAGCGCCGCAATTCCTGTGAGTCGTATTGACTGCGGTGCGAGATGGTGATGCTTAGATCGATGAACTGCTCGCCGTCTAGGCGCGTACGCTTCACGCGGTAGCGACCTTCGTTCTGGTCCACGGAGCCGTCGTCGGTGGCTGGTATTTCGTGATGGCTCGCGCCGGAGCTGCGTGCCGCGGGCTACGACGTTCACACGCCAACGCTGACCGGTCTCGGTGAGCGTGTTCACCTGGCGAGCCCGCGCGTCGACCTCGATACACACATCGAAGACGTGGTGAATCTCTTCCACTACAGGATCTCGGCGGCGTCATCCTCGTCGGCTGGAGCTACGGCGGAATGGTCGTCGCCGGCGTTGCCGATCGCGCGCGCTAGCGCATCGCCCATGCATCCTCAACCCGACCGCGGCGGCTTCGACTCTGTCGTGAAGCCGCTGCTCGACGAGGCACACGAGCGGATGGCTCGATCCCGGCGCAAGAAGGCTGCCGCGACGACCGAGTCTTGACGCCCGCGCCTTCGAAGGGCAACGTCGAAGGCGAACGACCGAGTCGTTTGCTACGTGAAGCTAGACGAGAGCTTCGCAGCAATGTTCCGTGACAAGGAGGCCCGCATGATCGACCAGATCAGCCCGAAGCAGTTCCAGGAGGCCGAGGGTGTCGAGGATTGGCGCGTGGTCGGCGACGGTGCGTGCGCGTATTTCCGAACCCGATCGTTCGCGGCAGGCGCCCGGCTCGTGCAAGCGATCAGCGCGTTGCCCGGCGTCGAGGACCAGCAGCCCGACGTCGACTTGCGGCACGACGGCGTGACCGTACGCCTCCTCACGAAAACAGACGACTACTACGGGATGAGCCGACGCGACGTCGAGCTGGCCCGCCGGATCTCGGCAGGTGCCCGAGAGCTGGGCCTTTCTGCCGACTCGTCGGCGGTCCAGAGCCTGCTTGTCATCCCGGGCGCGATGGTTACCGCCGAGGTGATGCCGTTCTGGCGGACCGTGCTCGGGTATGAGCCTCGCCCCGACAGCCCCGAGCAGGACCTCGTTGATCCGCGCAGTCGGGGGCCGTCGTTCTGGTTCGAGCGAATGCGTGAGCCGCGCACGGGCGGCGGCGGCGCGATCCACGTCGCGATATGGGTGCCGTACGAGCAGGCGGAGGCTCGCATCGCGGCGGCGCTCGCCGCGGGCGGCCGGATGGTGCGCGACGAGTTCGCGCCCTCATGGTGGACGCTAGCCGACGCGGCGGGCAACGAGGCCGACATCGCCACCGCGATGGGCCGCGACTGAGCGCTGCACGGCTCGAGCCCGAGGCCTGATCGCTCCACGAGAACGCCTCACCGTCCGAGAGACCAACACGAGGCCGCCCGGTGGTGGGAGACGGACGACCTGATCCCGCGGCCCGCGCTAACCGAGGATGAAGCTCGTTGAGCTAGTCCCAAGCGGGTCAAGTGTCGGCGTTCACTGCCCGACCCTCTGCTCATGCACTGACGACGCGCGCGATGTGCTTCACGTGGGATCGCTCGTGGTTGGCGAGCCACCGCGCGCAGTCCAGCACCGTCCGTTCGCGTGGCTTTCCGGAGCCCGTCACCGTCGCACCACGTGACCAGCCTGCCTTTGGCAGCGACCGCAGGAGCGCCAACGGCTCGGCACGCTGCTTCGTAAAGGCGCGCAACGAGGGCGGAATTCCAGTTCGGGATAGCTCGTCCTCCTGCAATCGAGCTCGGCGGCGACGACGTCCGCAGGCTCATGCCGACATCGTCCTCGCGCCGTCCCAACGTGCTGTGTGAGAATCTCGCGCGCGGGGAGGGAAACGGAGAGGCTTTGAACTTCACTCATCGCCTGGCGGTCCGCGGTGACATACCAGCGCTGAGCGCGCTGATGGACGCAGCCATCAGTGACCTACAGAAGGGCTTTCTCGACGACGCGCAGATCGCCTCCAGCCGAGCCTTCATGGGCATCGACAGCCAACTCATCGATGACGGCACGTATTTCGTCGTCGAGTTGGATGGCGTCATCGCGGGCTGCGGCGGATGGAGCCGTAGAGCGACCTTATGTGGTGGGAACCAGACTCCCGGGCGCGACGCCCGCCTGCTCGACCCCGCGGCTGAGCCGGCACGCGTGCGCGCGATGTATACAAGTCCGGCCTTCGCCCGACGGGGCGTCGGTCGGCTGATCCTCTCGCTGTGCGAGGCAGCCGCCGCTGCAGAGGGTTTCCGCACGCTGTCACTCATGGCGACGCTGTCGGGCCAGCCGTTGTATGCCGCGTACGGATTTCTGGCAATCGAGCGCGTCGCCGATTCCAGAGGCGGCGCGGCGGTGCCGCTGATCCGCATGGACAAGCCCGTCGATCCGTCGTTGCTGGCCCGTTAGGGCAGCGACCATCGCGCGGTGAGCGCGCGGCTGAACTCATTTCGGTAGGTGCTTCTCTGACGCGCGTTTCGCTCGACCCGGGTGTCAGAGTGTTGACGATGCGTCCGATGTGCTTGACACGCGCCCGTTCATGACGAGCTAGCCACTGCGCACGGAAGAGCACCGTACGCTCGCGAGCCGGTCTTCCCCCGGTCACGGTCGCGGTGCGTGACCAGCTCTTTTCCGGCAACGACTTCAGGAATATCAAGAGAGTCGGACCTGTCCTCGGCAAGGATCGCCTGACGAATTCGCCCGCCCGTCAGCACATGAACGGAGATGGGCAAGCACATCGTTCACGGACGATACCGTCTCGTTCGGGGACGCATGCAGCTCGGCTGCAGTCAGACCCTTGGTGAGCGCGGCGATCCGCCGAGGCGTTTCTGTAAGCAGTGCCAGGACCTGCTCGATCGTGAGTGATGTGCGACGGGTCATCGGACAGGGCCGCGCTCGTACAAGTCCAAGACCCGCATGGCGCGGAGGGTTGTTCCACGGCTCGCTTCTTCTCGACCAGGTCGATCCCCTCGGCACATCGCTCGTCCGGTTCGACGTCCGCGCTCCGCATGTAGTCGAGCCCCCGCAGAACGTCGTAGAAGTAACGGGGCGGGAAGGAGAAGCGGCCACTGTGCATTCACCACCTCATCGGTCGACAGTCGACGGAACATGCGACGGTCGAGGAGGTACTCCTGTCCCCTGCGGCGCGCAGCCGTCACCTCGGCGGAGGCCCCGTGGCCCGCTCGTGCTCCAGCAGACCTTCCAGCACATCGATCGTGCTGTGGAACGACGACCGCCTGGGACCGTTCACCGCCTCGCAGTCCCATCCGCCATCGGCAGCTGCTCGCTGAGAAGCCTATCCACAACAGCCTTCATGTCTTGGCCGAAGTACGAACCCAACGCTACTGCACGGCTCGGTCTCTCCGGAGATGAACGGCTGGCCGCCGTCCCACTTCGCGTTCTTGCTGACCAGGGCCACCGCGCGGCGAGCCTCGTCACTTGCGGGGTCCAGCCCCATGTACCGCAAACAACGACAACGTGTTGGCGGTGGAGGTCGACTCGGGGAAGTACGTGCCGCCACCCACTGACCGTCTGACGACACGTTTGGCTGAATCTCGCGTCCCACTCTCTTACCATTCACGCGTGGACGGGCACACGGCCACCAGTCCCACGCGATCGCCCGCGCGCGCACGCCCAGGGCGGCATAGAAGGCACGCGCGACCCGAACCACCCCATAACGCTCGCCGCAATGCCGATGACGCCACCGCGCGGACCGTCGCGCGCCCGACCGAACAACGCGAGCCGCAGATGGAGGGCGGGGGACCGTCCGGCCGCGGACCACGCGACGACGACGGCGGTGGCCGACGACCCGACCGCGATGGCTACGACGCACGTCGCCTCATCATCGCCCTCGGCATCCTCGCCGTCGGTGCAGGGGTCATGAGTGCCCGTCTTCTCGCTAAAGCCGGGCGCCCGCGTCACATTTCTTAGCCTCTTCTCCAGACCCGCCGTTTCACGAAGGGGTCAGAGGCACGAGTCCCCTGCGGCGACTCGAGCGGTGCGCCACCAGTACGCTCAGTTCATCGTGATGACGACCTTCGCCCGGGCCTGACCGGTGCCCACGTATCGAACGGCCTCCACACCCTCGCTCAGCGGATAGGTCCGATCGATCGCCGGGCACACCTTGCCCGCTTCGATGAGCTCCTTGAGGACGACAAGGTCGCCAAGACTCGCCTTCGCCACGAAGAAGAGGATGCGCTGCTTCAGAACACGCGAGCGCACCAACGCGGCGGCAATGCGGGAGAAGATCGCGATCCCACCGCGCTTGTCCGCTCCGGCGAGCACGATGATCCCGTTGGGCGCGAGGATGCGGCGCAGATCGGATAACGAGCGGTTTGCGGCGACGTCGAAGATCGCGTCGTAACGCATCTCGCGCCGTGCGAAGTCCTCTTTTGTGTAGTCGATGACCTCATCTGGCCCGAGCGAGTGGACGATCTCGAGGTTCCTCGTGCTCGTGACCGCGGTGACGTGCGCTCCCAGCACCTTCGCGATCTGCACCGCGAACGTCCCGACGCCCCCGCCCGCTCCATTCACAAGGACCCGCTGTCCTGGCTTCACCTGCGCGACGTCGCGCAGACCCTGGAGCGCGGTCCGTCCCGCCACGCCGACGGCCGCCGCCTGCTCGAACGATGCGTTGCGCGGTTTCAGCGCCAGGCTCTCCTCGCGCGCCCGCGCGTACTCGGCGAACGCCGCGGGCGCACCGCCGAAGACCTCGTCGCCCGGGGCGAAGCGGGTCACGTTCGGGCCGACGGCCTCGACGACTCCAGCGAGGTCCACGCCCCGGACCGGCTCCTCCCTTTGGCGCATCAGGGTCGAGACAGCGCGTAGCACGAGCCCACCGTGCACCGTGTGCCAATCGAGGGCGTTGACGGATGCCGCGCGCACTCGAACCAGGACACGTCCTTCGGCGAGGACCGGCCTCTCGATTTCCCGAAGCCGCAGGGCATCAGCTGAGCCGTACCCCTCTTGGACGATCGCCCTCATCGTCTCCTTCGTCTGAACCGCCGCCGTCGCAACCATCGTCTTTGTCCTACCTCTCTCTGCCGCGCTGCCGATCACACAGTGCACCGGAGATGTGGAGGAAATGTGAAGGTGCCGCGCTCGTGCGGTCGTGCCGCAGTGCCCCCTCCTGACCTCGTCCTTAATAGGCCCTTCTCTGACGCGCGTTTTCGGTCAGAGCCGGTATCAGTTCGTGCATCGGGAAACCTCTAGGCGCCGCTCCTGTCGACCTCATCGGTTTCAGTGAAGATCCGTCGATGTGGTGGACATGAACAGTGCGCTCGCTTCGCTCGCGTCTACGCTGCTGCTGGCTTGCTGTGCATGGCAGTTAGGCGCGCGCTCCAACAAGTTCGCCCCAGCCGATGTAGCCAATTTCGCGAAGTCGGCCATGACGCGGGGGCGCGCCCCCGCGGTCGTGCGCGACCTCTTCGCGGATCGCTTCGGCGAGCGCGCTCCAGAAGTGCGCGCCGCGACCCGCCAGTGCGTCGAGCTCTTCGGCGATGCCCAGGGCGCGGTCATACGCGCGCGCCGCCAAAGCGGTGACCGCGCCGGTCGGCCCGGCGGGGAGCTCTCCATCCGTTGTGGCACCGGTGAACACGAGGGCGAATGCGACCAGATCGCGGATACCCTGCTGTTCCGAGGTCGTCGAGCGGATGCGGTCCGCGAGGGCGCGCGCTTCATCGAAGCGACCAGCGCGCGCGTGAGCTACGGCGCCATAGGCGAGGATCACGCCAGCCGAGGAGCAGAACGCCGTCTGGGGCGACGACCGCATGGTCCGATCCATCTCCGCCCCGAGGCGCGCGACGGTCATCCAATCGCCGCGGGCGACCGCCGTCTGCGCCGCGTAGACGTCCGCGTGGGAGCGTAGGTGCGGACCCATGCGACGGCTCATCAGCACGAGCTGCTGCGATGCTTTCTCGAGCCCGGCGAGATCACCGCGGCGATATGCGAGCAGCGCGCGGCCGCGCAGATGTTCCATGCGATCGAGCTCGTTGGTCTCGACGGGCAGCTTGTCGATCTCGTCGAGCACGGCGACGGCGCGGTCGAGGTCGAACTCTCGCAGCAGATCTCCTGCGTACCACCCGAGGATCTCCCGCCGCGTCGGCGGATCGGTGCCTTCCGACAGACGTAGGGCCTCGAGGATCTTACCTCTGTCGCCGGCGAGCGTCGCCGGATCCATGTCCGTGAACGCGCCGTACACGAGCGTGCGAGCCAGCACGGCCGCGTCGCCTGATGCCCGCGCGGCGCCCTCCGCCTCGCGGTAGACGGCGTCGACGTCCGCACGGGCCGGTGGCGTCTTGAAGGCGCCAACTCGCATGCGGACCTTCAGCGCGCCGAGGTACAGCTCGGGCGGCACCGGTCCATCGCGAACGAACTCCTCGCGCGCGTCCATGTAGGCGCGCCACGCGTCATCCCCTCGCAGGTCGTGCGCATACGCGCCGGCCAGTGCCAGCTTCGCCTCGCCGCGCTGGCGACCGTCAGCCGCGAACGCGAACGCGCGCACGAACAGCGGCACCGCTCGGTCGAGAGCGAACAGCTCCGCGCTGCGGCGGCCCGCTTCGAGGTGCGCAGCAAACGCCGCCCGTCGCATGGCGGCGTGCTCGGGATCGTCGCGCCAGACCCATTCCGCGTCCGGCGCGCCCAGCGCGGCCCACCAGTGGTGCGCTTGGACCTCGGGATCCTCAGGTGAGGCCCGCTCTCGCGCGTACCGTGCATGAAGGCGCATGCGGTCGCCGACGAGAAGCCGCCCGTAGGCGACGTCCCGCAACAGCGAGTGGTAGAAGCGGTACCGGCGGCCGTCGACCGGATCGACGTAGTGACGGTCCGCGAGCCGGGCCAGCCTGCGGGCGACGAGCGCCGGTTCTTGATCGGCGAGTGCCGCCGCATCAGAGGACGCGAAGGTCTCGCCGACGATAGCTGCGTGTGCGAGGAGCGAGCGGTCATCTGGGTCGAGCTCGTCGAGACGCGCCCCGAGGGCGCCCTGCAGCGTCAGAGGAAGGACCACGGCCGACTCGTGTGTCCGCGCGAGCTCGACGATGAACAGCGGATTGCCCTCCGCACGCGCGATGACCGGATCGTCCGATCGGCCCGCGCTTGCCGCGAGCGCGCGCGCGGAGCTCAGCTCCAGACCTTCGAGCTCGATGAAGAAGCGGTCGCCGCTGGGCCTGAGGCCGGCCGCCTCCGCGAACTCCGGCCGCGCGGTGAAGATCAGCAAGAACGGTTCGCCCGAGAGCGAGAGGCGATCCAAGAGGCGCACGACGTCGCGCGCGGCCCAGTGCACGTCCTCGACCCAGATCACCAGGGGCCGCGTTCCCGCGAGCCCGGCGACCAGTCGGCGCCACGCGTTCTGGATCTCGTCGTCGCGCTCGTCCTTGCCGAGCGATGCGAGCGCGTCGCTGATGCCTAGACCAGCGGAGTGCGCGAGCGCGTCGCCGATGCGCGTTCGCGCCCCGGCTTCGTCCACCCCTTCGGCGACCAGCTCGTCCAGTGACCGATCGCGGTCCGCGCCGAGGAGGATGTCCTGCAGCGGTGCCAGCGCGCCGATCTCGCCGCCGGGCCGGCAGCGAGCGGCGAGCACGCGCGTGCCCGCGAGCGACGCGATGAACTCCTCCACCAGACGCGTCTTGCCCTGCCCCGGGGGGCCCGATACGAGGGCGAGCACCGAGCGGGATCGCGCTCGCCGATGCGCCACCAGAAGCAGCTCGATCTCGCTGGCCCTGCCGACGAACGGCAAGCGGCGCCGAGGCGCTTCGGCCTTGATCGCCTCGAGCGCCCAGATGTTCGTGAGTCCGATCCCTTTCAGATCGACAGGTCCGAGCTCCCGAAAGTCGGCGAACTCCGCCGTCGCTTCGTGGGCCAACGGCCCGACCAGGACGTGCCCGGAGTCGGCCTGATGGCAGAGCCGCGACGCGATGTTCACCACCGCGCCGACGCTCATCTGCTGACGGCTGCCCTCTGTCGCGGCGAGATCGACGATCGCCTCGCCCGTCTCGATACCGACGCGGATGTCGAACGGCATGGTCGGGTCTCGCTGCGCGGACGCCCACCGCCGCGCGGCATCAGCTGCTCGCAGCGCTCGCGCGGGATCGTCATCGTGCGCGACGGGCGCGCCGAAGAGCGCATAGATCTCGTCACCGATGTACTTCTCGACCGTGCCGCCCTCACGTTCGATGAGCTGGCGGATCTGATCGAATGCGGCACCGAGCGCGGACTTCATGCGCTCCGGCCCGACGCGCATCGTCAGCTCGGTCGAGCCGACGACATCGATGAAGAGGCAGGCGATCAGTCGGCGCTCTTCGTGGCGGATCATCGGCCGAAAAGCCTAATCTCTCGCCGCCGCGCCGAACCTCGCCGGCGAAGGGACTCCGCTTCGGGCCACGCGAAGGGAAGAAACAGGCTACTGCTGGTAAATGTGTAGGCCTGCGCACTGATCTGGGCGGCACTGCTTCAGATGCGGAGGCTCGTTCGCTTGTTCTTCGGACGGTAGACAGCAAGTCGCGCTCCAACGGTCGATGTGGATGTCGCCGATGGTCGCTGTGGAGGGTAGGACTGCGGCGGGCGATGCTGCACCACTCGAAGGAGAGGGTGCCGGAACGCCGATAGCCGGTGCAGGCGCTGTTGCGGACGGAGCTTGCGCCGACGGTCGGGGCGACCCATTTGATGAAGGTGACTGAGATGCCGGAGCCGCCGACGCTGACGACACTGGCGCGTGGCTCCCCTCCGCTTGCACAGAACCACGCCCCGGCTCCGGCGAACGCAGCGTTGCAGCCAAAACTGCCCCGAGAACGAGAACGGCGAGAGCGCCGCCGGCGAAGAGCGGCAGGACGCCGATGCCGCGCCGTCCCAGCGGCAGCCGCTCGAGACATCGCGGGCAGAACCCCGAAACCGGAGTAGTGGTGTAGCCGCAGGTCGTACAGGTCACGGGGCGACGCGCCATGCTCATCAAGGCTGCATTCCGCATGCGTGGGCGCTGCAGCCCGCAGTCAGCCAGCTTCTGTTTGGCTTGCCAGCCTGGCGAGTCGTTGAATAGCGGCGTGACACAAAGCGTCTACGTGCCGGGAATCGGCCTCCGACGCGTCGGCGGTCTGCGCATGCCGGCCTGCACGATCGTCCGCCAGGACGATCGTGCGCTCGCGATCGTGATGCTCGTGTCGAGCGATGTGGGTACGGAGCTCAGGTTCGAAATACAGGACGACCGACTCCAAGACGCCTGTCTCGGGGCAAGCTCGATCAGCGTGCGCTCTTCGATATTGACGTGCGCTTACGCGACGACGACGGCAACGGCTATGCGAAGTCCGAGTCGCTTCGCAATGGCATCGGTTTGGGCCAGCACGAGTCGGTTTCTTTCAGCGCGAGCTCGGTTTCGAGCCGCTGCGTCCTGATGTTCGGAGTGTCGTGCTCGAGGTCGACGGCGCGTTCGGTGCGTGGGTCGTGCCGGTCGAGCTGCTGCCGCTCGCGGAATCGGGCGTCGCAGTGCAGCGCCCTATCGACCGTACGACGACGAAGCACGGTATCGCCTTGCGGCTGGTCGGTATCGCGCTCCGCGAGGAAGAGACCGTTGTCGAGGTCGACGCGACGTGGGCCGCACCGATCGTCGCGATCCACGGCCTCGGCGCGATGCTGCAGGGTCAAGGTGATGACCGTTTCGTGCTCATCGACGGCCAGGGGCGCCGCTACGAAGAAGAGCTTTCGCGCGAGACCGTGCGCCACGCCCGCGAGCGCGGCGCACACACCACGGCCAAGTTTCCGCCGCTACCTCCCGACGCAGTGGAGCTGACCCTCATCGTGCCATCGGTCGTAGTCGAAGAGTCAGACGCGACGCTCGAGTTCACTCTACCGATGGAAGACGTGCGCGAAGTGGTCATCGCAGTGTGATTTGATTGCGATCTACGCATGCCATGATCGACTCGTGATGCATGTTCATGTCAACGGCGTCGATCTCGAGTACGTGGACGAGGGCACGGGCGTCCCGGTCGTCTTCTCGCACGGAAGTGGCTCGGATCTCCGGTACTGGGCACCCCAACGGACGGTCTTCGCGGCTCGCTACCGGTTCGTTGCCTACAGCCGCCGGTTCCACGGAAGCCGTCCATGGCCCACCAACGGCGACTACTCGGCCGAGGCGCACACGACCGACCTGTTGGCGATCACACGTCGGCTAGGACCCGTCCACCTTGTCGGCTTCTCGGCGGCTATCGCGCTTCGTGCCACGCTGCGTGAACCCGGCTTCGTTCGCAGCCTGACGATCGTCGAACCCAACGTGCCCTGGCTGCTTGAAGAGGATCCCGAGGGCGAGGCGGTTCTCGCGTGGTGGCGCGACGAGTACGAACGCGTTCGGACCGATGCCGCAGGCGACGCCGAACTCGGCGCCAAGCTGTGGTTCGAGCTCGTCAATAACAGGGTGCCACATACGTTCGACGCCCAACCCGAGGCTCTCCGCCGGATGTGGCTCGACAACTTCGGCGCGATGCGACCCGCCGCGCCGTCGCCCGAGCCACTAAGGTGCGAGCAACTGAGTGCCATCACGACACCGACGCTTGTGCTCGGCGCGGAGCACGGTATGCCCTACTCGCGGCGGATCGTCGAGAGGCTCGCCGGGTGCATCCCCGGCAGCCGCTTCGTCGTCCTTCCTTCTGTGACACATTTCATGAGCTATCAACAGCCCGACGTCTTCAACGACGTCGTCTTGGATTTCCTCGCACACCTTTGATCAGACCGCGGACTATCCTCGCGGCGTGACCGGCGCCGACGTCCTCTCGACGCTACGGATCGCGATCGCGCTGGTTATCGCCGGCGTCGCAACGGCGCCCTCCACCCAAAGCGCATTTGCTCTGACGTTGCTCGCGTTTGCCTGCGGGGTCGCGACCGATATCGTCGGCGGACTGCTCGGGCCGAGAGACCGAACGCCCCATGGGCGCGTGCTCGACTCGCTTGCAGACAAGGCGCTGGTCTACGCCGTGCTCATCCCGCTCGCGCGCAGCGGAGTTCCGCCGCCCGTCCTCCTGCTGCCGCTCATGGCCCGTGATGCTGTGGCGGTCGCATTGCACGTCGTAGCAGCCCGGCAAAGGACACTGCTACACGTCGGGACGATTGGTAAGCTGAAAACAGCGATCCTCTATTGCGCTTGCGCTGCGCCGCTCACACTCGATTGGATGCTGGGCGGCTCAGGCCCGGTGACCGTCGACCCAGGCGATCTCGGCACGATTCTTCCATTTCTGCTGCTCTCCCAGCTCGCGATCGTCCTGGCGACGCTGTTGTCATTCGTTACGCTCTACCGCTACATCCTCACGCTCTGGCCAAGAGGAACTGCTTGAACGCCCGATCCCTCACCCGTGTCGTCGTGGCGACGTTGGCTGGCGTCGCGATCGGCCTCATGGTCGGCTACATCCCTTCGTTGTTCGTGTATGGCCTCGTCGCCGGTGCGACCCAAGGCACGATCAGTCACACAGGCGGTTGGGCAGAAGCAGGCACGCTCGGCGGCGTCGTGTGGCTCGCATCCGCGGGATTCATCGTTGGATTCCTTCAGCAACGCGCGCTCCCTCGGACCCTGCGCAGCATCTGGTGGGCCGTCGCGTTGGCCGCGGTCTGGGCAGCGAGTCACGTCATCAACATCCTCCTGCGGGGACTGCCGGGAGACGTAGATCTCGGCGCAATCCTTCCGGCCCTCGTCCTGGTAAGCCTCGTCTTCGGGGTCGTCTCGCTGGGTCTCGCAGGTCGGTCGCGCTGATCGCCTCGCCTTACCACCTGGACACCGACCCCGTGATCGTCTCATGGCACAGGCGCATGATCTTGCTCTTCGTCGTGGGCGCGCTGGTGATCGTCCGGACCCGCTCGTCGAAGCCGGCGCCTCTGGCCCCCGTCTAAACGCTAAGTCTCACCAGAAATAACAAAGGCGCGCCCCGGGTACTGTCTCAGGCGCGATCGCATCTCTGCACTGGGGGCTGCCGTGACGCAGACGGAGGTGGGGCGCGCGGCGAAGACGGCCGTGTACGTCGAGCGCGGCGCGAAGCGTACTTTCGCGTGCGCCGTCGAATGGCCTGGCTGGTGCCGTGGTGGGCGCGACGAAGCCTCGGCACTCGAGGCCCTTGTCCGTTCGGCGCCGCGTTACGGACGAGCGCTCGCGTATACGCGCCTCGGTTTCGTCGCGCCATCCGACGTCGCCGACCTCGACCTCGTCGCGCGGCATCGTGGCAATGCGTCGACCGACTTCGGCGTGCCCGATATCGTGCCGAAGGCGGACGAACGCGCGATGGAGGACCGCGATCTCGCGCGATACTCGGCGATCATTCGCGCATCCTGGCGCGCGTTCGACACGGCGGTGGAGAAGGCGCGGGGCAAGACGCTCGCGAAGGGCCCACGCGGCGGCGGGCGAACGCTCGACGCGATCGTCGGTCATGTGGTCGGGGCCGAGCGCGGGTACCTGAGCGCGCTCGGTTGGAAAGTGTCAGCCGACACCGCAGCGATCGACGAGGTCCGCGACGCGGTGATCGCCGGGATGGCGGCATCAGCGCACGGCGAGATCCCGGCCGTCGGTCCGCGCGGGGGCAGGCGCTGGAATCCGCGCTACTTCGCTCGCCGGCTGGCATGGCACGCGCTCGATCACGCCTGGGAGATAGAGGATCGCTCTGGGCAGAATGCGACCGGCGGCGACCGGTAATCCGAGCTCAATGTGGTGCGGGCAGCCGCTAGGCGGTCATGACCCGTTGGAGACGTAGCGCTGCGCCTCGGCGAGCGGGATCTGCCAGATGGTGTTTTCCCACGCCGGCCGGAAACCCATCTTGACGTTGATCGCGAGCATCGGCGCGTTCGAGCCTGCATTCTCGGTGCGGATGTAACGCGCCTCGGGTAGCTTGGCGACGATCTTCTCGATCATCCGCGCCTTCATCCACTTGCCGATGCCCTTGCCCTGGTGCTCCGGGACGACTGCTGTCCCACGCTGCTGGATCACAGACGGAAATCGCCGGTCGAACGAGACATCGGTGAAGCCCGCGGATGCTCCTGACTCGTGGATCGCGAGGACGAACCAGCCCTCCCGGCCGCGCTCCTTCATCACCCGCTCGCCGTCGCGAATGATCTCCGGCGTGAACTCCCAGTCCTCCATCTCGAGTCCCTCGCGCGGCATGCGGTTGATCGCGCGCAGCGCGTCGATGACGTTGTCCATCAGATGGTCGGGTGTGTCGCCGATGATCCACTCGATGCGGTACCCAGCTGGATCGATCGACGCCCACTCGCGCATGAGCGCGCGATCGACCTTGGCAAGATCGAGCTGACTCGCGCGCATATGAAGACCGCCGGTCGCACCGATGCGCTCAGCGAACGCCGTTCCCGCGGGAACCCGCGTCCCAGTCCACCCTTCGAGAAGCCGCGACTGCGCGTCGTCGATCGCGCCCACGCACACCGTGAGCAATGCCCGGCCGAGACCACGGCGGCGATGGGCTGGGTGGACCGCGATGTCGACGTCGCGCGTGGCTGCGTTCGATGCCGTGAGGTTCCGGAAGAGCGCCGCGCGCGCGACGAGTCGATCGTTGGCGAAGGCCCCCCACTGCTGCCGTTCCGACATCGTCGACGTGACGCGGAAGCGGGCGGCGATGAGCTCCGCCGGTCGCGGTGGATCCTCGGGGAGCGCCTCAGCGTCGAGGACGTGCTCGAGCGCGACCGTCTGCGCCATCAGGTCGTCGTTCGCGGTGGCGAAGTCGACGCGCTCGATCGCGTAGCCAGTCGGAACGGCAGCGATCGTGGTC
>WNGB01014808.1_pt1 | contig 17671 bp, 17 predicted proteins | sample 5400681 | NCBI WGS metagenome assembly WNGB01 (sample SAMN13153367, study PRJNA577476) | soil metagenome | isolation source: 115 cm soil or saprolite under grassland replicate 2 | place: USA:California | collected 2016-06-15 | reverse complement strand
GAACGTGGCCCGCAGCGGCGTGAACTCCAGCATTTCCACCCCGATGGGCACGCTACCGATCACCGCCTCGGCCCGCGTCCTGTATAACCCGGCACTGATCGATATCTGGTTTATTTTGCCGGGGTTGATCGGGCTGATCGTACAGACACTGGCGATCACGCAAGCCGCGCTGATCGTGGTTCGGGAACGCGAGCTGGGGACGATCGAGCAGATCCTGATCACGCCCACCCGGCCGATCGAGCTGATGGTCAGCAAGATGATCCCCCTGCTGGTGTTGTGTCTGCTGGCGATGGGGATTGTTGTAGGGGTCGGAGTTGTGTGGTTCAGAGTGCCGTTCCAGGGCAGCCTATTTCTGTATTTCTGGCCCGCCTTGCTGTTCACTGCCTCCAGTCTGGGTCTGGGGCTGCTGCTCTCGGCGCGGGCAAAGACCCAGATGGAGGCGCAGCAATACGGCTTGATTTTTATGCTGATCGGCATCCTGATGAGCGGTTTCGTGTATCCCCTGAGCGCCATGCCAGCGGGCCTCCGCGTGGTTGCCAGCCTGTTCCCGGTGACCTATTTCATCCGAATCTCGCGCGGCATCTTCATCAAGGGTGTTGGCCTGAGCTTCGTCTGGAGCGACACACTGGTTTTGGTCATCTACAGTCTGGTGGTGGTCGTCATAGCCGCCAGGAACTTTAAGAGCCGGCTGGACTAGTGCCGGCTCGGTTTGGAGGGCAGAGCGATGAGCGAACTGGCAATTTCCGCCACTGGGCTGGTAAAGCAATTCAAGAACGGCAAGGGATGGCTCACCGCCGTCGATCACCTGTCGTTGCAGGTCGCCCCGGGCGAGACCTACGGCCTCATCGGCCCGGATGGCGCCGGGAAGACGACCGCGACCCGGGTTATCCTGGGCCTGCTGACCCGGACGGCGGGCGCGAGCAGCGTGCTGGGCTTTGATTCGATGCGTGATACCTATGCCATCCGCGAGCGTGTCGGCTATATCGCGCAGCAGAATGTCCTGCCCGCCGATCTGACGGTCATGGAGAACATGCGCTTCTTCGCCGGTATCCAAAGCATGAGTCAGGAGCTCCAGAAAAAGCGCATCCCAGAGCTGCTGGCGTTTGCTGGCCTGACCGATTTTACCGAACGATTGGCCGGGCGGCTCTCGGGGGGCATGAAGAAAAAACTGGCGCTGGCATGCAGCCTCATCCATGCGCCGCAGGTGGTGATGTTGGATGAGCCGACGCTGGGTGTCGATCCGGTCAGCCGCCGCGAGTTTTGGAGTCTGTTAGGAGATCTGCGGGCGGAGCAAGGTCTGACGATCTTCGTGTGTACGCCGTATATGGATGAAGCCGAACGCTGCACGCAGGTGGGATTGATGTACGCCGGCAGGCTGATCGCCAGCGGCTCGCCAGCCCAGATCAAGGCCATGATCCCCGGACACCTGCTGGAGTTGACCCCCTCCATGTTCGCCCCGGCCCGCACGCTCGTCAACGGGATGGAGGGGATCCTGGAGGTGCAAACCTACGGCGTGAAGCTGCATGTCTTTGTGGATGAAGTTGCCCGGCGCACGGCGCAGATTGCAGCAGCGCTGGCAGCCCAGGGCATCACGCATGACGGGATCCGCGAGATAGACGTGCGCATGGAAGAGGCGTTTATCAGCCTGGTTCGCCGTCAAGCGGATCGTGCGCAACAGCCCGCGGCGCAAGCACAGGAGCGCGAGACGCCAGGAGGAGTCGCATGAGTACCGAACCATCACCTATCCAAGACCAGGAAAGCCTGGCCAGGCAGTCGCCAATCGTCGTCGAACACCTGACCAAGCGATTTGGCGCCTTCGCGGCGGTGGACGATGTCAGCTTTCACGTGAACACAGGCGAGGTCTTTGGCTGGCTGGGGCCGAACGGGGCGGGCAAGACCACGACCATCCGAATGCTCCTTGGGCTACTTAAACCGACCTCAGGCAGCACCTTCGTGCTTGGCCTCAACTCGGCTACCCAGACAAACGCCATGCACGCCCAGGTGGGCTATATGACGCAGCAGTTTACGTTGTACAACGACCTGACAGCCTGGCAGAACATCCGTTTTTATGGCGGGGTCTACGGCCTGTCTGCTGCTCAGCTGCGTGAGCGTATTCCGGAGATCATCCATATGGCCGGCCTGGAAGGGCGCGCGGATGCGCTGACGAGCACATTGTCCGGTGGCTGGAAGCAGCGCCTGGCGCTCGGTTGTGCCGTCGTTCACCGGCCCAGAGTGGTCTTTCTTGACGAACCGACTGCCGGGGTCGACCCGATCAGCCGTCGCCAGTTCTGGGAGTTGATTTATACGATGGCGAACGATGGGGTGACAGTGCTCGTGACGACCCATTACATGGACGAAGCCGAGCTGTGCCAGCGGATTGGGTTTATCAGCCAGGGGCGGCTGGTGGCGCTCGATACCCCCAGCCGGCTGAAACAGACCCACATGCGCGGCCAGGTGCTGGAGATCAGCGCATCTAACCCCGAACAGGCGCTGCGGCTCCTGAAAGCCGCCCAGCAGCGGCGCCAGATCCCGCTCGCCGAGGTGGCGCTGTACGGCGCGCAGATCCACGCTGTGGTTCCTGATGCACACGTATATAAAGAGCTGGTCCGCGGTTTGCTCACGGCAGAAAACATTCAGGTTCGCTCGCTGGAATGGATCGCGCCAACTCTGGAGGATGTCTTCATTTCGTCGGTGACAGCGCCTACGGCAGCCGGATAACAAGGGACGCGCCAGTACGCGCTTGGGATATATGCGCGGCCGACATCCGTTACGTCCACGGCGCCCGCGGCGATCTGCGCGAATCCGAGCAGCGTCGCGGCATCCAGGATTGGCAGCAAGATGAGACGTTGCCCTACCGATGTAATTGTAGGGGCGTAGCAGTCGCCTGTATCGAGCAAGCACGTTGTCGAGAAGTGCGCCTGCTACGCCCTACATCGATGATGCTACGCCCCTCCATAGTTGATTCCTTGGATGTTCTATGCCCCACTGCGTTAGTGCATTATAAACGCCAGGAGGTCTTCGCTGAGGCGATCTTTGTGGGTGAGGAATAGCCCGTGCGGCGCCCCTGAGTACACCTTCAGCTCGCTGCCCCGGATCGCCTGCGCCGTTCTACGCCCGAACCTATCCAGCGGGGACGAGCGGTCGCTATCGCCGTGAATGACGAGCGTCGGCACCGTGAAGGCCTGCATGTCGGGACGGAAATCGGTCGCCCACTGGGCGCGCTGGCACTCGATCAGCGCCTTGAGTGAGGACTCCAGGCTCAGCCGACACATCCAATGCACCATCTCCGACGATATCGCTGGCGGCTGTGGCCAGGTCGATCCAAGATTGAAGAACGCGATCGCACCCTCGGCGACATAGGCCGGGCGATCCCGCTGCAACGCCGCGATCGACTGATCGAGCGCCGCCTTGGGCGCGCCATCCGCGTTGTCCTCGCTCCTGAGAATGCAGGGTGTGGTGGTGCTCACAAGCGCGGCGCGGGCAACCCGGCTACTGCCATGCCGCGCCAGATAGCGGGCGATCTCGCTACAGCCGATCGAGTGGCCGACCAGCGTGACCTCGCGCAGGTCGAGCTGTGCCAGCAGCGCCGCGAGGTCATCGGCCAGCGTGTCGAACTCATAGCCGCGCCCGGGATCATCCGAGCGGCCGTGGCCGCGCCGGTCGTATGCGATGCAGCGCAGACCCTGCTCCGACAACGCCGCCATCTGGTACTGCCACATGTCGCCGCTAACCGACCAGCTGCCCGCAAACACCACCGGCCGCCCGGCGCCCCAATCGCGATAGTAAAGGCGCGTGCGATCGCCCGTTTCGATGAATGGCATGATATGTCCTTTTCTTCCTTGGAAGGTTCGCAGGGCGCGAAGTCGCCCCCTGCATCATTCCTTCTATACTTTAGGACTTACGCAAACGGACTTCTTATCCTTTGTAGGTTATTTTTTCGCCCCGCCGGGGCGAAAAAATAACCTACAAAAGAAGGAACGTACCATGCTGCCGCAGGCTATAATCGCCTTTGCGTAAGTCCTATACTTGAAAGCGATTGGTTCTAGGCCGATGCATTGGCAGGCACCTGATCCAAGAACCCGGTGATGGTTTGGAGACGCCCGTCGGCGGCGACGACACCGAAATCGGTTCCAGCAACAACCGCGACCCCGCGCTCAGGCGCAAGCTGCCATGCGAAGCGAATGCGATCATGATGCGCGTCGACCGCACCGGTCTGGTGAAATTGGTGTCCCGCGAAACGCTCCTGAACCGCCGCGATCATCGCATCGATGCCCGCGTGGCCCTGGCCCTGCATGAGTGGATCGAGGTAGCTCGCGTCATCTGCCCAGGTCTGTGCGATCAGCGCGCGCCGGCGTTCGGCATTGGTTTCGTTCCATGCAGCGAAGTACCGTTCGACCACTTCGACGAAATCATTCTGGTTCATGCTAGCCTCCATTCATTAGGTTCATCATTCGGCGCGTTCGGTGTGAGGCGCGTTGGTATGTCATTACCTTACACGGCTCACGGCCGGAAAACAATTACCTCACAGGTAATCGTCGGATGGTGGCACCTGTGGTAGTATTGCTAGCATGAGCACTGTTTCAGCGCAACCGGTTGGCACGCTGCTGCGCGAGTGGCGTCAGCGCCGTCGCTTGAGCCAGCTCGATCTTGCCAGCGAGGCCGAGATATCGAGCAAGCATCTGAGCTTTCTTGAAACTGGACGCTCGCTGCCAAGCCGTGAGATGATCCTTCATCTGGCTGAGCAGCTCGCGATACCCTTGCGCGAGCGCAACCTGCTATTGATCGCAGCGGGGTACGCGCCGATCTTCTCGGAGCGCGCGCTGGACGACCCGGCCCTACAGACCGCGCGCAAAGCAGTTGACCTGGTGCTTGCGGGGCATGAGCCCTACCCGGCGCTCGCGGTTGATCGCCACTGGAGCCTGGTCGCGGCGAACAATGCGATCCCGCCACTGCTTGCGGGAGTCGATGGCGCGCTGCTGCGCCCGCCGATCAATGTCTTGCGCCTGAGCCTGCACCCGAGCGGGCTCGCGCCGCGGATCGCTAACCTGCCAGAATGGCGGGCGCATCTGCTGGCGCGACTGCGACACCAGATCGACCTGACTGCCGATGTGGTGCTAGTGGAGTTGATGAGCGAGCTGAGTGATTATCCGGCGACCAGCCGAGGGCGGGCGCGCAAGCCTGGGCCAGATCGCGACTATGCGGGGGTGGTCGTGCCCCTACAGCTGCTCACCGAAGGCGGCATGCTGAGCTTCTTCAGCACGACGACGATTTTTGGAACGCCGATCGACATCACGCTGGCGGAGCTTGCGATCGAGTCGTTCTTTCCGGCCAACGCCGCCACGGCGGCGGCTTTACGTGGCTAATGTCGAAGGATTCGTGCATAATCATAGTATTTCACTGCTTGTTCGAAAGGCCGGGTACAGCTGCATTGGCTCAACCTCCGGCCATTGTTCCTGGAGCTTGCGGGCCAGCATCGCGGCGGTTGCGCCGAGCGCCTCAAACTGACCAAACTCGGCGGTCGTTTCGGCCAGCAACTCCAGACGTGCGATGGCCCGCTGGCGCGTGGTCGACGTGCCCCAAGGACTATCCTGCTCCCAGAAGGCGCCGACCTCAGCGTAGAACTCAAACGAGGCGAGCGCCCAGCTGGCGCATGCCTTGGCTAACTCGCGGTTGAAGAGCGCGTCGTCGGAAGCGGCAGGGCAACCGCTAGCCAGCTCAGCGCGGTAGATCGTCTCGACACGCCGAATGGTCTCACGCGGCAGCCGGTAAACGCACCAGCAGGTCGGGAAGTTGCTGCGGGCGCGCGCGCCATCGTTGATTGCGTTGCGCACCCAGCCCCACTCAAAATCCAGCAGGCGCATCCAATCACCCTCGCGCAGGCAATTGTCCGGGCAAGTATCCGATTGCGAGAGCGCGGAGAATGGGTCTGGTGTGGCGTTGAAGCGTGCCGCCTCCACGAGATCTGCTGCGGCCCCGGCCGCAGGCGCGATCCCCGTCGCGGCGCAGACGATCGCCAGGTAGCGCTGCAAGGCCGCCTGCTCATCCACCAGATTAGGCCGCATGTATGGGGTGGATGGGCCAAGCTGATCGCGAATCTCCCAGTACCCGGCGCGGCGCGGATGGGTCAGCGCGCCGAGCTGGCCTAGCGTGCGGAAGTAGGCGTCAAGCGCCGCATCGGCTGCCGCGCGATCATCCCCGAGCAGTGGCTCTACCAGGCTCTTGCCCTGGCCGAGGTCTTCCATCACCAGCAGCCCGGCCGTGCTATCGGCGCCGTACAAACGCGGCGCGATCAGTTCGTGGCCCTCATCGGCCAGCCGCGTGAGGAATGTCAGGCTGGCGTACTCGTTGAGAAACGCCTGCGCCGACTGATCGAGCGAGTCGACTTTGAACATCTGGCCGGAATCAAGGTTCACCTGCTTGAGAATCATGCTGGGCGGCGCGGCGCTTGGCCCGTCGAGCACCTGGCAGCGCAGCACCGTTGATCGCTGGCTGCCGCCCGCAGGGCCGAGCTGTAACGCCAGCCGTAGCCCGCTACCAAAGTGTCGCGCCAAGATCTGTTCGGCCAGCGCCAGGCTGGCCGGTGATTGGCTCTGACTATCCATGAACGTCCGGTGTCACTCGCCAGTAGACGCCGTTCTCGCGCTGCATCAGCTTGTTGCCGATCAGCTCACGCCGCAGTGTGGCCGAATCGGTATGATAGCGCTTGATGATCGCATTCACCTGCGGCTCGGTGTAGCGAACCCCTTCTTCAAACTGCGTCACCAGCCAGTTCAGAATGACATCGCGCTTCTTGCGCGTGTCGGGGATCTTGGTGAGCCGGCCATCCTCGAAGTAGGTTTTGAGCACCTTGCGCTCCCAGCTCTCGCCCGCCACATTGTCGGCGATCGATGCGACCTGCTCGGGGGTGAATAGCTCGCGGTTGAGCCGGCGCAGCGTCTCGCCGTTCATGCGGTACAGGTGCGTGGTGCCCTCCGCGCGCATTCGCACCAGATCCAGCTCCTGCAGCTTGGCCAGGTGATGCGAGACCGTCGGCTCCTTCAGGTTCAGCATGTCGGAAAGCTGGCCGACACTATATTCCTTGTCGGCCAGCAGGCCAAGCAGCTTCAGCCGGCTTTCATCGGCTACCGCCTTGAGAAAACGCAACAACGTTTGAAAAGCTTCTGGTTCCATTTCAGCTCCTTCGATACATATCTAATTAGAAGTATATCGAAGAAACCGACTCGGAGCAATAGGTCGCACGCCCGATTATCATTCGAACAGATCGCTACCAGGCGACCTGGCGCATGAACAGCACGCCGCCGTGTCGGGCGCCGACCACAATGACGCCAGCGATGATCAGGCGATCGGCATGCTGGCGCGCCACATGCTCGAGCGCGGCCTCGAAAGCGGGCAGATTGCCATGAATATCGGCCAGGATAGCGATGCGCAATGATACGTTTGGCTCCTTCAAAACACACGTTCCAGACCCGTAAATAGATCTACGGCAGCACCGATCGGGCGCGCGGTATCAAAGCGTAGATACTGCCCAGCCTCACGTGGCCGCGCGTGAGTAGCGCTGGCTAGGCGCAGGTGTCGGCCCACGATCAGCGTGTGCCCACCCACGACTGTCATATGCCCAGCCACGAGCGCGCGCTGAGAGATGTAATCTTCCGAGACGTGCGCAAGCAATGCTTCCAAATGCTCGGCATATGCTGATTCGCCGCATTGCTGCTCGCAACGCGTAAAGAGCGTGTCGTAGACCAGCTGAAAGTCGGCGCTGCCGGCCACCAGGAAGCCACGCAGCAAATCGTCATAGCGCGGGTCATCTGGCTCGCTTGCCGATAAATAGCGCCGCGCCATTGCGTCGTAGGATGATTCGCCGCTCAGCCGCGCGTAGCCGCTGCGTAGCTCGGCGATGTCGCCGCCGGCAAGCTGTGCATCCGCCCAAGCGAACATGTCGCGGTGACACCAGCCAAACAGCCTGTGCGCCGCGCCCTGATCAGCTATCGTCGCCGCTGCACCCGCATGTGTCAGACAAACGCCGGCAGCGGTGCGCAAAAAGAATGGTAGCGAGTCGAACAGCTCGATTACCAGATCACGTTGCCCACTCCAGCTCAGCGCCGCCTCGAAATCGGGCGTGTAGGTGTGCACGCCCTTGCTCAGCACAATCCCATACAAATGCGGCAGCTCGTGATCGCCGCTGAGGTAGATGATCCTGTCGCCATACTGAGCACGTAGCGCGAGAACGTCGGCGATAATCTCCAGTGATCGGTCAGGGCCGTCACCGGGCTCGCGATGGATTAGGTCGCCAGTGAAGATCAGGCATCGGCCTGACCAGTGGCATGGAGGGCCAGGAAGCGGTCGCGATAGCGCGTGTAAGCCTCCCAATCGCCGTGCAAGTCGGTGACCACCATCGCCACGCCCGTATCGAGCGACCAAAGCCGGGGGTGGGTTTTAGTGAGTGAGAATGGCATTATGTAGCTTGAGGAGCGTAGGTTGCGAGTATCTCAACATGGTGCGTTGCCGCGTTCAATGTCACAGGTAAGTTATACCCGCCGCCATGATAATGGAGCTAGGTTGCGAAGCCGCGCTGTTGCATCAGGTCGCTCCTTGTTCACTCTTTCATAGTGTAGCATGAATAAACCATACTCGTGGAGTGTCACTTCCTGTCGCAACCTTGATGTATGATTACGACACAGCCTGATCGTTCCAAAATCGCGCGGCGTGTGCTACCATACAAGTACTGCCTGGCTGAAATATGCCTATGGTTTTGACGGATGACGGATGACAGATGACCGCAGCCGATTCGTCTTCCGTCCTTCGTCCTCCGTCGGGAAAACTAGCGAGATCGCATCCATGCCCGACACTCTGAGCACCGATCAGATCCTGGCGCTGGCGCCCGATTCCGGCTCGGCCAAGGCCGGGCAGGGCCTGGCCAGCCGGCGCAAGTGGCTCGCGCTGGGCCGTAGCGATCGGGCGGCCTGGGGCGAATGCCAGGGCAGCGCCCGCGAGCCCTACCGCACGCAGATCGATCTGGCCGAGAAGGCCTTTCGCTGCTCCTGCCCAAGCCGCAAGTTTCCCTGCAAACATGGTCTGGGGTTGTTTCTGCTGCTGGCGAGCGAGCCGGCCGCCTTCGATCAGGGCGCGCCGCCGCCGTGGGTGGCCGAGTGGCTGAATCGGCGCGACCAGAGCGCGCTCCAGCGTGATCTGAAGCCGGCGCCGGCACCCATTGTAGACACCCAGAAAAAGCGCGTGGCGTCACAGGCCAAAACTGCCGCCGCGCGCGAGGCCAAGGTCGCCGCCGGGGTGGCCGAGCTCGGCCGCTGGCTGCGCGACCTGACGCGCCAGGGGCTGGCCGGCGCACAGAGCCAGCCGTACAGCTTCTGGGAAAACATGGCCGCGCGCATGGTGGATGCGCAGGCGCCTGGGCTGGCGCGCATGCTGCGCTCGCTCGCCGGCATACCCGCATCGGGCGAGGGCTGGCAGGCGCGCCTGCTGGAGCGGCTGGCGCTGCTGCACCTGCTGCTCGAAGGCTACCAGCGCGTTGAGACGCTGCCGATCGACACCCAGGCCGACATCCGCACGGCGATCGGCTGGTCGCAAAACCAGGACGATCTGTTGGAATCGGCTGGGCTGCGCGATCGCTGGCTGATCCTCGGCCAGCGGGTAGAGGACGAGGACAACTTGCGCGTCCAGCGCACCTGGCTGTGGGGCGAAGAGGGCGCGCGCCCGGCGCTGATCCTGGCATTTGCCGCGCCCGGCCAGCCGCTCGATCACAGCCTGGCGCCCGGCACAGCCCTCGACGCCGAGCTGGTGTATTTCTCCGGCGCCTACCCGCTGCGCGCGCTGGTTCAGCAGCGCCACGGCCCACCAGCATCGATCGGCAGCGCGCCCGGCTACGCCGACCTGACCGATGCCACGGCGGCCTATGCCACAGCGTTGGCGGCCGTCCCCTGGCTGGATCGCTTCCCAATGCCGCTCCAGGCGGTGACTCCCACCCAGGTTGGCGAGCGCTGGGCGATTCGCGATCGCACTGGCCGCGCGCTGCCGCTGGCCCCCAGCTTCGCGCACGGCTGGCGGCTGCTGGCGCTCAGCGGCGGCTGGCCGCTGGCGCTGTTCGGCGAATGGAATGGCACGACGCTGATGCCGCTGAGCGCGGGTGCCGGCGAGGAGTTTCGCACACTATGAGCGATGTGTGGGAACAGCTGCTGAGTAGCGCTGTGCTGGGCGTCGAGCGACGCGCATTTGCCCCGCCGGCGGCCGCTGGCGCGCTGGGCGACCTGATCGGGCAGCTCGACGCCAACGATTCGGAGCGCGCGCTACTCGCAGCCGCCGACACGCCGCCGCCGGCAGCCTGCGATCCCGACGATCTGCTGGCCTGCTCGCCGCGTGCCGCGCGTCACCTGGCGCTGATGCTGGGCGGCACGCATCGCGCGCTGCTGCCCGAGTGGCTGGCGGCGCTGGCGGCGGCCGGCCGGCGCGCCCCCGCCGCGCTGCTGCCCGACCTGCTGGAGCTTGGGCGCACGCAGGCCGATCTGCGCGCAGCCATCCTGCCGGCGCTCGACCGGCGCGGCCACTGGCTTGCGGCCCAAAACCAGGATTGGAGCTATGCCAGGACTGAGTTACGAGGACTGAGGACTGAGTCGGAATTGGGGCCGCTCAGTCCTCAGTCCTTAGTCCTCAGCACTGAATGGGAGACTGGTTCCCGCTCCGCGCGCCTGCTGCTGCTGGCCGAGCTACGCAGATCCGCGCCGGCGCTGGCGCGCGGCCTGGTCGAATCGACCTGGGCGACCGAGAAGGCCGACGATCGTGCGGCATTTTTGGCCGCGCTGGCGGTTGGGCTGAGCATCGAGGATGAGCCGCTGCTCGAAAGCGCGCTGGACGACCGCAGCAAGGAGGTGCGGCGCGCTGCCGCCGAGTTGCTGACTGGCCTGCCCGAGTCGCGCCGCGCGCAGCGGATGCTCTCGCGCGCGTTGCCACTGCTGGCATGGATACCGGCTGAGAAACCGCGCATGCTTGGCCTGCGGCAGCGGCAACCAGCCCGGCTGGAGGTGGCGCTGCCAACTGCGCGTGACCAGCCGATGATCCGCGATGGCGTCGAGCCAAAGCCGCCCCCCGATCGCCGGGAGATGGGGGAGAAGGCGTGGTGGCTGTTCCAAATCCTGCGCGCTGTCCCGCCCGCAACCTGGAGCCGGCGGTTCAACCTTGCCCCAGCCGAGCTGATTGAAGCGGCCGCAGGCGGCGAGTGGCAGGCGCTGCTGCACGAGGCCTGGAGCGCAGCCACGATCACCTTCCGCGATGCAGCCTGGGCCGAGAGCCTGCTAAGGGCCGACCCGCACCAATCCGAGCTGCTGGCCGCGCTCGCGCCCGCGCGCCAGGAGGCGCTGCTACTGGCCATGCTGCGCGGCGATGTCGTGCCGCTGCACAAGCACCCGCTGCTGGGGCTGCTGCGGCGGACGCGCCACCGCTGGAGCGTCGAGCTAACCCGCGCTGTGCTGGGCGCCGTGCGCCGGCATATGCGCGCCGCGAACGCCGGCAACGATCACCTGCTGCGCAGCGCGATCACCGAAGATTTCGCCCACCGCATGCCGCCGGCCATGCTCGACGAGATCGCCAGTGGCTGGCCCGACGACCAGGCCGCGCGCGAGCGCTGGCAGGGCGTGATCGACCGGCTGCTGATTATCGTGCAGTTCCGCCGCGATATGCTGGATGCGCTGCGCGCAGATGTATGAGCAGGCAGCTCATAGCCTGCGGCAGCAAGGTACTTTTCTTCTTCTTGTGTATCATTTTTCGCCCTGCGGGGCGAAAAATGATACACAACGGTAATGAGTTTTGAGTAATTCCGCAACCTACAATCTGAAGAGGTGCCGAACGTGACACAGCTACTGCGCGAACACGCCGAGCAGCAATACGCCGATGAACTGGCCGCCCTGGCGCGACAGGATGCCCGGCAGCGCCCGCCAAGCTGGAAGCTCTCGCCCTGGGCGGTCGCAACCTATATCCTGGGCGGCACGCTCGACGATGGCTTCGCGGTGACGCCGAAGTATATCGGCAGCCGGCGCCTGATCGAGATCGCGATCGCCACGCTGGCGACCGACCGCGGCCTGCTGCTGCTTGGAGTGCCAGGCACTGCGAAATCGTGGGTATCCGAGCACCTGGCGGCGGCGATCTCGGGCGATTCGACCATGCTCATCCAGGGCACGGCCGGCACCAGCGAGGAGTCGGTTCGCTACGGCTGGAACTACGCGCGCCTGCTGGCCGATGGCCCCTCACGCGCCGCGCTGGTCGCCAGCCCGCTCATGCGCGCTATGGGCGAAGGCAAGATCGCCCGCGTCGAGGAGCTGACCCGCATCCCGGCCGAGGTGCAGGATACGCTGATCACCATGCTTTCCGAGAAGACGCTGCCGGTGCCCGAGCTGAACACCGAGGTTCAGGCGGTGCGCGGCTTCAACCTGATCGCCACAGCCAACGACCGCGACCGTGGTGTAAACGAGCTGTCGAGCGCGCTCAAGCGCCGCTTCAACACCGTCATCCTGCCGCTGCCCGATACGCTGGAGGAAGAGGTCACGATCGTTCAACAGCGCGTCGCCAGCCTGAGCCGCGCGCTGGAGCTGCCGGCCGAGGCCCCGGCGCTGGCGGAGATCCGCCGGATCGTCACCGTCTTTCGTGAGCTGCGCAGTGGAGTCACCGCCGACGGCAAGACCAAGCTCAAGTCGCCCAGCGGCACGCTCTCAACCGCCGAGGCTATCTCGGTGGTGAACAGCGGGCTGGCGCTGGCGGCGCACTTCGGCGATGGCCGGCTCAACGCCGCCGACATAGCCTCCGGCCTGATCGGCGCGGTCGTCAAAGACCCCGTGCAAGATCAACTGATCTGGCAGGAATATCTGGAGACGGTGGTCAAGGAGCGCGATGGCTGGAAGGATATCTATCGTGCATGCCGCGACGGTGGAGGTTAGGAGTTGGGGGTTGGGTGATAGGTGATGGGGGTTGGGGGTTGGGTTGGAGAACATTTGAAACACAATCTTTCTCGAAAGGCAATCTAGCATGACGATCAATAGTTTTCGGGAGCTGCGGGTTTGGCAGGCAGGAATGGATCTGGTGGAGCAGATCTATCGATTGCCACAACTGTTTCCTCCTCACGAGCAATATGGGCTAACCAACCAGCTGCGGCGATGTGCAATCTCAATCCCGTCGAATATCGCTGAAGGTCACGTGCGCGAACATCTCAAGGAATACCTTTATCATGTCTCGGTCGCCCAAGGTTCTCTCGCGGAACTACAGACGCAGGTTGAGATTGCTGAACGCCTGAGCTATTTCCCACGCGATCAATCTGAGCAACTTCTAAAAACAGCTGAGTCACTCAGCCGCCAGTTGTATGCCCTGCGGAATGCCCTGAGCAAACGAGGCTAGCGATGGATCGTGCTCCCAACACCCAATACCCAACACCTAACACCTCCAACCCCCAGATCTATGGCGTTCGTCACCACGGCCCCGGCTCGGCCCGCAGCCTGCGCGCGGCGCTGGAAGCCTTGCGTCCCGACATCATCCTGGTGGAGGGGCCGCCCGACGCAGCCGAGGTGCTGCCGCTGCTGGCGCACCCCGACATGCGCCCGCCGGTGGCGCTGCTGATCTATGCGCCCGATGCACCGCGCCGCGCGGTCTACTACCCATTCGCGCTCTTCTCGCCCGAGTGGCAGGCGCTGCACTACGGCCTCGCCAACGGCATCCCGGTGCGGTTCATGGACTTGCCGCTGGCCTATCAGCTGGGGGATAGGGATCGGGGGATGGGGGATGGGGACTCATCGCATGTCGATGAGGTCATTGAAGTCACTTCGCCTCCCAACCCCCAACCCCCAACCCCCAACCCCCGCACCGATCCGCTGGGCTGGCTCGCCGCCGCCGCCGGCTACAGCGATGGCGAGCGCTGGTGGGAGCATATGATCGAGCAGCGGCAAGATGGGGCCGACTTATTCGCCGCCATTGTGGAGGCTATGGCCGCGCTGCGCGAGCAATCGCCGCCCGATCCCGACCCGATCGAGGCCCAGCGCGAGGCATGGATGCGCCAGACCATCCGTCTGGCGCAGAAAGATGGCTTCGAGCGCATCGCTGTGGTCTGCGGGGCCTGGCACGCGCCGGCGCTGGTCGATCGGGTCGGCGCGCAGGCCGACACGGCGCTGCTGAAAGGGCTGCCCAAGATCAAGGTGCAGGCAACCTGGGTGCCCTGGACGCACGGGCGGCTGGCGTACCAGAGCGGCTACGGCGCGGGGATTGAGTCGCCGGGCTGGTACGAGCACTTGTGGCTCACCGGCGTGGCCGGCTGCGGCCCCACCGAGGTAGCGGTGCGCTGGATGGCGCGCGTCGCGCGGCTGCTGCGCGAAAAAGATCTCGACGCCTCGGCCGCGCATGTGATCGAGGCGGTGCGCCTGGCCGAGGCGCTCGCCGCGCTGCGCGAGCGCCCACTGCCGGGCCTGCCCGAGCTGAACGAGGCCAGCCAGGCCGTCCTGTGCCTGGGCAACCAGCTGCCGATGCGCCTGATCCACCAGCAGCTGATCGTCGGCGAGCTGCTGGGCGTGGTGCCGGATATCACGCCGCTCGCGCCGCTCCAGCAGGATCTGGCGCGCGAGCAAAAGCGGCTGCGCATGCCCGCCGAGGCCAGCTGGCGCGACTATGATCTCGATCTGCGCAAGCCGAACGATCGCGATCGCAGCCACCTGCTGCACCGGCTCGGGCTGCTGGGCGTGCCCTGGGGCGCGCTCCAGCGCAGCGGCGGCGGCAAGGGCACCTTCCACGAGCTGTGGCGCGTGCAATGGCAGCCCGAGCTGTCGGTCGCGCTGATCGAGGCTGGCGCCTGGGGCAACACAATCGCCGATGCGGCTGGCGCATTCGCGCGCGCCGCCGCCGACAAATCCACAGATCTGCCCGCGCTGACCAACCTGATCGATCAGGTGCTGCTGGCCGACCTCCCCGAGGCGATCGAGTACCTGATGCGGCGGCTTCAGAATGAGGCCGCGCTGGCCAGCGACATCGCGCACCTGATGGACGCGCTGCCACCGCTGGCCGGCGCGCTGCGCTACGGCAATGTCCGCCAGACCGACGCCGCCGCGGTGGCCGAGGTGGTGGATGGGTTGGTCGCGCGCATCTGCATCGGCCTGCCGCCGGCCTGCGCCGCGCTCAACGACGATGCGGCGGCGGCGATGTTCGCGCGGCTGCTGGCGGTCAACGGCGCCGTCGCACTGCTTCAGAACGCCGAGCATCGCGTGGCGTGGCAGGCCAGCCTGCGCCGCCTTGCCGATCAGGTGCATGATGGCAGCCATGCCGGGTCCAGCGTCCATGGCCTGCTCGCCGGGCGCGCCTGCCGTATCCTGCTGGATAGCGGCATATTCAGCGCGCAAGAGGCCGCCCGCCGCGTCGGCCTTGCGCTCTCCAGCGCCGGCGAGCCGGCCGATGCCGCCGCATGGATCGAGGGGCTGCTGAAGGATAGCGGCGCGCTGCTCATCCACGACGACGCGCTCTGGCGGATCGTCGACGACTGGCTGGATGCGCTCAAAGGCGACGCGTTCACCCAGACACTGCCGCTGCTGCGGCGCACGTTCTCGACCTTCGCCGCGCCGGAGCGCCGCATGCTGGGCGAGCGGGCGCGGGCGGGTGGCGATCGGCAAGCGGCAGGCAGCAGGCGGCAGGCAGATAGCGCGGAATTTGACCTTGCGCGGGGCGAGGCGGTGCTGCCGCTGGTGGCGCGGTTATTAGGACTGAGGGCCGAGGACTGAGGACTGAGGAGCAAGGGCTGCGGATTGAGGAGCAAGGGCTGCGGACTGAGTTGGGCATTTCAGCATTACATTGTGAGTCAATACCATGAACAAGGTTGAGCGGTTTGAAGATCTGGTGGCCTGGCAGAAGGCACGCTCGTTAACGTGCGGCATTTATCAATTGACGCGACAGGGTGCCTTTGCAAAAGATTTCGGACTCGGCAACCAAATTCAGCGTGCGGCTGTATCGGTGATGTCGAATATTGCCGAAGGGTTCGAACGTGGAAGTCGTGGCGAGTTTCATCAGTTCCTCTCGATCGCAAAATCGTCTTGTGCGGAATTACGTTCACAGCTGTATGTCGCTCTCGACATTGGCTACATCGACCGGCAACATTTTGATCGCTTTCTGGCCGACGCCGAAGAAGTTGCGCGCATCGTCGGTGGCCTGCGTGCTGCGGTCGAACGCCAGCGCAATGAACAACGAGGCAACGCATGACTCAGTCCTCAGTCCTCATCCCTCAGTCCTCGGACAACGACGAGCGCCTGCGCCGCTGGCGCCTAATCCTGGGGGGCGGCGCGGCCGATGGCACCGGCGCCGATCTGCGCGGCGACGACACGCGGATCGACGGCACGCTGGCGGCGCTGTACGATTCGGACCGCAGCGGCGGGCTGGGCGGATCCAACCCTAGCATCGCGCGCTGGCTGGGCGATATCCGCGGCTACTTCCCGGCCTCGGTGGTGCAGGTGATGCAGCGCGACGCGCTGGAGCGCCTGAACCTGCGCCAGATGCTGCTGGAGCCCGAGCTGCTCCAGGCGGTCGAGCCGAACGTTCACCTGGTGGCCGACCTGCTGGCGCTCAAGAGCGTGATGCCGGCCAAGACGATCGACACCGCCCGCCAGGTGGTGCGCCGCGTGGTGGATGAGCTCCAGCGCAAGCTGTCCAACCAGACCCGCCAGGCCGTGCTGGGCAGCCTCCACCGCGCCACGCGCAGCCGCCGCCCGCGCCACAGCGAGATCGATTGGCAGCGCACCATCCGCGCCAACCTGAAGCACTACCAGCCCGCCTATCGCACGATCATCCCCGAGACGCGGATTGGCTACGGGCGCAAGCGCTCCGCGCTGCGCGATATTATTCTGTGTGTCGATCAGAGCGGCTCGATGGGCGCCTCGGTGGTCTACAGCGGGATCTTCGGCGCGGTGCTGGCCTCGCTACCGGCGCTGCGAATGCGCATGGTCGTCTTCGACACCGAGGTGGTCGACCTGACCGAGGAGCTGCACGACCCGGTCGAGCTGCTGTTCGGTGTGCAGCTGGGCGGCGGCACCGATATCGGCCGCGCGCTGAGCTACTGCCAATCGCTCATTCGCCGGCCGCAGGAGACCATCCTGGTGCTGATCAGCGATCTGTACGAGGGCGGCAATCGCGAGGAAATGCTCCGGCGCGCGGCGGCGCTGGCCGGCTCGGGCATACAGCTGATCGTGCTGCTGGCGCTCAGCGACAATGGCGCGCCCAGCTACGATCATGGCGTGGCCGCCGCGCTGGCCGCCATGGGCGCGCCGGCCTTCGCCTGCACGCCCGACTTGTTCCCCGACCTGATGGCTGCGGCGATCAATCACCAGGATATCGGCCAGTGGGCCGCAGCGCGCGAGATCGTGACGGCGCGCGGGCAAGGGTAGCACGTGAATCTACCTGCCCACGAGCGGCAAGTAGGTTCTCAATCCTTCCAACGGGCTGATACTCGCCGGCACGGTTATGTTGGTCGCGCTGCTATCAGGCTCGACCTTGCGCAGCGGCGCCGCCGGATCGAGCATGTAGCCGGTTGTCGCCTGGCTGGCCGATGTTGTTATGCTATCGGTCGCTTGCGCGGGCGACACAGCAACGATGTAGGCACCCGGCGCTGCCGTTGGCATGGTGCCGAGGAACAGTTTTTTCATCTCCGTGCTATTCC
>WNGB01006187.1_pt1 | contig 17672 bp, 15 predicted proteins | sample 5400681 | NCBI WGS metagenome assembly WNGB01 (sample SAMN13153367, study PRJNA577476) | soil metagenome | isolation source: 115 cm soil or saprolite under grassland replicate 2 | place: USA:California | collected 2016-06-15 | reverse complement strand
CATCGAACATCCGGCGTCTCGCAAGACCATCAATGCCACACGACAGACACCATCGACCAGGCTTTGAAGCCCCGATACAGTTCCGAAAAGCGCAAATTTCAGCAGCCTGCTAGACCATGACCGTCACCCTGAGGCGCGACCCCGGCCACTTGAGCCGGGGGAGCCTCGAAGGGCGACGGCCCCGGTCCGCAGCCACACCCGGGCCGCATCCTTCGAGGCTCGCGGAGTTTATCATCGGGCCGGCCGAAGGCCGGACCCGTTGGCTCGCACCTTCAGGATGACGGGTGTTGGTCAGTGCTCCCAAAGTCATCCGTTGAGCGCGTTGAAGCAGCAGGCCCTCAGCGCTTGGGCACGTGCCGCTTGCCGCGCCGGAGCGGCAGGCGCGAGACCAGCCTCGCGGGCCACGAACGCTCGGGCTTGGGGTGCGCCGCGGCCTTGACGCTTTCGGAGAAGCCGCCCCAGGCCGCCTCGGCCTTTTCGAGCCGTCGTGCCCAGTATTCCCAGGCCCGTCCCATGACGCGTGGCGTGAGCACGGCGTCCGCGCATTTCCGGAATTCGCCCTTGCTGAGCGGGCCCGGCGTTCCCATCGCCATGGCGCGGCTCTGCAGCTCGGCGTTGCGGCACATGTAGATCGCGCGAAAGACGCATTCATGCAGCGACCGTCCGGCGACGGTCGCGCCGTGGCGGCGCAGCAAGAGCGTAAAGCCGTCGCCCATCGCCTTCGCCATCGAGCGGCCTTCCTCCGGCCGCGTGATGAGCAGCGCGGTGTCGCCAAAATCGTCGCGGCTGTCCCAGAACGGCACCGTGGCGCCCATGGCGGCGCCGAGATGCATGACCGCAACGAGGTCGACGCCGCTGATCGCAAACGGCAGGATCGACACCGCGTGGTGATGGCAGACCGAGTGCACGTCCGGGCGCAGCTTGTAGGTCTCGCCGTGGATCACGAGCTCGCTGTAGAGCCGCGCGTCGGTCGGCTTCACCGGCTTGGAGTCGAGTGTGAACTCGAGGATGTCGGACGGCTCGACCAGCTCGGCCGCCCGGTGGCGCGAGATCAGGTAGCGATCCGGATCGTCCGGATGACGGATGCTGATATGCCCGAACGCGTCGCACACATCCTCGTTGGCGAGGATGCGGTTGGCGATCGACAGTTCGCGGCGCAATTGGGCGAGCTTGTCGGGCATTTGGGTCCTCCGTTCGTGCGGTCGCGGCAATGGCAATCAACGTCGGCTTAGGCTGCGTGTTCCCGTGTTGCAACGCCGCGCAGATGATGGTCGGGTGACGCTTCGCGGATTTGCGGGGAGCCATGTCAGTCATTGCCGATGCGCTCGCGCCGACCGGCGCCCTTCGCGTCGCCGTGTGGACGGTACCGTATTTCACGGTCGAGCGCTCGGGCGTGCTCGTCGGCCTCATCCCCGATCTCGGCACCGAGCTGGCGCGTCGCATCGGCGTGCCGGTGGAGCTGATCGGCTGCGCGACCCCGGGCGCGCTGATCGAAGCCTTCCGTGGCGGCGCGATCGATGTCACGTTCGTCGGCATCACCGCCGATCGCGCCGAGGCGATCGATTTCGGGCCGGTCGTGCTCGACATCCAGACGAGCTACCTGGTCCCGGCCGCATCGCCGATCATGGCCATCCCCGACATCGACCGGGCCGGCGTGCGCATCCTCGTGCCAGCGCGCAGCGCCCAGGAGGCGCATCTGAAGAAGACCATCGCGCACGCGACGCTGATGCCGGTCGCGCCCGAGAATGCGAGCGCAGCGATCGCCATGCTGGCATCCGGCGCGGCCGAGGCCTTCAGCCACGTCGCCCCGATGCTGGCGGCCGCTCAGGCGGACCTACCCGGATCCCGCATCCTGCCGGGAAGCTACTTCAACGTTCCGATTGCGATCGGCATCGCCAAGGGGCGTCCGGCGGCTGCGCGCGACTATGCCCGCCGGTTCGCCGACGACGTGAAAGGGTCAGGCTTCGCCCAGCAGGCGATCGTGCGCGCCGGCGTGGCGGGCATCGTGCGCGCCGGAACGTGAGCCCGCCATCCCTGCGCGTGGACTCATTAACCCGTAACCATTTCATAGCGCACGATTCGAAGCTCAGTTAGGAGGCTTGAATCACGGCTCGGCAGCCGGTCTCAACATCACCTGCTCTGTCAACGGCGAAGTCTTTTCGGTCGCTTTGCGTCCGAAAGCGGGAGTCTTATGCTCACTGTGAGTTTTGTCGGTCATGACCCAGAACAGACATGCCGAGGCTTTGCTACGAACATTTCATTGGGAACCTCTTTAGGCAATGTCAGCCGTCCGTCCGCGCCGCAGCAAAGCGGGCAGGCCGGCAGGCTTTCGGTCGATCGACGATAGCCGTCGAAGCGTATCCATGAATTCGCCGAACCGCTTCTGGCCAAGGATCGCCGCCCACTCCACCTCCGCCTCTTTCACTGCTGCCCGAGCGGTTTCGACCACCTGCCACCCTCGGCGGGTCAGGAACACAAGACGCCGGCTGTTTCCCTTCTCGGCCCGGCGTTCGATGTAGCCAAGCGTTTCGAGCTGACCTAGCAGATAGTTCATCGCCTGCTTGGTCATGTTGGTTCGCTCGGCCAGCTCGCCGGGACGCACCCTGTCGGGATACGGATAAACCATCACGTTCAGCAGCGCTTGGTTCAGGTCGCCGAACCCGTGCTCGATCAAGGCCCTGAACTGCCGTTCGCGAGTCACCTGATAGGTCATCCGCAGCAAGGCGCCGACGAGCACCTGGCGCTGGCCACTCCTGGCTATTGCGGGGGGAGTCGTCGTCCGGGCTTTTGACATCGTCGTAAAGTTCCTTGACGTTGTAGTAAAGTTATTGTACGTGTGGCTAGTAAAGCTATTTTACGGGCCTTTTTCGAACAGACAAGGGAGCCTGAACATGAAAACCCTGCTGCTTGCCGTCGCATTGGCCATTGCCGGTATCGGCAACGCCATCGCGCAACCCTATCCGTCGCGTCCCATCATGATCGTGGTGCCGGTCGCCGCTGGCGGCTCCAACGACACGATCGCCCGCCTTCTGGCCGAACGGATGAGGACCCCGCTCGGCCAGCCCGTCATCGTCGAGAACGTGACTGGTGCGGGCGGGAGCATCGGTGTAGCCCGCGTGGCGCGCGCCGCACCGGATGGCTATACGCTGAGCATCGGCAACTGGACGACTCACGTCGGAGCCAGCGCGGTTTACCCCGTTAGCTACGATGTCTTGAAGGATTTCGAGCCGGTGTCCCGGCTGACTGACACGTCGATGCTGATCGTCGGTAGAAATGGCTTGCCGGCGAAGGACGTCAAGGAACTGATCGTCTGGCTCAAAGCGAACCCCGACAAGGCGTCGGCGGCTACCATCGGCATCGGCAGCCCGGCGCATCTCTGCGCCATCGATTTCCAGAACAAGACTGGCACACGGTTCGGCTTCGTGCCCTATCGCGGCGGCGCCCCGGCAATCCAGGATGTGGTGGCAGGGCAGGTCGACCTCTTCTGCGGTAAAGCATCGAACATTCTTCCGCATGTCCGCAGCGGAGCGATCAGGGCCTATGCCGTCGCGAGCAAGAACCGCTGGTTCGCGGCGCCCGATATTGCGACCATGAGCGAAGCGGGCGTGCACGGAATGGATATTCCATTCTGGCACGGTCTATGGGCTCCTAAGGGCACGTCCAAGATCGTGATTGCGCGGCTCCACGCCGCCGTAACGGATGCCTTCGCCGAACCGGCGCTACGGCAGCGGCTCGCCGAGCTCGGGCACGAAATTCCGTCGGGCGACCTACGGACGCCCGAGGCACTTGGTACCTTCCACAAGGCTGAGATCGACAAATGGTGGCCCATCATCAAGGCGGCGAACATCAAGGCAGAATGAATTAGACCACCCAGGCTTGGTCGCATAATCGGTTCAGCAACACTTCCGCTGTTGGCCCGACTCGGACTCTCCTCAATGTCAGCTGCACGGCTGCTCTCAGGTGGATTGTGTTGCAAAACTCTTCGCTGCGCTGCGAACGCGCAATTATCGAATCCGACTAAGCGGCGTTTTGAATCGATGTTGCGCGCTTGCGCATGATCTTGAATCAATATTGCGCGCTCGGGGGCTCAAAATAGTTTTGCAACACAATCGGGTGTTTTGCAACACAATCGGGTGTAAAGCGGACGTTCAGTAAGCGACCACACGACGAAGAGCGTGCGCCCCGAGCGCGAACGCAGCCTGTCTCGCTCTCCCGTCTCGCCTTCGGGCTTCGACGGGCTCCGCGCGGCTCGCCCGCTGAAACTTTGGCGAACGCGGGGATGCTCCGCTGTTCTCAAGAGGGGTCACGGCGAGCGCTGAGTCGCAGTGACGATGGCAGCAAGTCATTCTATCCAAACAATATTTTTAGATATGCACATTTCGTGAATTTTCTTGATCACTCGCGATGTTCCTGATATGTTCTTTGCCGTCTCGTCCACCGAGGGGCACCATCATGAGGTGTCATGAGTGTGGGACGGGATGCGGCACCTCCGGGCGTGGTCGACACAACCATGTCCTGGGGCGGCTCTCGGAGAAAAACCGGGTGGGCGCACTACCAGGACGCCCTGCGGTCCGAGACCCGTGAAGGCAAATTGCCGGAAATGCCGCGTGGCGCGCCGACTGGCGCGTTCTACCCAAGTTCAGCGCCTGCTCGGCGCGCCACATCCCCTCATTTGAGGGGAAGGGAAAAGAGACGGGCCACCCCGCGCCCGATCCAAGTCCGGGGCCGGCAGAGCGTTGGCTGTTTTTGGTTTGCTCCCTTCCCTCCACCGTCATGCCCGCCCGGCCAAGACGAACGAGGGATTCAGAACAAGTGGAAGCCGCTCTAAGCCCCGATCGTCTTCAAGATATCCGCGAACTTCTCCGCCACCTGCTTGCGCAGCTCCGGCGACGCGCGCGCGACTTTGGGAAAATCCTTCAGCCGCTCGAACGGCCGGCAGGCGTCGATCACGGCGCGCGAGTTGGTCGAGCTTGCCTTGTCGAGGATCGGGTCGAGCGGGCCCGACCAGGCGCGGCGGAAGGTCTCGATGTCCTGCGCCGGATCGCAGCGCGTGCAGATCGCCCACATCACGTCGAACAGGTCGGACGGATCGACGTCCTCGTCGACCACCACCACGAAGCGGCCGAGATAGGAGCCGGACTGGCAGCTCGCCGCCAGGAAGCCGGCCTGCCGGGCATGCCCCGGATAGGCCTGCTTGATCGCGATCACGTTGAACATGCGCGCGCCGCCGAACTCGTGCACCCACACGCCGGCGACGCCCGAGAGCCCGGCGCGCTCGACCTCGTCCCAGATCATGCCGGCCTTCATCACGCACTTGCTGAACGAGAAGTCGGACGGCGGCCGCATCGGCGAGGCGATCGAGATGATCGGATCGTTGCGCCAATAGACGCGCTTGACGTGCACCACCGGCTGCTCGCTCGGCGACGACGCGTAGTAGCCGGTGAACTCGCCGAACGGGCCTTCCTTGGCGGTCACGCTCTCGACCATCTCGCCTTCGAGCACCAGCTCGGCATGCGCCGGCATCGGCAGGCCGTAAAGCTCGCTCGGCACGATCTCGTAGGGCTCGCCGCGGTGACCGCCGGCGTAATCGTATTCGGAAAGTCCGAACTTCAGCTCGTTGCCGCCTGCAAGGAACAGAAGCGGATCGTGCCCGCACGAGATCAGCACCGGGCAAGGCTTGCCGGCCTTGAAGTATTTCTCGCGGATCTGGCGGCCGTGCTTGCCGGGCGAGATCCAGATCGAGACGTGGTTCTTGTCCTGCACCATCGCCCGATACGTGGCGCAGTTGACCCAGTTCTCCTCCGGATCGCGCATGATCACGATGTCGTCGGTGCCGATGAAGCGGCCGCCGTCGAGCTCGTGCAGGAACGGCACCGGGAATTTGAGCAGGTCGACCTTGTCGTCGCGGTCGATATTTTCGAATACCGGGCCCTTGGCGACGGTCTTGGGCGGGATCGGGCGATGCTCCTTCATGCGGTCGCGATAGGCGCGCACCACGTCGAGCGGGCACGACGGCACCGGCAGGCCGAGCGTGATCGCGAGCCGCTTCGACGAGTTGGTCGCGCCCGAGATAAGCCGCATGCCCTTGGGATAGCCGGGCACGTCCTCGAACAAGAGCGCCGGCGGCTCCGGCCGTGCGTGATTCACGATCTCGCCGAGCGTGCCCATTTCGAGCTTCCAGTCGGCGCCCTTGATGCGCACGATCTCGCCGGCTTCCTCGGCGCGCTTGATGAACTCGCGTAGGTCGTCATGCGGCGAATTGTAGGCGTTGAAGCGCTGCGGTTGGCCTTTTTCCAGCACGGCGGTTCCTTTCGAATTGCTCCGCCGTTTGTGCCACGGCCATTGCGGATTGTCATGGCCTGTTCCTGCGTCGGTGGGACGCGTAAGCTCGCGTCACAGGAGAGGGAGGATCGCCATGGTCGCACATCGCATGCGCGCTGCCGCCATCGCGCTCGGCGCCGCCGTTCTGGTCTCGACCGCCGCCGTGGCCGACGATCCGTTCTACAAGGGCAAGCGGCTCAACCTCCTGATCAACTTCGCGGCCGGCGGGCCGGCCGACATCGAAGGCCGGCTGTTCGCCAAACACCTCGCCAAGCACATCGACGGGGCGCCCGGCGTCATCGTGCAGAACAAGGACGGCGCTGGCGGCCTCATCGGAACCAACTATCTCGCCGAGCTCGGCCCACGCGACGGCACCATGGCGGGCTATCTCACCGCCGCGGCCTGGACCTATGTGATCGATCCTGCCTCCCATCGCATTCCGTTCAATCAATACGAGTTCATCGCCTACCAGCCGGCGAACGTCGTCTACTATGTACGCGCCGACGTGCCGCCGGGCATGAAGGACGCCGCCGACATCATGCAGGCGAAGGGCCTCGTCGCCGGCGGTCTCGCGGCGGACTCCTCGAAGGACCTCCTGATCCGGCTCACGCTCGACATGCTGGGCGTGCCGTTCAAATACGTCACCGGCTTTCGCTCGAGCGCGCCGGCGCGGCTCGCGCTGCAACGCGGCGAGATCACTTTCTTCTCCGAGTCCTCGCCGAGCTATTTCGGCGTGGTCGAACCGAGCCTGGTCAAGACCGGCCAGGTGATCCCGGTCTTCTACGATCCGATCCACGATGGCCGCACCTTCGCGCCGTTCCGGCAGATGGACGACCAGTCGGTCGCGGGCTTCCCGGAGTTCTACCGCAAGCTCAAGGGCGCTATGCCGTCGGGCCGGCTCTGGGACGTCTATCGTACCAACCTCGCGGTCGACGCGGCGATGCTGCGCACGGTGGTGTTTCCGCCCGGCGTGCCGGCGGCCGCGGTCGACGCGCTGCGCAAGGCGGTGGCGCAGCTCAACGGCGACCCGGAGTTTGCGGCCGACGCGCTCAAGTCGATCCAGTTCGTGCCGCAGTACGTCACCGGCGCCGATATCAACGATCAGATCCGCCGCACGCTCGTCGTCGCCCCGGAGATCAGGACGTTCGTCGCCGACTACATCAAGAACCCGCCGAGATGACTTGGCCCGTGACCACCGCTCGCTGTGACTGCGCCCTCTCCCCTTGCGGGAGAGGGCAGCCGCAGCGGCTCCACAATAGAAATTGGGTGAGGGGTCACCTTTCTCGCGAACCCCTCACCCATTCATCGCGCGGAAACACCGAGCTGCCCTCTCCCGCAAGGGGAGAGGGCAATCGCCGCCGCGTCGTGCCTGCGGATCGATCAATTCGGTGCGATCAGCGCCCGCGCCCGCGCAATCGTGTCGGGCGAGACCGCATGCGCGTCCCGGATCAGGCGCTGCAGCTCCTCGCCGTGCACCGGCTTGAGCTCCATCTTGATGCGCGTGGCTTCCTCGATCAGCTGCGGGTCCCGCATCGTCTGCATGAACGCGTCGCGCAGCAGCGTGCTCACTTCGTGCAGCAGCCCAGGCGGCGCCGCGAACGGGAAGCCGAAGGCCTGCGGCAGCAGGATGACCGCCAGCGCGTCGCGGTCGATCGCGCTCTTGGCGAGATCGGAGATCAGCGGCACGTCGGGCAGCTCCGGATTGCGTGCGAGCGCATATTGGGCCAGCACCTTGACCTTCTTGTTGCGCAGCCACTCGGCGTAGTTCGACTTGAGCGCCTCCCAGCTGATCGCGCAGCGTCCGTCGGCTTCGCCGCGTTCGAGCGCGACGTTCATCGAGGCGCCACCCGGGTAGCCGAGCACGACGCGGATCTTGCCGCCGGTGAGGCGCTGCAGGATCAGCACCTGCGTGGTCTCGTTGCCGGTGCCGGCCAGCACCAGCTCGGTGGTCTGCAGGTCCGCGAGGCTCTGCACGCGCGCCTTGTGCCAGACGATGCAGGTGTCGGTGGTGCCGGTGGGCGTCCCGACCCAGGTCAGCTCGTGCATGCGGAACGGCAGCGCCGGATCGACCAGCAGCTGGTCGGTCGCGACCGAGCGCTGGATGACGCCGAGCTCGGTGCCGTCGCGCGCCGCCGTGTTGTAGAGGAAGGTCGCGAGCCGCTTGCCGCCGGCGCCGGGCGTGTTGCGCGGAATCACGTTGGGGCGGCCCGGCAGATATTTGCCGATGTGCTTGGCCACGAGCCGCATCAGCAGATCATTGGTGCCGCCCGGATCGGTGCCGACGTGGAGCGACACCGGCTTGCCGGCCGGGAAAGGCGTGGCGGCCGGCTGCGCCAGCGTTTGGGACGTGCAGGCAAGCGCAATGGCCAGCGCGAGCGGTGGAAGGAACGATCGCAGCGGAAGCCGGATCATCGCGCCGGCGCCATGCCGTTCTTGCGCACCGCCGGCGCAGCCGACGGCTCCGTGATGAACTTCGCGAATTGCCGCGCCGCATCGGCCTGCTTGGCCATGGGCGTGATGGCCGTTGCGTACACGATTGTGATGTTCAGCTCGGCCGGCAGATCGCCGACGAGGTCGATGCCCGGGATCGGCATCAGCTCGGCGGGCTGATGAACGCCGATCTCGACGTCGCCCCGTGCCACCCGGACGCCGACCAGCGTGCCGGGCACGTTGGACATCTTGGACTTGAGCTGATCCGCGATGCCGAGCTTGGCGACAACGACCTTCGAGAAATGCTCGCCGCTCGGACCGATGCTGAATCCAATCGATTTCGCGTCGAGCAGCGCCTGCTTCAGCGCGGCGGGCGTGCCGATGTCGGGCTTCTTGGCGCCCGCCCGCACCGCAAGGGCAATGCGCGAGTGGAAGGCCGGCGCGATCGTGCTGGCCTCAACCTTGCCGGCTGCCGCCAGATCATTGAGGGCCGGCGGTCCGAGCAGGATGAGGTCGGCGAAGGTGCCTTCCTTGATCTTGGCGACGGCCGGGCCGGTGCCGAGGACCGTCATCGTGACCTTGTGGCCGGTCGCGCGCTCGAAGCCCGGGGTGAGGTCGCGCAAGATGAATTCGACCGCGCCGGTGGTCATCAGCGAAATCTCAGCGGCCTTCGCGGTTGTCCCGGCGATCAGCACGCCGAGGCAGCTCGCTGTTACGGCCGCGACCAATTTCGACGACGCACGCATGGTTTCCTCCCCGTCTGGAATCAACCTGTCAGTGATCCATCACGCCAGCGCGGATATCGAGGGTCAGCTGGCCGGGTCCATGCCCTTCTGCTTGAACACCGATACGGCCGCCTCGGACGCGAGGAATCGGACGAATGCCTTCGCGGCGTCCGGTTCCTTGGCCTTGACCGGCACGCCGGCCGAATAGGGGATGATCTTCTGCAGATCGCCCGGCAAGGGCCCGACCAACGCGATGCCGGCAACTGGAAGCAGTTCGGCGACCTGCTGCACGCCGATCTCGGCTTCGCCCGCGGCCACCGCGGCGCCGACCGGCCGGCCCTGAACGATGACCGTCTTGGGCTTCAACGCGTCGACCAGGCCGAGCCGCTGGATCACGGTCACGAAATGCTGGCCGCTCGCACCCTGGCTGTAGGCGACGTTCTTGGCCGCAAGCAGCGCGGCCTTGAGCGCCTCGGCCGAGCCGATGTCGGGCTTCGGCGCGCCTGCCCGCACCGCCAAGCCGACGCGCGAGAGCATGATCTTGGCGCTGTTGCCGGCGGCGACCTGGCCGCCCTTGACGAGATCGTCGATCACCTCGGTTCCCGCAACGACGACGTCGATCGTCGCGCCCTCCTTGAGCTGGTTGATGGTGGCGGGCGCGCCTTGGAATTTGATCGTGACCTTGTGGCCGCTGGCGCGTTCAAACACAGGCACGAGCGCGCCCATCACCTCCGGCATCGGGCCGGCGGTGGAAACGATGGAGATTTCGGCTGTGCTCGCGGCGGTAACGGCGAGCAAAGTGCTGATGCAGCCGGCCGCGGCCGCGGCAGTGATTTTCGACCATGTCCTCATGACGTCCTCCCTTGAGTCTGCTTTTGTTATTGTGAATTACACTCTTATCCTGCGTGCCCTTCAATCCCTCGAACAGCCATCCCTCAAGCGCCATTCCGGCACCGCACACGCGATCTCGCCATGGCCCCTGGCGTGGTATTATGCGGCTCACATCGCCGCGACAGCGGAGACCTCGATGCACCCTGCATTCCTCGCCCTTTGTGGTTACGCGGCTGCGGCCCTGACGCTGTCGGCTGCGCAGGCCGACGAGCCGTTCTACAAGGGCAAGCGGCTCACCGTGATGATCAACTACGGCGCCGGCGGGCCCGCTGACATCGAGGGCCGACTGTTTGCACGGCATCTCGGCAAACACATCGACGGCAATCCCGCGGTCATCGTGCAGAACATCGACGGCGCCGGCGGGCTGATCGGGACCACCTATCTGGGCGAGATCGCGCCGCGCGACGGCACCGTGCTGGGCCACCTCACCGGCATGGCGTGGCGCTGGGCCAACGACGCCGAGCGCTTCCGCGTCGACTTCAAGACCTACGAGTTCATCGGCTATCAGCGCAGCACGACGGTGTACTACGTGCGCACCGACGTGGCGCCAGGCCTCAAGGTCGCGACCGATCTCGTGAAGGCGCAGGGCCTCGTCTCCGGCGGGCTCGGCCCGGACAACGCCAAGGACCTGCTGATCCGGCTCGGGCTCGAGCTGCTTGGCGTGTCGCATAAGCACGTCACCAGCTACCGCAGCAGCGCCACCGCGCGGCTTGCGCTGCAGCAGGGTGAGATCAACTTCTATTCGGAATCGCCGCCGAGCTATCGCAGCGTCGTCCATCCGGGCATCGTCAAGGAAGGCCTCGCGATCCCGGTCTGGCACGATCCCGAGAACGACGGCGACCGGCTCGTCGCGTCGAAGCAGGTGGCTGATCTCGGCATCGCGCCATTCCACGAGTTCTACCGCACGATCAAGGGCGCACCGCCGTCCGGCATGTTGTGGGACGCCTTCCATACGATCCGGACCATCAGCGGCTCGATGCTGCGAATCGTGACGCTGCCGCCCGGGTCGCCGCCAGCGGCCGCCGATGCGCTCTCGGCCGCGGTGGCGCGGCTCAACGAGGACAAGGCCTACGCCGAGGAGGCGCTCAAGGTGATCGGCTTCGTGCCCGAATACACGACCGGCCCCGACACCAACCGGCAGGTGCGCGATGGCCTCTCGGTGCGGCCGGAGATCAAGGCGTTCATCGCCGACTATGTGAAGAAGGGCGGCAGGTAGCCGATGACGGCCTACCACACCCACGGTATCCATCGCTTCACGCGCGCACAGTAGGCCACGTACTCGGCGCCGAAAATCGTCTCCAGCCTCGCCTCGTCTTCGCGCACGCGGCGGTCGAACCAGATCGCGCGGGCGACAAGGATGAGCAGCGCGAACCACGACCAGAACGTGATCGTGAGCCCGGCGAGGAAGATGAGGTGGCCGAGATACATCGGGTTGCGCGTGTAGCGATAGGGACCGGTCGCAATCACGCGATCCGGCGGCACGTCCATGCCGGCGCTGCCGCCGGCGCGCGGGTGCCGATAGCGCCCGACGAACAGATATTGCAGATAGCCCCAGGCGAGCAGCGGCGCGCCCCACGGCACGACCATGAGCCGGCCGCGATTGAGCACGAGCTCGAACGCGATCACCGCCAGCGGACACAGGATGAAGGTCTGCACCGGCGTGCGTCGCAGCCAGCGCCACACGCGATCGAGGCCATGGCGCCCAGCGTTGGCGTTTGGGTTGAGCATGCGGCATGCTCGCGCGGTTTCGTCGCCTTGTCGATGGCTACGCCCGGCCGTATCGTCGCGTCAAGTATAAGAATGATGGAGGACTCCAATGAGCTCTGTCCGCGTGCACGCCGCCGTCGCCGCCGCGGCGCTGCTGTTCGCCTCCGTCACGGCGCATGCCCAGGAGCCCTACTATAAGGGCAAGCGGCTGACCGTGCTGATCAACTTCGCGGCCGGTGGGCCGACTGACATCGAGGGCCGCCTGTTCGCGAAGTATCTCGTCAAGCACATCGACGGCCAGCCGAACCTCGTCGTGCAGAACATGGACGGCGCCGGAGGCATGGTCGGCGCCACCTACCTGGGCGAGGTCGCCCCCAAGGACGGCAGCTATCTCGGCTATCTCAGCGGCACGTCGTGGATCTACGTGAGCGAGCCGGAGCGCTGGCGCGTCGATTTCAAGAGCTACGAGTTCATCGCCTATCAGCCCGGCACCACGGTGCACTTCGTGCGCACCGACGTGAAGCCCGGCATGAAGGAGCCCGCCGACATCGTGAAGGCGCAGGGCCTGATCGCCGGTGGGCTCAGCATCGACACGTCCAAGGACCTGCGGCTGCGCATGGGCCTCGATATGCTCGGCGTGCCGCCCTACAAATACGTTACCGGCTATCGCTCGAGTCCGCCGGCGCGGCTCGCGCTCCAGCGCGGCGAGATCAACATGTTCTCGGAATCGCCGCCGAGCTACCGCGCGATCGTCGAGCCGCAGCTGGTGAAAACAGGCGTGGCGATCCCGGTCTGGTGGGACGAGATCAACACCTCCGATCCGCCGCCGCCGCAGAAGCAGATGGAGGGTCTGACCATCCCGTCGTTGCCGCAGCTCTACCGGAAGGTGAAGGGCGGCGTACCGTCCGGCCAGCTCTGGGAGGCCTACAAGACCCTGTTCGAGGTCAACTCGACGCTCCAGCGCTTGATTGTGCTGGCGCCCAACACGCCGCGCGTCGCCTTCGACGCCGTGAGCAAGGCGATCGAGCGGCTCAACAACGACAAGGAGTTCGCCGCCGAGGCGGTGAAGACCATCGAGTTCGCGCCCGACTATGTCACTTCCCCCAACATGACCACGACCGTGCGCGGGATGCTGCACGCGACGCCGGAGATGCGGACCTTCATCAACGAATACATGCGCAACGTCCCGAAGAATTGAGCCGGTCACTCCGCCGCCACAGCCGCGAACGTCGCCGGCTGCGCCGCCATGTCGCGCAGGTCAGGCAAGCCGAAGTGGATGAGCTCGGTCTCCGTTGTGGCGGTGATCGCGGCCTCTTCGCCGAAATCGAGAAAGATCGTGGTGAACGGCCGCAGCGGCTGCCCCGCCACCGTGCCTTCGCCCGCGTAGGCGACGTAGATGCCGCGGCCTGATGCGCGCAGCGTGGCGCCGGGCGCGAGCTTGTAGAAGCCGGCCTCGGCGCGGCGCTCGCTGAACACGCCGACGAGCTTTTCGGAGACGCCGGGGCTGCCGGGGAGCGGCACCCATTCGAAATGCGCGCGGTCCATCATCACCGGTCCCGGATAGCGCGGCTTGGGATATTCGAGCGGGCGGCCGTTCACGTGCGACCAGATCGCCTCGTAGCCGTCCATGTTGCGCTTGCCGGGCACGCCCTCGTGGCGGCGGAAGACGCCGCCTTCGAACGCGCCGAACGCCTTGAGCTCGTCCATGCCCTGTTTCACTTCCTTGCGTGAGAGATAGCCGCTGCCGCTGGCGCCGCCGAACTGCAGCACGATCGTCATCGCGGTCGCTTCGCTGGTCTGTGGGCCGTAGTGCGCGCCTTCCGGGAAGAAGCCGACCATGCCGGGCGTCATCTTGCCGTCGCGGGCGAAGTCGAGATCGCCTTCGAGCTGGAAGCGGAACTGCTCGAAATTGTGCCGGTGCCGGGGCGAGACGAAGTCCTTGTCGTTGCGGCCCATGGAAAGCTGGAAGTTGTCGCGCGCGCCGGGCGTGCCCTCCATCAGGTTGCGGAAATGGAAGGTGCCGCCGCGATGCTCGAGGCCGCGGGTCCACTGCAGTTCGTCGCCTTGGGTGATTTTCATTGGATTCCTCCGCCAATCTCTCCGCCGTCATGCGCGGGCTTGACCCGCGCATCCATCCCTTTTCGCAAGAAGATGGATTGCCGGGTCAAGCCCGGCAATGACGATCGATAGATTTGTCATGCCCGAACCACTTCTAATTCTGCCCAGTCAATTCCTTATAGGCCTTTGCAACCCCAGGCGTCGCGCTGGCGATGATCTCGGCATAAAGCGCGTGCAGCCTGGCTCCATCGAGCGGCGTGTCGGCGGGCTCGCCGATCGTGTTGGCCTCGCTCACGAAGGCCGGATCGCGCGCCATCGCAATGAACGCCTTGCGCAGCACCTCAATGCGATCCGGCGGCACCTCGGGCGGCGCCACGAACGGCATGCCGGTCGCCGACGGCGCGTTGATGATCCGGATCAGCGGCCGTGCTGGTGGCGAGACGACGTCCTCCAGGACGGCCAAGTCCTTGACCTCGCGCAGCGTCTGAAACACCCTCATCACCAGCTTGTCCATCAGGTCGGGCCGCCGGGCGAAGCTCGCCAGGTTGGTCAGGATCGCGTGGGCTTCGCCCTTCTCGACCGCGACGATGATCTGCGTGGTGCCCTGATAACCGGTCACGACCTGGATCGGGAAGCCCTCGGCGGCGAGCAGCTTCGGCGCCGATGAGGTGATGGTGTTGGGCGTGAGCGCGCCGAACACGATCTTCTGCTTGCTGGCCTTGAACGCACTCATCGACTTGATGCCGAGGTCGGACCTGATCCAGCCGAAATTGTTCCCCGGCCCGGTGCTGCCGATGTAGTTGAACTTGAGCGCATCGAACTGCGCGCCCGCAAGCTGCAGCGCCCCATGCAGGACCCAGTCGCGGCCGGGCAGACCGAGCACCAGGCCGTTGCGCTCGGCGCGCGCGTAGAGATGGTTGGCGGCGCCGAGCCCGCCGGCGCCCTGCATGTTCTGCACGATCACGTTTGGGGTGCCGGGGATGAATCGCGGCAGGTGGCGGGCGATCAGCCGCGCGCCGGCATCGACGCCGCCGCCGGGTGGGAAGCCGCAGATGATCGCGACGGTCTTGCCGGCGAAGTAATCCTCGGCGGTGGCGGTAGGCGCACCACCGCAGATCAACAGCGCGGCGGCGCCAAGCATCAGCAGCGCGTTTCGGGTCACGTTGTCCTCCCGATCGGCCGGAGTTCTCCCGGCTCGATCAAGCAATCACCGCCGCATCTGCGTCATCACGTTCAGGGTCGCGGGCGTGCCTGAGCGCACCGCCTCGAACGCGCGCTTGAGCGCCGGCATCAACTCGGCGGCCGTCTCGACCTTTTCGCCGTGGCCGCCGCAGGTGGCGGCCACCTTCTCGAAGTCGGGCGAGGGCCGCAGCTCCGTGAGCGGCATCACGTTGGCGGTGGCGGCCTTGCCGTCGGGATAGACGTCGAGCGTCGACTGGCGCACCGCGCCCCACATCATGTTGTTGGCCACGATGGTCAGCGTCGGCAGGTTCTCGGCGCGTCCCACATAGTGGTACGGGAGCGGGTTGCCGAACATGTAGGAGCCGTCGCCCACCGTCGTGATCACCTCGCGCTCGGGCGCCGCGAGCTTGGCGCCGAGCGCCGCGCCGAGACCGAAGCCGAGCCCGCCCGACAGCAAATTGCCCATGAAGGAGCGCGGCTTGGTGAGGTTGAGCTGCGCCAGCGGGACGCCCAGCTCGCTCACCACGATCGCGTCCTCGGACTTCAATTCGTTGAGGCACTGGGTCAGCCAGGCGAGGTGGATCGGCGACTGGTCCTTGACCTGCTCGATCAGCTTCTTGCGGCGGGCCGCGATCTCCTCGCGCGCCGCCGCCGCGGTCTTGCGCCGGCCATCGGCGGCGCCGTTCTTGGCCTTGGGCGAGCCGGCCAGGCACTCGCGCAGCAGCCGCAGCGCCGCGCACGGATCGCCGGCGATCAGCAGGTCGGCCTCGATCTCGCGGAACGGATAGCGCGTTGCGAGCGGATCGTTCGCGATGTGGATCACCTTGGCGTCGCGTTTCGGGCCGCCGCTCTTCGGGATCCACGGCACCACGCTGTCGAGCACCACGATCACGTCGGCCTTGGCGACCCACGGGCCGGCTTCGAAGCCGAGATTCATCGGATGATCGGTCGGCAGGTTGTAGTCGCGCGCCTCGCTCTGCACGACCGGGATGGCGAACTCCTGCGCCAGGGCCGCGAGCTCGGTCACGGCGTCCGGGTCGCGCCCGATGGTCGAGGTGACGATCAGCGGGAACTCGGCCTTGGCGATGAGCTGCGCGGCTTCCTCGACAGCACGCCGCGAGGGCTCGGGCGAAGCGACGCCGAGCGGGCGCACCGTGTCACGCCGCGCATGGGTGGCGGGGTTGGCCAAAACCTCGCGCGGCAGCGTCAGATAGACCGGGCCGCGCGGCTCGGTCATCGCGATATCGAGCGCGCGGTCGACCACGGCGTCGACCGGCTGGCCGGCGCGCAGCTCGTAGTCCCATTTGACGAACTCGCGCACCATGCCGCCTTGGTCGAAAGCCTCCTGGCCCCAGTGGATCGAGCGGTTGCGCGACGCGATGTGGCCAGTCTCGGTGATCGGCGTGCGGCCGGCCGCGAGCAGCAGCGGGATGTTGTCGCGCGCCGCGTTCATCAGGCCGCAGATCGCGTTGGCGGTGCCGACCGTGACGTGCACCATGACCGCCGCTGGCTTGCCGCAGGTGCGGTAGTAGCCGTGCGCCATCGCCATCGCGACGTTCTCATGCGGGACGGTGATGAAGCGCGGGTACTTGGCGTTGCCGCTCTTGCGCGAGAGCGCCTCCACCACCGGCGCAAAGTCGGTGCCGGCATTGGCGAAGACGTAGTCGATCCCGCGCTCGCCGAGCCGGGTCAGATAGGCTTCCGCGGTCATTTCCTGGGGGGCTTCTGTGCTCACGCTCGTTGTTCCTTGTCCTGATCGGGCGGACACTACCCGGCGCCCCACCCCCGATCAATGAAGCGGGCTATGCGTTCAGGGGTGCGGGGTAGGCGCTCCGAGGCGACAGCACTTCGTAGGGTGGGCAAAGGCGCGCGCCACGCGCACAAGCCCTGCAAAGCATGCCGTCCAGCGCCGTGCCCACGCATCGGCGCAAATCAAACGAGAACGCGTGGGCACGGCGCTGCTTGTGCCGATGGCGAAGGCTGCGCTCTTGGATCGCGCCTTTGCCCACCCTACCGCGGTCTCTCGTATTCGAATGTCAAACAGCCAACGCTATGCTGGCCCCGGGGTTGGGTCGGGCGCGGGGAGTCGCCCGTCTTTCTCTCTTTTTCCGTCCCCCTCGAAAATGAGGGGAGTGGCGCGCCGAGAAGGCGCGTGTCCGGATTTCGCCGGACGGCCCGATTGCTCGGGCGGGTCCGATAACGCCGGGCCCTGGCACATTTGCGCATGTGCCTCGTCAGCCGGCGCGCCACGCGGTATCTGTCCGCATTCGCGTTATCGGTGGCCGGACGATAGGGGCCTTCCCCCGTACGTGGCTCCGGCGACCGCCCGGGGACAAGAGTGCGAATCTCACCCGCGGG
>WNGB01020977.1_pt1 | contig 17675 bp, 20 predicted proteins | sample 5400681 | NCBI WGS metagenome assembly WNGB01 (sample SAMN13153367, study PRJNA577476) | soil metagenome | isolation source: 115 cm soil or saprolite under grassland replicate 2 | place: USA:California | collected 2016-06-15 | reverse complement strand
GAGGCTGGCGATAACGGGGGTGCGGCTCGAGACGCCTGTCAGCTCCTCGAGCGTCAACGGCACGCCGGCTTCGTGGGCAATCGCGAGCAGGTGAAGCACGCCGTTCGTCGAGCCGCCGGTGGCGGCGATACCGGCCATCGCGTTCAGGAGCGCGCGCCGGTCGAGGAAGCGGCGCGCCGTCACGCCTTGGTCGACGAGGTGCACGGCGAGCGCGCCGGCGCGGGCGGCGGCCTCGCCCTTCAGCTCGTGCTCGTCCGCCGGCACGAGCGCATCCCCTACGCACGCGATTCCCAGGCAGTCGATCGCGACGGCCATCGTGTTCGCGGTGAAGTGCCCTGCACAGGTGCCGGCGCCCGGGCAAGCGAAGCGCTCGAGCTCGTCGAGGTCCTCGCGCGACATGAGCCCGCGTTCCTCGGCCCCCACCGCCTCCCACACGTCCTGGATCGTCACTTCGCGTTCGCGCCAGCGGCCGGCGCGCATCGGACCGTTGTAGACGAGCACCGCGGGCTTGTCCACGCGCGCGAGCGCCATCAGCGCGGCAGGCACCGTCTTGTCGCAACCGACAACACACACGAGCCCGTCGAAATCATGGGCATGAACCATGAGCTCGATCGAGTCGGCGATCACCTCGCGCGAGATCAGCGACGCCCGCATACCGGGGGTGCCCTGTGACTGGTTGTCGGAAACCGCGATCGTGTTGAAGCCGAGCGCAAGGCCGCCGGCGGCGGACACGCCCTCGCTGACGCGGTCGGCGAGCTCGCGCTGGTTGAGGTTGCAGGGCATCGTTCCCGTCCACGTCGACGCGACGCCGATGATCGGTCCGCCGAGCCGCGCGGGGTCGACGCCCATCGCCCGGAAGTGCGCGCGCGCAGGCGCACGCTCGGCGCTCTTTAGCAGCCCGGTGCGGGCCCGTCGCCGGAGCGCGTCGACCGGCGCCTCAGTCACGCGGTCGACTGTACTGCACGTGGCAGGATCGATCGATGCGCATCGCGACCGTTCAAGTGCACGACGGGCCGAAGCTCGTGGTCGACGTGGACGGCGACTATCGGCGCCTCGACTTCGACCTCGACCTTCTCTCGCTCGTCCAGGCCGGCGTCGACCCACGGAGCCTCGCCGTCGGGGATCCGGTCGCAGGTGAGCTCGTAGCGCCGCTCCAGCCAGGGAAGATCGTCGCGATCGGACTCAACTATCTCGACCACATCCGCGAGTCGAAGTTGTCGCAACCGGAGCAGCCCCTCGTCTTCGCGAAGTTCCCGTCGAGCGTCACCGGGCCGAACGACCCGATCGTCGTGGACGTCAAGCTGACGATGCGGGTCGACTGGGAGGTCGAGCTCGGCGTGATCGTCGGGCGCCGGATGCGAAACGTCCCGGTTCACGCGGCGCTCGATTACGTGTTCGGCTATACGGTCGGCAACGACGTCTCCGCGCGTGACGTGCAGTTCTCCGAGAGTCAATGGACACGCGGTAAGAGCTTCGACACGTTTTGCCCGCTCGGCCCCGTCGTCGTGACACCCGACGAGATTCCGGACCCCCAGGTGCTCGCGCTCCGCACGTGGGTCAACGGCGAATTGATGCAGGACTCCTCGACTGCAGAGATGCTCTTCGGCGTCGCCGAGCTGCTGGCGTTCTGTTCGCGCAACTTCAGGCTCGAGCCGGGCGACCTGCTGCTGACCGGCACGCCGTGGGGCTGCGGTTACTTCATGGACCCGCCCCGCGCTCTCGAGATCGGCGACGTCGTGGAATGTGAGGTCGAAGGCATCGGCGTGCTGCGTAACGCCGTCGCTGCGGTTTAGCGCACGATCCGAGGGTCGGTGAAGACGTCGAGGCCGTCGCGGCTCGTGGTCGAGAACTCGGAGACGATCGCGCCCTCGTCGCCCGCCTCGAACGAGTGCAGCGTGTTCGGCGGGATCGTGTATTGCTCGCCCGCTCCTAGCACGATGTCGCCTGTACCCGCGACGTGCAGATGCACCATGCCGCGGCGGACTCGGAACGTCTCCTCCTTGCCCGGCTGGTCCGCGAACGGTGGATGCCGGTGCTCCGGGCAACGCTGGTGCGGGAACAGCACGAGCTCCTTCGCGCAGACGCGATCCGTGTTCACGTAGACGACAATCTGCAGTCCGATCTCGTCGAGGCGGCCCAGACCGAAGTCGGCGATCTCGATCTGCTCGCGCTCAGACGGCGTCAGCACGATTCCGGCCTCTTCGAGCATGGCCGCCGCCCGCTCGCGCGCCTCGGCATTCGTCACGGCGTGATACTAGGCCGCACACAAACAGTGGAGCCTCAAATGTCTCAGGAGGGCGCGACGTGAAGACCTCGCTCGGAATCTGGGCGTTCGGTTCGATGGCTACGAGGTTCGTCCCGGGCGGCTACAAGCCCGCACTCGCGAACCAAACGACCGCCGAGCGCGTTCGCCGCGCCGTCGAGGGCCTCGGCGACCTGATCGACGGCTACGAGTTTCACTATCCGCAGGAGCTGTCTCCCGACAACCTCGAAGAAGTACGCGCGGCCCTCGACGGCCATGACATCTACGCGGTCGCGACAGGCCTCCACCTCGACTCGCGCTTCGGCCGCGGCGGGCTCGTCTCCCCTGACGACACGACGCGCGCGGAGGCTGTGAAGCGAACGCTCGACGCGGTCGATTTTGCCGGGGAGCTTGGGGCGCCCTTCATCATCTGGCCCGGGATCGAGGGCTACAACTACCCGTTTCAGAGCCCGTATGGCCAGTCGTGGCAGTGGCTGATCGAGGGTGTCGGAGCGGCGGCCGAGCGGGCGGCGAAACACGGCATCAAGATCTTCCTCGAACACAAGAACTCGGAGCCGGCGATGAAGATTCTCATGCGCAACGTCGGCATGACCCTGCACGTGATCCACAAGCTGCGTGCGGAGGGAATCGACAACGTCCAGGTCAACATGGACTGGCAGCACCTGATCATGAACGGCGAAAGCCTCGCGGAGAACGCGGCGCTGCTCGCCGACGAAGGACTACTCGGGCACCAGCACGCGAACGACGGTTGGGGCACATTCGACGACGACAACATGGTCGGCACGATCCGGTTCATGGAGACGCTCGAGCTCGCTGTCGAGCTCCGCCGTGCAGGCTACGGCGAGAACGGCGAACGGCTCGGCTTCGATCTGTATCCGTATACGGAGGATGCAGTAGCGGCCGTACGGCGCAGCGTGCTGCAGTGGCGCTTCATCGACGGCGCCGCGTCGCGGATCGATGACGCCGCGCTGCGAGCGGCGCAGGGGGAAAAGGACGCCGTCGCCGCGTACGAGCTCGTCTACGCGGCACTCGGCGGGTGACGCAGCTCGTCGGCCTCGACGTCGGGACGACCGGTGTCAAGGCGCTCGCGCTCTCGCCGGACGGTGATGTGCTCGCCCGGGCCGAGGTGAGCTACGAGCTTTCGACACCACACCCGGGGTGGGCAGAACAGGATCCGGAAGACTGGTGGCGGGCAGCCGAGCAGGCGCTGGCCGCGCTCGGGGGTCAACCGACCGCGATCGGCCTCTCCGGTCAAATGCACGGTCTCGTCGTTCTCGACGATCGAGATCGCGTGCTTCGGCCTGCGATCCTGTGGAACGACCAGCGGACGGCAGCGGAGTGCGCCGAGATCGAGCAGCGGGTCGGGCTCACACGACTGATCCAGCTGACGGGAAACCGTGCGCTCACGGGCTTCACGGCTCCGAAGCTGCTCTGGCTGCGCCGCCACGAGCCGACCACCTACGCGCGGGTCGCACACGTGTTGCTGCCGAAGGACTACGTCCGCCTGCGCCTTACGGGCGGTGAGCACGCGATCGACGCCGCGGACGCATCGGGCACGCTCCTGTTCGACGTCGCGGGACGGCGCTGGAGTGGGGAGATGCTCGAGGCTCTCGAGCTCGACCCGGCCTGGCTGCCGCGCGTGCTGGAATCGCCGGAGGTCTCAGGCGAGACGGCCGCCGGGATTCCGGTCGCGGCGGGTGCCGGCGATCAAGCGGCGGCCGCACTCGGCGTCGGCGTCGACCGGCCGGGACCGGTCTCGGTGGTGCTCGGCACGTCAGGCGTCGTGTTTGCGGCACTGCCGGCCTTCGCCGCCGACCCTCAGGCGCGCGTGCATGCGTTCTGCCATGCCGTTCCGGGCGGCTGGCACGCGATGGGGGTGATGCTCTCCGCGGCCGGCTCGCTGCGCTGGCTGCGTGACGCTCTCGGGACCGGGAGCGGGTATGACGAGCTGACTGCGGCGGCCCAGGAATGGCCGCCGGGCACCGACGGGCTGACCTTCCTCCCCTACCTCACCGGTGAGCGGACGCCCCACGCGGACCCGCACGCCCGTGCCGCTTTCGCCGGGCTCACGCTCCGCCATGACCGCGGGGCGCTCGTACGTGCCGTCCTGGAGGGTGTCGCGTATGGGCTGCGCGATTCGCTCGAGCTGCTGCGCGAGCTCGGCGTCGATCCGCGGGCCGGCCACGCTTCCGGTGGCGGAGCCCGCAGCGATCTCTGGCTTCGCATCATCGCCTCAGTCCTCGGCCTGCCCATACGGCGCACGGCGACCGACGAGGGCTCCGCATATGGAGCGGCGCTACTCGGCGGCGTGGCCGCCGGGGTCTTTCGCGATGTCCACGAGGGCGTCGCCACCTGTGTCCGCACGCTTGACCCGGTCGAGCCAGACCCGCAGTGGTCTGCTGCGTATGAGCGCGGTTACCGCCGCTTCCGACAGCTCTATCCGGCCCTACAACCCTTGGAGGACGCATGACGACGCTCGAGGGAAAGGTTGCCCTCGTCACCGGGGCAAGCCGCGGCATCGGGGCCGCGGTTGCACGACGGCTCGCCGATGAGGGTGTCAAGCTGGGACTTGCGTCCCGCAGCGGCGACGACCTCGGCATTGTGGGCGCGGTCGCGCAGTCCTGTGACGTGCGCGACTCCGATCAGTTGGAGAGCATGGTCGCGGCGACAGTCGACGCCTTCGGACGGCTTGACATCCTCGTGCCGAATGCGGGCGTCGGCGCTTATGGTCCGTTCCTCGAGCTCGCACCCGACTTCCTCGAGGAAATGATCGACATCAACGTCAAGGGGACGCTCTACGCTGTCCGCGCCGCCCTGCCGCATCTGCTCGAGAGCGGCGAGGCAGACATCGTCACGCTCGCCTCGGAAGCCGGACGCCGCGGTCTTCCTCTCGAGGCCGTCTACTGCGCATCGAAGTTCGCCCAGGTCGGCTTCACCCGCGCCCTCGACCACGAGTTGCGCGAACGCGGCATCCGGTGCACGAATGTCTGCCCGGGCGGCGTCGCCACGGACTTCGCACTCGAACCGGGACGAGGGCGGACACAGGAGGCGCTCGCCGGGATGATGAGCGCGGACGACGTCGCCGACGTCGTCCTCTTCGTGCTCACGAGACCGCGCAGCCATCGCATCCTCGAGACCGCGTTCCGCCCCATGACGGAGGCGTCATGGGGTTAGGCGGAGCCGTCAAGTGGGGGATCCTCTCGACCGCCCACATCAACCGTAAGGTCATTCCCGGCGCCCACGCTTCGGAGAAGGTCGAGCTCACAGCCGTGGCGAGCCGCGACCTGAGGCGGGCGGAGGAGTACGCGCGCGAATGGGAGATCGACCGCGCGTACGGGTCGTACGAAGCGCTGCTCGAGGACGCCGATGTCGAGGCCGTGTACATCTCGCTGCCGAACACGCTGCACTGCGAGTGGTCGATCCGCGCGGTCGAGGCGGGAAAGCACGTGCTCTGCGAGAAGCCGATGAGCAGGAACGTCGGCGACGTCGAGGCTGCATTCGACGCTGCTGAGAGGAATGGGAGAATCCTGATGGAGGCGTTCATGTACCGCCACAACCCTCAGACCACACGGCTCCGTCAACTCGTGGGCGAGGGCGCGATCGGCGACGTGCGGCTAATCCGCGCCTGCTTCAGCTATTCGCTGTACGACGCGGAGAACATCCGTTTGCGGACGGACGTGGACGGCGGCAGCTTGATGGATGTCGGCTGCTACTGCGTGAGCGGATCCCGTTTGCTCGCCGGCGAGCCCGAGCAGGTGTACGGGCAGCAGTTCGTCGGCCCGAGCGGCACCGATTGGGTCTTCACCGGCACGATGCGCTTTCCCGGCGACGTCTTCGCCCAGTTCGACTGCGGGACGGCCCTTCCCGAGCGTGACGAGCTCGAGGCGATCGGGAGCGATGGGTCGCTCTTCCTTGACGATCCATGGCACTGCGGCGAGCCGGTGATCGAGCTTCGCCGCGATACAGGGATGGAGCGGATCGAAGTCGAGCCCGCCGACTCGTATCGGCTCGAAATCGAGAACCTCAGCGACGCTATCCGGGGCGCTACGGATCCTCTCTTGGGGCGCGAGGACGCCGTTGGTCAGGCGCGCGCCATCGATGCGCTCTACCGCTCGGCGACGACCGGAGCGGCAGTCTCGCTGTGACGCGTGACGGCCAGGAGCGTCAACAGACACAGCGCCGATAGGCCGAGGTAGGGAACAGCGTCGCTCGTCACCGAAGCGATGGCCCCGCCCAGTGCCGAGCCGCCGGCCTGTCCGGGAGCCCAGGCGATGTTGACGAGCGCGAACGCGTAGCCGTAGTCCAGTCCGACCGTCTCCGCCTCGTCGGTGATCATCGACATCGCCGGCGTCCAGAAGCTGCCGAACGCGAAGCCGGGCGCCCAGGCCGCCTCGATCCCTGCCATCACGAGGTAGGTGCCGCCGACGGCGGCCGCGCCCCAGCCGAGGTCGGAGAGCCGGAGCGGCGCCAGCACCGAGAGGTTCCCGAACAGCAGCGCCGGCAGCAGGCAGAGCCACATCGGAATCTGGATCCGGCGCACGAGCAGCGCCTGGAACAGGTTGCGGACCGGTTGCGGCTCCGCAGGAGTCGCGGCGGGGGTTCGCAGTGCGGCGACTGCGAGGACGATCGCAAGTCCTGCGACCGTGGCGAACGCAGGCCCCGTTCCGGTGAAGGACGCCACCGCACCGAGGACCGGGCCGAACAGCGCGCCGGCGATCGCCGCGGCGAAGGCCGAGCCGATCAGCCGGCCGCGCCGGCCCGGCGGCGATGCCGCGACGAGCCACGCCAGGGCCCCGGTCCACGAGAAGGCGCTCGACACCCCCTGGACGAACCGCGCCAGATCCAGGGTCCACACCGAATCGGCCAGGCCGAACGCAGCCGTCGTCAGCGCCAGCAGGGAGAGGCCGACCAGCACGGTCGGCTTGACGCCGAACCGCGCCGCGGCCATGCCCCCGGGAATGCTCGCCAGGAGTGCGCCGATGGGATACATCGCCTGCAGCACGCCGGCGCCGCCCTTGCCGAGGTCGAGCTTTTCGACGTAGTGCGGCAGCAGCGGCGTCAGCGCCGTGAAGAACATCGTGTCGACGAGGACGATCGCGCCGACGAGGAAGAGCAGGCGTCGCATCAAGGCCACGCTAACGGCGCTTAAGCCGTCTCTGTGTCAGTCGGAGGATGCTGCGAGCGTCGCGAGCAGTTCCCGCCGGCTGTGAATGCCGATCTTCGCGAAGACGGACTTCAGGTGGTCCTGCACCGTGTGCGCGGAGATGAAGAGCGCGTCGCTGATCGCGCGCGTGTCGAGCCCGGCCACGAGGAGAGAGACGACTTCGCGCTCCCGCTGTGAAAGCGCGTAGACGCGGCAGAGCAGCTCGAAGGTCTCCGTCGCCGTCGCCGAGCGGAGGTTGACGGCGACCTCTCCTTCCCGCTCACCTTCGAGTCGCGCTGCCTCGATCGTCACCCAGCGTCCGTCCATTGCCTGGACGAGGGCATGCGCGGCCTGCGTGTTCCCTTGGCGCGCGAGGACTGCGGTCGGATACACGACGGACGGCAGCATCCCCCAGTTTGCAAAGAGTTGCGCCGACGGCAACGAGTCGATCCACGCACGGGCGCCGGTCGTCCAGCTGACGGGGCGGAGATCGCGGTCGAGGACGAGCGTGCCCGGCGGACCCGGCTTGGCGACATCGCCACGAGGCGGTTGCATGGCGTTGCGGCGGAGCGCCGAGCCGATTGCCGGCCCGACGGACTCGAGCAGGCCGAGGTCGCCCTCGTCGAACGACGGATCGGCGCTGTCGCGGTAGAGCTCGATCCAGCCCCAGCATCCTTGGGCGTCGCGACAGGCGACGATCGCGACGTCGCCGATACCGGCCGGTCCCAAGACTTCGTTCCAACGGGTCGAGCGCGCGAGGTCGCCTGCCGTCTCGGCTCGGAGGCTCCCGACTGGTCTCGCGCGGCGGGCCAGCAGGTGCTTCGCCGCGAACTCGTCTGTCGAGTACTCGAGCTGCAGAGAGCGGGGGACATCCGGTCCGAAGTTGTGCTCGGCGAGACCGCTGCTCGTGACGAGCGTCTCGGGATCGGCGAGCGGCCAACACCAGCGGTCGAATCCGATCGTCGGTTGCAAGTAGGCGACGGCCTCGCGCCGAAAGGAGTCGGAATCCAGGCTGGAGCCGCTCAGAGCGTCGAGTCTGTCGCGGCAGCGAGATAGCTCGCGCTCGCGCGCCATCGCTCAACCATAGACCTGTCGGCCGCAAATGTAGACCCCAGATTTCTGGGATTGCCTCGCTCCCGCCCAACTCGCAGGCTCCGTCGGGAAATGGGAGGAGGTGAATTCAATGAAGAGACTCTTCCTGGCACTCGCGACCGGAGCGGCGGCGCTCTTGGTCGCGCTCCCCGCGGCAGCGTCGACGACCTTTACCTATGAGGCGACGTACGTCGAGCCCGTCGGCGGCCCGAATCAGTCGCCGTTCGGCTGTGCCCCCGGAACGTCGTGTGGCAGCGCGAGCATCAGCGGCATCGGACATTCGGACAACCAGGTCGTCCAGTTCAACGCCTGCGGGTTCGGCTGTCACATTCGGACTGTGACCTTCGACGACGGCAGCACGCTCCTGATTCGCGTCGAGGATCAACCGAGCGGGTTCGCGTTCACGTCACCGGGCAACTCGGGAACGAACGGCTACCTCGGCTTTCCGGTCGGAGGCAATCCGCAGTTCCTCGACATCAAGGAGACGATCCTCGGCGGCACCGGCAGTCTTGCCGGTGCGTCGGGCAGCGGCAGCGGCACCGTCTCGTTGCACGGCGGCGTCGCGATCGGCAAGACGTCGGGAACGATGACCCTTCCTTAGCTGTTTCGGCGGTCGAGGAAGGCCCGGAGACGCTCCTGGCCTTCCTCGCTCGTCCGCACGCGGGCGGCGATCTCCGCAGTCTCCTCGCCGGCGGGTCGCTCGCGGATCAGGCGCTTCGCCTCGCGCACCGCATTCGGGCCGGAGCTGAGCAGCTCGGAGACGACCTGCTCGACAGCCGCATCGAGCTCGTCGGCGACCTCGTGCACGAGGCCGATGCGCAGCGCCGTCTTCGCATCGAAGCGTTCGCCCGTGAGGAAGTAGCGTCGTGCCTGCGCGCCGATCTTGGGCAGAACGAACGGCGAGACGAGAAGCCGAAGACGGCGTCCGTCGCGGCGATCGCAATGTCGGCGCAGGCGGCCAGTCCCGAGCCGCCGCCGAGCGCGTAGCCCTGGATCCGCGCCACCACCGGCGCGGGGCAGCGGTCGATCGTCTCGCACATCCGGTAGAGCCTGTGCGCATCCTCGACGTTCTCCTCAAAGGAGAGGCCGATCGAGGAACGCTGCCACTCGATGTCCGCCCCGGCGCAGAACGTCTCGCCCTCGCCGGCGAGCACCACGGCGCGCGCGTCGCCGACGTCGGCGAACGCGTCGGTGAGGTCGGCGATCAATGCCGCATCGAATGCATTTCGGCGCTCGGGCCGCGCCAAGGTGACTCGCAGCACGTCGCCATCCCGTTCGACCCGCAGCCCGCCCATGAAGTGTCAGCTTAGGCGTCGACTCGGCGACGCCGCCATCAGGTCGTGCGGGCTTTGCCCGCACGACCGTCGGAAATCGCCAACCGACCGCTGGAACGTCCTACGAAACAACTCTTAGAGTTGAGGCATGTTGCGAGGCGCACTCGCCGCCGCCCTGACGCCGCTGACCGCTGCCGGCGAGGCGCTCGACGAGCCGGCGGTCTCCCCGTACGTCGACTTCCTCGCCGCGGGCGGGGTGGACGGGCTGCTGGCGCTGGGAACGACCGGCGAGGGCTTCCTGCTCCCCCTCGAGCAGCGGCGGCGCGCGGCCCAGCTGTTCGTCGAGGCTGCGGCGGGGCGGCTGCAGGTCGCGGTGCACTGCGGCGCGCAGTCGACGTGGGACACGGTCGAGCTCGCGGCTCACGCGGCGGACATCGGCGCCGACGCGGTCGCCGTGATGGCGCCGCCGTACTTCCCGCTCGACGAGGCCGAGCTGCTCGCGCACTTGTCGGCGGCGGCGCGCGCGTGCGCACCGACGCCGTTCTACGTCTACGAGTTCGCCGCACGCAGCGGCTACCCGGTCCCAGTCTCCGTACTACAGCGGCTACAGGAGGAGGCGCCGAACTTCCGCGGCCTGAAAGTGTCGGACACTCCGTGGGAGCGGTTCATGCCGTACCTGCTCGAGGGCCTCGACGTCTTCGTCGGCCCGGAGTCGTTGATCCCGGAGGGACTGGCTGCCGGTGCGGTTGGTGCGGTGTCCGCGCTCGCGTCCGCCTTTCCGGAGCTCGTCGCTGCAGCGGTGCGCGATCCCGGGGGCGCCGACCTTGGCCCGGTGCGCGCGGCGCTGGAGCGGTTCCCGCTCCAGACGGCCGCGAAGATCGTGGTCGCCAGGCGCGGCGTGCCGATGCAACCGGACGTGCGGCGGCCATTACGGACACTCACCGAGGAAGAGCGCACGGAGCTCGAGACATGGCTCGAATCGTCGTCGCCGGCGCCGGCGCGGTAGGCGCCTCGATCGCCTACCACCTCGCGCTGCTCGGTGCGCGGGACGTGGTGCTCGCAGAGCGCGAGACGGTCGCGTCCGGCGCGACCGGCAAGGCCATGGGCGGCTTCCGGCAGCAGTTCTCGAGCGAGGCAGAGGTGCGGCTCGCACAGGAGAGCGCGAAGCTCTTCCGCGAGCTCGGCGCACCCCTGTTCGAGGCCGTCGGCTACATGTTCCTCGCGACGAGCGACGACGGCTGGGAGCGGCTGCGTGCACGCTCCGAGATGCAGCGGTCTCTCGGCGTTCCCGTCGAGGAGGTCGATCCGTCCCAGGTGCGCGGGTTGCGGACCGACGACGTCGCCGGGGCCGTCGCCTGCTGGGAGGACGGCGTTGCAGAGCCTGCAGGCGTCACCGCCGAGCTCGTGCGCCGCGCCGCGCAACTGGGTGTCGAGGTGCGCGAGGGGACCGACGCACGCGACGTGGCGCATGATGTCCTCGTCGTCGCGTGCGGCGCCGCCTCCACCGAGCTCCTTCCCGAGTTGCCCATCCGGCCGCTCTGCCGCCAGCTCGTCGACGTCGGTCCCGTCTCCGACCTTCCCGCTGACCTACCGATGACGATCGAGGACGAGACGACCTTCCACTTCCGGCGCCGCGGTGACGCGCTCCGGCTCGCGATGACCGAACCGACTCCGCGGTGGACCAACCTGCAGCTCGTCGACGACGCGCTCGTCGAAGACTGGCGTGCGCGGCTCGCGCATCGCTACCCGCCGGCAGCGGGGGCTCCCATCGTTCGCGCGTGGGCGGGCTTGTACGACATGACACCCGACGCGCATCCGCTCATCGGCTGGACGCGCGAAGACGTGTACGTGGCGTGCGGCTTCTCGGGACACGGTTTCATGCAAGCCCCCGCAGTCGGAAGTGCGGTTGCGCACGAGTTGCTCGGCCAGACGCCGCCCGTCGACCTCACGCCGTACCGCCTCGACCGCTTTGCCGAAGGGGCGATCTTCCCGGAACAGGTCGTCCTTTAAGCGTTTTGTAAAACGCGCCGCGGGGCTGTGGGTCAGTCTGAAATCTCGGCTGCCCGCCGCGCCGGACCTTGCTCACCCCGTAGCAGCACAGCGGCGACAAGCGATACGACCAGCAGCGATACCACGCCCGCGATGAGCTGGTCTAGCTCAATCACGTGCGCTCCAACGCGCCACTCGACCCGCGCAAATGCGTTCTTCCGGTCGCCGAGGAAACCCATGACGATCCAGCCCAGCCCGACCGTGAACTGCCACAAGGCGAGTCCGAACGCAACGGCAAGCGCGATCCGCGTCAACCGAGATCGCCGCATGCGGCTGAGAGCGTTGGTCACAACTCGGAGGATAAGTGAGCCCTCGCGTGCTCACAATCAAACTGACCCGCTACCCGCTGCGGAGTCGTTCGTCTCGCTCCTGAGCGGGCAAGCAGGGACGAGCAAACGACGAGAGGGGGGTCCCACGTCGACCACGACGACGACATCCTCAGGCCCTGAGGGTCAGATCAAGCTCGCGAACGGCAAGATCTCGATCCCGGTGACGAGCGTCGTGCTGCCCACACGGCTCGTGATCGACAGCGTGCACTTCACGCCGAGCGTGGTCACATCACGCCGTGGCCCGGTCTCGGTGCGCGTGCACGTCTCGGACACGCGGGGCTTCGTCGTTCGCGGCGCCCTCGTCTTCGCGCGGTCGACGCCGCTCGTGACCTCGACGCCGCCCGAGCAGCTCACGAATCAGGCGGGGTTTGTCACGCTGACGACGTTCCCGCGTGCCACGTTCCCGCTGAAGCGCGGCTTCCACGTCCAGTTCTTCCTGCGGACACGGAAGGAGGGTGAGTCCGTGCTCACCGGCGTCTCGAGTAGGCGCCTCGCGCAGGTCGCAACTCGTTAAACCGAACGGCTGGGGTCAGACCCCTGTGGGGTCTGACCCCTGACCCTTTTCATCAGGAAGACCCAGAAGCCGAAGAGGAGGACGAAGGGCAGCAGGCTCGTGAGTATCGACCACCACGGCGACTCACCTGTGCTCTTCGCATCGAACGGAATGTTCTTGTCCTCGAGCAGCTGCTGAAGCTCGTAGGCGGACTGGTCAACCGGGTACGCCACAGTTGCCGCCGTCCCGTCGGCATAGCGGAGCTCGACCTTCTGCGTCGACGGATGGAACGTGACAGAGCGGATGACCTGGGGTCGTTGGCGGACTTGGTCTAGTACCTGGCTAAAGAGCAGATGCTCCTTCGAATCATTGCCGTCGCCGATGGTCTGCACTGCGAGCCAGATCAGCGCCGCGATGATCACCAGTGGGAAGAGGGCTTTCCGGAAAGTCTCAGAGCTCATCGAACTCCTCGGCGACCTCGGGCTCCTTGCCGATCAGGTCGCGCAGCGGCTGAAGGTCAGGCAGCTCGTCCGCCGTCGACACGAGGCCGAACCGCTCCTGCCCCCCGTCCGCGATCCAGACGTCGCCGTCGCCGGCAGCCGGGAGTTGCTCGCGCACTTCCTCCAGCGTCGTCTTCGAGTCCGCGAGATTCCAGATCAGAATGCGGACGACGCTCAACCCGGGCGCGGCAGCTTCGCGATCAGCGCCTTGACCAGCCGGAGCACGTCCGCCTCCTCGTGCCCGAAGTCGTCGAGGTACGAGTGCAGCGCGGCGTGGATCACGCGCAGGTCCTCGTCCGAGAGTTCGATCGTGTGCATCTAGTACGGCCCCCTTGGCTCGTAGCTTCCGCGGCGTGCGCCGACTGCGATCATCGTCAAACCTTCCGGCCCGGCGATCGGAACGCGTGTGGTCTCCGGATCGAAGCGCATCACGCTTCCGCGCCGCACCGGGATGTCTTCGCCTTCGACGCGATACACGCCGGAGCCGGCGATGACGACGTTGACCTCCTCGTGCTGTGACTCCTGCTCGTCGTGCTCGAAGCCGGTGGTGTCCGGCGGGATTTCGAACCAGTTGATGCCGAACGCTCCCACACCGAGGTGGCGGCGGACGAACCGGACGGCGCCGCCCGGTCCTTCGGGTGGCAGATCGTCCACGTGGATCACCGAGTAGCCCACTACTCCTCCTTCTCACGCTTGTCGAGACGTTGTAGGAACGCCTGACGCAGCCGTTCACCATCCGCAAGCACCTGCCGGTACCGCGGCCGCCGCGGCTCCAGCTTGACGATCTTGACATCGCGCGGCGCGTCGCCGTACGAGTGGTGATACGCCTCCGACTCGCCGAGCGGCCGCAGCCGCTGCTTCGCCTTCCTGCCGAAGAGGCGCATCACATCCGGAAGACGCCGAACGTCGTCTCGGTAATCGGCGCGTTCAGCGCGGCGGAGATGCCGAGTGCGAGCACGCTCCGCGTATCCAGCGGGTCGATGACGCCGTCGTCCCAGAGGCGCGCCGTCGAGTAGTAGGGACTGCCCTCGCGCTCGTACTTGGCGCGGATCTCCTCCGCGTCTGCGTCGCCGACCATCGTCAGCACCGTCGCCGCCTGCTCGCCGCCCATCACGGAGATCCGCGCATTCGGCCACATCCAGAGCTGCCGTGGCGCGTAGGCGCGGCCGCACATGGCGTAGTTGCCGGCGCCGAACGAGCCGCCGACGATCACCGTGAACTTCGGCACCTCGGCGTTCGCGACCGCCATGACGAGCTTCGCGCCGTCGCGTGCGATGCCGCCTGCCTCGTACTCCTGCCCGACCATGAAGCCGGTGATGTTCTGGAGGAAGACGAGCGGTACGCGCCGCTTGCACGCGAGCTCGATGAAATGCGCGCCCTTCTGCGACGACTCGGCGAAGAGGACGCCGTTGTTCGCGAGGATGCCGACCGGATAGCCCTCGATGCGAGCGAAGCCGGTGACGAGCGTCTCGCCGTACAGCGCCTTGAACTCGTCGAAGCGCGAGCCGTCGACGATCCGGGCGATCAGCTCCCGTGCGTCGGCCTGGTGGCGGAAGTCTTCCGGGACGAGCCCGTACAGCTCTCCCGGATCGGCGGCCGGGGGCTGCGGCTCCGCCGTCTCCCACGGCGGCTCGGGCTTGCGGGCGTGCAGGTTGGAGACGATCTGCCGCGCGAGCGCGAGCGCATGCTCGTCCGACGTCGCGTAGTAGTCGGCAACGCCGGACTGCCGGGTGTGGACGTCGGCGCCGCCAAGCTCTTCGGCGCTGACCTCTTGCCCCGTGGCGGCCTTCACCAGCGGCGGCCCGCCGATGAAGATCGTGCCGGTCCCGCGCACGATGATCGTCTCGTCCGACATCGCCGGCACGTACGCGCCGCCCGCCGTGCAGGAGCCCATCACGACGGCGATCTGAGGGATCCCTTTTGCCGACATGCGCGCCTGGTTGAAGAAGATCCGCCCGAAGTGGTCGCGGTCGGGAAAGACCTCGTCCTGCAACGGCAGGAAGGCGCCGCCGGAGTCGACGAGGTAGAGGCACGGCAGCCGGTTCTGCTCCGCCACCTCCTGTGCACGCAGATGCTTCTTCACGGTCAGCGGGAAGTACGAGCCGCCCTTGACCGTCGCGTCGTTGGCGACGATCACGCACTCGCGTCCCTCGACGACGCCGATCCCGGTGACGATCCCCGCGGCTGGTGCCTGTCCCTCGTACATGTCCCAGGCGGCCAGGGCGCTCAGCTCGAGGAAGGCGCCGCCCGGGTCGACGAGGCGGTCGATTCGCTCCCGCGCGGTGAGCTTGCCCCTCGAGCGGTGACGCTCGGTCGCCTTCTCGCCGCCCCCGCGTGCCACCTCCACCGTCCGCTCGCGGAGCTCAGCGACGAGCCGCTCCAGCCGCTCGCGTCTGCGCTCGAAGACCTCGTCTCTTTGAACGACTGATTCGAGGACGGCCATCGGGAGCAGCCTACAATCGCGCCATGGCCGACGAGAATCTCCTGAAGAGGTACGCCGAGCTTGTCGTCCGCGTGGGCGCGAACGTCGGCGAAGGACAGGACGTGGCGATCTCCGCGTTCGTCGAGCAGGCGCCGTTCGTCCGTGCCCTCGCGGGGGCGGCGTACGAGGCCGGCGCGCGCTACGTGACGGCGCTGTACGGCGACCAGTACGTCAAGCGAGAGCTGATCATCCATGGCTCCGACGACGTACTCGAGTGGAGCTCGCCGTGGGAGTTCGAGCGGCTCGAGTACTTCTCCCGCGTCGGCGGCGCGACGATCTCCATCGCCGGCGATCCCAATCCGGACGTGTTCGCCGACCTCGACGGGGTTCGGGTCGGCAAGACGCGCCCGAAGGAGCTGAGCGAGCGTTCGCTCCAGATCACGTTCGAGGAGAAGACCATCAACTGGACGATCGCGGCCTACCCAAACGAGCGCTGGGCGACGAAGGTCTTCGGTGAGGCCGACGTCGACCGCCTCTGGCAGGAAGTCGAGCACGCCGTCCGCCTCGACGAGCCCGATCCGGTGGAGGCGTGGCGCACCCACGTCGAGCGCCTCCGCGCTCGGGCGAAGCTGATGAGCGAACGCCGCTTCGACGCGCTGCGCTTCAGGGGGCCCGGCACTGATCTGACGATCGGGCTCACGCCGGCCTTCAACTGGGGCGCCGGAACGCTCGAGACGGCAAGCGGGCGCGTGCACGTCCCGAACATGCCGACCGAAGAGGTGTTCACCGCCCCGGATGCGCGCCGCACGGAGGGGACCGTCCGCTCGACACGGCCGCTGGCCACTTCCGGCGGCGTGATCGTCGAGGGACTACAGCTGCGCTTCGAAGACGGCCGCGTGGTCGACGCGAAGGCCGACAAGGGCGCGGAGGTGATCCAGTCGCAGCTGGAGAGCGACGATGGTGCACGCCGCCTCGGTGAGGTCGCGCTCGTCGACGGAACGTCACCTGTCGGCCAATCCGGCGTCACGTTCTTCGACACGCTCTTCGACGAGAACGCCACCTGTCACATCGCCTACGGCGGCGGGCTCACGTTCACGCGAAACCCGGACGAAGCGCTGCCCGACGGCGCCGGAAACGTCTCGAGCATCCACACCGACTTCATGATCGGCGGTCCCGAGGTGGAGGTCGACGGTGTCGAAGCCGGCGGTGCCGAGGTGCCGATCCTGCGCAACGAGGAGTGGGTACTGGCCTGAGGCGCCGACTCGGCGGCGCCGAGTTAACCCCCAAACCGAGGAGACGAAACAAGCGAACCCTCGCCTGCGGCGGCTGGTGCGCACACTAGGCTCCGCCTGGTGATCGTCGCCCACCTCGATCTCGACGCCTTCTTCGCCGCCGTCGAGGAGCTCGAGAACCCGGAGCTGCGGACGAAGCCGCTGATCGTCGGCGGGGATCCGCACGGGCGCGGCGTGGTGGCGACGGCCAACTACGAGGCGCGCAAGTTCGGAATCCACTCCGCGATGAGCTGTGCCGAGGCGCTGCGGCGCTGCTCGCACGCAGTCTTCATCCGCCCGCGCCATTCGGTCTACCGCGAGTACTCGCAGCACGTCTGGGACACCGTGCGCGGCGTCGTCCCCACCGTCGAGAAGACGGGGATCGACGAGGGCTATCTCGACGTCGCCGAGGTGGCGGAGGACTTCCTCGCTGCGCGCAAGGTCGCCGAGGCGGTGCAGACGGCCGTACGGGCGGCGACGAGCCTGAGCTGTTCGCTCGGCGTCTCGACCTCGAAGGTGGTGGCGAAGATCGCGAGCGACCACCGCAAGCCCGCAGGCCTGACGGTCGTGCCGGCCGGCGGCGAGGCGCGCTTCCTCGCGCCGTTCGACGTGCGGCGGTTGCCCGGCGTGGGACCGAAGGCCGAGCAGCGGCTGGTCGCGGCCGGCGTCACGACGATCGGCGCGCTCGCGCGGCTCGGCGACAACGACCTGAAGCGATTGCTGCCCGGCAGTGTGGGCCGGATCCTCCGCGACCGCGCGCGCGGGATCGATCCGCGCGGGCTCGAGCTGCAGACGGAGCGGATCTCGATCAGCGTCGAGAACACGTTCGAGCGGGACCT
>WNGB01006186.1_pt1 | contig 17679 bp, 17 predicted proteins | sample 5400681 | NCBI WGS metagenome assembly WNGB01 (sample SAMN13153367, study PRJNA577476) | soil metagenome | isolation source: 115 cm soil or saprolite under grassland replicate 2 | place: USA:California | collected 2016-06-15 | reverse complement strand
GGTGGGCATCGCCTCCTTCAAGTACAAGCATTTTAGCGGCCCGTGGCTCAACGAGGCCGCGATTACCTGGGACCGGTATCGTCGCCACCCGAGGCCCGAAACGCCCGACATAGCTGCACGACTGTTCCACTATCCGGGCCAGGATGCGCTGATCGGAAGCAGTTTGAGCACGCAGGATTTCACCCAGCGGCGAATCGGGCTGCGCAATGATCTGACGTACAGCGGGTTGCACGGCGCCGGCGACCACGTGCTGAAAACGGGCGTAAGTCTCGATTTCGTTCATTACGACATTCTGAAACGCAACGACGAGACGCCGAAATTCGAGTACGCCCGGTTCGTGGATCCGGCCAACTATGGTTGGACGCAGGATTCCTCGGCGGCGTCGCTGCATTTCAATTTCCGAGCCCCGTATCAGCTCACCTACGGAACAGGCGTTCCGGGCCTCACAACGACGAACACACAATTCGGTGCATATCTGCAGGACGACTGGAGCCCATCACAACGGCTCACGATCAATCTCGGCATGCGTTGGGATTTCGAGTCGCGCATGCTGAACACCAACTATGTGTCGCCTAAGCTGGTTGTCGATACGCTGACGCGGTACAACGACTCCCTACCCACACCGCTTGACCTCAGTCGCTATATCAGCACCGGGAACAATCGCAAACCGTTCTACGGTGCGATCCAGCCTCGACTGGGATTCTCATATTCACTGGATCACGACAATAAAACGACGGTGTTCGGCGGATGGGGCATCTATTACGATCGCTCGATCTTCGACTTCTCCGTGGACGAGATCCAGAAGATCGCGCACCCGACCTACATCATCCACTTCGCGCATCCTGACTCCACGCCGACGGCCGGTCAGGTCGCATTCAACCCGAGTTACCTGACATCGGACACCACCGTCCTGAATGCCCTCGTGCACTCGGTGGGCGAGCCGGAAGCCTTCCTGCTCGACAACAAGATGAAGCCACCCAAGTCTACGCAATGGAGTTTGGGCGTTCGCCATGCCTTCGGCTCCCTGGTCACGGCACTCACCTACCAGGGGCAACGCGGTACGGACCTCTTCACCTACAACTGGGCCAACTTTGGGTTGAATCCCAATGGGAGCTGCTGCGCGAGCTTTAACATCGGCGCGCACGGCTTCCGCAACATCATCTACTCGACCGAGCAAGGGAAAACGTGGTACGATGCGGTCTCGCTGCAGCTCGATCGTCCATACCACCGCACGAGCGCAAATTTCGGGTGGGGCGCCGGCCTGACGTACACCTATGCCAAACGCTCCCTTGCCGGTGTCGACAATCTCAACGACATCACCTCGTCATTCCCGGGTGCCTTCCCCAACACCCTCGGCATCCCCAAGCACTCCGACAATGGCGGCAACGACGAGCGGAGTCACGTCGTCGGCAACTGGGTTATGGATATGCCGTATCTCTTTGGAATCCAGTTTGCCGGCCTGCTTACCCTCGGCAGTGGTGCAAGGCTTGATATCGGATGCCCATCGCGCTTCTGCGGACCGTCGACATACATCAACGGCGGTTTTTCTCCGAAGCGTTACAGCTTCATTATTCCTAAAGCATGGGCGTATCGCCGGATCGACTTCAAGCTGCTCAAGGATTTCCCGCAGATCTCCGGGACGAAGCTTGGCGTAACGTTGGACGTCTTCAACGTGTTCAATTACAACAACTACGGGTGCTTCAACACCGACTATAACCCGACCAACCGAGGGCTGGCGAGCTGTCTCGCCAGCGACCCGCGTCGCCTGCAGATCGGCGCCGAGTACACGTTCTGATCGGAGGTAGCCGCTTCACTGCGATCTGTTTCGCCCTGGCCCTCGGAGGCTGTTCTGGTAACTCCGGGGGCCCGGGCGTCGCACCCGATACCGCCGCGTTCCTCGACACCCTGCAACACCGCACGTTCAACTTCTTCTGGGACCTGACTCCGGCATCGAACGGCCTCACCCCCGACCGCTCGCCCACACCGTCGTTCTCGAGCATCGCCGCCGTCGGCTTCGCGCTCACCGCCTACCCCATCGGCGTGGAGCACGGCTGGATCACCCGCGCCCAGGCCTCGGGCCGCACGCTGAAGACACTCCAGTTCTTCTGGACCGCGCCGCAGGACTCGGCCGGCCCGAACACCACCGGCTATCGCGGCTTCTTCTATCACTTCCTCGACATGCAGACCGGCCGGCGCTTCCAGCAGGTCGAGCTGTCCACGATCGACACGTCGCTGCTCTTGGCCGGGATTCTGTTCGCGCAGAGCTACTACGATCACAGCGACACCACCGAGCAGCAGATCCGGGCGCTCGCCGATTCGATCTACTTCCGCATCGACTGGAAGTGGGCCGAAGCGCGCCCGCCCGCCGTGAGCATGGGGTGGCACCCGGAAAGCGGCTTCATCAACGCCGACTGGATCGGCTACAACGAAGGGATGATCCTCAACATCCTCGCCCTCGCGTCACCGACGCATCCCGCCGACTCGAGCGCCTGGACCGCCTGGGCCAGCGGCTATCAGTGGGGCACCTACTACGGCCAGAGCTTCGTCCAGTTCGCGCCGCTGTTCGGCCACGAGTACTCGCACGTGTGGATCGATTTCCGGAACATCAAAGACGCGTACATGACTGGGCGCGGGATCGATTACTTCGAGAACTCGCGCCGCGCCACGCTCTCTCAACGCGCGTACGCGATCGCCAATCCCGGCGGGTGGAGCGGCTACACCGGCAACGTCTGGGGACTGACGGCCTGCGACGGCCCGGCGAACAAGACGCTGACGATCGGCGGCCGCAGCCGGCAATTCCATACCTACAACGCCCGCGGCGTCGCGCTCGGCGACGAGCGCGACGACGGCACCCTCTGCCCCACCGCCGCCGGCGGCGCCGCGCCGTTTGCGCCCGAGTTCACGATCCCCGCGCTGCTCGCGATGCGCGCGACGTACGGCAGCAAGCTGTTCTCGACCTACGGTTTTCTCGACGCCTTCAACCCCACGTTCACGGCCGCGGGCCAGCAGGAGACCGGCACCGTCGATCCCACGCTCGGCTGGTTCGACGTCGATTACCTCGGCATCGATCAGGGACCGATCCTGGCGATGATCGAGAATTACCGCACCGATTTCGTGTGGCGCGTGATGCGCACGAACCCGCACATCATCCGCGGCCTCAAACGGGCAGCGTTTACCGGAGGATGGCTCCCGTAACTTCGAGCCTGCTTGCGGCGCTCGCCGGACTCCCGAATCTTGCCGAACCTGTGCCAGGGTGGGCTACGGGCGGCCAGCCCACCGAGCAGCAGATCAAGGCATTCAAGGCGGTGGGCGGCGAAGTCGTCGTCGACAATCGGGATCCGATGGAGCCGAGGCCCTTCGACGAGCCGGCCACTGTGCGCGCCGCGGGGCTCGAGTACGTCAGTCTGCCGATCGTGCACGGCGCAGTCACGACGGATACCATGAAGCGGATGTATGAGACACTGAAGAAGTTGGAAGGACGAAAGGCGCTCCTGCACTGCTCGTCAGGCAACCGCACGGCGGCTGCCTTGATTCCCTACCTGATGATCGACAAGAAAATGGAGCAGGAGGATGCGGTGGACATGGCCATGAGCATTGGCCTCAGAAGCGCGGAGCTAATGGAGTTAGCGCTGGACTATGTTCGCGAGAGCTCATCCTAGACCCTCGTTCCTAGAATCCGCTAGGCGTCTCGGCGTCTCGGCGTCTGCCTAGGTCCTCACGCCTTCGGTTCCTCCTTCCCTCCAGCATAGCGGTGCCAGTACATCCTCATCTCCGATATCTTCCCATCCTTCGTCTCACAGAAGATTGCCCCACGCGCGTCAACTTGTTCGCCAGTTCTACGGCGCCGGAATGTGCACCGAAACTCCGTCGCAAACCACGGCCCCGCCGCGTAGATCTCGCCTGACGAGAAGTCCGTCTCGGCCTGATACAGTGGAATGTCCTTCCAGTACGCCCGGATCGCCGCCATGCCGCGGTCGGGAGTGCTGAACGGCGTCTCGAGAAAGACCGCGTCCTCGGTGAACACGGAGCAGATGGCCTCGACGTCGCCCCGCTCCCAGCCTTTGCCGAAGGCGTCGATCAGTGCTCGAAAGGTCTCATTCATGGCGGCCAAATATAGCCGTTCCGGGTATGAGTTTTCGGACGTAATGTCCTTACCACTATCACCCGAGGTGCACGATGCTGAAACCAATCCTGGCATCTGCGGCATTGCTCGCAATCTGCGCGCTGCCGCTCGCCGCCCAACAGCAGAAGCCCGCCGCGAACGCGGGGAACGACATGACGCTCACCGGCCAGGTGATCGACGTCAACTGTTACACCACCACGGGCGCCTCCGGCGCCGCCCATAAGCAGTGCGCCGACGCGTGCGCCAAAGCCGGCGTTGCACTCGCGATTTTGAGCTCGGACGGCACGATCTACATGCCGGTCAGCTCCAAACCCGGCGACCCGCAGAACTCCAAACTCGAGCCGTTCGCCGAGGGGCAGGTGAAGGTCACCGGCGTCCACCGGATGAGCCACGGCATGCACACGATCGAGATCAAGACGATCGCTGCCGCCACCTGATGCGACGCCTGCTGGGGGCAGGCGGGACGGTGGTTGCGGTCGCACTCCTGGTATTGACCGCCTGCCGTCCCGAGTCTGCTCCCAGCGGCTTCACTCTCGTCTTCCTGGGCCGCTCACCTGCGGCCCGCATCGGGCCCCTCTCGTGGGCGCCTGACCCCGACCACAGCCGGCTCGTAAGCTTCGACAGCGCGCTGCACGTCGTCCGCACGATCGCCGATCCGCGCCTCGCTACGCCCATGGCCGTCGCGGCGCTCCATGGCCGGCTGCTCGTCACGGAGCGCACCGGCGAAGCGGTGTTGTTCGACACCGCGGGCAAACCGGTGCGGGAATGGGAGAGCCCGTTTCCTGCGTCGCTCTACGCCACCGGGGACGATCGGATCGTCGCCGCCCGTTCGCCCTACCTGGTCCAGTTCGTCGGCGAAGACGGCAGCCAGCCGCTGCTCTGGCTCCTGGACACGCTCGGCCACCCGAGCCACGGGTTGGGCGTAATCCACGTCCCCGAGGTCGCCTACCTGGCCCAGCTCACCAACGCGGGAGCCGTAGCGATCGGGCCGGACGGCTCGATCTACTTCGCCCCCTTGGTGCGCGACGAGGTCCTGAAGCTCGACCGGAGCGGCGCGACGGTGTGGCACACGCAGCGCGGATTGTTCCGTGAGGAGCCCGATCCGCACTTCCTGCCGCCGAAGGGGCGCGAGATTCGGGTCGCGCATGCCCTGGTGAACATCGCCTTGGCGCTCGGACCGGATGGACGTCTCTACACGCTCGGCGCCGAAGACTCCGGCGCGACGCGCCTGCGCCTCGACGTGCTGGACCCGGCGAGCGGCCGCATCGTCACGACGCGCGCCCTCGGGACACGGACCACCGCCGTCGCCGTGGACCGCCGTGGGACCATGCGCGTGCTCGATCCAAACGCGCTCCTCGCGCAGGCGCCGACCCAGGGGCGCGACCTGTTCACGCCCGCGTTCGCGCTACCCGACCTCGCCGGCAAGCCGGTCCGGCTCGACGATTATCGCGGCAAGGTCACGCTCGTGAATTTCTGGGCGTCCTGGTGCGAGCCGTGCCGCGCCGAGTTCCCCCATATGGCGGAGCTGTATCGCGTGTTTCGACGCGACGACTTCGACATCTCGGCAATCTCCGACGATGTCAGCGATAGCAAGATGCGCGCGTTCGTCGCGGAGTTTCGGCCGCCGTTCACGATTCTCGTGGGTCGCGGCCGCATGAAAGCGGTCTATCATTACCGGGGGCTGCCGTACTCGGTGCTCCTCGACAGGCAGGGACGCATCATCGAGCGCATCTTTGGCTTCGGCGGCGACGCTGAATTCCAGCACCTGCGCCAAACCATCGCGAAAGAGATCCATGCTGACACTGTTGCTGTTCGTTAGCCTCCAGTCCCCAGCCCCCAACCCCCAGTCCCCAGGCGATTGGCCCGCGTACGGTCGGGATCCCGGCGGCGCGCGATTTTCACCGCTGACGCGCATCACGCGCCAGAACGTGACGCAGCTGCAGGTCGCCTGGACGTATCACGCCGGCATCCCCGACATGTCGAGCATGTCGCACCGGCCGCCGGCGCTCGAAGTCACGCCCATCGTCGTGGACGGCACGATGTACGTGATCACGCCGACGGGCATCGTCGCCGCGCTCGATCCGGCCACCGGCGCCGAGCGCTGGCGCTACGACGCGCGGGTGAACCCGCATCGCGGCTACGGCGACTTCGCGAGCCGGGGTGTGAGCTTCTGGAGGGACAGCCGCGCCGCTGCCGGCGCGTCCTGTGCCCGACGCATTATCGCCGCGACGATCGATGCGCGGCTCATCGCCCTCGATGCGACGACAGGAAAGCCTTGCGCGGGCTTCGGCGGCGGCGGCAGCGTCGATTTGCGAAAGGGACTGCGGGCACCGCCGGACGAGTTTCAGTTCTACGAGGTGACATCCCCCCCTGCGATCGTGGGCGACCTCGTCATCACGGGCTCGGCAGTCGCCGACAATACCAACCTCGCGCCGGCGAGCGGCGAAGTGCGCGCATACGATGCGCGCACCGGGGTGCTCAAGTGGACCTTCGACCCCGTACCGCAGGACACAACCGATCCGGCTTTCAAGACCTGGCAGAACGGATCCGCGCGGGTCGTCGGCGCTGCCAACGTCTGGTCGGTGATCGTCGCCGATCCCGCGCGCGATCTCGTGTTCCTTCCCACGTCGAGCCCCGCACCGGATTACTTCGGCGGGATGCGGCTGGGTGAAGACCGCTACGCCAGTTCCATCGTCGCGCTGCGCGCCTCCACGGGGAAGGTCGTGTGGCATTTTCAGACTGTGCACCACGACCTCTGGGACTTCGACAACGCGGCGCCGCCCGCGCTCGTTACCGTGACACGAAATGGCGCCAGGATCCCGGCAGTCATCCAGACCGGGAAATCAGGGATGCTGTACGTGCTCGACCGAACGACCGGGACGCCGGTTTTCCCTGTGGAAGAGCGGCCGGTCCCGGCGAGCAGCGTCCCCGGCGAAGTCGCCTCTCTGACGCAGCCCTTTACGGCCGTTACGCCGCCCCTCGTCCCCCTACGGTATTCGGCGGACGACGCCTGGGGGCCCACACCAGAGGCCAAGGTCGCCTGCCACGACATTCTGGCGGCGCTGCGCAACGAGGGACCGTTTACACCACCCAGCACACAGGGCACGCTTTCACAGCCCGGCAACATCGGCGGCGCCCATTGGGGCGGCGTCGCTATAGATGAAGGGCACGGTCTCGCCGTCGTGCCCGTCAATCGCGTCCCCGCCATGGTGCAGCTGTTCGTGGCACACCGCTTCAACTACGACAGCTCCAAAACCGTCGATGCGGCACGCGGTATGACGGACTTCGAGTACACCAACATGCGCGGCACGCCGTACCTCATGCGCCGGCGCATCATCCTCGGTCCCACTGGGCTGCCGTGCACACCGCCGCCGTTCGGCGCACTCGTTGCGGTGAACCTCAGCACGGGCGGCATCGCCTGGAACGTCCCCCTGGGCACGATGGGCGGCTTTCCGGGCTCTCCCAATCTGGGCGGTCCGATCGTGACGGCGGGCGGAGTCGTCTTCATTGGTGCGACGCTCGATCGCGCGATTCGCGCGTTCGATGTGGAGACGGGCCGCGAGCTGTGGAAAGCGGAGCTCCCCGCGGGCGCCCGTGCCACCCCGATGACCTACGAGGCGGGTGGACGCCAGTTCGTCGTCATCGCGGCCGGCGGCGGCGGCCCGTTCGGCGCCGGCGACGCGATCATCGCGTTTGCACTCCCGCGCGAGCGTCCCTAACCTTGAGCGTGCCAGTCCCTAACCCCCAGCCCCGAATGCCCGTCATTATCGATACCGATCCGGGGATCGATGACTGTCTGGCTCTGCTCCTGGCGCTGAACTCCCCGGAGCTCGACGTCCGCGGCATCTCGATTTCCTACGGCAACGCGGTCGTCGAAAACGCCTACCGCAACGCCGTCGAAATCCTGCGCAAGGTGAAACACCCCGTGCGCGTGCCGCTCGGCATTGGCGCGCGCCGGCCGCTCAAGCGGCAGATCCAGGTCGCGGACGATACCCACGGGCCCTCAGGGCTGGGCTACGCCGAGGTGCCGCCCGCGGGCGTGATTCTCGACTACGTGCGACCGCTCGAACGGCTGCTCGACGCCCAACCCGAGCCCGTCACGCTGATCACGCTCGGCCCCGTGACGAGCCTGGCGCTGGTGCTGCGCGCCAATCCCGCCCTGGTTCGCGAAAAGGTCGGCCGCCATATCGCGATGATCGGCAACATCGAGGCGCCGGGAAACACGACGCGCTTCTCCGAGTTCAACGCCTGGTGCGACCCCGAGGCGCTCGCCACCGTGCTCGCCGCCGAGATCCCGACCGAGATGATCGGGCTCGACGTCACGCGCAAGCTCGTGATCAAGGGAAGTGAGGTCGAGCGGCTCGCGCACCAGTCGCCGTGGCTGTACGATGCGCTGCGGTTCTACGTCGAGTTCCACAAGAAGGAGGAAGGACTCGACGGCGCCGTCATCAACGACGTCCTTGCCATCGCCTACCTGATTCAGCCCGACGTGCTGACGCTCAGCGATCTCCGCCTCACCGTCGATCTGCATGACGGGCAGAGCCGGGGCCGCACGAAGCTCGACCCCAAGGGCTCGTTTACGCGCGTCGCGATGGAGGTGCATCCGCCACCCGTGCGGCGCATGCTGTTCGAGCGCGTGCTGCCCGCGGGAGCGCTCGTCGAGGAGGCCATGGCGTGACGATTCCCCGCAAGGTCGCCGTGATCGGCGCCGGCGACATCGGCGTCGGCTGGGCCGCATTGTGCGCGTCGGCCGGATGGCCGGTGGCCATCTTCGACTTGAATCCCGAGACCATGGAACGCGCCTCGGGCGACGTCGAGCGGCGCACGCGGGCGCTCGTCGCCCTCGATCGCGCGCCCGAAAGCATCGTCGAGCGCGGCCTGGCGGAGCTGGTGCGGGCACGCTTCATGACGGAAGCGATCCAGGATGCCGACTGGATCATCGAAGCGATTCACGAGGACGTCCCGGCGAAGCAAAAGCTGCTCGCCGCCATCGAACAGCACGCGGGTGAGGACGCGCTGATCAGCTCGTCATCCAGCGGCCTCTCCCCGACCGAGATCTTCGGCAGGATGCGGCGCCTCGACCGTTGCCTCGTGACGCATCCGCTGAATCCGCCGGAGCTGATTCCGCTCGTCGAGGTCGTGCCGGAGGGTCGGACGTCCGCGGCCAGCATGCAGCGCGCGGTGGAATATCTGCGCTCCCTGGGCCGCTTCCCCATCGTCCTCAAGAAAGCGATTCCGGGTTACGTCGTCGGGCGCGTCTCGTCCGCGGTGTGGCGAGAATGCATCGACCTGGTCCTGCGTGGCGTAATCAGCGTCGACGAGCTCGACCGTGCCGTTTCGCTCGGCCCGGCGATCGGCTGGGCGGCGGCCGGCCCGCATCTGACCTACCACCTGGCCGCCGGGGAGGGCGGGATCCGCGGCTTCACCCAGCACCTGCTGGCCAGCTTCGAAAGCTGGTGGCAGCAGCTCGCCCACTGGGCGCAGCTCGACTCCGACCAGCAGCGGGCGTTGATACAGTCGATCGAGAAGGCGTATAAGGGGAAAATCGAGTTCCTGCGGGAGGCCAGAGACCGCCGTCTCAGCGCAATTCTCATGGCCCTGGAGCAGGCACGCGGACCATCAGGATCGGAATCCGACTGACGTGTCGTAATGCTGTCGCGGTGGTGCCGTGAACCACATCGCTCAGCAATGAGTGCCCGTGCGTCGCCATCGCGATCAAATCGACCTGCTCCCGCTCTGCAGTCGCCGCGATTTCCTTCGCCGGATCACCGGCTGCCAGAACCGCGTCCACCTCGATGCCCGCCTGCCGCAGCTCCTGCGACATCCGCTCCAGATAGGCCCGGTCTTCCTTCATTTCCTGTGACTCGCGCAGGTTGAGCTGCTCGATGTTGCGCGCCGCCCATCCATCCGCCACGTGGACCAGCACCACCTCGGCGCCGAGCAGCTTCGCGAGACCGGTGACGTGTTTGAGAATTGCGCCGTCGGCGGGACCGTTCTCGAGCGGGACGAGGATGCGTCGGTACATCAGGTGACCCAGCCCTTGAACGTCTGTACCAGGAGCCAGGCGTTCAACATCGCGATGAACATTGCAACCACGTACGCGAGGATCTTCAGCCACCTGGGATTCACGAACTCCCCCATCTTCAGCCGGTCTGAAGTAAACATCACGAGCGGGAAGACCGCGAACGAGAGCTGCAGGCTCAGGATCACCTGGCTGAGGATCAGGAGTTTGGCGGTGCCGTGCTCTCCCCAGAGAATAGCCGTCAGCGCCGCGGGCACAATCGCGATCAAGCGGGTGATGAGCCGCCTGAGCCAGGGCCGGATCCGGATGTTCAAGAACCCTTCCATCACGATCTGGCCGGCCAGCGTCCCGGTGAGCGTCGAGTTCTGACCCGAAGCGAGCAGCGCGAACGCGAATACCGCACTGGCCCCTGTCACGCCGAGCAGCGGCGTCAGCAGGCGATAGGCATCCTGGATCTCTGCGACCCCGGTTTCACCGACACGATGGAACGTGGCTGCCGCGACGATGAGAATCGCCGCATTGATGAATAGCGCGAACGAGAGGGCGACGGTCGAATCGAGGAAGGCGAACTTCACCGCTTCCCGCTTGCCCGCCGGCGTCTCCTCGTAGCTGCGCGTTTGGACGACCGAGGAGTGGAGATAGAGGTTGTGCGGCATGACGGTGGCGCCCAGGATGCCGATCGCGATGTACAGCTTGTCGGGATCCTGGAGTATCGTCGCGCGCGGGATAAAACCGGCCAGCACGGCGCCGGCATCGGGCTTCGAGATCAGGATCTCGAACAGGAAGCACCCGGCGATGGTGGCGATCAAAACGACAACCAGCGCCTCGAGCAACCGAAATCCCTTCTGCTGCATGTAGAGCACGATCAGCACGTCGAGCGAGGTGATCGCGATCCCCCAGGCGAGCGGGATCCCGAACAGCAGATTCAGGGCGATGGCGGAGCCGATGACCTCCGCGAGGTCGCAGGCCGCGATCGCGATCTCGCAGATGATCCAGAGGAAGAAGGACACCGGCCGCGAGTAGTGGTCGCGGCATGCCTGCGCCAGATCGCGGCCGCTCACGATGCCGAGCTTCGCCGCGAGCCCCTGGAGCAGAATCGCCATCAAGTTGGACAGCAGAATGACCGTCAGCAGCGTGTAACCGAAGCGCGCACCGCCCGCGAGATCGGTGGCCCAGTTGCCGGGATCCATGTACCCGACTGCTACGAGATAGCCAGGTCCCGCGAACGCCAGCGCTTTCTTCCACCACGCGCCGGGCCTGACCGGAACGGTGCGATAGACTTCGGCGAGGCTCGGCGCGAACCGAGGCTGACGCCAGCCCGCGTCAATCGCGCTATTCGCCATCGGTCGGCCTGCAGAGGAGCAGCAACGCCAGCTCCTGACCCACGACGCGCGTCGTGCCGTCGTTCAGCCGGACGATCGTGGGGCCGTTGAACGGCTGCCGGTCGATCACCGTCAACCGGACGCCCGGCGTCAGCCCCTGCTCGGCGAGATAGTGGAGCCGCGCGGGATGCTCGTCGCCCACTTCCTGCAGGATCACGCTGCGGCCCACTGCTGCGGCGGCGAGCGTCACGAGCTCCGCTTCTTCGATTTCCCCCTCGGCCGTCGGTATCGGCGCCCCGTGCGGATCGTAGCGCGGCTCCCCCAGGGCGTCGGCCATGCGCTCGATCAGCTTCTCGGACACGGCGTGCTCCAGTCGCTCGGCTTCGACGTGCACGTCGCCCCAGTCAAATCCGAGCTTGCTCGTGAGATACGATTCGAGAATGCGATGACGACGGATCATCTGCAGCGCGGCACGCCGCCCCTGTGGCGTCAGCTGCACGCCGCGATACGGCACGTGCTCGATGAGTCCCGTTTCGGAGAGACGTTTCATCATGCCGCTGACTGACGGAGGCGCGACGTCGAGCATTGCCGCGATGTCGCTCGTCGTCGCGAACCCCCCCTGGCTGGTGAGATGAAAAACGGATTTGAGGTAGTCTTCGACCGAGCGCGTCAGCGGCGGTTGAGGGGATCGTACGGCTGCGTTCATCGGGGTCTCCGAAACGGGCCACTGTCAACCAGACAGGGCATTAGGCTAACCTAATTCTCAAATATTGTCAAGCAAAGATGTGGATTTTGTGAGACTAAGAAACCAGGCTAATCAACGGCGTGAGAATGCGCTCGCTCATGCCCCAGATCGTACGATTTCCCACTGCATAAGAGGGCAATGCGCGTTTGGGGATGCCAGGATGATCGACCACGACCTCCCCACGCACCCCCGGGGCTTGAAGGGCCCGGAAGGACACCCAGAAGGCGGCTTGGACTTCGGGGTTGACGACAATAGCGGGCCGGGCTGTCAACGCGAATACAAATGGGCGCACCACGACCGGCGGAAGGACGGGCGTCCGGGGGTAGAGATCGTCGAGGACGCCGAGGCGCTCCGCAGGCGCCAAGTCGACCCCGATTTCCTCGCGTGTTTCGCGGATTGCCGTAGCGAGGAGGTCGGCGTCTGCAGGTTCGCGGCGCCCGCCCGGGAACGCGATCTGGCCGGACCAGGTGTCGCCGGCGCGCACGGCGCGGTGGATGAACAGAGCTTCGAGCCCGTCGTCGCCCTCGTGCAACACCACGGCGACCGCCGCCGCAATCATCCCTCTCTCAAACGGAATTTCAACAGGCTGGTAGTCGCGCAGCTTGATCCGTGCTTCCTGGAGGGTTTTCACGAGTCCCTAATCCCGAGCCCCTAGCCCCAAGCCCCGAGCCCCTAGGCAGAGACCTCCTCGCCGCCGTCCACGTTGATCACGTTGCCCGTGATCCAGTCGGCGCCGGGATTGGAGAGGGCCACGATCGCGCCGCCGAGGTCGGCAGGCGTCGTAAGCCGGTGGTGTGGATTCCGCTGCGATGCGATCTCGACGAGCTTCTCGTTGCCAGGGATTTTGCGGAGCGCCGGCGTGTCGGTCACGCCGCCGCGCAGGGCGTTCACGGCGATGCCATGGGGCGCGAGCTCGAGCGCGAGTTGGCGCGTATGGGACTCGAGTGCCGCCTTGGCGGCCGACACCGCGCCGTAGGTCGCGAACACCCGGGTCGACCCGGACGACGTCATCGAGAAGATCCGTCCGCCGTTCCCCATCAGTCCGTGCTTCACCACGCCCTGGGCCCAGTAAACGAGCGAGTGGGCCATGACGTCGAGCGTCATGTCGATGTTGGCTTTGTTCAGGACATCCTCGCCGATGTAAGGCTTCAACGTGCCGAACGCGAGCGAATGCAGCAGGACGGCGATGTTGAGCTTTTGCTTGGCCAGCTCGGTGAGGACTTCGTTGCGCTTCTCTTCGTCCGCCGCGTTGATGTTGAAGTATTGCGTCTTGCGGCCGAGTTTCTCGATGTCGCGGCGAATTTCGGCCACGTGCTCCAGGCCCGCCTTGCGGTCGAGGTGCACGCCGACGATGTCGTACCCCGCTTGCGCGAGCGCCCGCGCCGCGCCTTCACCAAAGCCACTGGATGCCCCCAGAATGAGGGCCCATTTCGGGCTCTTGGTCTGAGCGTGTGTGTTGTCTGGCATGGCGATATAATAGCCGACATCCGATGAGAAGCCACGTGTGGATGGGAATCAGTCTGATCGCCGGCCTTTTGCTCGGCCTGCTCGCGTCCGCCCTGGCGGGGCATAATCAGCCGGCCCTGACCGCCGTGCTGGTCGCCCTTCATCCGCTCGGCATCATTTTCCAAAACCTGCTCTCCATGGTGGCCATTCCCCTGGTGGCCACCGCCCTGTTCGCCGGCCTCGCCAAGTTGGGCGAGCTGCGGATGGTCGGCCGCCTGGTCGCTCGCACCCTCGGCTTTTTCTGGGCCACTTCACTCATTGCGATTGCGCTTGGTTTCGCTATCGCCAGCGTCATGCTTCCCCGGGCAGCGGTCTCGCCTGAAAAGCAGGCCATTCTGCAGACCGCCGCGGCCGATCCGGCAATGATTCAGCGCGCCGCCCAGAACCTCCCGACGGGTCTCCAGTTCATCGTTCAACTGGTACCGGCGAATCCGTTCAAGGCGGCCGCCGAGGGCAACCTGCTCCCGGTCATCGTGTTCGTGACGATCTTCGCGATCGCGACCGCGACGCTGCCGATGGAACGGCGCGCACCGCTCATCAACATGGCCGATGCCGTGACGGACGCGCTCATCCGGATCGTGCACTGGATCCTCGCCGTCGCGCCGATCGGCATCTTTGCGCTGGTGGCGCCAACCGCGGCCGTATATGGCTGGGATGTCGTTCGTGCGATGCTGTGGTTCATCGCCGCCGTCATCCTCGGCGTCGTTCTGTTCCACGCGCTCGTCTACCTGCCGAGCGTGGCTCTGATCGCTCGCGTTTCCCCGCGGCGTTTTCTCCGCGCCGCGTACCCGTCGATGTTCATGGGCTTCTCGGCAACGACGTCGATGGCGGCACTGCCGTACCTGATCGACGCAGCCGACAGGGATCTGCAGATTCCCCGCCCGGTGTCGGGCTTCGTGCTCCCACTCGGCGCGAGCATCAACCGCGCCGGCAGCGCCCTGTTTCAGGCGATCGCCGTCGTGTTCATCGCGCGCTTGTACGGCATTCCCTTCGGCGCCGCCCACATGCTGCAGGCGGGCATCGCCGTGTTTCTCGCCTCCCTCACCGTCGCCGCGGTGCCGTCGGGCGGCGTGATCAGCCTCTTTCCCGCGTTCCAGGCGACCGGCCTGCCGATTGCGGGCCTCAGCATTCTCATGGGCCTCGACCGCATTTCCGACATGTTCCGCACGATGACGAACGTCACCGGCCATCTGGCGAGCGCCGTCGTCGTCGCGTCGATCGAGAATCGAAAATGAGTTGGCTGCTTGCGGCGCCGTGGATTCTGGTGCTGCTGCTCATCCTGTCTCGCCACCTGCTTCATGGACCTCGGCTGCGCGACTACGCGCCTCTCCGGTCCGGACCGCTCGTCTCCGTCATCATTCCCGCGCGCAACGAGGCCCGCAACATCGAGCGCTGCGTGCGTGGCGTGCTCGCCACCACGTATTCGCCCCTGGAAGTGATCGTGGTAGACGACCGTTCGACCGACGGCACGGCCGCCATAGTCGAGTCCATCGCCGACGAACACGTGCGGCTGGTGCGCGGCGCCGAGCTGCCGGCGGGATGGTTCGGGAAGCAGTGGGCGATCGTGCAGGGGTACGAGCGTGCCCGGGGCGAGTTGCTGCTCTTCGCGGACGCCGACACAAAACAGGAGCCCGAGCTATTGCCACGGGCGGTGCGCGGCTTACAGACCGAGCGCGTCGATCTGTTCACCGTGCTGCCGCGCCAGGAGATGCGCACGTTCTGGGAACGGCTGATACAACCGCATGTCTTCGTCGCGCTCGAGAGCCGCTTCGCCTATCTCGCCTCGGTCAACCGCACGCGTACGTACTGGAATGCGATCGCGAACGGGCAATTCATCTTGACCACCCGGGAAGCGTACGACGCGGTGGGCACGCACGCGGCGGTCAAGCACAGCGTCGCCGAAGACGTCGTGCTGGCGCAAAGCTACGTGCGGGCGGGCAGGGACATCTTCATCGCGCAGGCGCGCGAGTTCATGACCACGCGCATGTACGCGTCGCTCGGCGAGATCCTCGCCGGCTGGACGAAGAACCTCGCGTCGGGCGCGCCGCTGATGGCGCCGCCGATCAAACTCGTGCGCGCCGCACTGCCGTACCTGATGTGGTTACCGGCGCTGTTCTGGCTGGCGCCCCCGATTCTGTGGCTCGCGACCGGCTGGGACTGGGCCGCCATCGCCACAGTCGTGTCCCTGTTGACCTGGATCGCGGTGTACGCGACCGAACGAGCGCCGGTCTGGTATGCGCTCCTCTACCCAGTGGGATCAGCAGTCGTTGCCTTCATCATGATCCGCTCGGCCTGGCGCGGTCGGCGGCTGATCGAGTGGCGGGGCCGGAGCTACCGGGGCTAAAAATACAGCGTCGCGACCAGCGACGCGCTCAGCGCCGAGCCGCCGAGCGACCAGTCGCGAACCCTGGTCCCGGAAGACGACTTCCCCATCCTGTTCTGGTAAGAGAGCGTCGCGGTCGCCAGGGCACCGATTCCGAATCTGGAAGTGAGCAGGTAGGTCCCTCCCACATCACCGAATACCCCGGCCGTCCAGCCATTCGATTGATCCCAAAAGGTCGGCTCTCTAAAAGCGCTGTGGTCGAACCCGGCGAGGACACCAAGCGAATAGTGCGAGACGACTTTGGACCCAGTCCCGTCTCCGCTGTAACGTCGCCACCCAAAGCGCACCTGCAGGAACGCGTTCGAACGCAAGCCCGTGAATCGATCCGCGCCGGTACTATCGGTCCGGAGCTCTTCGGAATGGGAGCCACCGATCCGGAGATCGAGCACCAATGCCCGGGTTGCCGATCGGAACTTGATGAAGCCCAGCGAGCCGAACGCCGTGCCCGCCTGGAACTGCGCGGCCCACTGACCTCTGTGGAACGGGGTCGTGTTGCCCTTTGGCGTGGAATCCTGACCAAATGCGGCGACGGAAAGCAGGACGAGGGCGGCTGCCAAAGTCGGAAGACACTTCATGGGGGCCTCTGAGGGGAGATGGTGGGTCATAACGGCTACGGCGCGGCGATCACCTGCTGGGCTAGCACTACGCCCACCACCACGCTCCCAACGGCTGCCCCGACATGGAGGTATGTCGCCCACCGCGCGCCACGCTCGGCGGCAAATCGCACGAGCACCGACAGTGTGAGCGAGACGCCGAGCATCCCGACAATCGTCCCCGCGCTGAAGGCGGCGAAGTACACCAGCCGGGATGTCGTATCGGGAACGGCTGCCACGAGCAGCGCGGCGATCGCGCCGCTCCCCGCCAGTCCGTGGGCCACACCGAAACCGAGCGATCGCCGCGCATCGACGGCCGCGTGCGCGTGCCCATGGCTCGGATCAGCGGCGTGACTGTGCAGGTGAAAGTGCGGAGCGGCGGGGGAGTGCGCGTGGGCGTGCATGTGCCAGCGCCCGCGCGCATAGCGCCAGATCACCATCGCACCGAGCAGGATCAGCAATCCCGCCACGAGCAGCTCCGCGGCCGGCCAGAGCCTGGCCGGCAGCTGGATCCCCACAGCGATAATCAGCAACGCCACCGCACCGACGGTGACCGTATGCCCGAGTCCCCAGATGAGCCCCAGCCGGGCGGCGCTCCACAGGCGCCTCCCGCCAGGACTTGTCGCCAGGGTGGAGACGGCCGCAAGATGGTCTGGCTCAAAGGCATGCCTCAGGCCGAGCAGTCCGCCGATGGCCAGAACGGCAACAATGGAAGGCGCCATGTCGAGGCCCAAATCTAACTACAACCTTTTGCCCCGCTTGGATATCCAACCTCGTGCATGTCCAGACAGGTGCTCGAGGACACTCTGACTGCTGACTCCATCGCGGCCGATTCGGCCCTCGCAGCAAGCGGGGACGCCAGTGCATTCGAGCGCTTGTACCGGACCCACGTTGCCCGGGTCCATACGCTGGTGCGCCGCATGCTCGACGCCGATGAAGCCGACGACGTGACGCAGGATGTGTTCATTCGCGCCTGGCAAAAGCT
>WNGB01006359.1_pt1 | contig 17685 bp, 15 predicted proteins | sample 5400681 | NCBI WGS metagenome assembly WNGB01 (sample SAMN13153367, study PRJNA577476) | soil metagenome | isolation source: 115 cm soil or saprolite under grassland replicate 2 | place: USA:California | collected 2016-06-15 | reverse complement strand
CGGCCACCGCCTCGTCTTCGAGCTCTCTAGAAGGAACCCGAAGATGATCAAGCGGTGGCCGCCCCACGTCACCACGACACGCCGGACAAGATCAAAACCAACAGCCAGCTCCAGCGACCAAGGGGTTAAACGACAAGCTTAGTGGATGAGACCCAGGGCCGTCCGGGGTGACTGACCGGGCTGAGGTGGCGCCCGGCCAGTTGGATGACCTCGACCGGATCACTTGTCGTCGGGGTTGAGCGCGAGGAAGGTGAGGCCTGCGGCGATGCCGGCGACGGCTTGCACCACGAGGTAGACCCACAGCGTCGACCAGGCGAACAGGCCTCCAGTGGCCGCGCCGAGCGACACAGCCGGATTGAACGCGCCGCCGGAGATCCCGCCGACGGCGAACGCGCCTGCCAGGACGGTGAAACCGATCGCCAGGCCGAAGAAGGAGTTGCCCAGCTGGTCCTTGCTGGTGGCGACGTTGAGCACCACGTAGCACAGGGCGAAGGTGAACAGCAACTCCACCACGGCCGTAGCCGCGAGGGCGTGACCGGACGGGTGCAGGGTCGCAACGGTGGCCCGGTTCACCACCGCGCGGGCGGCCAGCCCAGCGATCACGCCGGCAGCGAACTGCGCGATCCAGTACGCAACGGCATCAGCCAGCCCGATCCGGCGACGCCACAGCCCGCCATGGTCACGGCCGGGTTGTAGTGGCCGCCGGAGATGTGCCCACCGGCGTAGACCATCACCATGAGGGCTGCGCCGGCGGCCAGCGGGGTAAACGTGCTGTGGCTCAACACGCTGACTGCCACCGTGAATACGAGGAAGAACGTCCCGATCACCTCGACCGCGCACTTCCGGGTTGCTGCCGCCCATGGAGGGACAGCCACCGCTACCAATTCTCGTTCGCCCACGAGGACGTCCGCCATTTTGCTTCCTCCTGGCTCCGGGAGTCCGATGCGGCGTGACCAGGCCGCGGACCAGCCGCTTGTCCGGCGCAGGCCGCCTTCTCTTGTCCCCTGGCTCGAGTTTCCTTTGACGCACTCTACGATTCGGCGCATGTGGTCCTGCCGTCATCGTTGCCAGCGGCCATTTATCCCCCCGGCTAGCCGAACCGACCGAATTCCCGCTAGCTGCAAGCTGCCTGGTCCGTGGGTAGCCCGCGCGCTGTGCTCCTCGGTCGGCCGCCCAGCCCCGAGCGAGATCTTCCCGCTCCATGTGCGCGCCCAAGCCATCGCCGTGTTCATCGCCATCGCGCAGTGTTTCGGCGCCATCGGCCCGGTCTTCTACGGCCACCTCATCGGCGACGGTGCCGACACGTGCACCCGGCGCTGGTGCAGGAGTTGGTGACCGCCCACCGTCGCGATGACCCGCTCGCGCTGCTCAGCATGCGGGAGCGCGAGGTTTTGGCGCTGATGGCCGAGGGGCGGTTCCGTCGATGGTCTCCCATATGGCGCGTCGGCTGTGGGTCACGAAGGGAACCGTGGAGAAGGATGTGCGCAGCATCCTGGCCAAGCTGAGCCTGCCCGAGCCGACGACGACCATCGCCGGGTGCTTGCGGTGGTCGCCTTGCTCGACGCCCGCTGATCGGGCGCCCGGTCAGCCTGGCTCGCCGAGCAGGTCGCGGATGGCGTCCGCGGACAGGACGGACTTGGGCAGGAACCCGATCGCTGGGCTCCCCGCAATCAGCTCGGCGTAGTCCTGCTCGGCATGGGTGGAGATCAGGATCACGGGTGGTCCGGGTCCCGTCCGAGTCGTGCTGGAGTCGCCGGGCAACCTCGAAGCCACTCTCACCGCCGAGATCGATGTCGACCAGCGTGACGTCCGGCCGCAGCTCCTCGACCCGCCGCAGCGCCTCGGCGCCGGTCGACGCCACCCCGACAACCACGATCCCCTGACGTTCCAGCAGGCCATGGGCGGCGTCCAGGAAATGCCGGCTATCGTCGACGATCAGGCAGCGCATGATCCCAGGATGGCAGGGCCAGTCGCCGGGCGGCATGCCGGCTAGCTGGACACTCACCCGGAGCCGGTGCCGCCCGAGCGTCGCGGCGGCCTGGGTGCCGTGCCCGGGGATCGTTCACGTCCAGCCGCCCACACTTGCCGGCACGGCCGGTAGGCGACGAAGCCGATCCCGAGCTCGCGGCAGACCGCCTGCACTCCGCCCTCGGGGTCGCGCGTCCCGCGCTCTGCACGGCGGCGAGCGGCTGCACCGCGTGCGCGCGACGGACCGTGGCGGGTGCGGCCTCGCTGAGCCCGATGTTCCGCATCTTCCCCCGCTCGACGAGCTCCGCCATCGCCCCGACGGTCTCCTCGAGGCAAGCGCCGCCTGGCGCACCCCGACACGCCCGTCGAGACCATCGCCCGGCAGCTCCGCTTCACCGATCCCGCCAACTTCGGCAGGTTCTTCAGTCACCTGTTGACACCGACGTTCTGCCCTACGGACGCGGTTGCAGCGGTGTGGTCGGTCGTGATTACCGCTACCGGTAGGTGCCCACCCCTGCCAGCAGGGCGGTAGCCGGCCGCCGAGCGAGGCTATCGTGGACAACCGCCGCGAGGTCGAGACCCGGAACGGTGCCTCGCTCTAGCCTTGAGGAGCTGAGCAGATGTCCTCTGCCGAGAGCTACGACATCCTGGTCATCGGCAGCGGTGAAGCGGGCAAGTACCTGGCCTGGACGATGGCGGGCGAGGGCCATCGCACCGCGGTTGTCGAGCGGAAGCTGATCGGCGGGTCATGCCCGAATATCGCGTGCCTGCCGAGTAAGAACATCATTCACTCGGCGAAGGTCCGCTCGTTCACCATGCGGGCGGCCGAATTCGGGGTCGAGCTCGACTCGTCTGTGACCAGCATGAAGGGCGTACAGGCCAGGAAGCGGGCGATGGTCGACAGCCTTCGCCGGCTTCATCTCGACCGGTACCGGGCCAGCGGGGCCGAGCTGGTCATGGGCGAAGCGCGCTTCGTCGGCGAGCGAACGGTCGATGTCGAGTTGGCCGACGGCGGTGCGCGCCGGATCAGCGGCGAGCGGGTGTTCCTGGACCTGGGCACGCGTGCGACCGTGCCGGACGTGCCGGGTCTGGTCGCCGCCCGGCCCATGACCCACGTCGAGCTGCTGGACCTCGACCGGCTGCCGGAGCATCTGATCGTCATCGGCGGCGGCTATGTCGGGCTGGAGTTGGCGCAGGCCATGCGGCGCTTCGGCGCGCGGGTGACCGTCGTCGAGCAGGGGCAGCAGTTGGCCGGCCGGGAAGACGCGGACGTCGGGACGGCGATGCTCGAACTCTTCCGGGACGAGGGGATCGCTGTCCACCTCCAGACACAGGTCCGCAGCGTCGAAGGAGAATCGGGCAGTGAAGTGCACCTGGTCACCGAGGGGCCAGACGGCGAAGGCATCATGGATGGAACCGATCTGCTCGTCGGCGTCGGCCGTACCCCGAACACTGGCGGTACCGGGCTGGAGCTGGCCGGGGTGAAGCTGACCGACACCGGCTACATCGCGGTCGACGAACGCCTTGCCACCACCGCGGTCGGCGTGTGGGCAATGGGCGAATGCGCGGGCAGCCCGCAGTTCACCCACGCGGCCTTCGACGACTTCCGGGTGGTGCACGACAACCTGAACGGAGGCGGCAGCACAACCGGGGACCGCCTGGTGCCGTACTGCATGTACACCGATCCCGAGCTGGCCCGGGTCGGCTGCAACGAATCCGAGGCCAGCCGCCGTGACATCGGATACCGGCTTCTCACGCAGCCGATGGCCGCCGTTCTGCGAACCAGGACCCTGTCCGAGCCGCGCGGGTTCATGAAGATGCTCATCGCCGCCGACAGTGACGAGATTCTCGGGTTCACCGTATTCGGGGCCGAAGCCAGCGAACTGATGGCCGCCGTCCAGACCGCAATGGTCGGCCGCGTCCCGTACACCGCACTGCGCCGCGCACTCTACGCCCACCCGACCGCAGCCGAGGGACTCACCTTCCTGCTGAGGAACACGCCCACCGCCCCGGCCCGTTAGCGCCTGCCCGCACCACCGCGAGCCAGCCGAGGCCGAGCCTCCAAGCGGAGCCCGAACGCGGCCGAACGACGCTCCACCATTTTCCTCTGCCTCTTCGTGGTCTCCACGGTGTCGCGGTCTCTCCTGTCACCTGCACCGTGGGCCTGGGAACTTCGGCATTTCCTGAGAGCCGGCTGGGATCGGCTGAGAACGCAGAGGCTCAGCCTAGCCTGAACGGGCCGGTGGCACCCAACCCGAGATTCCAGCCACCCGGCATGCACGATGGCCGCTGACATTGAGGACAGACGCTCGCCCGCGCGCACATCTGGGTGGAGACCACTGCGCGATCGAGGTGAGGGGACGTTCAAACCGGGCGCAGTCGCGACCAAGTCGCGACCACACCGGGAAACCCGCCGCGACGACCGCCATGACGATGCCGGCCTACAGGTTGGTGTTCACGTCGCCGGTCTTGGCCCGCTGCGTGGCGGAGTCCGCGACCAGGCCCATGATGATCAGTACGATGCCGTAGAAGGCGATCAGTGCGGCGATGACGTTGCGGACGTCGAAGGCACCGGCCGTGCGCGGTGCGAGGGCCCCCCGCGCGGCCGACGGCGCGCTACACCGGACACCCTCTAATCCAAGGACCCCTCTAATCCAAGGACCCCTCTAATCCAAGGACCCCTCTAATCCAAGGACACTGTGGACCACGCGGCGCCGAGGGCATCCGGATCCGCTGGCAGCGCGTGCATCGCCAGGACGAGTACCGCGTGTGGTGCTCGACGGCGGATTGCCATGAGTACGCGGGCGCCGGTGCTGGGGTCGAGGCCCGTCGTGGGCTCGTCGACGAGCAGCACGTCGGATCGTGTGGCGAGGGCACGGGCGATGTGGAGGCGGCGCTGCTCACCGCCGGAAAGGCTGCGTCCGCCGACGCCGATCGTGGTGCCCGGGTCAAGTCCACTGTGGTCCAGCAACACGCTGGTGAGCAGGTCTCGGATGTCATCGTCGCTTGCCGTGGGGTTGCCGAGACGTATGTTGGTGGCGACCGTTCCGGTGAAGAGGTAGTCATCGGCCAGCACGGCCGTCACCACTCCCGGCGCCGGCTGGGCCGGCTCTTGTAGTGCTGTCGCGATCGCGCCGAGGAGCGTGGTCTTCCCGCTTCCGGACGCGCCGGGTCACGACCAGCGTCTGGCCGGGGGGGACCGCGAGTTCGATCTGACGTGCCGCCCGGGTCGGAGTGTCGGGCAGCCGGTAGTGCGAGACGCGGAGGCCCTGGCGGTCGTAGGCCGCCCGGAGGGTCGGACCTGGTGAGGGTCTCGGCGGCTGCCCGCGGCCGACCGAATCGAGGCGCTCGTCGGCCTGATGGGACGCGAGCTGTGCCTCGGCGGCGGGACGAGGCGTTCGGCGTTGCCCATCACCCCGGCGGCGAGTAGAGCGAGGAACACCAGCGTGGAGACATCGGCGCCGCTGTGAGCGGCCGAGACCACGGCGAGCAGCACCGTGGCGGCGGTGATGGTGCGGGCAACGGCCGTGGTCCACGCCCGGGTTGCTGCGTGGTGGAATCGACGGTCCTCAAAGCAGGCAAGACGCCGCAGCGTGCGGCGCGCGAGTTGGTCGGCGGCGCCCAGTGAGGCCATCTCGGTCCAGGCGTCGACTGCGGTGACGAGTTCGGTTCGCAGCGCGCCGCGAGTCCGGCTCGCGTCGTCCGTGTGCCGCACCGTCGCGAAGGCGAGCGCGGCGCACACCGCGGCGGAGGCGGCCACGATCGCCGCCGTGTGCGGATAACCGGCGAGCACGATCACCAGGCAGCCCCCCGCGGTCATGGCGGCGGCCACGATCACGGGAGCGGTGGCTTGGATCAGTGCCATGCCCGCGGTGTCGGCGTCGGCCATGACCCGGTCCAGAATCTGTCCGGACCATGCCCCGTGACTGCTCGGTTCCGCGGCGGCGCGGTCGTACAACCTGAGTCGAGCGGCGCTGATCCGGCGCAGCGCCGCGGAGTGCAGGACAACGCGGCCGGCATAGTTTGTCGCGATCCTGCCCAGGGCGAAGCCTCGCACCCCGCCGCTCGGGGCCAGGTAGGAGAACACGCTGTACGCGCTGGCTCCCGCCACGGCCGAGCTGGCGATGAACCATCCGGAGAGCCCGACCAGCCCCACCGTGCAGCCCTCGGCGAGGACGGCGAGGATCAGCCCCGCGACGGACCCGAGGGCGGTACGGCTCGGCCGGCTTCGGTCGCCCATTCGCATGCTCGGATTCATGCCGCGGTCGCTTCCCGCGTGGCGTGGATGGTCCCGTCGGCGACGCTGAGCACTGTGTCGGCGGAGCGGGCGAGCGCCGCCGAGTGCGTTGCCACGATGACCGTCCGGCCCCGCGTGGCGGTGTGCAGCGCGTCGATCACGCGCGCCTCGGCGGCCGCGTCGAGGTGAGCCGGCTCGTCGAGCACCCAGATCTCGGCATCGCTGAGGAACGCACGAGCGATGGCGATGCGACGAGCCTCGCCGGTCGACAGACCCCAGCCGCCCTCTCCGAGCGGTGTGCCCAGTCCGTCGGGCAGCCGTGCGACGACATCGGCGAGCCCCGCCGCGGCGACCGCATGTGCTACCTCGGCTCGGCTGGCAGTCGGCCGTCCGATGCGGACATTGTCACTGATGGACCCGGGGAGGAGCACCGTCTGCTGGCCGATCCAGGCACAGCCGCCGAGGTGCGGCGGCGACACGCCAGCGGGGGTGACCCATCGCACCGCTCCGCTGGTCGGTTGCCGCACGCCTGCGATCAGAGCGAGCAGGGTCGTCTTGCCGACGCCGGATGGCCCGGCGATCGCCGTCCAGCGTCCGGGGTGGACCGTCACGTTCAGTCCATGCAGGACCGGCTCGCTCGAGCGGGGAAAGTTGAATGTGACGTCGTCCAGGACGACCGCGACCGGTCCCGCAGGTGCCGGTCCCGAGCACCCGCTGATGTCCGGCACCGCCTCCGCGTCGGCGAGCAACGTGGTGATCGTCGGCACCGCCGCCAGCGCCCGCTCCTTGGCGTGATAGGCGGCGGCCTTCGCCCGGAGCGGCTGGAAGTACATCGGGCACAGCAGCAGCGCGAGGAGTCCGCTGAAGAGCGTGACGTGCGGTGCGGGGCCAAGGTCGCGGCGTCCAGGCGCGCGGCTGCGTCGGCGAGCTCGTCGCGCCGGCGCGCCAGGGCCCCGATGCTCCGCAGCGTGCGCATGCCGCGAAAACTGTCCAGGACCACAGCTCCGAGTCGGCTGCTGGCCGCCACCCGCTCGTCCGCGCCTTCCTTGGCGAACAGGCCCGCGAGGCGCATGTTCGGCGGGATCAGGAGGCTGGCAAGAAGCAGGATCACCGCGGCCGGCCACTGCACCGCCGCGGTGACGAGGAAGATGACCGCCATCGAGGCAGGCGCGGACAGCCGCTGCGGAAGGGCCTGGGCGTGGTAGTCGGCGACATCGTCGGTCAACTCGACCGCGGCCAGGGCCGCCGTTGCGGCGTCTGGCTCACCGCGCCGCTGTCCCGACGGCAGCAGCCCGGCCACCAGACGTTGCCGAGGAAGAGCTGGACCGGGGTCAGGATCGCCGCGACGCCCAGCGCGAGCGACACCGAGCGACGGGCAAACGCCATCGCCCTCCGCTTGACCAGGTAGTAGGCCCCGATGCCGGCCACGAAGAAGCTGGCCGAGATGAACACCGCGCCAAGCATGTGTACGTACCGCCACAGGAACGACGGGTTGAAGATGACCTGCACCCAGTCGGTCGGCCGGAACTGGCCGTCGCTCACGGTGAACCCGGCCGGCGTCTGCATCCACGAGTTGGCGGCGATGATCCAGGTCGAGGACAGGATCGTGCCGATCGAGACCATCACCGTCGCGGCGAACATCGTGCGGCGCCCGACCCGGCCGTCGCCGTAGAGCAGGATGCCGATGAAACCCGCTTCCACGAACGCGGTGACCACCTCCATCCCGATGATCGGTGCGACGATCGGCCCGGTCTCCGCGGCGTAGACGCCCCAGTTGAGCCCCATCTCGAAGCTGATCACGATCCCGGCGACCACGCCGATGGCGAACCCGACCGCGAAGATCCGCCGCCAGAAGCGGAACATCTGCAGATAGACGGGGTTCCCCGTCCTCCAGTGCATCCCGTACAGCACGCACAAGAAGACCGACAACCCGACGGTGATCGCCGGGAAGGTCATGTGGAACATCACCGTGATGGCGAACTGCCATCGGGAGAGATCAAGCAGGCTCAACGCCGCCTCCTGGGTGCGCACCTGGCCAGCGTCGCAGCGCTCATCGAATGTCCTCACGACGAGGCACCCGATGACGGCGCCGGAGACTCCGACGCCGACCCGGCCGCCGGAGGCCGCACGACAGAGACCACCGCGTATCCCACGTCCGTCCTGGCCTGAGCCGCCGACGAAACAGGACGCCTCAGTCGGTGCTGCCGGTCAGGGAGGCGACCTCGGTCGGGGTCAGCTTGATCGCCGCGGCGGCGATGTTGTCCTCCAGGTGGGACAGCGATCCGGTGCCCGGGATCGGCAGGATCGACGGCGAGCGGGCAAGCAGCCAGGCGAGCACGATCTGCCGCGGTGTCGCCTGGTAGCGCCGGGCTGTCTCCCGCACGGTCCGGTTGCTGTCCAGGTCCTGGATCGGCGCCCACGGCAGGAAGACCAGCCGCTCCTGCTCGCAGAGGTCGACCAGCGAGTCCGACCGGCGGTCGTCGACGTTGTAGCGGTTCTGGATCGACACGATCGGGGTGAGTCGCTGCGCCCGCCGCAGCTGTTCCTCGGTCACGTTGGACAGCCCGATGTGCCGGATCTTGCCCTGCTCCTTGAGGGTGAGGAGTGCACCGATCGAGTCCTCCAGCGGCACCGCGGGATCGGGCCGGTGGAACTGGTAGAGCGGGATCTGTTCCAGCTTGAGCCGCCGCAGGCTTCCCTCGCAGGCCTCGATCAGGTGCTCCGGCCGGCCGTTGGTCGGCCACCGTCCCGGACCGGTGCGCTCCAGACCGCCCTTGGTCGCGATCACCAGATCCGCGGGGTACGGGTGGAGCGCCTGGCTGATCAGCTCCTCGCTGACGTGCGGGCCGTAGGAGTCGGCGGTGTCGATGAAGTCGACGCCGACCTCGACCGCCCGGCGCAACACCGCCTTCGCCTGGTCCCGGTCGGCGGGCTGCCCCCAGATACCGTCACCGGTCACACGCATGGCGCCGAAGCCGAGGCGGTTGACCGTCAGATCGCCGCCCACATCGATCGTGCCGGCCATTCCGGCGTGCACGGATTTCACCTCTGACATCGATCACAACTCCTTTGATCGGCCCAGAATACTGTCGTGTGGCTGCGCTCCGCGCTGGGTCCTAAACGCACACGATGGCAGCTCGTGGTCGCGCTGTCGTCAGGGCGAGCGGCCAACCCATCTACCGGCTAGCGGTAAACCCGGGCCCGAACGCAATTGCCCGAAGTGTCCACCACCTACGGTGAGCACCACCGACGCGACGAGGTCGCGCCCTTTCATCACCGCAGATGCCTGCATTGTTTCGCCCCTCGGTTGTCATTCCCTGGCTGCTTCGATCCGCCGCTCTGACCCGGCACCGTTCACGCCCCAGCCCCGCCGATGACGATGTCGTGCAGGGCCTGGTCGCCCTCCTTGACGATCTCGGAGTCCACCCGCAGGCCGGTGACCGGGCACAGGTACTCCCGGTATCGCGTCAGGTAGCCGGCCCGGCCTTCCCGGGTGGCGAACTCCGGGGCGACCGTCCGCAGTGGACGTTCCAGCACTGCGCAACCGTCTTTGAAGTTGCCGCCGGCCGGGGCAAGCACCGCGCGGCCGGTGACGGTCACGAACGCCTCGGGGCGGCCGCCCCGTTCCACCACGGCCAACTCGCCGGCGAGAACCCGCAGCGAATCATGAGCATCGGGCCCTTGGCCTCGACCTCGGCCTCGGTGCCGTCGATCGCGTCGAAGTCCTGCGGCACCTCTCCGGCGGCGAACCGAGCGATGACGTCGGTGCCGTGCTTGAGCCGGAAGTGCCCGGCCGACGCGGGATTGCCGCCGAACGGCCCGACGGCCTTGGGGAAGGACTCGTCCGTGTACACCGCCGCGGCCAGGCCCGGCACGGTCCACGGGATCCCGGCTTCGACGAACCCGCGCCCGCCGCGGAACCGCCCGGCGCCGTCCGCGCCGGCCGACAGCGCCCGCCGGTAGAGGAACAGCATCGGCCAGAGCAGCTCGAGCTCCTCGACGTTGCTCGCGGTGCCCTCGGGGATCCAGAAGTGGCCACCGAAGTCGACGCCGTCGCCGGCCGGCGACGCGGCCAGCGAGCCGATCATGTTGTCGGCGTTGGTCGCGACGAACGGCTCGCCGGTCGGGTGCACGCCGCCGGAGATGAAGCCGTAGAACACCGGATGGGCCGGGCCGATCGTGAGCCTGGCCACCTCCGGCTCGACACAGGCCAGCATCTTGCCGATCACCGCGCCGGACAGGCTGATCAGCGTTTCCATCGTGTAGATGCCGGACGGGCTGACCGCGGCGGGAAAGTCCGCGCAGGACAACGTGCCGGGTACCGGTTCGAAGTGCACCCGCCGGTACACGCCGCCGTACGCGCCGGCGAGGTCGGCGGTGAGCGACGCGGTCAGCGCGGCGAGGAAGGCACCGGAGAAACCCGCGTAGGTGACGTTGATGGAGCCGGTCTGCGGGTCGGTTCCTGCGTTGTCGACGTAGAGGTGCTCGCCCTGCTTGCGCACGGTGATCTGGTACGTGTAAATGCCGGTGTCACCGGTGTGCGCGGCCTCGGCGTAGAGCCGGTGGCTCCACCGGCCGTCCGGGATCTTCGACAGCCGTAGGGCCACCGTCCGTTCGCCGGCGTCGAGAACCCGGTTCATCACTGCCTTCACCGCGTCTGGGCCGTACCGGTCGACCAGCGCGACGATCCTGCCCACGGCCACCCGGTTCGCCGAGATCGCCGCGCGCAGGTCCATGTGCACGTTGGTCGGCACCCGCGACTGGCGCAGGAACATCTCCTCCAGGTCCCGGCGCACCTCCCCGCGGCTGACCAGCTTGAACGGCGGGAACGCCGGCGGGTCGGTGAAGATGTCGGTCGCGTCGACGCAGAAGCTGCCCATCACCGAGCCGCCGACGTCGGCGTGGTGCAGGACGTTGGCGACCCAGCAGAACAGCTCGTCGCCGACGAACACCGGTGCGGCCACGATCGTGTCCGGCTGGTGCGGGGTGCCGACGTACGGGTCGTTGGACACGAACATGTCGCCGGGCTCGATGCCGGGGTTCTCGGCCCGGTTCTCCAGGATCCACTTGACGGTCAGCGCTTGGGCGTTGGAGAAGTACTGCAGGTACGGGCCGAGGAACACCAGGTCGCCGGACTCGGTGAGGATCGAGGGCTGGAAGTCCCGGGTGACCATCGTGACCGGCGAGACGGCGAGCCGCTGGATCGTCTGCCCGTGCTCGAGGTTGGTGTTCATCAGCGAGTAGCGGATGACCTCGAAGGTCACCGGGTCCACGTCAGCGGTGCCGGTGTGCAGCGTCAGCGTGTCGGGGATGCGCAGCGTCTCGCCGGGAATGTAGCCGCGCTGCACGCCGTCCCAGATGTCATCAGAACTCCTTCAGGAGTAGCTCGCCGAGCGTGCCGGCGGACAGTGCCGCGCCGTGCGGGACGGCGACGGTGGTGTGCGGCAGCTCGACGAGGGTGGGGCCGGTGACCGTCCCGTCGGGCGCGCCGCGGTACACATCGGTAGTGGTCCAGCCGTGCCCGGGCCAGTAGACGTCGGTCTGCTCGGGCTCGGCCGATGCGGTCAGCGCCGGCCGGCGATGGGGATGCCGGCCGGGACCGACACCCGAGCCCGCAACGCGAACACCTCTACTGCTTCGAAAAGCGCCGTGCCGCCCTCGCCGTAGCGCCGCTCGTACTCCTTGTCGAAGTCGGCCAGCAGGGTGGCGCCGTCCACCGGCGCCGGAACCGGAATCTCCAGGCTGTGCATGAGCTGCTCGCGGTAGCGCATCAGGGCGTCGATCTCCACCAGTGGCTCTCCGGCGACACCGGTGGCCGCCAACCCAGCCAGTGCGCCGTCGCGCACCTCGGCCACCGCGGTCGCGAGCGCGGCGTCGTCGAACGGCGCCAGCAGCGAGCGCTCGAGTTCGTGGTACAGCACCACATCGCCGGACGCGATGCCGTACGCCGAGAGCGTGGACGCGCCGTTGCCGAGCGGAATCACGACCGCGCGGACCCCGGACTCTGCGGCGTACCCGAATGCGTGCACCGGACCTGCACCGCCGAACGCGTACAGGACGAAGTCGCGCGGATCGAGGCCACGTTCGAGCGTCTGCTGGCGGATCACCATCGCCGCATGCATGTTGTTGATCCGCAGGATGCCCGCCGCCGTCTCCTCGACGGTCAGGTCGAGCCGCTCGGCGAGCCGGCCCACGGCGGCGACGGCGGCGTCGCGGTCGAGCGGCATCCGGCCGTCGAGGAAGGTGTCGGCACGGATCAGGCCGAGCACGACATCGGCGTCGGTCACCGTCGGCTCGACGCCGCCGCGGCCGTAGCAGGCCGGGCCCGGCTCGGAGCCGGCGCTCGCCGGACCGACCCGGAGCCCGCCGGTCGCCTCGTCGAACCAGGCGATCGAGCCACCGCCGCAGGCGACCGAGCGCACGTCCAGATGGGGCAGCCGGTAGGTGTACTGGTCGATGACGTTCTGCTCGGCCACCACCGGTTCGCCGTCGATCACCAGCCCGAGGTCGAACCACGTGCCGCCCATGTCGGTGCCGACAACGTGGTCGTGGCCGTAGGCGCCGGCGAGGGTGGCGACGCCGATCAGCCCGCCGGTCGGGCCGGAGTCGATCGTCCCCAACGGGGTCGCGCTGGACGCGGGCAGCACCCCCCCGTTGGACTGCATGACCAGCAACGGGGTCGCGAGCCGGCTCTCCAGCTCACTCAGGTACCGCGAGGTGGCCGGACCGACGTAACCGTTCAGCACCGTGGCGACCGTGCGCTCGTACTCGCCCAGCCGGGGAGACACCTCCGACGAGCGGGACACGAACACATCCGGGATCGCCTCTGCCAAGGCCGCTGTCAAGGCCTTCTCGTGCGCCGGGTTCGCGAAGGACCACAACAGCGCGATGGCGATGGAGTCGAGCTGGTACTCCGCGATCATCCGGGTGATCCGCTCGACGGCCGCGTCGGTGTCCAAGTCGACCACCACCTTGCCGCTCGCGTCGACCCGCTCCTGCACCTCGACCACAGCACCCGGCACGATCAGCGGCGCCGGCAACCTGCTGCCGTGCACCGAGAACACACCTTCGATCGACCGGCCGGCGACCCGTCCGGCACCGCGCATCATCGCGAGTGCGTCACCGTGCCCGGCGGTGGCGACCAGCCCGACCCGCGCACCCCGCCGTTCGAGGACCGCGTTCGTGCCGATGGTGGTTCCGTGCCCGAGACGCTCGGTCCGCTCGAGCAGGGTGGGCAGGTCGACGCCGGCGGGTTTCGGCCAGCCGACTCAGCCCGGCGAGCACGCCGGCCACCGGGTCGTCCTTTGTGGACAAGACCTTCGCGGTCCGATGGTTTGCCTGCCGGTCCAGCAGAACGCAGTCGGTGAACGTGCCACCGATGTCCACGCCGACGTAGTACATGGGTCACTCCTTCAGCGATGAAGGCCGGCCTGGCCGAGGCCGGCGCCGCCGTCGAGGCGCAGCGCCTGGCCGGTCATGTATCCGGCCGCCGGCGACAAAGGTAGAGCACCGGACCGACGACCTCGCCGAGCGAGCCCACCCGCCGGATCGGCACCCGGCGAGCATCCGGTCACGCACCGGCGGGCGCGGACTGTCCAAAGGGGAGCCCGGCGCCCGTTCGGTACATGTGTGGAGCTGTGTCGTCCCCGTCAGAACTTGCGCCATCGTTCTCGCCCGCCCCTTCCACTGCGGCACGTGGAGCCACGTGCCGCTCCCTTGAGACCATGGCGCGCGAGAGGTGATGATGTCTTCCCGGTCAGTGCCCAACCGGGATGCCAGCCAGCAGGAACTCATGGGCTGCTCACGCTCCGGTCGCGTGGAACATGTGGCCGATGAGGAAGCCGATGCCGGCCGCTCCGAGGCCGATGGCCAGCATCCTCGGCCCGCTCTTCCACCAGTCGCCGGCCAGCGTCACCGCGGAGTAGACGCCAACCCCGAACAGGACCAGCGCGCTGAGCAGGATCGCCACGACGAGCGCCGGGGTCCGCGGCAGCCAGACGAACGGAAGCAGCGGGATCAGGTGACCGACGAGCGTGGCGACGAAGATCAGGAACGAGCTGCGCACGATGTCGGAGGTCTGCACCGGCTGCAGGTGCAGCTCTTCGTCCATCATCGTCGTCAGCCAGGCGTCCCGGTTGGCGGTGATGGTGTCGACGACGTCGTCCAGCAGCTTTCCGGTGAACCCCTTGGCGGCGTAGATGTCGCGGATCTCCAGCCGTTCCGCCTCGGGCACCGTGTCGATCTCGGCCACCTCCCGCGCCCGTTCAGCCTGGTAGTAGTCACGCTGGGAGACCGAGGAGGTGTAGCCGACCGCCCCCATCGAGATCGACTCGGTGATAGCCGCGGCGAAGCCGGTGGCCAGCAGCACCGTGGTCGACCCACCACCGGCGATCACGCCGAGGATGATGCCGAGAATGTTGACCAGGCCGTCCTGGCCGCCGAGGATCACATCACGCAGCCAGTTGGTCTGGCGATGATGCTCGCGATGCCGCACCGGGGCGACCGCGGCCGTCGCCCGGACTGCCCTACCCAGGCCGGTTCCGGCAGCTGCCCGCCGGCTTTCCGGGGCCTTCCGATCGAGTCCTTGCCCACTCATCCGGCGTTCCTCTCGTTCGGATGGCCGGGCGAGTCGGCGGCCAGGCCAGTCAGTGTCTGGAGTGCGTCCTGCCGAACCGCGGGCCGGGTCAGCACAGACACCGGTCACCCCGCCCGTCGGCGGCGGTCATCACGCCGACACCCCGGAGCGACCGCCCCATGCCGCTGACAATGCCCTTCCATCGGCCGCATGTCGCCACCGCTGGCGCCTATCCCCGGTTCCGGCCAGCGGGTGTCGGTTCGTACTGCGCTTGTTCGCCGGGCAGCCGGCCGAGGACCTCGTCGACGTCGGTGCCGTCGATGGTTTCGCGTTCCAGGAGCAGCTGGACCAGGCGGTCCAGGGCCTCGCGGTGCTCGGCGAGGATCGCGGTGGCGCGGTCGTCGGCCTCGCGCAGCAGCGTGGCCGCCTCCTGATCGATCACGCGTTGGGTGGCCTCCGCATAGGGGCGGCTGCTGACCTCCTCCCCGCCTAGGTACACGGAGCCGCCGGTGCGGAACCCGACCGGGCCGAGCACCGGGCTCATGCCGTACTCGCGGACCATCCGGGTGGCCAGGTCGGTGGCGCCGGCCAGGTCGTCGGCGGCGCCGGTGGAGGTCTGCCCGAAGAACAGCCGCTCGGCGGCCATCCCGCCCATGCGGATGGCCAGGGAGTCCTTGAGGTAGCCCTCGGAGTAGAGGTGACGCTCGTCGACGGGCAGTTGCTGGGTCGCCCCGAGCGCCTGCCCGGCGGGAAGGATGGTCACCTTCGCGACCGGATCCCCGTGCTGCGACAGCGCCGCGACCAGCGCGTGGCCGCTCTCGTGGACGGCGACCGCACGCTGCTCGTCCGGCAGCAGCGCGTTGGAGGCGTCCCGGTGCCCCAGCAGGATGCGGTCCCGCGCGTCGGCGAAGTCGACCGCATGGACGGTCTGCCGGCCGGCGCGCACCGCGAAGATCGCGGCCTCGTTGACCAGGTTGGCCAGATCGGCGCCGGAGAACCCGGGCGTCGCCCTGGCGACCACGTCCAGGTCCACATCCGGGCCCAGCGGCTTGCCGCGGCTGTGCACTTCGAGGATGGCCCGCCGCTCGCGCTGCGTGGGCAGCGGGATCATCACCTGCCGGTCGAACCGGCCCGGGCGCAGCAGCGCCGGGTCCAGCACCTCGGGCCGGTTGGTGGCCGCGATCACCACCACGCCGGTAGCCGCGTCGAAGCCGTCCATCTCGGCGAGCATCTGGTTGAGCGTCTGGTCGCGCTCGTCGTTGGAGATGACCTGCCCGCCGCGGCGTTGGCCGATCGCGTCGATCTCGTCGATGAAGATGATGCTGGGCGCTCGCCGCCGGGCGTCGGCGAACAGGTCGCGGACCCGGGCGGCGCCGACGCCGACGAACATCTCGACGAAGCTGGAGCCGGTCACCGAGATGAACGGCACGCCGGCCTCGCCGGCCACCGCGCGCGCCAGCAGCGTCTTGCCGGTGCCCGGCGGCCCGACCATCAGCACCCCCTTGGGACCTACCGCACCGGCCCGCCGGTAGCGATCCGGCTGCTTGAGGAAGTCGACGACCTCGCTGACCTCCTGCTTGGCGCCTTCGTAGCCGGCGACGTCGGCGAAGGTGGTGTCCGGCCGTTCCAGGTCGAAGACCTTCGAGCGGGACCGCCCGATCCCGGCGAGACCGCCCAGACCGGCCAGCTGCCGCCGGGCGGCGCGGCCCGTCCACACGAACAGCCCGAGCACGATGACGAACGGAAGCAGGTTGAGCAGCACCGACCAGATCGAGGTCCGCGCCGCCTGCGTGGTGACCTGCACATTGTGCTGATCGAGCAGCTGGGCGAACTGGGGATCCTGCAGGCTGACCGGATAGCTCGAGGTGAAGCTGGTCCCGTTGGTCAGCTTGCCGGAAATGTTGCCGTCCGGGCCGATCGCGACCGACGCGACCTGCCCGGCGCCGATGTCGGTCTTCAATTGGCTGTAGCTCAGCTGCTGCGGGCTCGAACCGGTCGGGACCGGCAGAAACAGCGCCACAGTCAGCAACAGCCCGGCGACCAGCAACCCGGACCGCCACCGCGGCGGAGGGCGCCCCGCGGGCGCAGGCGGCCGGTCGGGCGGCGGGACCGACCTGGCCGACCTGGAACGGTGGCCGCCGGGCCACCGCCCAGCCGTGGTGATCATGGGTGCTCCTCCTGGGTAGCGCTCAGCCGGCCTGCCAGCCAAGGGTGGCGGCACCAGGGGTCGCGGGTCTGCATGGCCAGCGGCACATCTGCGCTACCTGCTGGCTGGAACCCGGCCCACCGGCCATCGGCCGCGGCTGGGTGCTTGACCAGCCCTGCGGTGCCGCGGCCGGTCCGGCCGGCGCCAAGGTGCGGCCGGGTCGCCGGGGTTGGTCGATAATGCCGGCGAGCGGCTGCTGGCGCTGGTCGGGGAGACCGCGCCGGATCTGGTGGTGGTGGACATCCGGATGCCGCCGACCCGGACCACCGAGGGGCTGCAGGCGGCGCAGGTGATCCGCCGGCAGTGGCCGCAGACGGCGATCCTGGTGCTGTCCGCGCATGTGGAGGTCGAGCATGCGATGGAGCTGTTGGCCAGCGGCCGGGGGATCGGCTATCTGCTGAAGAGCCGGGCGACCGACGTGGCGGAGTTCCTCCAGACCCTCGACCGGGTTGCCAGGGGCGGCTCGGTGGTGGACCCGGCGCTGGTGGCCGAGCTGGTCAGCGCGCGGCGGCGCAGCGACCCGCTGGCCGCGCTGAGCGCCCGGGAGCATGAGGTGCTGGCGTTGATGGCGGAGGGCCGGTCGAACGCGGGTATCGCCCGGCGGCTGTGGGTCACCGAGGGGACGGTGGAAAAGCACGTCCGCAGCATTCTGGCCAAGCTGACGCTGCCGGAGGCCGACGACGACCACCGCCGGGTCCT
>WNGB01016257.1_pt1 | contig 17689 bp, 16 predicted proteins | sample 5400681 | NCBI WGS metagenome assembly WNGB01 (sample SAMN13153367, study PRJNA577476) | soil metagenome | isolation source: 115 cm soil or saprolite under grassland replicate 2 | place: USA:California | collected 2016-06-15 | reverse complement strand
TCGCCAATGACGTCGCCAAGTACTTCGCCATCATCCCGGCGGCCTTCGCCAGCACCTACCCGGCGCTCAACGCGCTCAACATCATGCACCTGGCGACACCGGAGAGCGCCATCCTGTCGGCGGTCATCTTCAACGCGCTCATCATCACCGCGTTAATTCCGCTGGCCCTGAAGGGCGTCCGCTACCGCTCGCTGGACGCCGGGGCCATGCTCCGGCGCCACCTCTGGATCTACGGGGTCGGAGGCCTCATCATCCCCTTCCCGGGCATCAAGCTCATCGACATGCTCCTGGTCGCCCTGCGTTGGGTGTAGAGGGGGAACACCCCATGCTGGCTCATTTCCGCCCCGCGCTCGTCTCGCTGGCGCTGTTCACGGTGCTCACAGGGATCATCTACCCGCTCATCGTGACTGGCATCGCTCAGATGGTCTTCCCGTTCCAGGCGAACGGCAGTCTGATCGTCAAGGAGCGAAAGTCGCTTGGATCGGCCCTCATCGGTCAGCCTTTCGACGATCCCAAGTATTTCTGGGGACGCCCCTCGACCACTACACCGTTCCAGTACAATGCCGGCGCCTCGTCCGGATCCAACTTGAGCCCGACCAATCCAGAGCTCGTCAGGACCGTCCAGTCACGCGCGGACGCGCTGAGGGCGGCCGACCCAGGCAATACCGCACCAGTCCCTGTGGATCTCGTCACCGGGTCGGCCAGCGGACTCGACCCACATATCAGCCCGGCGGCGGCCCTCTACCAGGTGCCCCGCGTGGCAAAGGCGCGCAAGCTCGAGCCGACAAGAGTCCGAGCGCTCGTTGAGCAGCATACCGAGGGGCGACTCCTGGGTCTCCTCGGCGAGCCGCGCGTCAACGTGCTAAGGCTAAACCTTGCGCTGGACGCTCTCTCGTGAGGCGCTCGCTCGTCCTTCTCTCGCTCGCAGCGGCGCTGCTCGCCGCGGCGCCCGACCAAGCGCTGGCACAGAAATCAGTCGCCCAGGTACTGGGGCGCCCAGCAACTCCCGAAGGTCAGCCCAAGACTTACCTCGAGGAGCTGATCCTCTTCAGCTACATCGAGAACAGCTTCGTCTGGAACATGGGAAAGGTCGGGCGCGGCGACGTCAACGAACTGCGCTTCTATGATCACGATAGCGGTTACACTTTCAACGCCGTGGAGCTGAGCGTCAGGAAGGAGCCGTCCGAGCGGTATCGACTAGGGTACGGCGTCGTCGTCACCGCGGCCCTGGACTCCCAGAAGAACCACTCGCTCGGTATCTTTCGCGATCTCGATGACCAGGCGCCCCTCTATAAGAATACCCACAAGTACGATCTCCCCGAAGCGTACGTCTCGTACCTGGTGCCGCTCGGCAACGGGCTGACGCTTAAAGGCGGCAAGTGGGCGACGCCGATTGGCTACGAAGTCTACGAGAGCCCGAAGAACCTGAACTTCTCGCGCTCCTTCCTCTACACGCTGGGCACGCCGTACACGCATACGGGTCTGATGGCGACGTATCCCTTCACGTCCTGGCTCGCGATGACCCTGGGCTTCTCGAACGGCTGGGACAACGCCGACAACAACAACGGGTATCTCCGGCCGCACGCGTCGATTGCGCTGACGCCCGCGACCGGGGTCTCGATCAACGTGAATGCTATGGTCGGGCCGGAGCAGAACCGCAGCCAGATGCACGGCGAGATCAACAATCGCTTCATCGTGGATACCTCGGTCGTCTACAGTGGCATCGACAAGCTCGCGCTTGCGGTGAACTTCGATTTCGCGGGGGAGGAAAACGACCCGACCCTGGTCGCTCTCGGAACGCGGAAGGAGAACGATTCCCGCTGGAGCGGCATCGCCGGCTACATCGCCTACGACTGGACCAAGGCACTCCGCACAGTGCTCCGGGCCGAGTACTTCGCCGATCCCCAGGGAGTCAAGAGCGGCACCATCGCACCTGGCCACAACCTCGATCTCTGGGAGATCACGGCGACCATCGAGTATAAGATCTGGCGCGGGCTCGTCGGCCGGCTCGAGTACCGTCACGACGAGGCCAGCCGCAAGGCGTTCAGTCTCCAGAACCACGGCACCACGCCGACGTCCCACGCCCAGAACACGTTGACCGTGGCCGCCTATTACTTGTTCTTCTGAAAGTGCGAAGCCGGGTTCCAGGGGCAGGATTGCGTTGGCGGCCATGACTCTGAGGCCAAGACGATGATGACCGAGCGCCGCCCCGATCCCGACGAGCTGCTCGCGCGGGTCGAGGAAGCGGAGAGCCGTCAGGCGCGAGGCAAGCTCAAGGTCTTCTTCGGCGCCGCCGCCGGCGTGGGGAAGACCTACGGCATGCTCGAGGCTGCCCGGCAGCAGCAGCAGCACGGCGTGGACGTGATCATGGGCTGGGTGGAGACCCACGGGCGCGCCGAGACGGAAGCCCTTCTCCAAGGGTTCGAGATCCTCCCGCCGCGCCTCGTCGAGTACCGCGGCGCCACGCTGCGCGAGTTCGACCTGGATGCTGCCCTGGCGCGCCGTCCTACCCTGATCATCGTGGACGAGCTGGCCCATACGAATGCTCCCGGCTCCCGCCATGCCAAGCGCTGGCAAGACGTGCTGGAGCTGCTGGACGCCGGCATCGACGTCTACACGACGATGAACGTCCAGCATGTCGAGAGCCTGAACGACCTCGTCGCCAAGATCACAGGCGTCATCGTCCGGGAGACAGTGCCCGACTCTGTCTTCGACCAGACCGACGAGCTCGAGTTGATCGATCTGCCTCCCGACGACCTGCTCCAGCGCTTCAAGGACGGCAAGGTCTACATACCGGGGCTGGCCCAGGAGGCTGTCGAGAACTTCTTCCGCAAGGGCAACCTGATCGCACTCCGCGAGCTTGCCCTTCAGCGCACGGCCCAGCGGGTGGATGCCCAGATGCGCGTCTACATGCGCGACCACGCCATCACCCGGACCTGGCCGGTCCGCGAGCGCCTGCTGGTCTGTATCGGGCCCAGCCCCTTCTCGGTCCGGTTGATCCGGGCCGCGAAGCAGATGGCCGAGCGGCTGAATGCCGAAAGAATCGTGGCCTACGTGCAAACGCCTGCCCAGCTCCGTCTGCCCCAGGAGGCGCGCGACCGCGTCGTGCAGGCCCTGCGGCTCGCGGAGCAGCTCGGGGCCGTGACCGTCAGCCTGAGCGGGCAGCGGATGAGCGAGGAGATCCTGGCCCTGGCCCGGGCCCGCAACGTCAGCAAGATCGTCGTCGGCAAGCCGAGCCGGCCGCTCTGGAAGCGGATTGCGATCGGCTCCATTGTGGATGTGCTCGTGCAGGGGAGCGGCGAGATCGACATCTATCGCGTCCTATATCGCCGGACAGAATAATCACGACATTCACGCCATGCTCGCCCTCTTCACCGCGGCTGCCATCGTCGAGATCCTTTCATGAGCGGGGCGATACACTTTTCGACCGATCCGACCGAGTTCGCCGGCAAGCAAGCCCTTGTCACGGGCGCCACCAAGGGCATGGGCGAGGCCATCGTGCGGCGCCTCGCGGCCTTACAGCAAGGGGCTGTCGAAGGAAGTCGGGCCCAGGGGCGTCCGCGTGAATACGGTCGCGCCGGGCTTCATCGAAACGACGGCGGCCCATCGCCTCATCGCTCGGCTCGCAGAAAAGGCCGGGACTGACGAGGACACCGCCCGTCGGGGCCTGATGGACTCGCTTGGAGGAATTCCGATCGGCAGGCCCGCGCGGCCCGATGAGGTCGCTGAACTGGTCGCCTTCCTCGTCTCTGACCGAGCAGCCTCGATTCACGGGAGCGAGTACGCGATCGACGGCGGCACTGTGCCGGCAGTCTGACATCCCGCAGCCCTCCAGGCCTGACCAAGGTGCGTAATGAATGCACGCGCGTCCTTAGCCACGGGGACTCTCAGAGCCCCTATCTGCCCGCCGGGAAGGTTTCCGTCGCGCTTGCGCCGCTGGGGCAAAGCCGACGGTTCCTCCGAAGATCTCGTCGAATTGTGGTTCAAGCCCTGGCATCATGTCTTGGAGACGAGATAGCGCGATTGAAGCGGCTCCACGCCATTCTGTCTATCGAGGGATCGACCATGGCTGCATCTGAACGCCCGATCATCGAGACTCGACACGACCAGATGTTCCCCATCTTGGAGCCAGCGGAGGTCGATCGGTTGCGCCGGTTCGGCGAGACGTGGTCCTACCGCGCGGGCGAACGCCTGGCGACGACCGGCGAGGTCGGTCCCGGCATGCTTGTCATTTTGGCCGGCGAGGTCGTCATCACCCAGCGCGACGAATTTGCACACCATCAGCCGATTGTCACGTACGGTCCGGGCTCGTTCCTGGGTGAGCTCGCCCAGCTCTCCGACCGCCCCGCCCTGGTGGACGGGCAGGCTCAAGGCGCGGTCGAAGCCCTTGTCATTCCTTCGCCCAAGCTTCGGGACGTTCTGGTGGAGGAGACCGAGTTGGGTGAGCGCATCATGCGCGCGCTGATCCTGCGCCGCGTCGGCCTTCTCGAAGCGGGTGCCGGCGGACCGGTGATTATCGGCCGCGCAGAGCACGCCGATGTGCTTCGATTGGAAGGATTCCTCGCGCGCAACGGGCATCCCCACCAGAGGTTGGACCCCGAGACCGATCCGGGCGCCAAAGCCTTGCTTGAGCGCTTCCACATTGATCCCCTCCAGTTGCCGATCGTGGTGTGTCCAAGCGGACAGCTGCTACGCAATCCTAGCGAGACGGAACTCGCCCGCTGCATTGGTCTCCTCAAGCCCATCGATTCCGCCAAAGTCTATGACGTGGCCATCGTCGGTGCCGGACCCGCGGGGCTCGCCGCGGCGGTCTACGCGGCGTCCGAAGGTGTCTCGGTGCTCGTGCTGGATAGCCGCGCCTTCGGTGGCCAGGCGGGCGCCTCCGCCCGGATCGAAAACTATTTGGGCTTTCCGACCGGAATCGCGGGCATGGCCCTGATGGCGCGCGCCTACAACCAGGCGGAGAAGTTTGGGGCCGAGATGGCGATACCGGACGAGGTCGTGAGTCTGCAGGATCACTCCACGTCTAGTGGCGGGCGATTCCAGTTGGGTCTCTCCAATGGTGAACGCGTCAGCGCCCGCGCTGTGATTGTCGCCAGCGGCGCCAGGTACCGACGCCTCAATGTCGAGAATCTCGCGGCCTTCGAAGGCTCATGCGTCCACTACTGGGCGTCGCCATTGGAGGCGCGGCTCTGCGCCGGGCAGGAGGTGGCACTGGTAGGCGCCGGCAACTCCGCGGGCCAGGGGGCGGTGTATTTGGCGAGCCAGGTCGCCAAGGTTTGGCTTCTGGTGCGCGGGCCTGGCTTGGAGGCGACCATGTCGCGCTATCTGATCGACCGCATTGCTGCCCTGCCTAATGTCGAGGTCCTGACGCAGACCGAGGTCAGCGCCCTTGAAGGACAAGGCGGAGTTCTGGAAGCCATCCGCTGGCGCCAGGGCCCATCCGGCCAGGAAATACGGCAACCCATTCGCCACCTTTTCCTGTTCATCGGTGCGGATCCGAACACCGAGTGGTTATCGCAGTACGGCGTGGCGCTCGATGACAAGGGCTTCGTGCGCACGGATGCAAACCTCGGAAGCGGAGGCCGACCGCTCGAGACGAATCGCCCCGGCGTTTTTGCGATCGGTGACGTGCGCTCCGGATCGGTCAAGCGGGTCGCTGCTGCGGTTGGGGAGGGCGCCCAAGTGGTCGCAACGCTTCACGCCTTTCTGGCGCACGCCGGTGACAAGCTCGCCGTCAATGCCAATCCTGAGAGAGTCTGACGGACTCCTGCTCGCGCTACTCAGCCCCTCTGCATACGCCGGAGCGGCGGTGCGTCGAGCGGACAGCTCACGTGGCTAGCGCGGTCCGGCGCTGACGTGGCGGACACATCCACCGCGGCCGGAATGTCACGGATGGTCAGGTAGCTGAGCACGCCACCGGCGGCCACCAGCGTGGCCGTAATCCACATCGCCATGCCAAAACCGGCTGAGAAGATATACGGGTCAAGGGCGGCGCGACTGGTGATGCCGACGACGAGCGGCAAGGTCGCAACCGCGATGAGGCCCGCCGCCCGCGCAATGTCGTTGTTGATCGCGGACGCGATACCCGCGTGCTCAGGGCCAGCAGCGGCCAGCACCGTCGCGGTCAACGGGCCGACCGTGATCGAGAGGCCCAGCCCGAAGACGATCACGGCCGGGAAGATCGTGAGCAGGTAGCCGCCATCGGGCCCGACTCGCACGAGGAGGGCCAGCCCGATGGCGGCGATAAGGGGTCCGACCGTCATCGGCAGGCGCGGCCCCGTCCGCTGCGCAAATCGACCGGCAAGGGACGACAGGAGCAGCATCAGGATCGTCATCGGGATCAGCGCGCTGCCCGACTCCAGAGCAGACAACCCGACGACCCGCTGGAGCTGGATGGGAAGCAGAAAGAGGGCACCGCCCAGGGCGCCGTAGATGACGAAGGTGATCACGTTGGCTGCGGTGAACTGGCGTGAGCGGAATATCACGAGCGGTAGCAATGGGTGACGGCTGGAGCGCTCCACGAGGACGAAGCTGACGAGTGCGATAATCCCGCCGACCCCAGCCACAAGCACGGTAGGCATGTTCCAGCCGTCAACGGGGCCGACCGTGAGCGCGCAGGTCACCCCGCCCAGGCCGAGGGCGGCTAAGGCTGCACCAAGGTAGTCGAGCCGCGCCGCCGCAGTCTCATCGCGGTTCTCGGGGAGATGCCGCATGGCGGCCCAAGCCGCCAGCGCCGCGAAGGGCAGGTTGATGAAGAAGATCAACCGCCAACTCATGGCCGTCGTCAGATAGCCCCCGACTACGGGTCCGGCCGCGATCATCACGCCCCCGAGGCCCGACCAGGCACCGATCGCTGCCGAGCGGTCCTCCGGGTGGAACGTGGTCTCGATAATCGCGAGGCTCCCCGGAGTGAGCAGTGCAGCTCCGACCCCTTGAAGCGCCCTGGCGCCGATCAGCGATGGGGTGTTCGGCGCAATTGCGCAGATCAAAGAAGCCGCGGCAAACCAGAGAATGCCGAACACAAAGAGCCGCCGGCGGCCATAACGATCTCCAAGGGATCCCCCGAGCAGGAGCAAACCAGCCAACGTGAGCGAATAGGCGTTCACGATCCACTGGAGGCCCATGAGGCTGACGCCGAAGTCCTGGCCAATGGCGGGTAGCGCGACATTGACGGCAGTCGCGTCGAGCGCTACCAGTCCAGAGCCAAGCACCGTGACGACCAAGACCCACCGACCGGCCGACGAACGATAGCGAACCCACATTGCTGCCTACCGTTGGTTGTGCCCGGTCGCCATCGCCGGTTCTCCCTGCGAAAATGACTGGAGGGAGCGGGGCAATCACAAAGACACCGCAGACAGGACAATCTAACATGAGTACCATCCGAAGGCGCGGTTCGATGATCTCGAACCTCGCCACAGATGTTGGGGCCACCAAGGTGTTTTGGTTGATGTTTTATGCTCCGGGTTCGAGGAATTTCCAAGAGTTCTTCAAACTTGGAGCTGTCTTTTCCGCTCAGTTGCCAAGTAAGTCCACCGCTTTTCCCTCGTAGAACTCGACCGCCCGTTTGAGCTGCGCCGGGCGGATCTGCGCGTACGTCTGCGTGGTGTCGATGCGCGTGTGGCCCAGCATCGCCCGCACCGCCTCAAGGTCGTGCTGCTGCTCGAGGATCTCCATGGCGACCCCCATGGCGGAGATCGTGTAATTTCAGCATCGGGTAGCCGATGATCCGACCGTAGGTCTTGCACAGTCACCCGTGGTTCTTGCCGGTGATCGGGCGGTGGATCTTGCCTTGACGCCGCTGGCCTCAGCTCGACCAGTCCGGGTCCTGCCCTCCACGGATAACGAGATCAAGCATGGGCCGGCTCCTCTCCTGGCAATGGATGAAGCGACGGTTGACATGCCCTCCTGATACCCCTTAGAGTTCCGTCCACCGGATCTGGCCGAGACGTTGCCGCCCAGGAGGGATGGCAGTCATGGCTTCGTTCACCCCGGTCGATGTGGTTCGCCTCGCCGCCGTCTCCCGCCTGCGAGTTCTGGACGAGGACCTTCTGCCGGTGGCCGACATCCACCTCGCCTCCGCGGAGCCGATGTTCCGAGTGGACCTCCTCAGCATCAATGACCATCTTGGCGTAGCGGGTCGTGAAGAAAGCCCTCGCCGCCACGGTCGCGGCCTGCGGGGGACTTTGGCTTTCCCAGGAGGTGCACTATGAGCGTCGTCGCCGTCTCCGAGAATATGGGCAGTTTGGGCATCGAGATCGGTCATACCGTGGCCGCCTGGCTCGGCTACCGGTTCGCCGAGCGGGACATCATCAGCAAGGCGGCGGATCGTTTCGGCGCAGATGTGGCTCGCCTGAGTCATGCTGTCGAGGAGCGGCCTACCCTCGTCGACCGCCTAAGCACCCTCCAGCGGCGGTTCGCGCAGTACGTCGAGGCCACCGTTCAAGAGATGGCAGCCCGCGACGACATCGTGCTGGTGGGGCTGGCGTCCACGATCATCCTGGCCGGGATGCCCCACACGCTGCGGGCTCGCGTGACCGCGCCGGAAGGACGCCGGGCCGAACGTGTGGCCCAGGCGCAAGGGTTGGATCCCACGGCCGCGCTCGACCGCGTCCGGCAGTCGGACCGCGAGCGCGGTGGCCGCGTGTGGTTCCTCCACCACGTCGACTTGGAGAACCCACTTCTCTACGATCTCGTGATCAATACCGACCGGCTGGAAGCTGAGGAGGGAGCCCGGCTCGTGCAGCAGGCCTTGCAGCACCCGCGCTTCCGGTCCACCGAAGCCTCGCGGCTCACCATGCGAGACCTGAGCCTCGTCGCCCAGGCGCGGGCAGTGCTGGTGGCCGATCCTGTCACCCGCGGCCACTCCATCAGCGTCGACTGCACGGACGGGCTGGTGAGCCTCGGTGGGCGGGTCGAGGAGTGGCCCGTGCGCCGCGCGGCCGAGCAGGCGCTGGGCAGGGTGCCGGGAATCCGAGAGATCCGCTTCCTGTCGCCCGCCGCCATCGAAGGTCCGGGCTCGGAGGAAGGCCGCCCCGACCTCCACGGCGAGGCGCACAGATGGGGCGGTCACGGCCCGAGCCGGTGATGCCGGTGACGGGCTGACATTGCCGGTTTCCGAGCTGATGCCCTCTCCGGCTGTTACGTGTACGCCAGGGGAGAGCATCAGGGCGGTCATGGACCGCATGACCCGCTACCGCGTTCGTCACCTCCCCGTGGTCGAGGGCGCAAGCTTTGCGGAATCGTGAGTCTCGGCGACGTCGTCAAGCACCGCTTGGATGAACTCGAGCTGGAGGCGAATGTCCTTCGCGAGAACCTGATGACAAGCCACTAGCTCGGATCAGGGTGCGTGGACAGTGACCCGGCCCCGCGAGCTGCTGCACGGCGCAGGGCGGCCCGTGATTTGAGCCAGCCAACCTCCGAACGATGTTTCAGCCATCCGTAGCCTGCATATATTTTAGTCGCCCCGCGACTGAAGATGGCTTGTCGCCGAGAACTACGCGAGACTGCCGGCGAAAACGTGGAATACGACAGACTTCGAATCATGGTCACGCTCCGGACCCGCGTCGTGTTTGCCTGTGACCGGCTGGCCAGCACGAAATTGTTCAGACGCTGCCGTCGATCATGAGGGCGCCGCTCAGCTCGCCGGGTTTCGTGACGCGCTCCGCCGAAAGCCCGAGCCCGCGTTTGGCCGCGATGGCTCGCGACAGGGCGCCAGTCAGCTCGCCGGGTGTCGTGATGCGCTCCGCCGAGAGTCCGAGCCCGCGGGCGAGATCAAGGAAGCCAAGCCTCGGCTTCCCCAGATCCATGTGGAGGTAGGGGCGATCGGGCTTGGCCCCGAAGCGCTGCCGGTACACGTCCATGTTGTGCTTGAGGATGCGGTACTCGCCGTTGTTGAGGATGACGAACACGATGGGCAAATTGTGGTGGGCGGCCGTCCACAGGGCCTGGATGCTGTACATGGACGAGCCGTCACCCGAGATGGCCACCACCGGCCGGTCGGGGCACGCGACCTTGACGCCGAGCGCCCCCGGCAGAGCTTGTCCGATGCCGCCGCCCCGCGCTCCAAAGTAGTCGCCCGGCTTGCTGAAGCTCAGCGTGCGGGCGAGATCGGGGCCCGCCGTGATCGCCTCGTCCACCACGATGGCGTCGGCTGGCAACGCTGAAGCGATGTCGGCCATGAGCCGGGGCATAGAGATGGGGGTGTTGTCCCAGCGCTTCTGGGCACGGGCTCGTTGGGTCGCGGCGTCCCGGTCCTTGAGCGACTTGAGCGCCTCGTTGCGCCGGGCGGCCGCCTCACGGTATCCGGCCGAAGCGTTGTCGTTCACATCGGCCCGCAGCACCGCGAGCGTGGCCTTCGGATCACCAATCAGTCCCACCTTCACGCCGTAGTTGTACGCCAGCCGCTGCGACGAGGCTTCGATCTGGATCACGGCCGCATCCCTGGGGAACGGAGACCCGGGCGAGAACCACACCTCTTCAAAGAAGGGGCCGCCGACGAGCAGAACAGCATCGGCACCCTCCAGCGCCTTCCGGATCGACAGGGCGTCGAATCCGAGCGCCAGCCGGAAGTTGGGGTGGTTGCTGGGCACGGAAGCGTGCATGCGGATGCCCTCGGTCCAGACCGCGGCTCCCAGCGCCTCGGCCAGCGCCACGACCTCGGCTCCCGCTCCGAAACGCGCCACCTCGTCCCCGACGACGATGACGGGGCTCTGCCGGCCAGCCAAGAGGGCTGCGGCCTCGGCGACTCCAGCGGGCGCCGCGGGGCCCGCCCGGTGCAGCTTGCCGGGAACCACGGGCTCGCTCTCCGACTCCTGCTCCAACACGTCGATGGGCAGGGCCACGAAGACGGGACCGCCAGGCGGATCGTTCGCCACTTTGAACGCGCGATGGAGGAGCAGTGGCAGCTCGTCGGCTCGCTCGGCCTGGACACTCCACTTCGTCACCGGGGCCGCCATGGCCGCGAGATCGTGCCCCAGCAGCGGATCGCGGAGACGCATGCGCGTGTCCTGCTGCCCGGCGGTGACGACGATGGAAGCACTCGCCTTGAGGGCGTTGTACATCATGCCGATGGCATTGCCGAGCCCGGGCGCCACGTGGACGTTCACGAAGCCCGTCTTGCCGCTGGCCTGCGCGTAGTAGCTGGCCGCGCCCACGGCCACCCCCTCGTGGAGAGCCACGATGTAGTTGAGTTGGGGGTAGTCGAGCAGGCTGTCGATGATGGGGCTCTCAGTCGTCCCCGGATTGCCAAAGATGTAGCTCACGCCCTGAGCGATGAGGCTTTCCATCAGGATCTGTCTACCGCGCATGGGATCTCCTAGGGGACCGGAGTTGGCCAAATCCCTGATGAAATATCGCTCACAAGTGCTCGTCGCTGCAATGGTCCTGCTAGGCTGGAATCCGTGCTCAAAGGGAAACGATTCTGGCTGCCTACTGCTCGATCCACCGGGGGAGGCGATGCAGCCACGAGACAACGTGCGCCTTCCTTGGCGCCGGCCGCGCCGTGTGCGACACCGCCTGCCAAAGTGTGGGCTCTTGACCCGGCCGCGGTTTGTTGCTCCACTACCGGCCACGGTCCGTTAGAAGAGCGTCAGCATTCTCCGAGGAGAAGCCTGTGGGCTCACGGATGCGTATTTGCCTGCTCGGAACCGGTGGAGCGGCGAACGAAGCGCGGCACCAGGCAGGGGTGCTCGTCGAGTGGGGCGAGGGGGCAAGGGGAGGGCGAATCCTGCTCGACACGGGGGTCGGCCTGGACATCGTCCGTCTACTCATCGCCGCCAAATGCGAGCCAGCCGAGGTCCGCGATATCTTCGTGAGTCATCAGCACATGGACCACGTGGGGGGCTTGGAACCGCTTCTGCTCTGGAGCATCATCAGGACGTTGGGCAACCAGAGCTACCCACCGAGCGACGAGACCCGTGTGTACGCTGACCGGCGCGTTCTTGCCGACATCGAGGAGCTGTTCGGCGCAATCGCCACCGCGGTGCCGAGGCTCTTCAGTGACAAGCTCCGGTGGGTCGAAGCTGCCGATGGAGAATCTGCGGAGCTGCGGGGTGGAGCGTGGCTGACGACGTTTCTCGTCGATCACGAGCCCCATGGCGGCGGCGCCATGGGATGCATGGTGGAGCGGGATGGCGCTCGGCTCGTCTACAGCGGCGACACCCGTCCCACGAAGCGGCTGCTCGAGGCGGCTCGCGGGATCGACGTCCTCATTCACGAGTCGGGCGGCCTCGATGCGCAAGCCGCCGAGGTCCACCGGCAAGGCCATTCAACGGCCGGAGACGCAGCCAGGGTCGCGGCGGTGGCAGGAGTGGGTCGCCTCATCCTGACCCATGTACCGGCCGAGTCTCTAGCAGAACCGATGCTGGCCGAGGCCCGCGCCGCATTCGGTGGGTCGGTTGAGCTGGCGAGCGACCTCAGGCTTATTGAAGTCTAGTTCGGTTCGCTGGCGCCTGGCTCGGGGATCCGCCTATGCGTCGGCCGCGAAGTCTCTGTTAAGGGTCACCCCCGCAAAGGCAACCGTAGATACTGGCCCACCAGGCGGCAGATCCCGTTGGGGCCACCACGGTCGGGCGTGTCTTGTGTCTGGAAGACGTGGCCCTTGATGAGCCGGTCGACGGTCAGCGTGCCTGTGAACCTGTAGTCGCACTCCGCTCGGAAGCCACGGCCTGCTGCTACCCGAGGCTGCGCGGGAGCTACCAGCGTACGGATGCCACACACCTAGCGTCGGTCCCGGCGCAGCGGCTGGAAGGCGTTTTCGAACACGTAGTTCCCAACGGCCCGTCCATGGGCGATACCCTCGGTTTTGTCGAATCCCCAGTGGATGCCGAGGTAGATCCGGCTCTGGCCATTCTCCTCCTCGGCCTGGGAGAGCGACGCGAATCGGCGCGTGAGGCGCGGGCGCACGTTGCCCCTGTTGTCGCGCGTCACGCCATTGAACTCGTCCGACACGAAGCTGAAGGCGATGCGGTCCGTCCCGTAAAAGTTACGCAGGGTCTCGAATACAGAAGCCCCGAAGGTGGCGTGCCCGGACGGGTAGGCCGGGAATGGTGGGGTGAAGTTCGGGCCGCCGCTGTTGCTGGACGGCGCACCGAGTGGCGTCCAATTCGGTTCGCCGGCCGCACGGATGGCGGTGATCGGGCGCCAGTACGCGTAGAGATACTTCGACTCCCAGCACGTGATGCCCGCATCGGCCAGCGCCGTGTTCACCAGCGCCAAGAGCCGTGCGAGCTCGACGGCATTCGAGCCCATCTGGTCGGCGATATGCACCACGATCTGGTTATAGAGCCGGGGCGGCGTGCCCAGGCCCGGCGTTCCGTCGTAGCCCCAGTAGATGCCGACCTGGGTGTGCTCCGCGTTGCGCTCGGTCAGCGTCGGGCTCCCGGGTGAGCAGCTCGTGGGATCACTTCCACAGCCACCCAGGGGTTTCACCTCGTCGAACGCGGCCATATACGCAGAGCTGTTAGGAGCGGGGGGAGGCGGAGGCTGGAACTGGCCGGCGGACTGCAGGACGAACGGTTTGACCCGATTCCACAGGGAACCGAGCGCGATAGGTTGCAGGGCGATGGGATCCTGGCGCCACTTGCCCGGCCCGGGATCCGGTACGTACTCGCTGCCGTAGAGCTGCTCAGGAAACTGCGGGCGGCCCGGCTCCCCAGAGCAGTCCCGCGTCGCTGTGCTTGTCTGTCCCGGATCTGGTCGAGGTCTTCCGCGAGGAGCTCGTCAAAGCTCAGCTTCTGCGACGGATAGAGTGCGACCAGCGTATCGTGCGCCGCCTGGGCAATAGCGGCGTGCATGGAGATGTCCCTCGATGCGGGGGGCAGGCCCGTGTAGCTCTTGTGACCGCCGGCAATGGCGTTGACCGTGTCGAAGATCGCGATGTGGACGATGGCAAAGGCCCGGCTCGTTCGGTGGGGGCCCAGCTGCTCTCCGAAGAGCCGGTTCTCGCCGGGTCCCACGGGCGTGTGGTCGAGCGCGTTGGCCGCGAGCAGAATTTCATTCCAGCGACGGACCGCATCCTCTCTGCGTGAGCGCTCCGGCCTCGGGGCGTCCTGCCCGCCCTGGAAGCGCGGTCCAAAGAAGTCGCGCGGGTCACGGTAACTGCCTTGGGACCCCTGGGCCCACGCATGCGCAGTCAGGCCCAGCGTGAGAACAACCAGGATTGCGACTCTCCCTCTCCGGTTTTGCTTCCGAGCCATAGGTGCTCCATCGTCTTCGTGAAAGCTCGGGACTCGGGTGACTCGCAAGAGCCACGCCACTGTTGATGGATCCAAGGAATCATACAACGCGAGCCGCGACAAACGTCGACCGAGGAGAAACTGCCGGCGCTATCGTCGGATTCGCCCTCGCTGCCGATGACTCGAAGGTGAAGGCCGCTCGCCCGCCCGCCGTTCCTGGTCTAAAATGTCTGGCATGGTAGACAGCTTTGGCGAGTTGGAGGCGTCGAGCCTCTTTTGCCCCCGCTGCAAGCAGGCAACGCCCGTTCGAAAGAAGCTCCTGCTCCTGCTGCCGAGCGGCAACAAGTACGACTACACGTGCAGCGTCTGTGGCAGCCAGGTCGGCGGAAAGACGGATTCCAATAGCAGCGAGTTTCACCGGGTCGCCTCGGCTTCGCGGATACCGCCGCCGCCTCGGCCGGGCCCCCCGCGCGCCGGGCCGCCGCGCTGATCGTCTGGCGACGCTAGACGTCACGATCCACCACGTCTTCGATGACGTGCCGAAGTCGCTCAAAGGCCGCCGATCTGCAACCCCAAGACCGGCAGGGCCTTCGGCCTCACGATCCCGCAGTCGCTCCTGCTGTGGGCTGATACTTGACTAAAGCAACTAGATGAATGAACATGGCATCTTGATGGCGAGCCAGCCCCGAGAAGAGACGGACATGGCCGAGAGCGAGTTCGACCAGCGCGTCGCCGCAGTGCGGCGCTTCAACCGCTTCTACACGCGCCAGATCGGCCTCCTGCAGGAGGGCTACCTCAAGAGCCCCTTCTCGCTCAGCGAGGTGCGCGTGCTTTACGAGCTGGCGCACCAGGAGAAGCCGACCGCGGCGGAACTGAGCCGCGACCTGGGTCTCGACGCGGGTTATCTGAGCCGCGTGCTCCGCGGCTTCGAGAAGCGGCGGCTCATCAGCAGGACGCGGTCGCAGGCCGACGGCCGGCAGAGCCACCTGACGCTGACCGCGCGGGGCCAGGCGGCCTTCGCTCCGCTCGAGCGGCGCTCCCATCAGGAAATCGGCGAGATCGTGACCGCCCTGCCGGCGCCCGAGCAGATCCGCTTGGTGGAAGCGATGCACGTCATCCAGAGCATCCTGGGCGTTCAACCCGAGCGGAAGGTGCCCTATATGCTCCGCCCACATCAGCCTGGCGACATGGGCTGGGTCGTCCACCGTCACGGCGTGCTGTACGGACAGGAGTACGGCTGGGACGAGCGCTTCGAGGCCCTGGTGGCGGAGATCGTCGCGACGTTCATCCACACCTACGATGCGAAGAACGAGCGCTGCTGGATCGCCGAGAAGGATGGCGAGATCGTCGGCTCCGTGTTCCTGGTCAAGCAGTCCAAGACGGTGGCCAAGCTGCGCCTCCTCCTGGTCGAGCCGAAAGCGCGCGGCCTCGGCATCGGCAGGCGCCTCGTCGAAGAGTGCATCCGCTTCGCGCGACAGGCGGGCTACCGGAAGATGAGGCTCTGGACCAACAGCATCCTGCGCGCCGCCCGACGCATCTACGAGGAGACCGGCTTCCGCATGGTGCACCAGGAGCGGCACAAGAGCTTCGGCCACGACCTGGTGGGCGAGACCTGGGAGCGGGAGCTCTAGTGGTCAACCGGCGCGCCGTGGCGGCCGCGGCCGCGACCGGGGTGCAGGTCGGCGCCGCCATGGTCGCCACACGCTTCGTCGTGGACCAGACGGGTCCGGCCTCGCTGGCGCTCCTGCGCTATGTCATCGGCTTCTGCTGCCTGATGCCGTTCCTGCTGTGGTCCGGTGAGCGGATGCGCTTCGAAGGGCGCGACTGGGTGCCGATTGGCCTCTTGGGTGTCACCCAGTTCGGCATCCTTATCGCGCTGCTCAACTACGGGCTGCGCTTCATCCCCTCCGGCCGCGGCGCGCTGATCTTCGCGACCTTCCCGCTGCTCACCATGGTGATCGCGGCCTCGCTGGGGTATGAGCGCTTCACGCTGGCGAAGACGCTCGGCGTGCTGCTGACTATCGCTGGTGTTGGTGTGGCGCTCGGCGAGAAGGCGGTGCAATCGAGCGGCTCCGCCCACGAGTGGCGGGGTGAAATCGCCGTCTTCGCGAGCGCTCTGAGCGGCGCCGTGTGCAGCGTCCTCTACCGGCCCTACCTCCGGAAATACCCGACGCTACAGGTGAGCGCGTTCGCCATGCTCGCCTCGGTCGCGTTTCTCGCGGCGCTCGCCCACGGCGAGGGCTTCCTCGGCTCCCTGCCGCGTATCACCGCGGGTGGCTGGGCCGCCATCGTCTTCATCGGATTCGGCAGCGGCGTCGGCTACTACCTCTGGCTGTGGGCGCTCAAGCACGCCAGCGCCACGCGCGTGACGGTCTTCCTCGCGCTGAGCCCGCTCACCGCGGCCGGCCTCGGCGCCCTCGTCCTGGGCGAGCACCTCTCCCCGCTCTCCGCGCTGGGTCTCGCGTTCGTCGCTCTCGGTCTCTGGCTTGCTCACTGGCAGCGTCGGGAACGCGCCCGATCCGCCGCCGAGGCGTCGGCCTGACGGCGCGATCGGCTACCGTGAGCGCATGAGCGAAGGAGACGCCGGGCACAAAGCTTCACCGCACGACCTATCACTACTGGTTCCACCTCGGCGAGTCGCAGGCGATACGGCAGATGCTGGCGCACGCGAAGCTGCCGGACTTCGTTGGCGGTTTTGGGAAGTCTCAGTACCGACCAGAGCCCTGAGGACACAAGACGAGCGTTCGCGTATCATTTGAGCATGGACAAGCGGTCCGATCCCGCGCGTCAGGCCGATGCCCTGGCCCAGGCGGTTAACCACCTGGCGAGAGGCGTCTGGCAGCGGGCCCACGAGATCGCCCAGCAAGAGAAATTCCCCCTCGCGGCATGGTTCCACGGCATCGTCCACACCCTCGAGGGGAACCTCGAGAACGCGCGGTACTGGTATCGGCAGGCCGGCCGCTCCTTTGCAGGCAAGGAGGCGGTCGAGGACGAGATCGCGACTGCTCGACGGGGGCTGCGGGAATGCCCGGCGCGCGGGAAGACGTGAACCCCACACAGGAGGAGCTTCCGGTGACGCTCACACGACGCAGAATTCTCCTGCTGCTCTCGGCATTCGCTCAGGTCTCGGCCTCGATGTTCGCCGCGTCGGCGCCCCGCGTGGCGGCCGACCAGGGAGCCCGCGCGTACTCTCCTGCGGCGGATCCGAAAGGCCGAGCGAGCACCCAGGGCTACGTGATCGTCAATGCGGACGATTTCGGCGAGAGTCCGGGCGTGAATCGGGGAATCATCGAGGCCCATGAGCGCGGCATGGTCACGAGCGCCAGCCTCCTGCTCGACCAGCCCGCGACCGACGCCGCGGTGGCCCTCGCGCGCCAGAATCCGGGTCTGAGCCTCGGGCTTCACGTCAATCTCGATCGGATCGGCGCCGCGCTAATCGGCCAGGAGCGATTGACCGTGCTCGATCGTGAGATCGAGCGTCAGTTCAACGCCTTCACGGCGCTGACCGGGAC
>WNGB01006604.1_pt1 | contig 17689 bp, 19 predicted proteins | sample 5400681 | NCBI WGS metagenome assembly WNGB01 (sample SAMN13153367, study PRJNA577476) | soil metagenome | isolation source: 115 cm soil or saprolite under grassland replicate 2 | place: USA:California | collected 2016-06-15 | reverse complement strand
ACCGCAAGGACGGGATCGTCGAGCTGGCCCGCGGGCTGGCCGAGCGCGGCTTCGAGATCGTCTCCACCGGAGGCACGGCCGCCGACCTCGGCAAGGCCAAGGTCCCCGTGGTGCCGGTCGCGCGCGTCACCGGGTTCCCCGAGATCCTCGACGGAAGGGTCAAGACCCTGCACCCGGTCATTCACGCCGGGATCCTCGCCCGCCGGGACCGGCCGGAGCACGTGAAGGCCCTGGCCCAGCACGACATCGCGCCGGTGGACGTAGTGGTGGTGAACCTCTACCCCTTCGAGGACAAGGTCGCGAAGGGCTCGCCCTTCGAGGAGGCGGTGGAGAACGTCGACGTGGGCGGCCCCGCCATTCTCCGCGCGGCGGCCAAGAACTTCCGGCACGTGGCGGCGGTGGTGGACCCCGCCGACTACCCGCTGCTCCTCGAGCAGCTCGACCGGCCGGGAGGGATCGACGCCCCCACCCGGCTCTTCTTCGCGCAGAAGGCGTTCCGCCATACGGCGCACTACGAGGCGGCGATCGCCGGTTACTTCGCGCAGGTCGAAGTCCGGGACGGGGCCTACGGCGTGGCCGACTCCGACGACGTGTTCCCCTACCGTCTCACCCTGAACTACGAGAAGGTCCAGGACCTGCGCTACGGCGAGAACCCCCACCAACGGGCCGCGTTCTACAGCGACCTCGGGTCCACCCTGTATTCCGTGGCCGCGGCCCGCAAGGTCCAGGGCAAGGAGCTCTCGTTCAACAACATCCTCGATCTGGACGCCGCCTGGCGGCTGGTGACCGAGCTGCCCGACGCCGCCTGCGTGATCGTGAAGCACACGAACCCCTGCGGCACCGCCGTGGGCTCGGGGACCCGAGAGGCCTACGAGCGGGCGTGGGCTTGCGATCCCACCTCGGCCTTCGGCGGCATCCTGGCCTTCAACCGGCGGCTGGAGGGACCGGCCGCCGAGAAGATCGCGTCCGTCTTCGTGGAGGCGGTGATCGCCCCCGGCCTGGAGCCCGCGGCCAAGAAGGCGCTGGCGAAGAAGCCCAACCTCCGCGTGATGGACATGGACACGACCTCCATCCACAAGGTCTCGGGCTTCGACCTGCGCCGGGTGATGGGCGGCCTGCTCGCCCAGCAGTGGGACCTGCATCGCCTCGAGCGCGACAAGTGCGAGGTCATGACGAAGCGCAAGCCCACGGACGAAGAGTGGAAGGCCATGTTCCTGGCCTGGACGGTGGTCAAGCACGTCAAGTCCAACGCGATCGTCTACGCGAACGCGGTGCAGACCGTAGGGGTCGGAGCGGGTCAGATGAGCCGGGTGGACGCGGCTCGGATCGCCGCCCAGAAGGCCCAGCTCCCGTTGAAGGGCACCGTGGCCGCCTCGGACGCGTTCTTCCCGTTCCGGGACGGCCTGGACGAGATCGCGCGCGCGGGGGCCGCCGCGGTCATCCAGCCCGGCGGCTCCATCAAAGATGATGAGGTGATCGCGGCCGCCGACGAGCACGGCCTGGCCATGGTCTTCACGGGGGTCCGTCACTTCCGGCATTGAAGGCGAGGCAGGGGTCGCCTTCAACCGATTCGCCCGAACCGCGGTCCAACACAAGGGAGGGGCTGAGGGGGAGGCGATGAAGAAGATCCTGGGAATGACGACGTTGGCGGCCACGGTTCTGGCGGCGGGCCTGGCCTGGGCCGCGGTCGAGCCGCAACGGCCTGGCCGGCCGGGTCGTGGAGAGGCCCGTTTTCAGCGCATGGCCGAATACCTCGGCCTGACCGAAGAGCAGCAGGCGACCTGGAAGTCGTTGCACGAGCAGCAGAAGACGGAAATGGAACCGCTGATGCAGGAAGGCCGGGAGCTGCACCAGCGCCTTCGGACAGCCATGGACGCGCAGAACCCGGACCCGGCTGCGGTCGGGGCGGCGACCCTGGCCCTCAAGCAGCACCGCGAGAAGGTCAAGGCGGCGCACGAGGCTTTTGAGCAGCGGCTCAAGGGCGTGCTGAACGACGACCAGAAGACGAGGCTGGACGCCTTCAAGGCGTCCCACCGGGGCGGCCCCGGCGGGCGAGGCGGCTTCAAGGGCCATCGCGTGCCGAGGGGTGGAGGACCGGCCGAGACGCCGAGCACCCCGGCGGCTCCGACCCAGGGATAACGACCAGGTCAGACGGCCGGGCGGAGGGTCGAGAGGCCGGCCTCGAGCAGGAAGCGCGGGCAAGCGCGCAGCAGCCGACGCTTCAGCCCGACGTACCCCTGCTCGCCCAGGACCAGATCGGCGAGCACCTGCCGGACGGCCGCGCTCCGCGCGCAATAGCGGATCATCCGAGGAGCGAATCCGGGGCCGTAGAAGCGGTCCCGGATCGCCGCCGCCTTCAGCAGGTCGCGGCCGAAGTCCGCCAGCGCCCGCTCGGGATATCGGGAAGGCGAGCCATCGGCTCGCAGCGCCTCGGCCAGCAGCACGGCCGACTTCAGCGCGTAGTAGATCCCCTCGCCGGTGATCGGGTCGGCGAGGGCGGCGGCGTCTCCCAAGAGGGCCCACCGCGGGCCGGCGATCTCGGCCAGGCTCTTGGGGTCGGCCGAGGGCGAGGGGATGGTGTGCGCGTAGCGGCCGCCTTCTTCCTCGATGAGGGCGGGGAACGAGCGGAACACCTCGCGCTCGAGGCGGGCGAGGAGTTGGGGCGTGGGGACCGCGGCCAGGGGCGCGCAGATGCCGACCCCGACGTGGTCGGGGCGGGGGAAGAGCCAGAGGTAGCCGGCGAGGCCCGGGGTGAAGCGGACGAGCATCTCCGAGGTCCCACGGGCGAACCAGCCGGTAGCCATGGTGAGCCGGGCCGGGGGCGTGGGCGCGAGGAAGGTCCGCCGGACGAGGCTGCCCGCGCCATCGGCCCCGACGATCAGTTCGAAGGTCTCGGCTCGCCCGGAAGACGTGACGACCCGGCCCGCGGCGTCCACCGCGGTGACGCGCTCGGCCACGTGAAGCGCGCCGGCCGAAGTGGCCTGGCGGAGCAGCCACGCGTCCAGCTCGCGCCGCGCGCAGACCGCAACCGGCTGGTCGAGGGAAACGTCCACGCGCTCCCCCTCGCCCGAGTCGAACCGGCAGGAGGACACCCACCGCGCGGGCAGGGGATCGGAGGCAGGAGCGGGAGGCAGGAGGGCCAGCGCCTTGCCGGTCACGCCCCCCCCGCAGGGCTTCTCGCGCGGGTGGGACGCGTCGAAGACCGTAGCCGAGGCCCCGCCGCGCGCGAGGTGGTACGAAAGGAGCGCCCCCGCGGGCCCCGCGCCGACCACCGCGACCCTCACGGCCCGGCCTCGACCGCGGCCAGCAGCTCGTCGGGCGTGGCCTGGGCGGTGCCGAGCTTGCCCACTACCACCCCGGCCGCGTAGTTCGCCAGGACCGCGGCCTCCGCGAAGCCGGCGCCCGCCGACAAGGCGAGGGCCAGGGTGGCGATCACCGTGTCCCCGGCGCCGGTCACGTCGAAGACCTCCCGGGCGGCGGTGGGTATGTGGACCGCCGGCCGCGCCCGTTCGAACAGGCTCATGCCGTGCTCGCCGCGCGTGATGAGCACGGCCCCGCAGCCGAGCATCGACAGGAGGCGCCGGCCCACGGCCAGGAGGTCGGCGGCGGAGCGGATCGTCTGGCCGGTGGCCTCCTCGGCTTCGAGCTGGTTCGGAGTGACCAGGGTGACGCGGCGGTAGCGCGCGAAGTGCCCCACCTTCGGGTCCACGAGCACGGGGAGGCGGAGCCGGCGGGCCAGGGGCAGGAGCCGCTTCATCAGGCCGGCCGTCACCACGCCCTTCTGGTAGTCCGAGACGACGACCGCCTGGCACGAACGCAGGATGCGCCGGGTGCCGTCGAACAGGACGGCCGCGAGGCCGTCCGGGATCTCGTCGGAGCGCTCGCGGTCCGCGCGCACCACCTGCTGGTGGTGGGCGATGATGCGGGTCTTCAGCGTAGTGGGCCGTCCGTCCGGGGAGGCGACGAGCAGGGGCTCCACCCCCGCCGCGGCCAGCGCCGACCGGACGCGCTCGCCGGCCGCATCCTCGCCGATCACGCCCGCCAGAATGGCCGCGCCCCCCAGCGAGCGCACGTTCGTGGCCACGTTCCCGGCCCCGCCCGGGTGGAAGCTCTGGTCCTTTACCTCCACCACGGGGACCGGCGCTTCGGGGGAGATGCGGGCGACCTTGCCCCAGATGAACTCGTCGAGCATCACGTCTCCGAGGACGAGCACCCGTCGTGCCCTCATGGCCTTCAGGAGGGCCCGGGCGCGGGCGGGCCTCATGCGGGGGCGCCCGCGAGGAGGGCGCGCTGCCGGCGCAGGGCGTAGGGGAAGGACGCGGTCAGGAGGACGAACATCAGGACTTCGGAGTCGCCGAAATTGTACTCGAACAGGCCGGCGGCCAGGACCGCAACCAGCACTCCCAGCGCGGCCAGGGCAGGCCAGGCGTGCTCGCACACCGCGGAGGCCGAGAGAGGCGCCCCCGCCGCGGCTCCCCGGCGGGCCTCGCGCCAGGCGTCGCCCATCGCCGCGGCCACCCACCAGAGCCAGAAGACGAGGCAGGGCAGACCGCGCTCGGCCGCGATCTGCAGCGCGTTGTCGTGGAGGTGGGGCGCCCGCGGGTTCGGGGCCTCGGGCCAGCGGTAGCTCGGGTACACCAGGAGGATCATCCCCGGCCCCTGCCCGAACACGGGCTTGTCCTCGATCATGTCGATCCCGGCCTGCCACATGTAGTAGCGGTCGCGGCTGCTGTCGTCCTCGAGGGTCAGGCGGTTCATGACGGTGGCCGGCCGAACCGCGAGCACGGCCACCACCGCCACGGCCAGCAGCCACAAGGTCCGTGGGGCGCGCACCACGGCCACCGTCGCGAGGCCGGCCACCGCCCCCAGCCAGGCATTGCGGGTCTGCGAGAGGACGAGAGCGAGGGAGCCCAGGGGCAGGGCCAGCATCGCGAGCAGGGTCGCCGTCGAGGGCTCGGGCCAGCGGCCACGAGCGACCGCCAGGGCACCACCGGTCAAGGCCAACCCGAGCACGAAGAAGGTCTCCGGCCCGATGCCATGGCGCATGAGCGGCGAGACGCGGAAGGACGGAACCCCGGCGGCCTGGGTGGCGGAAAGCACGGCCACCGCCACCGCCAGTCCGGCCAGGAGGCGGCCGTCCTTGGGATGGAGCCGGGGCCACTCCCGCGCGAGAGCGAGCCGCGCGGCGGCCAGGACGACCACCCCCATGGTGAGGCCCGAGGCGGACATGTAGTGGCCCAGGAGGCCCCGCGGCCGCAGGCTCAGGGTGTCGAAGCCGAGCAGGAAGTACTGGAGGATCGTGAGGCTCACGAGGGCGAGCCCGCCCAGAAGGGCCGCGGTCAGCACCCGCTCGCGGGCGGCCTCCGAGGCCAGGGTGTCGATGGCCAGATAGAAGAGAAGGAAGAGCACCAGCTTGCTGGCGGATTCGTGGGAGAGGGCGGGGTTCACGGAAAAAGAGGCGGAGAGGAGCGTCCAGAGGCAGAACGCGAGGACGGGGCCGTCCAGGGGCGTGCGCGGGAAGCTGACCCGCCTGGAGACGAGGCGAGCCAGGAAGACCAGCAGCCCCAGCCACAGCAGGGTCTGGGTGGCGAAGATCGAGACGAAGACCACGGCCGCCAGGGAGGCCACGATGGCGAGCTGTTTGCGCTCGAGGGTCAAGGCCGCTTCGGCTCCTCTTCCGCTTCCCCGGCGAAGAGCGGGCCTACTCCTCGACGGTGGCCTCTTCGGGAAGCATGATCGGGATGTCGTCCCGCACGGGGTAGACGCGCTTGCACTGGGGGCAGCGCAGCCCCGCCCCGTCCTTCACCACCTCGATCGGGACCTTGCAGACCGGGCAGGCCAGGAGCTCGAGCAGGTCCGGATGGATCGCCATGCGCGCGAGTCTAGCGCAAGGGCCGGCCGGCCCGGTAGCGCCGGTGGACCCGGCCTGCCCCCTCCCCGTGCTAGCTTCACCTCGCTGCCGCACACGCGATGACGAACGAGGGGTCTGGGGGGGGAGAGCCCCCCCGGTTCAAGGGGGGCGGCGGATTCACTCCGACGCCCCGTGATGACCTGCCGGTCGTCTCTCCCGCCGGCGAGCCTGATTGGAGGAAGAGATGCGTGTGCAGTTCGTGACGAAGGAGAACGCCCCCGAGCGCCTCGTGTGCGAGGCGGAGCTCATTTTCGACGACAACCTGGGGCCCCTGACCGGCATGAAGCTGGTGGGGTTCTGCCTGTGGCGAAGCCCCGAGGGCGAGGTCTACGTGACCTTCCCGTCCCGCGCCTTCGGGGCGGGGAACGAGCGCCGCTACTTCGACTATCTGCGATCGGCCGAAGGCAGCCCGGGCGAGGTAAAGCGGGTGAAGACCTGGATCCTCGAGGAGTACAAGACCAGCCAGTACGCGGCCTGAGGCACGCGCCCGGGGCATCCTGCCGGGGCGCGCCGCGGGCGGCGCTTCCCGGTGGATGTCCCGGGGCGTGGCGGGGCGGGATCCATGGGGGCCCGGTCCTTTGACGGGCCCGCATGGCGTGTTAGGATTTTGACTCCCTCGTGAACGGCGTGTGAGAATCGTTTGAAAGGGGTCCTCAGGGAGCTTCATGACGAGCCTCGTCTTCATCCTGCTGACGGCGGCGCAGCCGGTGCCGGCCCCGCCGCCCCGTCCCGTCCCCGAGCTGCGCGACCGTTCGGAGGCCTACTACCACTTCAGCCTCGGGCTGCAGGCGCGGTTCTCTGGGGAAACCCAGACCTCGCTCGAGGAGTACCGCAAGGCGCAGAAGCTCGACCCGGGCTCGGCGGCGATCCGCGTCGAAACCGCGCGGCTGCTCCGCGAGGCCGGGAAGATCGACGAAGCGCTCGCCGAGGCCCGGGAGGCCGTCCGGCTCGACAAGGACAACTCCGACGCGCATCTCGCCCTGGCCCAGCTCTATCAGCTCCAGGCCGCGGGTCCGGGCGGGGATGGATCGCTCCGCAAGGCGGCGGCCGAATTCGAGGAGGTCGTCCGGCTCCAGCCGGCGGACCGCGAGACCCTCGTCACCCTGGCCAGCCTCTACGGGCAGCAGCTCCAGGACCACAAGGAGGCGGCCCGGATCTGGCAGCTCTACGTCGGCCTCGACCCCGGCAGCTTCGAAGCCCACCTCCAGGTCGGCACCCACCTGCTGGCCGCGGGGCAGCCCGAGAAAGCGGCGGCCGCGCTCAAGGACGCGCTCGAGCTGCAGCCCGGCTCGCCCCGCGTCTACCAGACCCTGGGCGACATCTACGCCCAGGCTGAGCAGACCGACCAGGCCGTGCTCCACTACCGCAAGGCCCTCGAGATCGAGCCGGCCAACGTGAGGGTGCGCCTGGGCCTGACGGAGACCCTCTACCGTGCCCGACGATACAAGGAGGCGCTCGCCGAGGCGGATCTGGTCCTGGGCGCCGATGCGCGAAACCGCTTCGCCCTCAACCTGAAGGGTCAGGCCCTGCGCGACCTGCGCGAGTTCGACGCGGCGGAGGAAGCGGCGGACGCGATCCTCGCCGAAGCGGGGAGCGGCTTCGGCCAGGACCCCGGCGAGCGGCAGGCCGCCTACCTGCAGGGTGCCTACCTCAAGGTCCAGATCGCGGAGGGCCGGCGCGACTTCGCCGCCGCGGCCTCTCAGCTCGAGACCATCCTGGCCCGCAATCACTCGGGCGAGGACGCGGCCGACGCGGCGAGCCGGGACCGGGTGTTCCTCATCCACCTCGGCTTCGCCTACCAGCAGCAGGCCAAGTTCTCCGACGCGGCGAACGCCTTCGGGCGGGCCAAGCGCGTGGGGGGCGATCCCGACGCGGCCCTCCTCGGCTACCACGCGGAGGCCCTGTACCTGGCGAAGCAGCTGGACCAGGCCCTGACCGAGGTGCGCAGCGCGCGCTCCCGCTTCCCCGACGACCCCGACCTCACCGGCCTCGAGGCCACGGTCCTGCGCGAGAAGGGCGACATGAAGGCCGCCACCGCGCTGGTCGAGAAGCTCCGCCAGGGCTCGCCGAAGGACGTCAAGGTCCTGACCCAGGTGGCCGACTTCTACCGGCGGGCCAGGAAGTTCCCGGAAGCGGAGTCGGCGCTGCGCCAGGCCCGGGAGCTGGAGCCGAAGAACCTGGGGACGCTCTTCCAGCTCGGGGCGGTGCTCGAGCGCCAGCAGCGCCACGACGAGGCCGACGTGGTGTTCCGGGAGGCGCTCAAGGTCGAGCCGAACTCCGCCCCCGTCCTCAACTACGTCGGCTACATGAACGCCGACCGCAACGTGAAGGTCGAGGAGGCGCTCGAGATGATCCAGCGTGCCCTGGCCCTGGAGCCCAACAACTCGGCCTATCTCGACAGCCTGGGCTGGGCGCTCTTCCGGCTGGGCCGCCTGGATGCGGCGGAAGAGTCGGTCAAGAAGGCCCTCGGCCGTCAGGACAAGAACGCGGTGATCCTCGACCACCTGGGCGACATCCTGCAAGGCCGCGGACGCACGGCGGAAGCGGTCGAGTCCTGGCAGAAGGCGCTTCGGGGCGAGGACGAAGAGGGTGAGCTGGACCGGGCCCGCGTGGAGCGCAAGATCCGTGACGCCCAGTCGGGCCTGCGCGCGCAGCAGACCCCATAGGGCGCGCCGGAGCCCGCGGTGCCTGGCGTGGCTGGGTGCGTCCGTCGCGGCCGGCTGTGCGAGCGTGCCCCTGCCCCCGCCCGCGAGGGTCGCCGACCGGGCGAAGGCCGCGGCCACCTACAGCGCCTCCCTGCGCGTCTCCCTCAAGGGCCCGGAGTTCCGCGGCCGCACGCGGGTGCTCCTCGGCTTCCGGCGGCCCGACGCCCTGCGGATCGAAATTCCGGGGCCGGCCGGCCCCCGGCTGGTGGCGGTGACGAAGGACGGCGCCCTCGAGGCCGTCTTCCCGGCGGACCGGGCGATCTTCCGCGGCCGGGCCGACGCGGCCGACCTGGAAGCGCTGCTCGGCGTCGGCCTCGATCCCGCAGAGCTGATCGACCTGCTGGTCGGCGTTCCCTCGCCGCGCCTGCGCTCCTACCAGGCGCGTTGGGGCGCCGCCCTGCCGCGGGAGATCACGGCCGTGCTCCCGGACGGCAGCCGCCTGCGCGCCACGGTCGACGAGGCGGAGGCGGACCTGCCCCTGCCGGACGAGGCCTTCGTGGCGCCGGGGCACGACGCCTTCCGCGAGGTCGACGCCGCGGAGGCCCGTCGTCTGTGGGGCGGCCGATGAGCCTCCGCCCCCTGCGCCTCCCCAGCTTCGCCAAGATCAACCTGGGGCTCGAGGTGCTCGGGACGCGCGCGGACGGCTACCACGAGCTGCGGACGCTGTTCCAGACCATCGACCTCGCGGACGAGATCGTTCTCCGGCCGCGACCGAAAGGGGCGGACGTCACCGTGGCCTGCGGCCACCCGCTCGTCCCCCAGGACGGGACCAACCTCGCGGTGCGCGCGGCCGAGGCGCTCCGGGCGTTCGGGAGAGTGGAGGCGGGTGTACACATCGAGATCCAAAAGCGCATCCCGGTGGGGGGCGGTCTCGGGGGCGGCAGCAGCAACGCCGCGGCCGTCCTGAGGGGACTCGACGTGCTCTGGCGGCTGGGCCTGGGCCCGGAGGGCCTGCACGTCCTGGCCCGCAAGCTGGGCGCCGACGTCCCGTTCTTCCTGGTCGGGGGGACCGTCCTGGGCCTGGCCCGGGGCGACGAAGTCTACGCGCTGCCGGGCCAGGTCCGGGCCCACGTGGTCCTGGTGGACGCCGGGCTGCCCGTGTCGACTGCGGCGGTCTTCCGCCGCCTGGACCAATGTTTGACACCCCGGGGAAACAGTAATAGCATCTTCTGCTTTGTATCGAGAGACTTGGAGGGGAAGCCGGACCTGCGTCTCCTGACCAACGATCTCGAGGGAGCGGCCCTGGACGAGGCTCCGGTCCTCAAAGAGCGGGCGGAGCGCATCCGGGATGTGTTGGTTCAGGCGGGTGCGGAGTTGGCCGCGCTGAGCGGGAGCGGGTCGACGTACTTCGGCCTGTTCTCCGAGGCGGGGGGTGCGCGGCGAGCCCGGAGCGCCCTCGTGGCCGGGGGCTTCACGGCCATCGGAGCGCGGACGCTCTCCCTGGACCAGTACCGCAGGGTCTGGGCCCGATCGTTGGGTCGCTAGACGGGTCGGCGAGAGGAGCGCACATCATGGAGATCACCGACGTCAAGGTCATCCCGGTGGACGACGAGAAACTCAAGGCGTTCGTATCGATCGTGTTTGATCAGTGCTTCGTCGTGACCGACATCAAGATCATCCACGGTCCCAAGGGCCTGTTCGTGTCCATGCCGAGCAAGAAGCGGAAGGACGGCACGTTCAAGGACATCGCCCACCCGCTCAACAACCAGATGCGGCAGTACCTCGAAGAGAAGGTGCTGGGGGTCTACAAGCAGCAGGTCGGGACGTCCGGAACATCTCCCGCGGCGCCCGCCTCCTCCGGCTCGCCGGAAGAGGGCGACCCCCCCGCCGCAAAGGACGCCTCCCAGGGTTAGGGAGGCGCCGAGATCCCGTTGGGGCGTGGCCAAGTGGTAAGGCGCGGGGCTTTGGACCCCGTATTCGAAGGTTCGAATCCTTCCGCCCCAGCCAACCCGGCCCGGACGTGGCCAGGGCGCTCGTGACGAGGGAAACGAGCCGGGGTCGGATCAGCCGAGAAGACATGAGCCGAGAGCGCGAGCTGAAGATCTTCACGGGGAGCGCGCACCCCGCGTTGGGAGAGGCGATCGCCCGCTCCCTGGGGGTGCCCCTCGGGCGCGCCCACCTGGACCGGTTCAGCGACGGCGAGGTCTGGTTCCAGATCCAGGACAACGTGCGGGGGGCGGACGTGTTCGTGGTGCAGCCCACCGCCCCCCCGGTCAACGAGAACGTGATGGAGCTGCTCCTCATGCTCGACGCGTTCAAGCGCTCGAGCGCCTCGCGCCTCACCGCGGTGGTCCCCTACTACGGCTACGCGCGGCAGGACCGCAAGGACAAGCCGCGGGTGCCCATCTCGGCCAAGCTGGTGGCGGACCTGCTCTCCGCCGCGGGCAGCGATCGCATCCTCACCATGGACCTCCACGCCTCGCAGATCCAGGGGTTCTTCGACATCCCGGTGGACCACCTGTTCGCGGCCCCCGTCATCATGGACTACGTGTGGAGCCTCGAGCTCCCCGACCTCACGGTGGTCTCGCCCGACGCGGGCGGGGTGGAGCGCGCGCGCGCCTACGCGAAGCGCCTGGAGGCCACCCTCGCCATCGTGGACAAGCGCCGGGAGCAGCCGAACGTGGCCGAGGTCCACCACGTGATCGGCGAGGTGGAGGGCCGCACCGCCCTCATCGTGGACGACATCGTGGACACCGCGGGGACCCTCACCAAGGTCGCCGAGGCCATCAAGGGAGCGGGGGCGCGGGAGGTCTTCGCCTCCAGCTCCCACGCGGTTCTCTCGGGCAACGCGATCGATCGGATCGCGAAGAGCCCGGTCTCCAAGCTCATCGTGACCGACTCCATCCCCCTCGCCCCCGAGAAGCGGATCGACAAGATCGTCGTGCTCTCGATCGCGGACCTCCTCGCCAAGGCCATCCGCAACATCCACGAGGAAACCTCGGTCACGAGCCTGTTCGTGTAATGCCATCCTTTGCCCACGGAGTGAAAAATGCCTGAGTACGTGGTCGCGGCCCAGAGCCGGACCGAAAGCGGAAAGAACGCGAACCGGCGCCTGCGCGGCCAGGGCCTCATCCCCGGCGTCCTCTACGGGGCCAGGAAAGAGACGATCCCGGTGGCGGTGTCCCCCAAGGAGATCGTCTCGATCCTGAGGAGCGCCTCCGGCGAGAACACGCTCTTCGACCTCGACCTCGGCGGCAACAAGCGCAAGGTCATCCTGAAGGAGTGCCAGCGGGAGCCCGTCAAGGGCCAGCTCCTCCACGCGGACTTCTACGAGGTGGCCCTCGACAAGACCATCGAGGTGAAGGTCCACCTCGAGGTCACCGGGGTCCCCGTGGGAGTGAAGGTCCAGGGCGGCGTGCTCGACTTCGTGACCCGCGAGCTCGAAGTCGAGTGCCTCCCCACGGCGATCCCCGACAAGATCGTGGTGGACGTGTCCGCCCTCGAGCTGGGCAAGCACCTGCGCGTCTCGGACCTGGAGGTCCCCCCAAAGGTCAAGGTCCTGACCGACCCCGGGGTCGTTGTGGTCCACGTGGTGGTGCCGCGGGCGGAGGAGGTCGTGGCCCCGGTGGCCGAGGTGGCCGCCGCCGAGGGTGTGGCGGTGGAGCCCGAGGTCATCAAGAAGGGCAAGACCGCCGAGGGCGAGGCCATCGAGGAGAAGGCCGAGAAGCCCGAGAGACCCGAGAGACCCGAGCGGCCCGAGAGGCCCGAGAGGAAAGAGCGGGACAAGAAATAGTGGGGCCGGACGCGTCGCCCCTCCCGCTACCGGCGGTGAGCGAAGCGGGATTCATTCCCGCGTAGCGAGCGGGGGGTCTGGGGGACGCGGCGCAGCGTCCCCCAGCTCACGAAGATGCGGCTCGTGGTCGGCCTCGGCAACCCCGGCGACCGCTACCGGCGCACGCGCCACAACATCGGCTTCATGGTGGTGGACGCGCTGGCGTCCCGGGGCGGCGCCGGCAGGGGTCGGGAGGACCACGGAGCTTGGGTGGCCGAGGCCTCGGTGGGCGGGGAGCCGGCTCTTCTCGTCAAGCCCCTCTCCTTCATGAACCGGAGCGGCGGACCGGCAGCCGGCCTGCTCGCCGCCCACGGCGTGGAGCCGAGCGACCTCGTGGTCGTCCTGGACGACATCGCCCTCGAGTTGGGCGTGCTCCGGATCCGCGAGCGAGGCAGCCACGGCGGCCACAACGGCCTGCGATCGATCATCGACGCTCTGGCCACGGAGGACTTCCCACGCGTGCGGTTGGGGGTCCGGAAAGGCGAGCTGCCGGAGGACCTGGCGGAGTACGTCCTCTCCGAATTCCCGGCGGAGGACGTGCTGGTGGTCCAGGAGATGGTCGGCTACGCGGCGGAAGCCATTGAGTTCCTGGCCCGGGAAGGGACGGTCGCGGCCATGAGCCGCTTCAACGGGCCGCGAAAGACCTGACAAGGGGCGGCCCTTCGTCGTATAATCCCTCTTTCGCGCCGCGCCGTGCGGCGCGCCCAACTGACCCTTGCTCCCGGTAGGGCCCCCCGGGCGCCCCATGACGCGATGGGGCCCCCCGGCCCGAAAGGGGCTCTCCGGGACCGGCCACCGGCCCTCGGAGATCCGGAAGGAGATCGAAGCGCCGTGAGCGATCGCACCTACGAGATCCTGTTCATCGCCGACCCCAACCTCGGGGAGCCGGAGGTGGACGCCCTCGCCACCCTCGTCCAGGGCTACGTCGAGAAGGAGGGCGCACGCATCCAGAAGGTCGAGAAGTGGGGCAAGAAGCGCCTGGCCTACCCGGTGGGCAGGCACCGTGAGGGCTCGTACGTCCTCATCGTCACCGAGGGCGGGCAGAACCTGGTCAAGGAAGTGGAGCGCCGGCTCCGCGTGACGGACGGCGTCGTCCGCTTCCTCACCGTGCGGGTCGACGAGGAGCTGCGCAAGGCGGAGCGGCGGAAGGCCCGGCGCAGCGCCGAGGAGGAGAAGCGGCGGGGCCGGATGTCCGATCGGACCTCGCCCGTTCACGAGGAGGTGCAGCAGTGAGCTCGGGCGGCTTCGGCAACGGCGGCGGCAGGGGCGGGGGCGGCGGGCGTGGGGGGGCGCGGTCGGCGGGCGGTGGCGCGGGCGGGCGCGGCGGGAAGGACCAGGGCAAGCGCTACTTCTTCCGCCGGCGCAAGGTCTGCAAGTTCTGCGCGGACAAGATCGACTACATCGATTACAAGGACGTGAAGCTCCTGTCCTCGTTCGTCCCCGAGCGCGGCAAGGTGCTCCCCCGGCGGATGTTCGGGACGTGCGCAGAGCACCAGCGCAAGCTGACCCTGGCCATCAAGCGCGCCCGCAACATCGCGCTCCTGCCCTTCGCGGCCGACTGACGGGGAGTCGGGGGCATGAAAGCGCGGAGCCATGCATGCAGCGGCTCTCCCTCCCCCCAACGTGGGGGAGGTTAGGAGGGGGGGTCGATGAAGGATAGGCGTCGATGAACCAGCAGGGACCGGTGTCGGCTCCCGCGCACCCCGGGGCGGGCCGACCACGGACCGGGGCGAGCCCCGAGCCACGGCTCGGCGGCATCCTGGGAGCAGGGGCCGGCTCAGCCGCCCTCTTCTCGGCATCCCTTCTCGTGCCCCTGCTGTTCCCGCTCGCTCTCCTCTCGCCGTTTCCCCTGATCCTGCAGCGGCTGCGGGGCCGCCTCTCGGGGGCGCTGCTCGCAGGGGCGCTGGCGTCGGCCCTCCTGGCCGCGGTCTTCACCCTCGGCCAGGCCGTGGCCTTCGTCCTGGTGCTCGGCCTTCCCGGCCTTCTGATCGGTGAAGCCATGGCCCGCGGGCGCGGCCTCCTGCGGGGCTGCGCGTGGGCCTTCCTGGCCCTCTCCACGGAGATCGTGCTGGCCCTGCTCACCGCCAGCGGCCCCATGTCCGAGAGCTCCCTCGAGCCCCTGGAGCAGTTCCGCTCGCCGCAGTTCATCGCGGAGCTCAAGTCGAGCGGCCTGCCGCCGGAGAAGGTGGCCGAGTGGACCGACCAGGTCGCGACCTTGCGCGAAGCGCTGGCGGTGGTCTTCCCCGCGGTCTACATCATCGGGGGCGGCCTGGTCGTGCTGGTGAACGGGGCCCTGCTCCGGATGTACCTGGCCCGCCGGGATCCCGGATGGCTGGAGGACGGGGAGTTCGAGCGCGTGCGGTTCCCCTTGCTGCTGGCGGTGGCCTTCGTGCTCTCGGGGGCGGCGGTGCTCCTCGCCCCGCTGCGTCCCTTCGCCTACAACGCGCTGCTCGTCGAGGCGTTCTTCTTCGCGCTCCAGGGCCTCGCGGTGGCGGCCTTCTACGCGCGCCGCCTGGCGGGTCCGCCGTTCCTCCGGGTCGCGGTGGTGGTGCTCGTGCTCGTGAACCCCTGGGCCCCGCAGATCCTGGCCCTGCTGGGCCTGTTCGACAACTGGATCGACTTCCGCAAGTGGGCCGAGCCCCCCGAGGCGAGGGGGGTCTGACGGTCCTGCGGCGTCTCGGACGTGTGATTCAATCGAAGGTGTTTCCATGGAGCTGATCCTCAGGGAAGACGTCGACAAGCTGGGCCGCCGGGGTGACGTGGTGAAGGTGGCCGACGGCTACGGCCGCAACTTCCTCCTGCCGCGGCGGCTGGCCATGGCCGTGAACTCGGCCAACAAGGCCATGATCGAGAAGGAGAAGAAGGCCAACCAGGCACGCCTGGCCAAGGAGAAGTCCGAGTTCGAGGCGCTGGCCGGGCGCATCGCCGGGCTGCGTTTCATCGCCCCTCGCAAGGTGGGGGAGAACGAGCAGCTCTACGGCTCGGTGACCGCGGGCGACGTCGGGGAGTTCCTCAAGAGCAAGGGGATCGAGATCGACAAGCGCAAGGTCCAGCTCGAGGAGGCGATCAAGCAGCTGGGTGAGCACGAGGTGAAGATCAGGCTCCACCCCGAGGTGGTCGCGTCCCTGAAGCTGCTGGTCACCAAGGAGGGCTGAGCCGGGCCGGAGCGGAGCCGGCTCACCGCGGGGGGTTCGCGTGGCCACCACCGACGTCACCCAGGAGAAGACGCTCCCCCACAATCTGGAGGCGGAGAGGACCGTCCTGGGGGCGGTGCTCGTGGACAACGCCGCCTTCAACTCCGCGGCGGAGGTCCTCACCCGGGAGGACTTCTACCGGGAGTCGCACCGGCGCATCTTCGAGGCCATGGCCGTGCTGGCCGAGCGCAGCCAGCCCATCGACCTCGTCACCCTCAAGAACGAGCTCCTCCGGGGGGGCGCCCTGGAGGCAGCGGGGGGGGCGGCCTATCTGGGGAGCCTCCTGGACGGCGTCCCCCGCATCACGAACGTCGAGCACTGGTCCCGCATCATCAAGGAGCGGGCCGTGCTCCGGAACCTCATCCACGCCAGCAACCGCATCGTCCAGTCCTGCTTCGAGGGAGAGGACGAAGCGGCGGTCCTGCTCGACCGGGCGGAGAAGGCGATCTTCGACATCGCCGAGCGCCGCATCCGCCAGGGCTTCGTGGGCATCCGCGAGATCGTCAAGGAGAGCTTCCGCACCATCGACCAGCTCTCCCAGTCGAAGGAGATCGTCACCGGCCTCCCCACCGGCTTCGTGGACATCGACGAGATGACGAGCGGCCTGCAGAAGGGCGAGCTGGTGATCGTGGCCGCCCGCCCGGCCATGGGCAAGACCTCCTTCTGCCTCAACGTCGCCCAGCACGCCTCCATGCGGGCGGGGGAGACCGTCGGCATCTTCTCCCTCGAGATGTCGAAGGAGCAGCTCGTCCTGCGCATGCTCTGCTCCGACGCCCGGATCGACGCCCACAAGCTGCGCACCGGCCGGCTGCAGGAGAAGGACTGGGCGCGCCTGGCCAAGGCCTACGCCGATCTCTCCGCCTCCAAGGTCTTCATCGACGACTCGTCCACCGTGAGCCCCCTGGAGATGCGGGCCAAGTGCCGGCGCCTCCGGGCCGAGCACGGCCTGGGGCTCGTGATCGTGGACTACCTGCAGCTCGTGACCTCCACCGGCCGGGTGGAGAACCGGCAGCAGGAGATCTCCGCGATCAGCCGCTCGCTCAAGGGCCTGGCCAAGGAGCTGGCGGCGCCGGTGGTGGCCCTCTCCCAGCTCTCGCGCGCTCCCGAGGCCCGCACCGACCGGCGTCCCCAGCTCTCGGATCTCAGGGAATCCGGAGCCCTCGAGCAGGATGCCGACATCGTGATGTTCATCTACCGGGAGGAGGAGTACAAGCCCAGCGACGAGAACCGCGGGATCGCCGAGATCATCACCACCGGCACCCGGAAGCTCGCCTTCATCAAGGAGTTCACGCGCTTCGAGAACCTCCAGCCCCAGTGGAACACCTGAGCCGGTGATCCGGATCGTCTGGGAGTTCCGGGTGCGGCAGGGGACGGCCCGGGCCTTCGAGGAGCGCTACGCCGCGAGCGGCGCCTGGGCCAAGCTGTTCGCGAAGGCCCGCGGCTACGAGCAAACCGTCCTCCTGAAGGACGAGGCCGATCCCCGCCGCTACCTCACCATCGACGTCTGGCGTGACGCCGCGTCGCACGACGCCTTCCGGCGCGACTTCGCGGCCGAGTACGAGGCCCTCGACCGCCAGGGCCAGGGCCTCACCGAGTCCGAGCGCTGTCTCGGCCGCTTCGCGGACCTCGCCTGACCGGCGGTCGGGAGATCCTCTAGGGCGTGAGTAAGCTCCGGGTCCTCTTCGCCTGCCAGGCCTGCGGCTTCGAGAGCTCGAAGTGGCTCGGGCGCTGCCCGGACTGCGGGGAGTGGAACAGCCTGGTCGAGGAGCGGCGGGAGGACGCGTCCGCAGCCCGGGGCCGTCCGGCCATCCTCGCCGAGGGCGCTTCGAGCCGGCCGAAGCCCTACGACCTGATCGACGGCGCGGAAGGGGCGCGCACGCCCTCGGGCATGGGCGAATTCGACCGCGTGCTGGGAGGCGGCATCGTCCCCGGCTCCATGGTCCTCATCGGCGGAGAGCCGGGGATTGGCAAGTGTCTTGCCGGATCGACCCGCCTGCTCGACCCGGAGACGGGGGCGCTGCTCCCGATCACGGAATGGGCGCGTCGGCAGCGTCACGTGGTCTCCCTCGACGAGTCGACGCAGCGCCTGATGTCGCAGCCCGTCGCA
>WNGB01006180.1_pt1 | contig 17694 bp, 15 predicted proteins | sample 5400681 | NCBI WGS metagenome assembly WNGB01 (sample SAMN13153367, study PRJNA577476) | soil metagenome | isolation source: 115 cm soil or saprolite under grassland replicate 2 | place: USA:California | collected 2016-06-15 | reverse complement strand
AGACGCCGCCGGGCTGCACCTGGCCGAGCGCGACGTGGCGCTGATCGCCGGGATACGCGGTGGGCGGCTCGTGCCGCGCGGATCGTTCTTCCAACTGCGCAATATCCGCGAGGCCCGCCGCCGGGGCGACCCGCAATGGCTGCTCCAGCACGAGGACATCCTCGTGCTCCAGTCGGGAAGGCGTGGCGTCGCACTGGCTGAGGCCACACGGGGGTGGGACTGATGCCTGACTCCCGTAAGGCCACGAGGCTAGGCCATCGAAGTGCGGCAATGTCGGCCAATAACAGCCTCAGCCTGGAGGAAGTCCGTCAACTGCCGGCCACCGTGGACATCGTCACCGCGGGAACGGTGCTAGGCATCGGCCGAACCAAGGCCTACGAACTGGCACGGCGCGACCAGTTTCCCTGCCGGGTGCTGAAACTCGGCCGGTCGTTCCGGGTGCCGACAGCAGAGCTGCTGCGGGTGCTCGGCGCATACGACAGCGGTGAAGCGGAGGTGCTTGACCAGGCGCCTGCGAATCCATTGGGTGCACCTGACAACCCACCAAATGATCTTTGGGGCAGCAGATGAGATTCACACTCTCGGCACGGCCGCGTTGTGGCTGCCGCGATTCGATGTCCGGCAGACACCTTGGTGCGTCCTGTCCGAGGCTCACGAATGGCAGACACGGCAACTGGACCTGGCAGGTGCGCGGACGCGAGCTTCAGGACCTCGTCCCGGCCGGGAAGCTGCGCGGAGGTGGCCATGCCACAAAGCGCGAAGCTCTTGCTCAGGGCGATGAGGTGCGAAGGCTGCTGGATGTCGTCGCGGTCGGCGACACCGACGCCTTGTGGCAAGTGGCCGACATGCTCATCACCTTGCTGGGTCGCCAGGAACCGTTGCCCACAGCAGACGAGCTGAGCCGCCGGTACGCGGCAGGCGGCATCCTGAACCGCACCGTCACCGTCGGAGAGTTCCTACGAGAGTGGTTGACCAGCCGAAAGAAGCTCAAGCGGTCGACCCGGCGCGCCTACGAGTCGCACATCTCCGTGCACCTCATCCCACACCTCGGCCGGATCCCCATCGGGCGCCTCCGTACTTGCCACGTGGCGGCGATGTTCGCAGCGATCGAATCGAACAACTCGATCATCGAGGGAGACAACGATGCGCGGCGAGCGGTCGCGACCGCCCTCAGCGAGGCGCGCAGGCGGCGCGACCGTCCAGCTGCCGCGCGATATGAGCAACAGCTCGGGGCGATGCCGCCGTATCGACGGCAGACAGGTCCCAGCTCCATTCACAGGATCCGTGCGACGCTTCGGAAGGCGCTCAATGACGCACGCAGAAAAGACGGCCTGATTGCAACTAACCCCGCTGCTGATGTGGAACTTGCACCGCCTGGTATGACGAAGCCGATGGTCTGGACAAGCGAGCGGGTTGCCCGCTGGCGGCGCACAGGCGAGATCCCCGCCCCAGTGATGGTGTGGACTCCCCAGCAGACGGCCGCGTTCCTCGCGTACGCGCGTAACCATCGCCTCTACGCCTTGTATCACCTGATTGCCCACCGCGGCCTGCGACGGGGTGAAGCGGTCGGCTTGCCCTGGACTGATACCGACCTGGCGTCAGGCATGCTCACGATCCGTGAGCAGCGGGTGCAGGTCGGCTGGGAAGTAGAGGTGAGTCGGCCGAAGAGCGATGCCGGCGAGCGGGCCGTCGCGCTCGATCCTGGAACGGTAGAGGCACTCCGTTCACATCGACGGCGGCAGCGCAGGGAACGTCTTGCCTGGGGACAGGCGTGGCTGGACAGCGGCTTGGTCTTTACCAGGGAGGACGGCTCACCCCTGCACCCGGAAACGGTCAGCGAGGTGTTCCGCAAGTTGGTTGTCGGCGCCAACCTGCCTCCGGTCAGGCTGCACGACCTGAGGCATGGCGCGGCCACGATGGCGCTCGCTGCAGGGGTGGACATCAAGGTGGTTCAGGAGCTTCTCGGTCACTCCACCAGCCAGCTCACCCGCGACACCTATACCAGCGTCCTTCCGGAACTGCAGAGGTCAGCCGCAGACGCCATCGCTGCCCTGATCAACAATGCGCAGGCGGCCGGGCCAGCGGGGAAACCCAGCAGCGCTGGGCCCACAATGGGCTCACATGGCCCCACCTGGCAAGATCGCGACAGCCCGATAGGTGCGGAAACCGCAGGTCAGAACGTGATTCCGTTGTGGGGCGGGCGGGACTTGATCCCGCGACCGATGGATTATGAGTCCACTGCTCTAACCGGCTGAGCTACCGCCCCGCGGCGGCAAGCCTACCGCTCGCCGTACGGTCGGCAGGTGGCGTACCCCTTCGGGGCGAGTCGCCCGCAATCGGTCATCTGCCACCGCGCCAGAGCGGGTTCAGAGCTCATTTCCCTGGCGTGTCGAGTGCCGGGGACTGGCCCGACGGCGCGGAATGCGGTAGGCCTGTGACGGCGCAAATCATCGAACGCCGGCTATGGGCTCAGTGTGCAGAGGGGGAGACCGCGATGGGGCGCAGCACCGTGTGGACGTCACGGGTCCGGCGGGCATCCAGCGAATGGGAGCGCGAGCTGTTCGTGGAGGGGATGTCGCCGGAAGAGGTGCGGGGCGCGCTGTACGACGTCACCCGTACGGTCGACCATCTGCGGATCTCCCTCGCCGCGGTATGCCAGGTGGCCGACTCGTGGGCGGGGCGGCACAGCACACCGGAGGAGAACGTGAAGCTGGCCCGGCAGCGGCTGTCCGCGGCGGTCGAGAAGCTCAAGCCGATCGCGCAGGACCTGCAGGCGGCGTTCTATGCGTTCGAGGACGCGGCGAAGCCCCCGAACGGCAAGGTCGCCGATGACCAGCCGCTGTCGATTCCCCGCGCCGCGAGCTGACTGCCCACTCCCGCGCCGTGGCACACCTCACGGCTCTCACCTGCCCTTTTGTGGGGGTACGACTGTTAGCGTCAATGGCAATGAACGACGCTTCGTACCCCGACAGCGTCGCGCGGGCGATCCCGGCGACGCAGGTCGGAGTGCCCTCGCAAGCCCAGCCGAAGCGCCGCAGTGCGGATCCCGGGCACCGCCCGTCGGTGGTCCTCGCGCGGTTGCTGGACGGCAACCGGCGGTTCTTCTCCAACGCCTCCCGGTACGGTCCCGACGTCACCGTCGCGCGGCAGCGGGCGGAACGCCCGACCCCGTCGGCGCTGGTGATCGGCTGTATCGACTCCCGGGTCCCGCCCGAGGGGATCTTCGACCAGGACTTCGGCGAACTGCTGGTGGTACGCACCGCCGGCCACGTCCTCGACACCGCCGCCCTGGCCTCGGTACGGCTGGCGGTCACCAAGATGGGGGTGTCGTTGATCGTGGTGCTCGGACACGAAGCCTGCGCCGCGGTGGAGTACGCCGTCGACGCCACCCACCGGGGCGAGCACCCCGACGGCGAACTGGCCTACCTGGTGGACCAGATCGCGCCGAGCGTACCGATGGCGGAAGAGCTGTCCGGCACCCAGACGTACGAGGGGGCGGTGCGGGCTCACGTGGCCGCCACCGTTGCCGCCGTGCGGCGGCTGCCGGATGTGGCGCGGGCGACCGCCGCGGGCGACGTGGCGGTGGCCGGTCTGCGGTACGGCGTGACGTACGGCCGTGCCCAGGTGATCGTCGAGCCATAGCCCGGATCCGCGGAAATACTGATGCCCCCGGCGAGATCGCCAGGGGCATCCGTGTTGTTGGAGCTCAGCTGTCGAAGACGCCGGCCTCGACCAGTCGCTTGGTGGCGACATCCCAACCCTGGTCCGGATGGACCTGGTCGAGGGCGTCCAGCTCGGTACGGATCTTGGCGCCGTGGCCGGCGTCGGCCAGCGACTTGATCTCGCTGACGAACTTCTCGGAGTCGGTCGCCGCGTGCACTGTCTTACCCGTGGTGAGGTTACGGATGTACGAGTGCTTGCCGCCGTTGAGGGGGATCAGGTACTTGAACTCGCCGAGGACGCTCAGGGCACCGCCGGCGGCGTTGGCGCCGGCGCGGACCGAAGCGCGCGCGGTCTTGGACTGGTTGCTGGCCACGCGTGGTACTCCTTGCAGGATCGAGGTGGGACGAGCCGACGGGGGCTCTTGAGGACATGGGACGTTGAGCATAGAGAACGGCCGAGTGGCTACACGTCGGCCGCGAGGATCGTACCCGAGTCCAGTGTAGCGGCGCATAGCGGTACCCGGCACGTTCCAGCGAACCGATTTTGCCGGCTTTATCCGTCCGGAAATCCCCAACCGGCTGGCGCAACCACCTCGGATACCGTCATGATGGAGATCGCCAACGCGGACGTGCCGCGCGGTGTCTGGGTCGCAGGGGAAGGCGTACCACAGACAACCGGGAGGTCAACGTGCCGACGCGTGGCGTTGTTTACGTTCACTCGTGCCCGCCCGCCGTGTGCCCGCACGTCGAGTGGGCTATTTCGCGTGTCCTCTCCACGCCGGTACGGCTGCAGTGGACCGCCCAGCAGGCAGACCCGACGACGCAGCGCGCCGAGTGCGCGTGGACCGGACGGCGCGGCACCGGAGCGGAGCTGGCGGCCGGTCTGCGGCAGTGGCCGATGATCCGGTTCGAGGTGACCGAGGAGCCCAGCCCGGGCGTGGACGGCGAACGCATCATGTACGTCCCCGGCCGCGGTGCGTTCCGGGCCACGATGAGCGCCAACGGGGACATCCTGGTGCCGGAGGACCGGCTCCGGGCGCTGCTGAGCCAGGCCACCGCCGCCGAAGCCCTGACCCACGGCGTCGACAAGCTCCTGGGCACCGCCTGGGACAACGAGCTGGAGCCGTACCGCCGGGCGGGGGACGGTGCGCCGGTCACCTGGCTCACGCAGGCTGGATGAATTCTTGGGTACGGGTTTGCACCCGACCCGGCCCGCCTGGTCTGCTAGCCGGGTGCCGACGACGCGACTGACCTCGTTGCTGTTGTCCGTGGCGCTGGTGACCGGCCTCGCCGGCTGCGCCGATGACGCATCCCGGCGGGCACATCCGCATGCGTCGCCGAGCCCGAGCCGTACCTCCGACCCGGCGAAACGGGCCGCGGCGGTCGCCGCCAAGCTCAGCCCGGAGGACCTGGTCGGCCAGGTGCTGATGCCGTTCGTGTACGGCACCGACGCCACCAAGGTCGCCGGTGCGGCGAAGTCGGCCAACCAGCAGCGGTACGGCGTGTCCACCCCGGCCGAGCTGGTGAAGCGCTACCGACTCGGCGGCCTGATCCTGGTACGCCAGTCCGACGACCAGACCGGAGCCACCAACCCCACGTCGAACATCGACTCGCCCGCCCAGGTGCGCAGACTCACCGGCGGCCTGCAACACGCGGCCGGCGCGTTGAATCCGGCGAAGCGTGCGGGGGAGCCGGTGCCGCTGCTGGTCGCCACCGACCAGGAGCACGGCGCGGTGACCCGGCTCCGCGACGGGATGACGCTGCTGCCGACCGCGATGGGCCTGGGAGCGGCGCACGATCCGAACCTGACCGAGCAGGCCTGGGGGATGGCGGGCTCGGAGCTGGCCGCAGTCGGGGTCAACGTCGACTTCGCGCCCGACGCCGACGTGATCGGCAGCGCGGGCAACCTGGTCATCGGGTCGCGGTCGTTCGGGTCGGATCCGACGGCGGTCTCCGAGCAGGTCGCCGCGGCGGTACGGGGACTGCAGGGCTCCGGCGTCGCGGCCACGCTCAAGCACTTCCCGGGTCACGGGCACACCACCACCGACAGCCATACCGGGCTGCCCGTGCTGGGATACAGCCGCGGTCAACTGGAGCGGGGCGACCTGCCGCCGTTCGCCGCCGGGATCGACGCCGGCACAGGTCTCGTGATGTCCGGGCACCTGGACGTACGGTCGGTCGACCCGGGCGTACCGGCGACGTTTTCGCACAAGGTGCTGGTGGACCTGCTGCGCGACAAGCTGGGCTTCAAAGGGGTCGTGGTGACCGACTCGATGGGCATGGAGCCGGCCCGGAAATGGTCGCCCGGAGAGGCGGCGGTACGCGCCATCCTGGCCGGCAACGACGTCCTGCTGATGCCGCCTGATCTTGCCGCGGCGCGGGCCGGACTGCTGCGGGCGATGGAGTCCGGACGGCTGTCGCGGCAGCGGATGGTGCAGTCGGTGACCCGGATCCTGACGCTCAAGCTGACGCTCGCCTCGCACCGGCAGCCGGCGCTGTCGACCGTGGACAGCGGAGCGCACCACACGGTGGCCGCGGACGTCGCGGCCGCAGCGGTGACGGTGCTGCGCGGCACGTGCGGCCGCCCTCTGGTCCACGGTCCGGTACGGGTCACCGGCGGCATTCCGGAGCAACGTGACTGGCTCGCCGCGGCGCTGCGGCGACAGGGGATCTCCGTCGGGGGCGGCGGCTCCCAGATCCACCTCACCGGGTACGGCGACGGCGCGGGCGCCCTCGACCCCGGTGCCGACGTCACGGTCGGGATGGACGTGCCGTACCTGCTGGGTCAGGCACGGTCGCCGGTCGTGGTCGCGGCGTACGGGGCGAACCGGTGGTCGATGGCGGCGGTCGCCGCCGTACTCGCGGGGAAGGCGGAAGCTCCCGGGCGCTTGCCAGTGCCGGTCAAAGGGCTACCGGCGACGGCCTGCGGTTGACCGATCGGGGGCCGGGACGCGCGGCACGGGCCGGGTTGGCCACTCTGCCTGCGTGACAACCCGGACAGCGACGGGCCCGGCGGCGTTGTGACGGCAACGCGCCGGGCCCGGTCTGTGCGCGAGTGTTACAGGGGACGGTGTCAGAGGCGATCGTGTTACAGGGGGATGTTGCCGTGGGCGCCGCGGGCGGCGGGGGCGGCGGCGAGCGCCTCGGCGATCCGGCGGCGGGTCTCGGTCGGCTTGATGACCTCGTCCACGACGCCGATCTCCAGGGCACGGTTCACGCCGCCGGCGATCCGTTCGTGCTCGGCGACCAGCGCGGCGCGCAGTGCGTCCCGCTCCTCGGGGGCGGCCGCGGCGAGTTTCTTGCGGTGCAGGATGTTCACGGCCGCGGCGGCGCCCATCACGGCCACCTCCGCGGTCGGCCAGGCGAACACCGCGGTGGCGCCCAGCGAACGGGAGTTCATCGCGATGTACGCGCCGCCGTACACCTTGCGGGTCACCAGGGTCACCCGGGGGACCACCGCCTCGGCGAACGCGTGCAGCAGCTTGGCGCCGCGGCGTACCACGCCGTCCCACTCCTGGCCGACGCCCGGCAGGTACCCGGGGACGTCCACGACGACGACCAGCGGTACGCCGAGCGCGTCACACATCCGTACGAACCGGGCCGCCTTCTCGGCGCTGATCGAGTCGAGGCAGCCGCCCAGCCGCAGCGGGTTGTTCGCCATCACCCCGACCGTACGACCGGCGAACCGGCCCAGTGCGGTGACCATGTTCGGCGCCCACTTGGCGTGCAGCTCGACGAAGTTGCCCCGCTCCGAGTCGGGCGCCTCGTCGAGCAGCTTGTGGATCAGCGGCTTCACGTCGTACGCCCGGTTGACCTGCTCGGGGAGCACGCTCGCGAGGTCCTCGTCCGGCGTACCGACCGGCACGTCGGCGGGGGAGAGCCGGCCCTGGTGGCCGAGCAGCGAGGCCAGGTCGCGGGCCTTCTCGATCGCCTCGGCGTCGGTGTCCGTGGTCACGTGCACCACGCCGCTGCGCCGGCCGTGCGGCTCCACACCGCCGAGCCGCTCCATGTCGACCTGCTCGCCGGTGACACTGCGTACCACCTCGGGGCCGGTGACGAAGATCCGGCCCCCCTTGCTCATCACCACGATGTCGGTCAGCGCCGGACCGTACGCCGCGCCGCCGGCCGCCGGGCCGAGCACCACCGAGATCTGCGGCACCCGCCCGGAGGCGCGCACCATCGCGGCGAAGACCTGCCCCACGGCGTCGAGCGCGACGACGCCCTCGGCCAGTCGGGCGCCACCGGAGTGCCACAGGCCGATCACCGGGATCCGCTCCCGTACGGCCAGGTCGATCGCGTCCACGATCTGCTCGCAGCCCTCGGTGCCCATCGCGCCGCCCATCTTGGTGGCGTCGCTGGCGAAGCTGACCGCGGGCGTACCGTCGATCAGGCCCCGGGCGGCCAGTACGCCGGAGTCGTCCCGCGGCGCGAGCAGCCGCATGGTGCCCAGGTCGAACAGGGCACGCAGCCGGGTCTCCGGATCGCGGTCCAGCGTCGGCGGGGCCGAGGTCTGGGTGGTCACGGCGGCGGGTTCGGTGACGGTCACGGTGTTCTCCCGGATCATGCGCGGGTGAATACCAGCGCGGCGTTGTGGCCGCCGAAGCCGAACGAGTTGTTCAGCGCGGCCGGAATGTCGAGCTTGCGAGCGGTGCCGGAGACGACGTCGAGGTCGAGCTCGTCGTCCGGGTCCTCGAGGTTGATCGTCGGCGGCACCTGCGAGTGGTAGATCGCCAGGATCACGGCGATCGACTCCACCGCGCCGGCGGCGCCGAGCAGGTGCCCGGTCATCGACTTGGTGGACGTGAGCGCGAAGTGGTCGCCGATGGAGTTGTGCAGCGCCTTCACCTCCGCCATGTCGCCCACCGGGGTGGACGTGGCGTGGGCGTTGACGTGCTTGATGTCCGCGGCCGACACGCCCGCGTCGGCGAGTGCCCGCTTGATCGCGCGGATCGCGCCCTCGCCCTCGGGGTGCGGCTGCACGATGTCGTACCCGTCGGAGGTCATACCGGCGCCCGCCAGCTTGGCGTACACCTTCGCTTTGCGGGCCGCCGCGTGCTCGGCCCGCTCCAGTACGACGATCCCGGCGCCTTCGCCGAGTACGAATCCGTCCCGGCCCTTGTCCCACGGCCGGGAGGCGCGGTGCGGCTCGTCGTTGCGGGTGGACATCGCCCGCATGGAGGCGAAAGCGGCCAGCGGCAGCGGGTGGATCACGGCTTCCGTGCCACCGGCGACGACCACGTCGGCGCGCCCCGAGCGGATCATGTCCAGCCCCCAGGCGATCGCCTCGGCGCCGGTGGCGCAGGCGCTGGCCGGGCAGTGCACCCCGGCCCGGGCGTTCAGCCGCAGGCCGACGTGCGCCGCCGGTCCATTCGGCATCAGCATCGGGATGGTGTGCGGGGAGACCCGGCGGGGTCCCTTCTCCTCGAGAATGTCGTCCTGCTCGAGCAGGGTGATGGCGCCACCGATGCCGCTACCGAGGACCACGCCGAGCCGCTCGGTGTCCACCCCGGCATCGCCGAGGCCGGCGTCGGCCCAGGCTTCCTCGGCCGCGATCACCGCCACCTGCTCACTGCGGTCCATCCGGCGTGCCTTGACTCGGTCGATCTTGGTCAGGGGGTCTTCTGCGAGGTGTCCGGCGATGCGTACCGGCAGTTGGGCGGCCCACTCTTCGTCGAGTGTGCCGACGCCCGAGCGGCCGGCGAGCATTCCGTCCCAGGTGGACGCGACGTCCCCACCGAGGGGGGTCGTCGCGCCGATCCCGGTCACCACAACGTCAGTAGCGGTCACGGTCGAGTCCTTGATCAGTTGTTTTTCTGGATGAAGGAGACGGCGTCGCCCACGGTCTTGAGGTTCTGCACCTCGTCGTCCGGGATCTTCACGCCGAACTTCTCCTCGGCGGCCACCACGACCTCCACCATCGACAACGAGTCGACGTCGAGGTCCTCGGTGAACGACTTGTCAGCGGCGACGTCGTCGGGGTTGACCCCGGCGACCTCTTCGAGAATCTCGGCGAGGCCGTCCTGGATCTCCTGGGGAGTGGCGGTCATCTGGCGTTTCCTTCCTTCGGTGGGTAGTGCGGCGACGCGGTGCGAGGCCGTACATCTGGTGTCACGGACAGCGGATTACCTGTCCGGCGTAGGTGAGGCCACCCCCGAAGCCGAAGAGTAGGACCGGGGCGCCACTGGGGATCTCCCGGCGTTCCACCAGCTTCGACAGGGCGAGCGGGATGGAGGCGGCGGAGGTGTTGCCGGACTCCACGATGTCCTTGGCGACCACCGCCTGGGGCGCGCCCAGCTTGCGGGCGAGCGGTTCGATGATCCGCAGGTTTGCCTGATGGGGTACGAAAGCCGCCAGCTCCGACGGCTTCACGCCGGCCCGGTCGCAAGCCTCCAGCGCGAGCTTCGGCAACGCGAACGTGGCCCACCGGAACACCGACTGACCGGCCTGCTCGATGTACGGCTGCCAGCCCTCGATCACCACCGCGTCACCCTTCTCGGGGTCCGAACCCCACAGCACCGGCCCGATGCCGGGCTCGTCGGAGGGCGTGACCACCGCGGCGCCGGCGCCGTCGGCGAAGATCACCGCGGTCGACCGGTCGGTCCAGTCGGTGATGTCGGACAGCTTCTCCGCGCCGATCACGATCGCGTTGCGGGCGGCACCCGCGCGGATCGCGTGGTCGACGGTGGCGAGGCCGTACGAGAAGCCGGAGCACGCCGTGTTGATGTCGTACGCGGCCGGCGCCTGGATGCCGAGCGTACGGGCCACCCGGGCGGCGACGTTGGGGGAGCGGTCGATCGAGGAGCAGGTCGCCACCACCACCAGGTCGATGTCCGCGGCGGTCAGCCCCGAGTTGGCGAGCGCCTTCTCCGCGGCGGCGGAGGCCATGTGCGCCACCGTCTCGTCCGCGGCGGCGATCCGCCGGGTCTCGATGCCCACCCGGGACCGGATCCACTCGTCGTTGGTGTCGAGGGTCTTGGTCAGATCCTCGTTGCTGACGATCTTCGCGGGCTGGTAGTGGCCGAGCGACACGATTCGGGAGCCGGTCATCGTTCGCCTCCTGTCGTGTCGGGGTACGAAAGTCGGGCCAGCGGCGTACCGGAGGAGACCGGGTCCTCGGGATGGACCAGCCACTCCACGAGTACGCCGTCGGCGGTCGCGGCGACGTCTTCGGCGCCGCGACGGGTCACCACCTGGCCGATCACCTGGCCGGCGGTCACCGACGCGCCTTCGGCGATGTCGGCGGGCTGGAAGTTGCCCGCTGCGGTGGACACTGCCACCCGAAAATGAACTGCCGGTTCCGGAACGATGTGCGCCGGCGCACCGTGTCGGGCAATCAGGTCGATAGCGGCGGGCAGGTCGTCGGGCGTGTTGAGGGTGACGATCTCGATCCCCTTCATGCCGCGCTTGGCGAGCCCCGCGAGGGTGCCCGCGGGCGGCAGCTCGATCACGCCGGTGACCCCGAGATCGACCAGCGTGGCCATGCACAGGTCCCAGCGGACGGTGGCGGTGACCTGGCGTACCAGACGCTGCAGCAGGTCCGTACCGCTGCCGGCGGCGGCGCCATCGGCGTTGGAGAGCACGATCCGGTTGGGGTCACTGGTCGAGATGCCGGCGGCGATCGCCTCGAGGGCCTGCTCGGCCGGCTTCATGTACGGGGTGTGGAACGCGCCCGCGACCTGCAGCGGGATGATCCGCGCCTTCGCCGGCGGGTCGTCCTTCAGCTTCTCCAGTCCGGCCAGTGCCCCGGCGGCCACCACCTGGCCGGCGCCGTTGCGGTTGGCCGGGTGCAGGCCGTACGCGTCGAGCTTGGCGAGCACCTCGTCGGGGTCGCCGCCGAGCACGGCGCTCATCCCGGTCGGTTCGATGGCGCACGCGGCAGCCATCTCGCGACCTCGTACGGCGGCCAGCGTCACCGCCGACTCGCCGGTCAGTACGCCGGACAGGGCGGCGGCGGTCAGTTCACCGACGCTGTGCCCGGCGACGACGGGGACGTCGTACATCGGGAGTTGGGCGGCGGCGAGCAGGCCGGCGGCGACCAGCAGGGGTTGGGTCTTGGCGGTGTCCTTGACCTCGTCGGCGTCGGCCTCGGTACCGAGGTGCACCAGGTCCAGGCCGGTCAGGGCCGACCACCAGCGCAGTCGGGCCGCGGTGCCGGGCAGGTCGAGCCAAGGCGTCAGGAAGCCGGGTTTCTGTGAACCCTGGCCGGGAGCGATAACGGCGAGCACCGCATCACTGTCACCCATACTGGTGAGTCACGTGGTTGTTGTGGTGCACTAATCCCCACCAAGAGAGTTGTAGGGTTTCTACAAACCACGCTCGCATCGGGGCCGATATCGGGCACGGAACCGCCGAGACTTACCTCACAACGGCGTCGTATCGGGCGTTCCTGACGCCCTGCGGGACGCCGGTCACAGGCCGTCGTCCAGCGGCGACGGCGGGATCTCCAGCGGCGGCTCGTCCGGCGCGTGCATCAGCGCGGGGGTCGGGGGAGAGGTGGGCGCCTGGTCCAGCCGGCCGATCGACAAGGCGATGGCCAGGGCGTACGCGTCCCGGGGCGAGGTCGGGTTGAGGCCGGTGATGTCGGCGATGCGGCGGAGCCGGTACCGCACGGTGTTCGGGTGGACGAACAGGGCGCGAGCCGTACTCTCCAGGACCCCGCCGGCGGCGACGAATCCGTCGAGGGTCTCCAGCAGCTCGCCGCCGGCACGGCCCAGCGAACCGAACACCTCGTGGCGCAGGATGCGGCGCGCCTCGGGATCGCCGGCGAGGGCACGTTCCGGCAACAGGTCTTCCGCCGAGACCGGGCGGGGAGCGTCCGGCCAGGCCGGCGCGGCGCGGTAACCGGCGAGCGCCGCCCGGGCGGAGTCGGTCGCCTCGTCCAGCGATCCCACGATCGGGCCGACCACCACCGGTCCCTCGCCGAACCCGGACAGCAGCTTCTCGGTGGCGCCGAGCGGATCGGCCGCCCCACCCAGTACGGCGATCAGCCGGTCCCCGTGCACCCCGCCGAGCACCTCCACCCCGATCCGCCGGGCCGCCCGGTGCAACCCGTGCAACACCACCTGAGCCTCGCCACCGGGGGAGCGGCCCACCGCCACCGCCACCGGGGTCGCATTGATCCAGCCCAACGCCGCCGCCCGACTGGCCAGTACGTCACCCGTGTCGCCGCGCAGCAGCGCGTCCACCAGCAGCGCCTGCAACCGGGCGTCCCAGGCACCGCGGGTCTCGGCGGCTCGCGCGTACACCCGGGCGGCGGCGAAGGCGATCTCCCGGGAGAACCGCAGCACCGCGTCGCGCAGCAACTGCTCCTCGCCGGGCGCCGCGATCCGGGGCACCTGTTCCTCGACCACCTCGATCGTGATCTTCACCAGCGCCACGGTGTGCTGCAGCGTGATCGACCGGGCCAGCTCCCGGGGCGCGGTGTCGAACACCTCGTCGGAGACCTCGGCCGGTCCGCCGGCGCCGCGCAGCCACTCGACCAGGGACCTGATGCCGGACTGCGCCACCAGCATCACCCAGGAACGCTGGTCCGCGGGCAGCTCACGGAACCACGGCAACGCCTCGTCCATCCGGGCCACGCTCGCGGTGGCGAGTGCCCCCGCGGCCCGTTCGACGTTGCGGATCGTCGCGGTCAGCGGCTCGCGGCTGGTCAGCTGTCGCCGCCCGTCTCGCCCGGCGCGGCGGCGGTGACGTCGTCGAGGGCGTACTTCTTCAGCGCCTGTACGGGCAGGTCGGGCGGGATCTCGCCCTGCTTCGCCAGCTCGCGGAGGGCGGCCACCACGATCGACTCCGCGTCGACGTGGAAGTGCCGCCGCAGCGCGCCACGGGTGTCCGAGGCGCCGAAGCCGTCCGTACCCAGGGAGGTGTAGTTGCCCGGCACCCAGCGTGAGATGAGGTCCGGTACGGCGCGCATCCAGTCGCTGGAGGCGATCACCGGACCGGGTGCGCCGTTCAGCTTGTGGGTCACGTACGGCACCCGGGGCTCGGCCTCGGGGTGCAGCAGATTGTGCTCCTCGGCCTGTACGGCGTCCCGCCGCAGCTCCGACCAGGAGGTCACCGACCACACGTCGGCGGCCACGCCCCACTGCTCGGCGAGCAGCTCCTGAGCCTTCAACACCCACTGCATGCCGGTGCCGGAGGAGAGCAGCTGCACCCGGGGCACGTCCGGCGCGGGCGGGCCGAACCGGTCCTCGGCGCGGGCGTACCGGTAGATGCCGCGCAGCAGCCCTTCGACGTCGAGGTCGGCGGGCTCGGGGAGCTGCACCACCGGCTCGTTGTAGACGGTCAGGTAGTAGTAGATGTCCTCCGGCGCGTCGCCGAACATCCGGCGCAGCCCGTCCTCGACCAGGTACGCGATCTCGTACGCCCAGGCGGGGTCGTACGCGACGACGGCCGGGTTGGTCGCGGCGAGCAGCAGCGAGTGGCCGTCCTGGTGCTGCAGGCCCTCCCCGTTCAGGGTGGTACGCCCCGCGGTGGCGCCGAGCACGAAGCCGCGGGCCATCTGGTCGGACGCGGCCCAGAACCCGTCGCCGGTGCGCTGGAACCCGAACATCGAGTAGAAGACGTACAGCGGGATCATCGGCTCGCCGTGGGTGGCGTAGCTCGTCCCCGCGGCGGTGAACGAGGCGACGGAGCCGGCCTCGTTGATCCCCTCGTGCAGGATCTGCCCGCTGGTCGCCTCCTTGTACGACAGCAACAGCTGGCGGTCCACCGCGAGGTAGTTCTGGCCGTGCGGCGAGTAGATCTTCGCGGTGGGGAACATCGCGTCCATGCCGAACGTACGGGCCTCGTCCGGGATGATCGGCACCCAGCGCTTGCCGATGTTCGGGTCCTTCATCAGGTCCTTGACCAGCCTGACGAAGGCCATCGTGGTGGCGACCTTCTGCTTCCCGGAGCCCTTCTTCAGGTCGGCGTAGGCGTCACGTCCCGGAAGCTGCAGCGGGATGACCTTCCGGTTGCGGGCCGGCAGCGAGCCGCCCAGCTGCCGCCGCCGCTCCATCATGTACTCGTACTCTTCGGGCTCCGGCCGTACGTACGGCGGAAGCACCGGGTCGAGGTCGGCGTCGGGGATCTCGAGGTAGAGCCGGTCCCGGAACTGCTTGAGGTCGTCGGTCTTCAGCTTCTTCATCTGGTGCGTGGCGTTGCGCGCTTCGAAGTGGCTGCCCAGCGTCCAGCCCTTGATCGTCTTGGCCAGGATCACGGTGGGCTGGCCGGTGTGCTCGGTCGCGGCCTTGTAGGCGGCGTACATCTTCCGATAGTCGTGGCCGCCGCGCTTGAGGTTCCAGATCTCGTCGTCGCCGAGGTGGGCCACCATCCGGCGGGTACGCGGGTCCCGGCCGAAGAAGTGCTCCCGGACGAACCCGCCCGACTCCGCCTTGTACGTCTGGAAGTCGCCGTCGGGCGTGGTGTTCATCAGGTTCACCAGCGCCCCGTCGGTGTCGGCGGCGAGCAGCGGGTCCCACTCCCGGCCCCAGATCACCTTGATCACGTTCCAGCCGGCGCCCCGGAAGATGCTCTCCAGCTCCTGGATGATCTTGCCGTTGCCGCGTACCGGGCCGTCGAGCCGCTGCAGGTTGCAGTTGATCACGAAGGTGAGGTTGTCCAGCTCCTCGCGGGCGGCCACCCCGATCGCGCCGAGCGACTCCGGCTCGTCCATCTCGCCGTCGCCGAGGAACGCCCACACCCGCTGCTGGCTGGTGTCCTTGATCCCCCGGTTGTGCAGGTAGCGGTTGAACCGCGCCTGGAAGATCGCCCCCAGCGGGCCCAGCCCCATCGAGACCGTCGGGAACTCCCAGAAGTCGGGCATCAGCCTTGGATGGGGGTACGAGGGCAGCCCGCCACCCGGGTTCGTGAACTCCTGCCGGAACCCGTCGAGTTGCTGGTCGGACAGCCGGCCCTCGAGATGCGCCCGGGCGTAGATGCCGGGGGAGGCGTGGCCCTGGTAGTAGATCTGGTCGCCACCGCCGGGGTGGTCGTGCCCCCGGAAGAAGTGGTTGAAGCCCACCTCGTACAGGCTGGCGGCGCTGGCGTACGTGGAGATGTGCCCGCCCACCTCGACGCCGGGCCGCTGCGCCCGGTGCACCATCATCGCCGCGTTCCAGCGCATGTACGCCCGGATCCGGCGCTCGACGTACTCGTCGCCGGGGAACCACGGCTCACGCTCCGGCGGGATGGTGTTGATGTAGTCGGTGACAGTGAGCGCGGGTACGCCGACCTGGTTTTCCCGGGCACGCTCCAGCAACCGCAGCATCAGGTAGCGGGCCCGCTGCCGACCACTGTGATCGATCACCCCGTCGAGGGATTCGATCCACTCGGTGGTCTCCTCCGGGTCGATGTCTGGCAGTTGGCTCGGCAGTCCGTCACTGATGACCGGACGCTTGCGTTCGGTGGCCACTACAGCGGTCCTTCACATCGTCGTGCAAGGGTTTCTTACATACCCCATCCTGCCTGCTCGGCGGGGCGGTCGTCACCCTGGACCGGTTACTGTCCGGTACTTCGAGAAAGCAGCCCGGGTTTTCGGGGCCCACTAGCCTTTCGTCATGCAGAGCGACGTCATAACGGTACGGACCGGGTCGACACCTACGGTGCGCGACATCACCGCGGAGGTGGAGGAGTTCCTGCGCGGCCATGGCGCCCGCGACGGTCTGCTGCACGTGTTCGTACCGCATGCCACGGCCGGTGTGGCGATCATCGAGACCGGCGCGGGGAGTGACCAGGACCTGCTGCGGGCGCTGGACGGCGTACTGCCGGCGGACGACCGGTGGCGGCACCGGCACGGCAGCCCGGGGCACGGCAGGGACCACGTGCTGCCGGCCTTCGTCCCCCCGTACGCCACCCTGCCGGTCATCGGCGGCCGGCTGGCCCTCGGTACGTGGCAGTCGGTGTGCCTCGTCGACACGAACGGCGACAACCCCACCCGCCAGGTACGACTTTCACTGCTCCCAGGCTGACCCGTTGGGGGAAGACAGAACCGGACAGATCAGCGATCCTGTTGCGGTGACGTCCGTGTGGGATCTTGACAGCACGCTCCGAGAGGCGATCGCCGGCCTGAGGCCCGGCGCCGGCACAGTGGCGACAGCGGGCGAGACCGGCACCACGGCGCCGACGGACGACGCGACGGAAACGGCCGGCCCCGCGGCCGAGCAGGTCGCTGCCCCCGCGGCGACCGAGGCGGGCCCTGGCCAGCCGATCCGGCCCGGCAGTGAGCTGACGGCCAGCCAGGTGCAAGAGCTGTTCGAGGCGCAGCTGATCAGCCGACAGCTCGACCTCGCGTCGTACTGGCTGCGGTCGTGGAACGAGGGCTACCACACGGTCAGCTCGGCCGGGCACGAGGGAACGGTCGCCGTCGCGGCGGCGCTGCGGCCCACCGATCCCGCGTTGCTGTATCCCCGTTCGGGCGGGTTCTACTGCGGCCGGGCCGCCCAGGTGCCGGCCAGCGACCCGGTGCTCGACGTACTGGCGGCGGTGGCCGGCGTGGCGACGGAGCCGATGTCCGGGGGCCGGCACGAGCCGTACGGGTCGCGGGCGCTGACCGTACTGCCCACCTCGTCGAACGGCTCGTCGCACCTGCCGCGAGCCGTGGGGCTGGCGTTCGGGCTGGAACGCGCCAGGCGGCTGGGCGTGTCGGGGGCGCTGGATCTGCCGGAGGACAGCGTCGTGGTGGCGACGTTCGGGGGCGCCGAGGTTAACCACGCCACCACGGGGGCGGCGCTCAGCGCGGCCGGCTGGTGCGCGTACGCGGGCCTGCCGCTGCCGTTGCTGTTCGTCTGCCAGGACGACACGTCGGGCAGCGCCTGGGTGGCGGACGTGCTGCAGTCCCGACCCGGACTCGAACACTTCGCCGCCGACGGCTGCGACCTGCCCGCCGCGTACGCCGCCGCCACCGAGGCCGCATCATGGGTACGCCAGCGCCGCCGGCCCGCCGTACTGCGGCTGGATCTGGTGCGGCTGATGAACCACACGATCAGCGGGGACGTGGCCCGGGACCCGCTGCTCGCCACCGCCCGCCTGCTGGTCGAAGCCGGCGCGGCCA
>WNGB01012811.1_pt1 | contig 17699 bp, 20 predicted proteins | sample 5400681 | NCBI WGS metagenome assembly WNGB01 (sample SAMN13153367, study PRJNA577476) | soil metagenome | isolation source: 115 cm soil or saprolite under grassland replicate 2 | place: USA:California | collected 2016-06-15 | reverse complement strand
CCAGCGGCAGGCCAGTCAGGCTCCGGGCCGGGCAATAGGTCAGGCCGGGCAGGGGTCCGTCTGCTCCGAGGGATGCGCTGAGACGAGGAAGGGCCAGGCAGTCCCCTGTCCTGGCCTGCTTCGGTGGACTCCCGCGTCTGGGATCTCATCTGCCTGTTTGTCCTTCTGCTGACCGGCTGGTTGCACATATCGCGCGGACGACTTTCCCGCCATGGTGCGGAGTCGTGTAGGCGTCCCATTCCGTGGTCAGGTTTTCCACCAGCAGCAAGCCCCTGCCGCTTTCTGCCAGCTCATCCACTTGGCTGCGGGCCGGCAGGTGCGGGTCAGCATCCCAGACCGCGATAAGGACCCGGGTGGTATCCGAGAACAGCCATAGCCGCACCGGGGCCGCAGGCAGCCACTCCAGCCGCTGAGAAGCCGCGACCGCATTGGTCACCAGTTCGCTGACGACGATTTCCACAGAATCGGTTAGCCCGGCCAGTCCCCACTCCGCAAGCACCAGCCGCGTGTGCAGCCGCGCGCACGGTACCGCGCCCGGCAGCGGGCCAAACTCCAGAAAGTCCCGTCGCAGCCACTCGCCGGTCATGGTCAGTCCTTGCAGGTGGAAGGGCAGGGCCAGCACCGAAGCCAGGCTCTGTGCCAGACCGCGCGAGTAGCCGGGGGCCACGGTCCAGCTGACAGCGCCGGCCCCGCCCTCAGCAAAACGACCACGGCCGCAGCGTGGCCGCTGTGCCGTACCCGCCCTGCCGCTCATGACGTCGTTCTTTCTGCCGTGGCGGGGTAAGCCCGGTAGCCGGTATCGTCCACGTGGGGTGTGGCCGCAAAGAAACTCATGAGCTGATCGCGGATGAATGACGCCGACTGGGCTGCCGACTGCTTATTACAGTCCACGCGGAGCACGTCAAAGCCATCCTGGACGAGTCTTTCCGTGGCCTGCCGGTAGAAATGAACCTCAGCGTGACTACTGCCAGGCGTGATCTGGAAACGATTATGCGGGCCACGCGCGGTCAGCCTCTCAGCGATAATTTCCGGGTCGGCTTCGAGGATCACGGCGAGGTCGGGACGATCAGCCTCCGAGTTTAATTGCCACAGGAAAGCTGGGTCGATACCGTCGAACCGCTGCATGACAAGACCCGACGGCACGTAGCGGTCGGTTATGACCGTCTCCCCGCGCTCCACGTGAGGGCGGATTTCTGCTTGAAGATGATGGTAGCGGTCGGCTGCGTATAAGCAGGCCAGAGCGTGGCCGGTAAGGGATTCGGTCATGTCCCGGCACAGACTGCCGATTGGCCCGGTGGATGGTTCGGCAGTTATATGGATATCCTCGCCGGCCGCTACGAGCATCTGCGCTAGGTGGCCGACAATTGTGGATTTACCGGCGCCGCTCGGGCCGTCGATGCTGATAAACATTCCCCGGCACTGGCTAGAAAAGGAACGCAGCTTCATCAGTACCTCCGGGTTCCTGATTTCCTGAGTATCTGCGGAGTTCTCCGAGTGAGAGCGGGCTGCCGTCGTGGCGGGTTGCGAGGTGGACGAACAGGCGGGCTGTAACTAGCACGTCATAGGCGGCCCGATGAGGTGTCAGGCCGGGGGGCATCCCATCGTCCAGGGACAGCGCCCTGACCAGAGCGCCCAGGCTGTAACTGGGCTGGCCGGGAAGCAGTTGCCTGGCGAGCTTGAGGGTGTCGAATACCTCGGGGACTTCCCATCCGGGGAGTTCCCGCTGGAGCACGGCCCCGTCCACGTGCGCGTTGTGGGCGATAAGCGGGATGCTGGTGAGCGCCCGGCGTACCTCCCGTTCAATTTCTGCGAAAGCTGGGGCACTGGCAACGTCTTCGGTGGATATCCCGTGAATGCTGGTGGCGAAGCGCCTGATCGGCCGCGGTGGTTTGACCAGCCACGCCACGGGCTTGCCAATGGCGCCGTCCGTGATGGGGAGGATCGCCAGCTCCACCAGGTCGGGTGGCTGCTGGCCGTTGCCCTCCACGTCGGCTACGGCATAGCTCAGGCTCGTCCAGTCAGTCATCGCGCGGCGTGTCCTTCCATCCGATGCCTGCGCGGCCGTGCCGGTGCGCGTGGTGCGGGTGCTGCACGTCGTGCATCTGGAAGCCAAGCGCATGCTGCAGGTAGTAGCGCGGCTGCTCATCGTCCAGTCCCGATACGACGGCGGCCCTCTCGCTGATGTCTACTACCTTCATGCCCGCGGTTTCGGGCAACGCGCGGGCAGCACGGTAAATCTGGCTGGCAGACGGTACCTGGTGCGCGCTACGGCACAGGCCAACCTGGCTCACCGGGCAGATGCCGCACAATTCCCTGATGCCGTAGTGGCCGTTGTAATCGGGCAGGCCGTGAGCGTATGACACGGCGCAGGAGGTCTTGCGGAACAGCGAGGCTGAGTCCGCGAATGCTGCCAGTACCCGCTGCTCCAGCACCTCGGGCATGATCTTCCGGCGTGCCGTCGCGTCGTAGGGCTCGGGCAGGCCGTTGGCCCGGTAGTACCGCGCGATCTGGTCGCGGTAGAACAGGCCGGTAAAGACCGTGGCGTCGGCATGCCCGCTCAGAGCATGCGCACGCTCAAGGTCCGTGTCACTATCGTTAAGCCCTGGTACCAGCGGACGCCAGTACAAGACAGTCCGGTACCGGCGGCGGGCAGGAGCGCTCATGAGCTTAAGTGAGTCGGCGGCGACCTGTGATGGGTAGGGTTCTATGCGCTTGTCGTCAATGCCTGAATAGGTGAATAGAAGCGTCACCCTGAGATTTGCAAGCCGATTCAGTGCTCGTATATCGGCGGGTTTCATCTGATACCGGGTGATGACAAGGGCGTGATTCCGGAGGCCCCGGCCGTCGAGGTTGGCTAACACCGCCAGCGTGTGTGCCCGGACTGAAGGCAGGATGGGGTCAGTTGCCCGGTTGAGGATCTGAACTGGCGTGATGTGCGCCTGAAAGTAACGGTGGCTGACGAGCCGCTCCACCGCTTCGGCGTCGGGCATCAGGGCCTGCGGCTGGCGCTGGTCCCACAGCCCGTAGGTGTGACGGATGCAGTAGGCGCAATCGAGTGGGCAGCCTTGGATGTGGTTCAAGCTCAGCCCGCTCTTGCGGTACTCGACAACCTCGCGGGCACGTTCTGGCAGGCGCTCAGCCTGATCTTTGCCTAGCAGCGGAACGAATGTAGCCACTTCAACCCTCCTGCCGCCCCCATACACATGGGCGCTTCATAGGGGAGAGTAGGGGCAGCCAAACTCATGTGGAAGAAAGTTTCTCAGAGTTTCTAGAAATATCTGAACAGCTGGGCTGCCCGCGAAACTACGAGCCATCCCCGGGCACCTCTGGCGCAAGATCATCGATGGCCCGGGTCACGATCGCGCGCGCGGCCCGGCCGTAACTGGCCACGGCCGCCATCTGGTCGAAGACGCCGCCGTACAGTTCGATTTCCTGCGGCTGGGCGAGGTTGAGTTCAGCCGAGAACGTCTCAACCATTACCCGGTCGTTGTCCAGCAGCCAGAACCCATGCGTCGGCGCAACCACATAAGCCGTCTCGAAGCCGATAAGGCCGAGACGCACGTTAGGCAGCGCCCCAAATGTAACCAGCCTGTCCAGTTGCCCCAGCATCACCTCGGGTGCGCACAGCCGGTACCGTAGCGTGGCCTCCGTGAGGACGAAATGGAAACGCTTGTCAGGCCGGTACAGCATCTCCTGCCGCCGGAGCCGTGCATGCACCGCCTCGTTGATGTCATTGGGCACCTTAAAGACAGTGATGCTCTGCGCAAAACGGGACCGGGCGTACTCCGCTGTTTGCAGTAGCCCAGGAATGAACGTCGGCTCGAACGCCCGGAATAGCCGGGTTTTCGCGTCCAGGTCGGCAATCTCGTCTTGATGAGGACGCAGTCCCGTCTTGAGCTGCCGCTGCCATTCAGCGTGCTGGACTTCCAGGGTATGCAGCGAGGCGAGCAGGGATTCAGTTTCCGCCCCAGAGTGGGTGATGCTGGCCCAGGCACGGACATCGGCGTCGGTGGGCGTCTGCCGGCCGTTCTCCAGTTTGGAGACCTTCGAGGCGGGCCAGGACAGCGACTCCGCGACCTGGCGGCCGGTCAGCCCAGCCTGCTGCCGAAGCTCGCGGAGCCGCTGCCCTAGCGCACGGCGCGCCTCATGAACACTGAGGACGCTGTTCGTTCTGTTCGGAGGCAAAGTCATCCCGTCGGACCGCGCGATGCCAGGCAGCATCGCGCCAGTAGCCGTGCTGCACGATCACGGCCGGGTCTTTGATCACCTCACCGCCAAGGAAGTGCTCTTCCTCATCGAAGTGCATCTTGATCAGCAGCCGCGAGTCGAACAGCCAGTAATCGTAGCCGGGCAGGTCGCGGGCTTGATCTCGCACCAGATACTGGATCTCTTCACCAGCCGCATTGGTGTACTGCGAGCAGAACACCCCAAAGCGGCTGTAGGCGGTCAGCGGCATGCTGACCACCCTGACCCGTGAGAACCGCCGTCCCTCGGCAGTGGCCGAGCGGATCATCGACAGCCAGCTCTGGAACCAGCCCATGTCGACTGGCTCTCCCGCGACGAACTGAGCGAGCGCCTTCGTCTCATTTGGCGAGTAGTAAGAGTCACGTGTCTCAAGACGGAAGGCAGTGTGCTCGAACGTGCGGAAGAGCCGGGAGAACTCCTCGCCGATGAGCAGACTCAGCGGATCTCCTCGGCGAAGCGCAGGACGTCGGCGGGTATCTCGATCACGGCCTCGCCGGGCGGGATGTCCCCCAGTTCGGCCAGCGCCATGGGGTCGGTCACGATCCACCCCTGAGCAATGTAGGTCTTGCGGTCTGTCCGGTCGGTCGCGAACAGGGTGGGTGACTGCCCCTCCTGTGAGCCCGGGTCCTTGCCGAGTAAGCGGAGGTGCATGAGACCGTCACCTTTCTCGAATAGCGGAGAAACTTTCTCTTACATCCTCGCCCGGGATACACGGCCAGTCAACCGGGACGGATCGTAGGGCCATCCAGGCCAGGGCCTTTCCCGGCTGCTGCCCGCCGGCGGCGAGCCGCAGGTCAAGGCAGAGCGCCCGCAGCGAAGCGAGGACGAATGGCCTTGACGGGCGGGGCGCGCCGGCCACAATCGGGCAGCGGGGAAGGCAGATGGGCCAGGCCGCATCCGGATAACCCCACCCAAGCTGAAACCGGGCGGCGGCCCAGTGAGCGGGACGGCGACGCCGGCGGAGGCAGAGTGCCTTTCAGCGGCGCGGGCCGCGCGGCCTGGGTGATGTGGGGCCGCGTGCCGGATGCGGCCCGTCCTGACCGGGGCCTGCCCATCCGGGTGGCGGCCGGCCGGGCCGGATGGGGAAGGGGAATTCGGCCGCCGCGAGCTGCCCCGGAGTCCGGGCACGGCGGGCTGGCCGCAGTGAGGCTTGGCCGCCGCGGGCGGCGGCGTGCAACTGTTCGGCGGCCGTACGCGGGCGGCGGCCTGCGCCGCGTGGCGCTGGGCGTGGCGTAGCTGTGCGACGGCGTCGGCGAGGGCGGCGAGGCGGGTCAGCAGCATAAGCGGGGCCAGGGCCGGGTCCCCGGTGGCCTGGGCCACGGTGCCCAGCAGCCAGGCGGCGTTACGCAGCCGGTCCCCGGACGGGGTGGGTGAGGGAATGCGGCCGTAGGGCATGCGGGCGGCCCGGTCGTAGGCGTCGGCGGCCTGGCGCAGGACCCGGCTGCCCAGCGCGGTGGCGGCCACGTGGAGGGTGCCGGAGGCGGCCCAGGCCGCATCTGCGGCGGCGGCCGGGTTGATGCCGGCCACCGCGCGGATCTCGGCGGCAGCGGTCCCAGCGACCCGTGCGGCGTGATCCCAGATCGCGGCGCGCTCCGCAGGAGTGAACCGCGGGCCGGCCGTGGCGGGCTGGCCCCACCGCTGGCGGAGTTTGGGCCAGGCCAGATCGGGAGCGAGTTTGCCGCCGCCGTACCACACCGGCCCGCCGTTCTTACTGGTGTCGCCGGGCAGCGCGACCGCATACCGGTCACCTGTCCGGGGTTCCGGCTGCTGAACCGCTTGCGGGACAGCACTCCCGCGGCGTCCAGGCGGGCGAAGAACTCCGGCTCGGTGCGCGCGGACGCGGCGGCCGTGGTGACCGCGCGGCGCACACACGGTCAACCCGGTGTTNNGAGCGGCGGCGGCCCTGGCCGCGCGGATGATCAGCCTCGCGGACGGCAGCGACCTGGGCGGTTCGTTGCGGAATCCGGCGGGGTTCTGCAACGTGGTCGGGCTGCGGCCCTCGCCGGGACGGGTGCCGGCCTGGCCCGTCACAGACGTCGCGGACGTCCTGGAGGTGGAGGGGCCGATGGGGCGCTTGCCGGTCGGGCTCCAGCTGGTCGGCCGCAGGCGGGATGACTGGCCGCTGCTGCAGGTCGCGCACGCGTTCGAGGCCGCCACCGGGCACGGGCAGGTCATCCCGCCGCTGCTGCGCTGACGGCGGTCAGCGGGGCCGCCGGAACAACGCGACCGCGAGCCAGCCCGCCGCGGCGGCCAGCGGCAGCTCGACGCAGGCCGCCTCGGCGACGGCCAGCGTGTGATCGAGGCCCGGCGCCGATGTGCACACGTCGAACCAGGCGTCGGCGAGCAGCAGTGTGCCGCCGGCCGTGGCCGTCAGGCAGGCCCGGGAGTCGTTACGGGCCAGCAGCGCCGCGGTGGCCAGCGCGGCCACCGCCTCCGCGCCGTCCAGGCCGGTCCAGGCCAGCGACCAGTGCTCGGCCTGGGTAGTGCGCGGCAGCGTCGCGCTGAGCACCACGCACCAGGGCACCAGGAACCCGCCGACCGCCAGGGCGGCGATCCGGGCCCGCCGGAGCAGGGCGGGGGAGGGGCCAGCCCGGCGCGCAGACCCGGTGACCGTCATGACCTGGTCGCCCCGGCGGAGCGGAGTGTGTGTCGCCATGACCGTCACCGTAGAGTTGCAGAGAAAATTATGCAAATAAATTTCTGCAGAGCTATCTCTGTATGAATGCTAGGCTGCACCTATGGCGATGACCCCGCGGCGGGTGGTCGGCGACGCCAAGCGCTGGAAGGCCATGTCGCATCCGCTGCGCCGCGAGATGCTGGCGCATCTCGACGAGCACGGGCCGGCGACCTCCACCACGATCGCGGAGGCCCTGGGCGAGAACACCGGGACCACCAGCTACCACCTGCGGGTGCTCGCCGGCGCCGGGATCATAGAGGAGGTGCCGGGGCGCGCGAGCGGCCGCCAGCGCTGGTGGCGCACGTTCCCGGTGGACCTCCGCGAGCCTGACTACGACAGCCTCAGCGACGAGGAACGGGCGGCCCTGGACGAGTGGCGCGCCGGGCAGATCCCGGGCGAGCTCGAGCTGGTCAACCGCTTCATCCGGGACGTCCGCCAGCACGGCCCGTGGGCCAAGGCCTCACGCGCCGGTGGTTACTACACCGTCGAGGACCTCGAAGCGCTGCACGACGAGTACGTCGCGCTGCTGCACAAGTACGGCCACTCCGCCCAGGACGCCCCGCCCGGGGCGCGGCCCATGCAGCTGCGGATGTTCTACATCCCCGACGAGCCCGCCGCGGGTAAGCCCGCCGCCACCGGTGAGCCCGCCGCCCCAGGTGAGCCCGCCGATGGTGAGCCCGCCGGGCAGCAGCCCGGCCCGGCCCGGTAGGCGGCCGTTACTCCCAGCGCGGGTGCCGTGGCCCGTGCAGGTAACCGCGCGGTGGGTTACCGCCCGGCCCGCCCTGGGACATGTGGCGCCGGAAGCGCCGTGTGAACACGAATGCGGCCAGGCCGGTCACCAGCCAGAAGATCAGGAACAGCTTGAAGAACGCGAACAGCACCCAGCCGCCGGGCCCGGGGGCCAGCACCGCGAACAGCAGGACGAGCAGCAGCACCGGGAGGAACCGGGGGCCGCGGCGGCGCGCCAGCCACGGCATTCCGGCGGGCTGCAGGCCCGGGGCGTCCTGCGGCATGAGCACCGGGTCCGGCAGGTCGGCCATGACCCGGCGGAGGTCCCCGAACGTTGTCGCGTGCAGGGCCGCCGAGGTGCGCTCGTCCAGTTCCTCGGACGTGAGCCTGCCCTCGGCGTAGTGGTCGCGCAGCCGGGCGGTCACCCGTTCCCGGTCGGCGTCAGAAGCGCGGATGCGGTCATCCATGGCTGGTCCCCTTGCCTTCTCTTCCTGGTCGTCGCCTGCTGATCTATCGCCTGCTGATCTGAATGGCCCGCGGCCCCCGCCCCGGGCCGGTGCCTACTCCTCGTCATCCTCATCCGGGTCGTCGCTGGCCAGGATCTGGTACATCTCCCGCCGGGTCCGCTCCAGCAGCTGCTCGGCGGCCCGGATCTGCTCCGGCGTGCCGGCGTGGGCCAGCTGCACGATGCTGCCGCCGAGCCGGGCCGCCTGCGCGAACAGGCCGGGCATCTCGCCGGGCTCGTCCTGGGCCATGGCCTCCCACGCCGGCCGGGCCGTCTCCGGGTCGTCCTCGATGTGGCGCCGGCCGGCCTCGGTCAGGCTGAACGTGCGCCGGCCGCCGGATTCCTCCGCCTCGATCAGGCCCTCGTCGGCAAGCAGCTGCAGGGCCGGGTAGACCGCTCCGGGGCTGGGCCGCCAGGCGCCGCTGCTGCGCTCCTCCACCTCGGACATGATCTGGTAGCCGTTGCGGGGGCCTTCCTTCAGCAGGGCCAGGATGGCGGCGCGCACGTCGCCGCGCCCGGCCTTCGGCCCCCGCGGGGGACCGGGCGGGCCGGGCCACCAGCCGCGCGGGCCGCCGAAGCCGGGGCCCCCGGGTCCGCCCGCCCATCCGCCCGGGCCGCCCGGGCCGGCCCACCCGAAGCCGGCCTCCCAGGGCCCACCGCGGCGCGCCCACGGCCCGCCGCGCCGGGGCTCGGCGCGCTCCTGCCGTTTCCCGCCCGCCGCGGACATCCCGTGCATGGCCTCCCGGGCCTGGCCCAGCAGGGCCTCAGCGGCCCGGGCCACGTTACGGAAGTACGGATTGAAGTCGCCGCCGGCGCACGATGCCGCATCCATCCGGGCCTCCAAGTGATCCACTCGCGATACGATCCCGATATATCGCTACTGTAGGCTGCGCGGGCCCGGATGGCAAACGGCCGCCTGATGGCTGGTTGGACCGTGGTCCTGCGGGCAGGGGAACTGCGGTGGCCGCTCCCGCCGGCAGGCCGGCGGGAGCGGGGGACATGTCCTGGCCTTAAGGCGATCTCTTCGCAAACTTGACGGATTCCAGATAGTTCGGCAGGGTGGGTCCCATCATGGTTCTGGCCGAGGTCGACCCGGGCGGCGAGATGTCCCGGGCCCTGCGCGCGGCCGGGCTGCGCGTGACGCAGCCGCGGCTGGCCATGCTGACCTGGCTGGCGGGGCACCCGCACTCGACCGTGGACGCGATCGCGGCGGGCGTGCGGGAACGGTTCGGCACGGTGTCGACCCAGGCCGTCTACGACATGCTGGCCGCGTGCGCGGCCGCCGGGCTGCTACGGCGGATCGAGCCCGCGGGCAGTCCGGTCCGCTACGAGCGCCGGGTCGGGGACAGCCATCACCATCTCGTGTGCCGCCGGTGCGGCCGCACTGAGGATGTCGACCGCGTGACCGGAACCCAGCCGTGCCTGACCCCGGCCGAGGACACGGGTTTCGCGGTGGACGAGGCGGAAGTCGTGTTCTGGGGCGTGTGCCCCGCCTGCCAGGCAGCTGAGAGCTCCCCTGATGGAGTGCAGCGTGACGAGGAGGTATGGCAGTGACTGAGAACCGGCTCGTACCCACGACCAACGATGCCGGCTGATCCCCGCCCGGGTCCCCCGGGGCCGGGGCGCGCGAGTGGCCCGGGCGGTTCCGTTAGGGAAAAGCTGGTGCGAGCATCGAAGCCGGAGGTGGCCCATGGACGAGGCGACGTTCGGCGAGGTCCGCGACGCGGTGCGGCGGTTCGTGCGGGAAAAGGTGCTGCCCCGCGAGGACGAGATCGAGGAGACCGACGCGATCCCCGCGGACCTGCGCGCGGCCGCCGCCGATCTGGGCCTGTTCGGGTACGCGCTGCCTGCCGAGTACGGCGGGTCCGGGGTGAGCATGGCCCAGGATGTGCGCCTGGCCTTCGAGTTCGGCTACGCGACCCCCGCGTTCCGGTCCATGTTCGGCACCAACAACGGCATCGCCGGCCAGGTCATCGCGAAATTCGGGTCTGACGCGCAGAAGAAGGCGTTCCTGCCTGGCCTGGCCGCCGGGGAGATGGTCGCATCGTTCGCGCTCACCGAGTCCGAGGCCGGGTCCAGCCCGGCCGGCCTGCGGACGTCCGGCCGCCGCGACGGCGACGCCTGGGTGCTGTCCGGCACCAAGCGGTTCATCACCAACGCGCCGCTGGCCGACCTGATCGTCGTGTTCGCCCGGACCGATCCCGCGGCCGAGGCCGGCCGGGGGATCTCGGTGTTCGCGGTTGACGCCGCGAGCCCGGGGCTGACGGTCGGGCCGAAAGATCACAAGATGGGCCAGCGCGGCGCGTGGACCGCCGAGGTGATCTTCGATGACGTCCGCGTGCCCCAGGACCGCCTGATCGGCGAGGTGGGCCGCGGCTACCGCAGCGCGATGACCGTCCTGGCCCGCGGCCGGCTGCACATCGCGGCCGTGTGCATCGGCACCGCGCAGCGGATCCTGGACGAGTCGGTCTCGCACGCCGCGACCAGCAGGCAGGGTGGTCAGCTCATCGGCAGCTACCAGCTGGTCCAGGCGATGCTCGCGGACTCCTACGCCGAGATCGGGGCGGGCCGGTCCCTGGTGCTCTCGACCGCGGACGACTACGACGCGGGCCGGAACGTGGTCGCCGGGCCGTCCGCGGCCAAGCTGTACTGCAGCGAGATGGTGTCCCGGGTGGCCGATCGCGGGGTGCAGGTCCACGGCGGCCTCGGCTACATGAGCTCGACCGTCGTCGAGCGGCTGTACCGCGACTCGCGGCTGTACCGGCTGTACGAGGGGACCAGCGAGATCCAGAAGCTGATCATCGCCCGGGAGCTCCTCGCCGCCGTATCACCTCGCTGAGGCGCCACCTCCGCCAGACGCCGTCACGGTGCGGCGCCGTCACGGTGTGGGTGGCCCCTGGCCAGGTCTCCTGTCCAAGGTCGTGTCCGGTGGCCCGTTGCCGGGAACAGCTGGGGCAAACGACCTAAGGGGAGGTCGATATGGAACGCGATCCCAGGACCGCGGACGAGCCCGGGCAGGATGCCGGCGTGCTCGGCTCCGAGATCGGCGACAGTGACGAACTCGGCCCGGAAGCGGGCGGCACGGACGTCCTCGGCCCCGAGGAAGGCGGCACCGACGTCCTCGGGACCGAGGAAGGTGGCACCGACGAGCTCGGTCCCGAGGAGGGCGGCACCGACGTGCTGGGCCCACCGGGCCGCTCGCCGTTAACGGGCCGGTTCCGTCCTCGCCCCCGGTGGCCTTGAGTCCCTGGTACGCGGCGGCGCGGAGAATCCCGTCCGCGGTCCGCTCCGCGTAGCTGACCTCGATGACAAGCCGCGGCTCGACCCAGGTCACGTCCCGGGCCTGGGGCAGGGGAACCGGGCCGCTGAAGGGCGGGCTGTCCCGCCGCAGCGGGGTGAGCAGCCCCTCGAGCGCGCGTAGTTCCGGCTGCGTGAAGCCGGTGCCCACGCGGCCCGCGTAGACCAGGCCCGGGCCAGCGGGGATCCCGACGAGCAGCGAGCCGATCCGCCCGGCGCGGTGGCCGCGGCCGGGACTGATGCCGCCCACGACCACGTCGAGCAGCCGCCGGTTCTTGATCTTCAGCCAGGCGGGGGAGCGGCGCCCCGGCTGGTAGGGGGAGTCCAGGCGCTTGACCACGACGCCCTCCAGGCCGTCGCGGACGCTGACCGCGAGCACGGCCTGGCCGCCGCCGGGAAACGACGGGGGGACGTGGACGTGCGGGCCGGCCAGGGGCTGCGCCTCCAGGATGGCCCGCCGCTCCGCGTACGGCTCGCTGATCAGCGGCTGCGCGCCCGCGTACATGATGTCGAAGACCAGGTAGGTCACCGGGACCGCGGTCACCAGGCGCGCTGAAGGGGCGCCCACGTGCATCCGCCGCTGCAGGGCCGCGAAGCTCGGGCGTCCACCGTCGAACGCGGCGATCTCCCCGTCGAGGACCATGTCCCCGGTCCCGGCCTGGTGGGCCAGGTCCGCCAGCTCGGGGTAGGACCTGGTCATGTCCCGGTCGCCGCGGGACAGCAGCCGCAGCCGCCCGGCGGACAGGTACGCCACCGCCCGGACGCCGTCCCACTTGAACTCGGCGGCCCACAAGGTCTCCGGCTCCGGGAGTTCCCCGGTGGGTACGGCCAGCATCGGCCGGATCCGCGGCGGGAACCCGGTGCTGTCCCCTGATGCCGGCATGAGCCCCCCATTGGTGCCTGCTGGGGAGCACTGACCGGCTACCTACCCGGCCCGCCGGCCCGGACACGGGGAGCGCAGGCCAGGAACGGGGCACGGTCAGGGCTGGGCGGTCAGGGGTGGGGGCGGGTGAGATCCTTGCCGCCCGCCGGCCGGCTGGTGTCGCCGGTTCCGCGCGTGATGAGAGCCACCGCGAGCAGCGCGGCCAGGGGGGCGACCAGCGCGATGAACTCGGAGGAGGCCAGGTTGCCGAGAGCGTCGAGTGCCCCGGCGAAGCCGACGATCAGCACGGCCACGGCGACCAGGCCCCAGCCGTGCAGGAACAGCCGCAACGTGAAGGGCGGCGCGGGCTCGGCTACTTCCGGGACCGCGGTGATGGTCTTCATGCCGCGGGTCTCCGTCATCCCCTCACGCACCCGCACCGTGAGGTTCAGGGTGCCCGGCTGGTCTGCGATCACGAGCAGCTCGTCGGGATGGGCCGGATCAGGAGCCTGCGCCACCGACCCGCCGCCCGCGGCCCAGGACATCACCTTCCGGGTACCCGGGGACTGGACGCGGTAGCGGGCCTGCTCACCGGTGATGACGGTATCCGGCCCGTCGATGACCACAGGCGCGGCCAGGCCCGTGACCGCTGGCCGGGTGCCCTCGGGGGCCACCGCCTCAGCACCCCCGGCCGCGCTCGCGTGGCCGTTCCCCTTCCCGTTCCCGTTCATCGCGTGCGCGGCCGGGGCGGCCTCAGGGGTGACCAGGAACTGCCGGCGGGCCAGCAGCTCGGCCAGCCGGATCTGGTGGACGTGCACGCTCCAGGCCATCACGACCACGGCCGCGGCGAGGCCCGCCGCCCCCAGCCCGAGCAGCCCGGCGACCACAGGATGGCCGGCGTCAGCCAGCACGGCGGTGAGCATGTCATGTCCCCCAGCCTGAACATCTCTCCTGCTTCACGAGAGCATTCAAACACACAATCGAATCAGCTGGAAGTCCGGCGCGGATTCCCGCTCCTGACCGGGCCCGGGGCGGGCGGTCAGGGAACCGCGAACGCGGGCGGGCGGCGGCGGGTGGCTGCGGCCAGGGCAGATTCGCGCCGGGAGGACAGGCCCGGCTGACCGTCGCCCGGACCGGCTACCGGTGCCGGGCCGCCGGGCAGGGCCGGGCGGCCCGGCACCGGCGGTCGCGGCAGTGACCCGGGGGATGGCCGTCCGGCACGTCCGGGATCGCCGGGCGGCCAGCGGTGATCCTCTCGTCCGGCGGCCCCTCTGCTGGCGCGGGTAACGGTGACGGCGGCCCGGCACAGGCAGGCAGGCACGCGCCGGCGTGGAGGGCACAGGCCGAGAACGTGGGGGCGAACATGACCCCAGAATCGCACTGCTCGTATGCACGTGCAGACACACGTGGCGTGATCAGGCGGGGGAGGCCGCCCCGATCTTGTTCACCACGTCCACCACGCCATCGATGTCCCAGGTGAGACGGACCGCGACCGGGATCAGGTCGCGCTGGCCACCGAAGTCGGGCTCGCCGGTCAGCGTCACGATGCCGTTGTGCACCCGGACCGTGACCGCGGCGGGGTCGGCCAGCAGGATCTGGGTCAGCATCTCGCGGACTTCCGTGGCGATGTCCTCGTCAGGCCGCAGGAACACGCTGAGCAGGTCGCGGCGGCTGACGATGCCTTCCAGGGTGCCGTCCGGCTTGACCACGAGCAGCCGCTTGAGGTGGTGGGTGTTCATCTTCCTGGCCGCAGCGGGCAGCGAGGCGTCCGCGTGGATCGTGATGGCTGGCGAGGTCATCAGTTCCTCGGCGGTCAGGCCCCAGTGCTTCTGGCGGGTCAGGTGCAGGTGCAGCCCGCCCTGAGCGCGCCGCCGGGCGTCGCGGTCGCGCTTGTCCTCCACGGCCATCAGGTCGGCGTCGGAGACCACGCCCGCCACGTGCCGGCCCAGGATCAGCACCGGGACGGAGCTGATGTGGTGCTTGGCCAGCAGCCCCACGATTTCCTTGTAGGGGGTGATCCGGTCCACGGTAATCACGGACGTGGTCATGACGTCCCTGACCCGGTGGTGCCAGCGCCCATGATGCCGCTTGGTGCCACGTGCGGGCTCCTGCTCCCCGGCCGTCTCCGCGGCCTCGCGGGTGACATGGTCGCCCGTGTGCTCCTCGACGGAGTCGAGGGCCCGGGCCACATCCGCCGTGTTGGCCCTGCCGTGCAACGATTCATAGTAGGCGGCGCCAAGGTGACGGAGCATAGCGTCCAAATGATCATCTCGCCGGGACATCTCCGCTCCCTTCCACGAGATCGGGTGCTGAGGATCTCAGTACTCCGACATGATCATTTTCTCAGGGGAAGCGCGTTTTCCGTCACTGCTGTATGTCCTGGGACTGCGGGACCTCTGTCACCAGACCCGGTCCTGGTGACGGAGCGGGGCGAGGCTGGCTGCGCAGGCGGTCCATCACCTCTCGCCTACGCGATGGGGCAGCCGCCCAGGATCGGCGTGGGCGGGATCGTCAACCGCCCCACGGCCCGGGGCTGACCCCGCCTGCGTTCACCGGTCCGGGATCCAGCTGCCGTGGAACCCGAGCGGGATCCGGGCGGGCAGGTGGACGCGGGCCACCGGCTCGCCGGTGAAGTCCTGGGCGGCCAGGATGACCAGGTCGGCGGCGCCGCGGCCGGGGTTGTGCACGAAGGCCATGACGTACCCCTCGTCCTCGTCGGAGGCGGGTCCGGCGGGCACGAACACGGCCTCGCCCGCGGTCGCGTCGCGGCCGAACTCGTGCGCCTCGGTGGTGCCGTGGGCCAGGTCATGCTTGAGCAGCGCGTTGGCGAAGGCCTGATCGGCGAAGTCGCCGGCCACCGAGACGGTGCCCCGGCTGACCTCGCCGATCACCGCGCTGTAGCCGTAGCGGTGCGGCCGGGAGATGACCCGGTCGTCGACGCGCGGGAACTCCTGGAAGCGGTCGTCGAGCCGCTGCTCGGTGAGCTTCCCGGCGGCGGGGTCCACGATCCAGCGCTCCAGGGTCAGTGGCCCGCGGCCGTCGAGGGTGGAGATGTCGTAGGCGCCCTGGTAGCGGCACAGGTCGATGACCACCCGGCCGTCGTCCTCGTCGTAGGCGTTGAGGGTGTGGAAGACCCAGCACGGGCCGACCTCGAACCAGCGGATGTCCCCGGGACTGCCGTCGCGGGGGAGCAGGCCGACCCGGGCCGGGTGCCCGGGGTTCCACGTGTACGGCAGCTTCTTCCCGGACAGGACGGCGTCCATGCTGAACGTGACGGGCAGGTCGAACAGCACGACGTAGCGGCCGGTCAGCGCGAAGTCGTGCATCATCGGCCCGTCGGTGACCGGGATATTCGTCGCCGACGTCACCCGCCCGGCGGAGCCCACCACGACGTGCTGCACATGGTCCCAGGCCCAGTAGTAGGCGATCGCGTGCAGGTCCCCGGTCAGCGGGTCGGCCTTGCTGTGCGCGGCGAACCCGCCGGGCAGCGTCCCGCTGAAGTCGCACGGGCCGACGGTGTCGAGCTCGTCGGTGAGCTCGTACGGCAGCGGGCCGGATTCCACGGTGGCCAGGGTGCGCCCGGCGCTGGCGATCACGTGCGTGTTGGCCGCGAAATCGCTCCCCTCGTGGACGGGGCCGCCCGGCCACGTCTCACCGCGGGCCTCCGCGACGGCCCGGGACCGGACCCAGCGGTTGCGGTACCACTCGGCGCGGCCGTCGCGCAGCCGGACCCCGTGCACCATGCCGTCGCCCAGGAACCAGTGGTAGCCGGGGTCGTCCAGGCCCATCGGGTTGGGCCCGTTGCGCAGGTAGCGGCCGTCCAGGCCGGCCGGCACCTGGCCGGTCACCGGCAGGTCGAAGGCCGTGATCTCCTCCGTCACCGGGGCGAACGGGCCGTCCAGGAAGCGTTTCATGTCCGTCATGGCCGATTTCCCCTCCGGTGAGCCTGGGGAGCATTTACCCGCATTTGCGCGCGGGCAAAGGCCCGGATCCCGCTTAAGTGGCGGCCCGGAACATGACCTTGACGTCGACGCGCGCTGGGGCGAGATCGTGGTCGTCGTGGTGGTGCCCGAGGCGGGGACGGCCCCCCACCCCGGCGAGGTCACCGCGTACTGCCGGGCCCGCCCGGCGGGCCCGCCCGGCGGGCTGGCCGCGGCGGCCGCGTCCTTCGCGCTGCCGCCCCGGCGGCGATGAGTTTGCCCCGGGAGCCCGGTCTTACCCGTGTCGGGTGCCAGGCTTCTACGGAAGCAGGGGTTCTACGGAAACAGAGGAGCTGATGACGGTGGGCGCAATCAAGGTGCATGAGTTCATCTCCCTGGACGGGGTCTACGAGGACCCGTCGTGGACGTTCGAGTTCGGGTTCGATCCCAAGATGGGTGAGGCCCTGGCCTCGGTCATGGGGCCGTGCCAGGCGATCCTGCTGGGACGCCGCACATTCGAGATGTTCGCCCCGGCCTGGTCTACACGGACCGCCGACGAGGACCCGGGCGCGCCGTTCTTCAATGAGTCGCCCAAGTACGTCGTGTCCGGCTCGCTGCGGACCGCGGACTGGAACAACTCCACCATCCTCGGCCCGTACAGCGCCGACACCATCCGTGGCCTCAAGGACAAGGCGGACGGCGGTATCTACGTCAGCGGCAGCGGCACGCTGGTCCGGGCCATGCTGGCCGACGGCCTGGTCGATGAGCTGCACCTGTTCGTCTACCCCGTAGCGCGCGGCGCGGGCCAGCGGCTGCTGGCCGACAGCGGCCCGGTCACGAAGTTCAGCCTGGCCGGATCCGAGGCCTACAGCAACGGGGTGGTGCATCTCAACTACGCCCCCGCCGCGGGCTGAGCAAACGAGAACGCCAGCATCCGGAACGGGATTAATGAGGCGAGGCGCATTACGCGGTCGCAGCCTAGCTTCACCTGGCTGGCATCCTGGAGTCATGCAGGGCATGGATACGGCGGCCGGGGACCGTGCGGGCCGGCTCCGCCTGGCCGGGGTACCCGCATGTCGCTGACGTTGCTCGACTGGCGCCGCCGGGTCGCCCGGCTGTACGCGGAGGTCCGCAGCGAGCCGGACACCGCGGCCGCGCACGATCACTGGCGCAGGACCCGTGATGACCTGCTCCGCACCCATCCGGACTCGCCTGTCCCGCGGGACAGGCGCGAGCGCTACCCGGGCGCGCCGGTCGCGCCCGGCCGGGGTTCCTGCGGCGGGTCCTCCCCGACGAGACCGTCGACGGCCTCCCGCAGCAGGTCGGCGTGGCCGACGTGCCGGGCGTACTCATCGTGCAGGTCCACCACGATGCGCCGCAGGTTCGGTGCCGCGCCGTCGTCGGCGGTGCTGAACCTCGCCGGCTGGTCGAGCCCGCCCCCGGCGAGTGCCTTCGCCATCGCGG
>WNGB01009675.1_pt1 | contig 17699 bp, 16 predicted proteins | sample 5400681 | NCBI WGS metagenome assembly WNGB01 (sample SAMN13153367, study PRJNA577476) | soil metagenome | isolation source: 115 cm soil or saprolite under grassland replicate 2 | place: USA:California | collected 2016-06-15 | reverse complement strand
CGCCGCCGCGCACGCCGAGGTTATTCTGCTGAGCCGCACGACCCTGCTCGAAAACAACTCGGCCTGGGCCCAGGGCGGCATCGCCGCCGCGCTGGACGCGCAGGACTCGCCGCCGGCGCATGTCGAGGATACGCTGATCGCCGGCGCGGGCCTCTCCGATCCGCTGGCAGTCGAGGCGCTGGCCTGGGAGGCGCCAGCCCTGATGCGCGAGCTGGCCGCGCTGGGAGTGCCGTTCGAGCGCTCGGACGAAACGTTCATCCTGGGGCTGGAGGGCGGCCACTCGCGGCGCCGGATCGTGCATGTCGGCGACGCGACCGGACTGGCGCTGACAAGCGCGCTGACCGCGCACGCCCGCGCCAATCCGCGCATCCGTATTCTCGAGGGCTATCAGGCCGTCGATTTGTTCGGCGACGACGGGCGCTGCGCCGGGGTGCTGGCGCGCGACGACGCTGGCGAGTGGCACCGCTTCGACGCCGCCGCCACGGTCCTGGCGACCGGCGGGGCGGGCGCGCTGTACGGCCTGACCAGCAACCAGCCGGGCGCGCTGGGCGAGGGGATCGCGCTGGCCTACCGCGCCGGCGCGGAGGTGGCCGACATGGAGTTCGTCCAGTTTCACCCGACCGTGCTGCGCACCCGATCGGGCCACGGCTTCCTGATCAGCGAGGCGGTGCGCGGCGAGGGCGCGCGCCTGCTGACTCGCGCCGGCGACCGGTTCATGCCGGCGTACGACCCGCGCGGCGAGCTGGCGCCGCGCGACGTGGTCGCGCGCGGGATCTTCGCGGCGATGCGTCGCACGGGCGCCGACCATGTGCTGCTCGACCTGACGCATCTCTCGGAGCAGGCGCTGCGGCGGCGCTTCCCAACGATCTACGCGCGCTGCCGCGCCGAGGGGATCGACCCATCCGCCGATCCGATCCCGGTCGCGCCGGCGGCCCACTATCTGATGGGCGGTATCCGCACCGATCTCCACGGCGCCACGAGCATGCCCGGCCTGTACGCTGCCGGCGAGTGCGCCTGCACCGGCGTTCACGGCGCCAACCGCCTGGCTAGCAACTCGCTGCTCGAATGCCTGGTGTTCGGCCGGCGCGCGGGGGCCACCGCCGCTGATCTGAGGAACGGCAAGATTGCAGATAGCAGACTTGTCCTGAGCGGAGCCGAAGGATTGCAGCTTGCAGATTATCAGCAGCCTGAACTCAATCTACAATCTACAATCTACAATCTGCAATTCAATTGGCGCGACGAGCTGGCATGCCTGATGCGATCCCACGCCGGCCTGCTGCGCACGGCGGACGGCCTCGCCACGGCGCTGGCGCGCCTGGCCGCGTTTCCCGCCCAGGCGCACGAGCCCACCGCCGACGCGATCACTGCCGCCAACGCGGGGCTGGCGGCGCGCCTGATCGTCACGAGCGCCCTGCTGCGCGAGGAGAGCCGCGGCGCACATTTCCGCGCCGATTTCCCGCAGACCGACGACGCCTGGCGAGTCCACATCGTCCTCGCGCGGGGCCAGCGCGCGCGCGCGGTCGAGACCGTTGCGGAGGCGGAGGCGGCGAACGCTGCGACAGCCGCGTTTGGTTGAGCGGCAGCAACGATAGCAAGAGGCGTATATGGATCTTTCACCTGAAGCCATCCGCGAGGTCGTCGAGCGCGCGCTGAGCGAGGATGTCGGCCGCGGCGACCTGACCACGCTGGCGCTGATCCCGGCCGAGGCGCGCGCCGAAGCGCGTATGGTCATGCGCGAGGCAGGCGTGGTGGCTGGATTGCCGGTGCTGGCGGCGGTGTTCGCCGCCGTCGATCCGGCGCTGGTGGTGACAGCGCGCGTCGCGGACGGCACGGTCGCTGGCGCTGGCGCCGTGATTGCCGAGGTGGCCGGCCCGGCGCGCGGCATTCTGACTGGCGAGCGCGTGGCGCTCAACCTGGTGCAGCGGCTGAGCGGGATCGCCACGCTGACCGCGCGCTACGTGGCCGCAGTGGGCGATCTGCCTGCCCGGGTGCTCGACACGCGCAAGACCACGCCCGGCCTGCGGGCGCTGGAGAAGTATGCCGTGCGTGTCGGCGGCGGGACCAACCACCGTTTTGGGCTGCACGACGCCATCCTGATCAAGGACAACCACCTGGCGCTGTTGGCCGCCCAGGGCGTCGGTGTCGGCGATGCCGTGCGGCGCGCCCAGGCTGCGGCAGGCCCGATGGTGCGGATCGAGGTCGAGGCCGACACGGTCGCGCAGGCGCGCGCGGCTGCCGACGCCGGGGCCAACCTGATTCTGCTCGACAACATGGCGCCGGACGAGCTGCGCGCCGCCGTCGCCACGATCGGAGGCCGGGCGAAGCTGGAGGCATCCGGCGGCATTACGCTGGAGACGATTTGTGCGGTGGCCGAGACAGGCGTGGACTACATCTCGGTCGGCGCGCTGACGCACTCAGCCCGCGCGCTCGACATCGGCCTGGACATTGTATGAGCCTTGACAAATCCCAAACAACTGGGTACCATTAATATCTCTCCAGATTCGACCTATTTATAGACCCACTCCTGTTTTGTCAGCGCACAAATCATATGCCAGCGCCGGCAGCTTTGCTGTTGGCGACGCACATGACAGTTATGCGTGCGGCTAAATGCTTAGACAAGGTTCGTGGCAACCTGAGGGCCTTCCGGGGTGGGTGTGGGGGCGGCCCCCACACCCACCCCAGCCCAGATCGTGTCGGTACAGAGAACCTTATCCGTCCGACCTCACAATGAAGTGAAAGGAGCGCCGCTTGAAGATCACGGGCAGCTACACGATCGATGCGCCGCGCGACCAGGTGTGGGCCGCGCTCAACGATATCGAGGTGCTAGCGCGCATCGTTCCGGGCTGTGAGCGCCTGGAGCAGATCGGCGAGAACGAGTTCCAGGGCACGGTCAAGATCGGCATCCAGTCGATCAAGGGCACCTACAGCGGGAAGATACGCCTCGAAGACATCCAGCCGCCCTCCCACTACAAGCTCGTCGCCAGCGGTCGCAGCGCCAGCGGCGTGGTCGACGGCGCCGGCGGCGTCGATCTGGCCGAGCAGGATGGCAAGACCGTCCTGACCTACACCGGCAACGCCCAGATCGGCGGGACGCTGGCCAGCGTCGGCCAGCGGCTGATCGAGGGCGCGTCGAAGCAGCTGATCAACCAGTCGCTCAAGGCCCTGGTCGAGCAGATCAGCGCGCGCGCCGGCCAGGGCGAAGCGTCGAGCCAGCCCGCTCCTGCGCCCGCGCCCACGCCCGCCGCCACGCTGAACGGCGCCGCGAGCGCGACTCTACCGGCGCCGCCCGCAGCTGCCGCTCCCGCCGCGCCGGCCGTCGACGCCGAGGTCGAGCAGGCTCGCCCGGTCACCGCGAGCACGGCGGCGACAACGCGCGAGGCGCCGGCAGCCTCCGCCGTCGCCCCTCCGCGGCAGCCGTCGTTCGAGCGGCGCGCGGTGGTCGTCCCCGACCACGAGCAGCTCAAGCCGGCGGCGGTCGTGCGCGGCGTCGTCGACGACATCATCACCGAGCGGCCGTGGCTGCTGTGGGTGGCGGTGTTTCTCCTGGGCTTCCTGCTGGGGCGCGCCGGGCGCCGAGCGTAGCTCTCAGCCAATCTGCCTGATCAATATGGACTGAAAAGGAGATCGAGTTTCCTTTCTGCCGAAGGCTAAGAGGAAAGAGTCTGTGAACAGCATTGGCTCTAAATCTCTTCTGGATCAGAGGGAGACGCCCCGGCATCCTCGGGCCGGTCGCGCAGCGCCCAGATCGCCCACAGGCCGGCCAGGCCTGTGAGCGTGATGAACAGCTCTGGCGCGACGATCGCGGCGGTCCCCTTCAGGCCGGCAAGCGCCGGAATGCCCGCCGCCACGAAATCGACCAGCGCGTGGGCGGCGATCGCCAGCCACAGCCAGCGCAGGCTGCCGCGCCGGAAGACCTGCAGGACCACCACCGACATGGCCACGTGAAACGCGATCGACCACAGCCGCTCCCAGGCCCCGACCAGCGGCAGCCAGGCCGGCTGGGCGCTGACCGCGGCCAGCTGCGCGGCCAGCTGCGCGCGCTGCTCGGCCGAGATCGGCAGCGTGTTGAGGTCGACCGCCGAGAGCGCCAGCATGTTGATCAGCCCCAGCAGCACCAGCCCGCCGACCAGCAGCATCGACTCCAGGCCGCCGTGGCCCAGGCCGTACATGATCGCCTTCGGCCAGGTCTTCTCCTCGCGGCGCATCAGCCAGCGGTAGCCGACGTAGCGCGACTGGACGATCTGGACGATCGGCACGCGCGTGAGCAGCTGGAACAGCAGGAAGATCAGCGCGCCGAAGCCGAAGTAGCGCCAGCCGACGCCCAGCCGGCGCCAGGCGATCAGCGCCAGCGCTAGCGGGAGCAGGATCTCGATCAGCGCCGCCGCGATCGTCGCGGCGATTCTTGCTCCGCTCAGCTGAAACTTTGGGCTCATAACGTCTCACCACGAACAATCGGCTCACACAACCACCAAGACACCAAGACACCAAGATAATGAAGAAAATAGGTTGTCAATATCGTTTTCCTTGGTGTCGCCCAGAGCGCACCCGATGCCTTGGTGTTTACGACCTATCTGGTGGTGCTGCCAATGCAAGGTATGGTTCATAGCGACTCTGCGGTATGCAACCACCAGGCCGGCAAGATGCCAGGATTCGGACGATCGTGCATCTTCATCTTTCTGAATCTTGGTGCCTTGGTGCCTTGGTGGTTACGGCATGCCTGGTGGTGTGGCGAATTAGCGAAAGGTGGCGATCACCACGGCCGCCAGCAGGCCGCCGCCGAGCAGGCTGTACTCCCAGAAGACGCGCCGCGAGAGCGTGCCCTCCAGGTGATTCTGCAGCAGTCCCGTCGCCACGTAGAAGATAACCAGCAGCAGCGCGCCGCCGAGCAGGAAGGAGGTGGCCCAGTAGTTCAGCGCCCAGGTCGCCTCGGCCAGCGTCAGGCCGACCATTCCCGACAGCACCGACAGCCCCTGGCGCTGCGCCGACCACTGGAGCAGCGCGTAGGCCAGCAGCGCCCCCGTGACGCCGATCAGCCCGCCCGAGTAGAGGAAGCGCAGACGCGCGTAGTAGGTCGCGCTGAAGAGGCTGAACGCCAGCAGCAGCGTAATCGTCTGCAGGCCGAGCCGCGCCAGGTGCCGGACCTCGGGGCGGCGGTCGAGCGCGTAGTGCTGGCCCAGCAGCGCCCCCAGCAGCAGCCCCTCGGCGGCGCCGAGCGCGATGATCGCGGCGGTCATCTGAAGGGCCGGGCTGAAGAGCCGGAAGAACGCGAACGGCGCGACGATCGAGAACGCGGGCAAGATCCAGAAGCCCGGCGCGATCTCGAAGCGCACAAAGCCCAGGTTAATCATCGGCAGCGTGCGCGTCTGCATCTGCGGGTGGCTGCGGATGAACAGGTCGGCGCCGGTGATCGTGATCACCACCAGCGAGGCGATCAGCACCCACGAGATCGTGATCACCGGCAGGTCGCCACCAAGCCGCGCCCGCAAAATATTCGGGTTGATATCGATCAAAAAGACCACCGCCAGACCGATCAGCACCAGCAGCGCCAGCGAGACAATTCGATCGTAGCGGGGAGTTGGCGAAGGGGTCACTTTCAGCTCTCCTCGATACCCACATCATTGGAGATTGCAGATTGGAGATTGGAGATTGGGCTGGCATCGCCATCTACAATCTCCAATCGGATCAGGACGGGATTCTAGCCGGTGTCAGGGGCGATGTCAAACCCTGGCCGGGGGCTAGGGGCTAGGGGCTAGGGGCAAAGGCCCAAAATCCCAAATCCCAAGCCCCAAATCCCAAGCCCCAAGTCCCAGCCTCGGCGGTTGACGCCTCATGCCCACGGGTGTTAGAATGGGCTATGGGCCTGCGCTTCAAGAGGCGCGCCCATGCTCCGTCCGAGTATCATCGGCTCTTAGACAAGGTTTCGCTTGACAGCGATGAGCTTTACGGTTTGGCGCAGGTCGCATGTCGCAAGATGAAGCCACCTGCGCCCTGTGACGCAACAATGTAAAGTGCATAAGAACCTTGTCTTACGGCTTGCGGCGAGCGTCCGGCTTTGACGTTCGTCGCTTATTTTGGGATCATGCTGGCCAGCTCTCACCAATCCGCCGAGCCACTCCAGGTCGACATCCGCCCCGCGCAGATGAGCGATATCTATTCGATTCTCGGGCTGCACCGCGAGGCGTTCGCAGATAAGTTCGGCGCGGCCTTCGGCTCGAAGGGAATGGCGCGCGGCGTCGAGGCGATGGCCGAGGCGTGGCGGCGCCAGGGCAACTCCGCGCTGCGCGGTATGCTGGTGGCCGAGGCCGACGGCCAGCTGATCGGCACGATCACGCTGCGGACGTGGGAGATGGGCGGCGACAACACCGGCGCGGCCGAGATCGCCTTTCAGCAGGTGCTGGGCGTCTGGGGCGCGATCCGCTCGATCTTTGCGCTCTCGCTGCTCGACCACCAGATCGACCGCGCGGAGGGATATATCACCGACGTGGCCGTGCTGGCCGCCTACCGCCGCCGCGGGGTGGCCCAGGCGCTGCTGGCGCGCGCCGAGGAGGAGGCGCGCATCCGTCGCAAGCGCTACCTGGGCCTCTACGTCAGCGCGACGAACTCTGGGGCGCAGCAGCTCTACTGGCGCGCCGGCTTCGTCGAGCGCCGCATCCGCCGCTCGCTGCTGGCCGCCTGGGTGCTGCACCAGCACGCCTGGATCTTCATGCGCAAAGATCTGATCTAGGCTGGTAACGGCCACGGACCTGCTCGAAAGACGCGGCTGGTGGCACCCGAGATGCTGTGTGGCATGTGCGGACGAGCGTACCCCGCTGGCGTATGCCTCCCCGAGCGTCTCCAGGCATTGCGTGGGCGCGAAATGTGTGCTACCGTTAGGATCATCGCTATCGACAATCTGCCGGGCGCCCGGCTTATGCGGCTGCGTGACAGGCTGCGGCCAGCTTGACGGTGCCCGAAACGGCAGGCGGAACCCAAAGCGTAGTGACAACAGGAGGCGACGACGATGACGTCCGAGCGCAACAACCCCTTCCACATCGCGCAGCAGCAGTTCGACACGGCCGCCGAGCTACTCGACCTGCCCCAGGACATCCGCGAGATCCTGCGCGTGCCGCAGCGCGAGCTGACGGTCAACTTCCCCGTCAAGCTCGATAGCGGCGCCACGCGCGTGTTTACCGGCTATCGCGTGCAGCACAATCTCGGCCGCGGCCCGGTCAAGGGCGGCATTCGCTACCATCCGCAGGTCGACATCGACGAGGTGCGCGCGCTGGCCATGTGGATGACCTGGAAGTGCGCCCTGGTCAACATCCCCTACGGCGGCGCGAAGGGTGGGGTCGTCGTCGATCCGGCCGGGCTCTCGCCGGGCGAGATCGAGCGGCTCAGCCGTCGCTTCGCGACCGAGATCAGCATCCTGATGGGGCCGGACAAAGACATCCCCGCGCCGGACGTTGGCACAACCCCCCAGATCATGGCCTGGATCATGGACACAGTCTCGATGCACCAGGGCCACACCGTCAACGCCGTCATCACCGGCAAGCCGGTGCAGGTTGGCGGCTCGCTCGGCCGCAACGATGCGACCGGCCGTGGTGTGAGCCTGATGGTGCGCGAGTGGGCGCGCACGCAGGGCTACAGCCTGGACCAGCTCAGCGTGGTGGTTCAGGGCTTTGGCAATGTCGGCGGAGTCGCCGCGGCGCTGCTGCACCAGATGGGCTGCCGCGTGATCGGGGTCAGCGACGCGACCGGCGGCTACGCCCGGCGCGGCGGTCTCGACATCCCCGCGATGCGCCAGCACCAGGCCAGGCACCCGCGCCGGCTGCTGGAGGGGTACGACGCGCCGGGCGTCGAGCAGATGACCAATGCCGAGCTGCTGGAGATCCCCTGCGATGTGCTGGTGCCGGCCGCGCTGGAGAACCAGATCACCGACCTGAACGCGCCGCGGATCCGCGCGCGGGTGGTCGTGGAGGGCGCCAACGGCCCGACCACGCCGGATGCCGACGCGATCCTCGGCGATCGCGGGATCGTCGTGATCCCGGATATCCTGGCCAACGCCGGCGGCGTGACGGTCAGCTACTTCGAGTGGGTCCAGGGGCTCCAGTCGTTCTTCTGGGATGAGCAGGACGTCAACGCCAAGCTCGAGCGGATCATGGTCAGCTCCTTCGAGCAGGTGCGGGCCCTGGCCGAGCAGCGCCGCGTCTCGATGCGGCTGGCGGCCTACCTGCTGGCCGTCCGGCGCGTGGCCGATGCAAACATTACGCGCGGCATCTACCCGTAGTCACGGCGAGAGGCAAGCGGCGAGCGGCGAGAGGCAATGGGAGATATAGGTTTCGGCAATATGCTCCTATCGCCGCTCGCCTCGCGCCTCGCGCCTGCGTAGAGTAGCGTCGGCTGTGGTACAATAGCGGATAAGCGCAACGAGCGCACTCCAGGCAAGCGCTCCACGGCAATTGCGTATTGCAGATCGTGTCAAAGGATGGCGCGATGTGTGATACGCAATCGTCTTATAGGCGGACTATGCGATCGTCGCTATAGGCCCGTAGCAAGGAGGATGCTGTGGACATCCTGCTCGTGGACGATAACCCGCTCATGCAGCAGCTGATCGCTCGCTTCCTGGGCGATCTCGGCTACAAGGTCGGGGTCGCCGGTCGGGCCGACGAAGCGCTAGCCCTGGCCCGCGCGGCGCCACCCAACCTGTTCATGATCGATATGCACCTGCCGGACCTCGACGGCCCGGATGCGCTTGCCGCACTGCGGGCGCTGCCCGGCTGCGCGGCCACGCCGGCGATCGCGATCAGCGGGATGGACGAGGACGATGCGCGCCAGATCGTGACAAGCGATTTCGCCGAGTACCTGATCAAGCCGGTCGATCTCGACGTGCTCCAATCGACGGTCACACGGCATCTGGCCGCGCACGTCGCGCGCAGCGTCGGTTGACGATCGTGTTCAAGTTTAAGGTTGCAGCGACACAGGTCTCACGGCACCGGGGACCTGCAGCCTGTGACCCGCGACATGAGATGTGACATGCGAATCTCAAGTAAAGGCGAGTACGGCCTGCGCGCGCTGCTCGACCTGGCGCTGCGCTATGGCGAAGGGCCGATCCAGAGCCACGAGATCCACCAGCGCCAGGGGATCGACGAGAACTACCTGAACCAGATTCTGATCTTGCTCCGCAAGGCCGGGCTGATCGAGAGCGTGCGCGGGCCGCAGGGCGGGCACCGCCTGGCACGCCCGCCGGCCCAGATCTCGCTGCTGGATGCGCTGCTCACTCTGGAGGGCCCGCTGCTGCCGCCCGACGCCGCGCGCGAGGGCCCGACGCCGACGGAGCCGATCGACCGCGATCTCCTGACAGATGTCTGGTCGGGCGCGCGCGGTGCCCTGGAGCGCTACCTGAGCGGCGTCACGCTCGAGGATCTGTGCCAGCGCAAGCGCCAGCGGACGGGCGAGGTGATGTATTACATTTAGGGCGTGTCGAAGGATAACCTGGATGAGGGGGTGGTGTGGAGGGGCTGCGCTCTCTCCACACCACCCCCTCATCCTTACCGAAATGTGTGTCCAAAGGCGCGGCAATGTTCGCCCTAGCCGGTGACGAGCAGCCCCTGCGACTCCAGCCAGAAGCGCGCCGCCGAGAGCGCGCCCAGCTCGACCAGGGTAAAGACCAGCGCCCAGGTGGCCGGCCGGGCGAGCTGCTTCACGCGCGTGACCTTGCCCTCGTAGCCCATGAACAGCGCCGTCAGCAGCAGGTTGACGCCGTAGAGCACGCCTGTGATGCCGAGCCAGGCGGCGATCGCGATCGGCCAGAACATGATCGCGACGTTGCCGTACATGGCGGCCAGCACCAGCAGGTTGATCAGCAGCGCCCCGCCGAGCTCCAGCCAGCCGCCGACGATCCGCTGCTCGGTGTCGGGGTTCTGGCGCAGCGTAAGATTCAGCATCAGGAACATGAGCACGGCTATCGCCACGCCCATGCCGATGCCGGTGAGCGTGCGCAGCTCGTTGCGCGGCGTGTAGAGGTGCGGCAGGAACAGGTCGACCAGCATCGAGTTGAACCCATCCACCGCCATGATCGCCACGAAGGTCAGCAGCGCGATCAGAATCGGCCAGGGCGGCAGCTTGGCGGCGCGCGCGCGCCCGAGCGCCAGAAGATAGAGCACGCTGACCAGAAAGCCGCCGTAGATGCCGGTGTTGCGCGCGCAGAGCGGCAGCCGCAGCCCGGCCATGTCGACGGTGTGGGCCTGCGCGCAGACGCCGTGGACCACCGCGTACATCTTCCACTCGAGCGGCGCGCCCGGCCAGAGCAGCAGGCCTAGCAGCAGCGCGCCGGCCAGCCCCAGGAAGGTGTAGCGCCAGGGCAGCTCGCGCCGCCCGCGCTCCTCGGCGCCCTGGATCTTGCGCGCGGCGATCTCGCCGCGGGCCATATCTAGAATCTCTTCGGTGGTGCGCTCGGCCATGATATTCCTTCTTGCAGTCGTTTCCTCGTGGGCCCACCTACCGCCACTCCTCTTTGATCAAAATGCGGCGGTGGCGTCTCCAGCACCATGAAAGCCTTCGGCAGAGCGGTACTTTACTTTCTTATTGTTGTTCGTTTTTGGTGCTCTGCGAGCACCAAAAACGAACAACAGAAAATGTGGAGGTACCTTGCTGCCGCAGGCTACACACCGCCTTGAGTGAGTCAAGTGCGTGTCGCCTGCTATTTGAGTTGATCGAGGTGATTGTTGATAAACGATTCGTCCATCACGCCGGTCTTGCGCAGGCCGATCGTGCCGTCGCTGTTGATGAAGTAGCTGGTCGGCAGGTTGATCGCGGCGTACCGGCTGCCAATGTCGCCCTGCGGGTTGGCGATCAGCGGAAAGCCGACCTTGACCTCGCCCGCGAAGGCGGCGATCGCGTCGACCGCCTCGGCCTTGTTCACTCCCAGCACCGCCACCGGTTCGGAGCGTTCGCCCAGCGCCTTCTGGATGTCGGGCATCTCGATCCGGCACGGCGCGCACCAGGTCGCCCAGAAGTTTAGCAGCACCTTCTTGCCGCGCAGCTCGCTGAGCCGGTGGGTCGTGCCGTCGAGCATGGTGTACTGGAAGTCGGGCGCGACAGCGCCGACCTCCGGGATATCGGCCTGGCCCGCATCGCCGATCAGCTTCGAGTCGGCGGCGATCACAGCCTGGCCGCCCGGCTGTGCCAGGGTTGCCGCGCCGCCCGCGCTGCCGCAGGCCGCCAGCACTAGAATTATCACCGCGAGGAAGAATAAGCGTTGCATAGCTTATCAGTTGTCAGTTGTCAGTTGTCGGCACTGACAACTGACAACTGACAGCTTCTCCCGCACCCTGTAGAGCTACAAGCGCCCACCACGAGTGCTGTCTATTGATACACCGTCCGCAATAAGCGCGCGCTCAAGATCCTCCGCGCGGATGGGCGCGGCGAGCGTCGGGCCGCCGGCGATGGCGACCACCGGGATGCTGTGCTTGAAGCGCTCGAACAGGTCGACGTCGTCGAGAATATTGACCTCGACGATCGTGATCGGGATGCGCCGCGCCAGCCGCTCCAGCAGATCGGCCGCGTCCTCGCACAGGTGGCAGCCAGGCCGCGTGTACAGGGTGATCGTGCGCAACTAAGCCTCGGCCGAACGTTAGATCAGCGACGAACCGGGCCAGATCTCACGCCACTATTATATCAGACCAGCCGGCCGCGTGCGGGAACGTCGCTGCGCGGCTATAATGAGTATCGCGCAGCGTGCGCCGCGATCTGCTGCTCTCTTTCACCTCGCAGCAGGTGTGACAAGCGATAGCTTCTATCACCTATCGCCCATCACCTATCGCCCATCGCCTATGCCTATCGCCTATTGCCTAGCGATGTCGGATGCGCACGAACTTTCGCCGGCCGACCTGGACGACCACCGGCTCGGCCGGGCTGACCGCCAGGTCATAGCCCTCGACCTTCGCGCCGGCCACGCGCACGCCGCCGCCGTCGATCAGGCGCCGGGCCTCGCTGCGGCTGCTCGCCAGGTTTGTCGCGAGCATGAGGTCGACGATGTTGGCCGGGCCGTCGAGCGTGTGCTCGGGCATGTCCTCTGGCAGCTCGCGGCGCTGGAACTGCCGCTCGAACGTCGCCTGGGCGGCGTCGGCGTCGGCGGGGCTGTGGAACTGGGCCACGATCTCGTGGGCCAGGCGCTTCTTCCAGGCCATCGGGCTGCCGCGGCCTGCCGCCAGATCGCGCTTCAGCTCGGCGATCTCGTCGATTGGCGCGTCGGTGAGCGCCTCGAAGTACAGCGGCATCACGTCGTCGCTCATCGACATCACCTTGCCGAACATCTCGGCCGGTGGCATGACGATATCGACCGTGTTGTCGAACGACTTGCCCATCTTGCGCCCGTCGGTGCCGGGGATGAGCGGCACCAGCAGGATGTCCTGCGGGACCATGCCCATCTGCTCCATCAGCTGCCGGCCGGCCAGGTTGTTGAACTTCTGGTCGGTGCCGCCGAACTCGACGTCGGAGACGATCGCCACCGAGTCGTAGCCCTGGAGCATCGGGTACATCAGCTCGAGGATGGTCAGCGGCGCGCCGGCCTCGTAGCGCTTGCGGAAGGTCTCGTGGGCCAGCATCTGCGCCAGCGTGAAGCGACCGGCCAGGTCGAGCGCGCGCTCCAGGTCGAACGTGCCGAACCACTCGCTCTGCCAGCGCACCTCGGTCTTCGCGCGGTCGATCACCTTGAAGAACTGCTCCATGTACGTGCGAGCGTTGGCCTGCACTACCTCGCGCGTGAGGCGCGGGCGCGTCTCGTCGCGGCCGCTGGGGTCGCCGATCCGGGCGGTCCAGTCGCCGACGATCAGCACCACCTCGTGGCCGAGCTCCTGGAACTTGCGCAGCTTGCGCAGGCCGACGGCGTTACCGATCGTCATGTGCGGGCGGCTGGGGTCGAAGCCCTGCTTGAGCCGCAGCTTGCGCCCGCTCCTCAGCTTCGCGCGCAGCTCGGCCTCGACGATCACCTCGGCGACGCCGCGCGTGAGCAGCTCGTCGATCTGGTCCATAGCGTTTCATCCTCCACGGGTCTCAGACGGTGGCTCGCGATGCAACAAAAAAGCGCGGACCGGTGTCCACGCGCTCTGACAAGTATTCCGCACGCCTATTCGTGGAGCACCAGCCGATCAGCCCGCAATGGGGCTATAATACTCCACGGCATAGATTGTGATGCGGCGCATTTCCATCACGTACAGCTCCTACTTTCAGCGCATAGTAGCACGGTGAATGCGGCATGTCAAGCACGACATGTATCCGCTTTGGTGGGGTAGGAGTGTGGCGGGGCTAAGCCCCCACACCCCACCCAGCCACGGAACGACTGTATGGCGGAGGCAAAAACGTGGAACGCGTCGAGATGGTCGAATTGATCCGCCGTGGGGTGCCGGGGCTGGGCGGCGCGTGGGCCGACCTGGGGGCCGGCACCGGCAACTTCACCTGGGCGCTGCGCGATCTGCTCGGCCCGCAATCGACGATCTACGCGGTCGATCGCGACGGCAAGGCGATCCGCCGGCAGCGCGAGCTGCTGGAGATGGCCGGCCCGGGCGCGGCGATCGTTCCACTCCAGGGCGACTTCACCCGCCCGCTGGCGCTGCCCGCGCTCGACGGGGCGCTGCTGGCGAACGCGCTGCACTTCGTGCGCGACCAGGCGGCGGCGCTGGCGCTGGTGGCCGGCTACCTGCGGCCGGGCGGGCGGATGCTGCTGGTCGAGTACGACGTGCTGGCGCCGCTGCCGTACACGCCGTTCCCGGTGCCGCCCGCGCGCTTCCAATCGCTCGCGGCGGGCGTGGGGCTGGGGGAGGTGCACGAGGTCGGCCGCCGCGTCTCGCCGTCGTCTGGCATCGCGATGTACGCCGCCGTCGCGGCACGGCCAGCGAGATTCTAGTACAGCTTGCCGGAAAAGCGTTTTCGGTTATCATCGGCTGGTTCCGCGGTTCTGTGGTTCTGTGGTTCTGTGGCCGTGGCACCGCAGAATCATGGAACCGGTAGTGGCAGCTCAATCCCGATACGGACGTCCGGAACCCTGTACTAGCCTGGCTCGTCCTTTGCGGGGAGGCGGGTGAGCGGGTTGTCCTCGATCGCGGCGAGCATGTCGAGCAGCTTCTCCAGTTCGAACGGCTTCTCCAGCCAGAGGATGCCTTTGGCGGCCAGCGACGGCACAGACTCCTGCACCTGCTTGGTCGCCACGGAGCACAGGATGATCGGTATGGCGCGCGTCTCCGGATCGAGGTAGAGCATGTCGAGCAGCGCCCACCCGGCCGGCACATTGTCGAAGATCAGATCGCAGATCACGACGTCCGGCTTGCTCTGTTTGATCTGCTCGAACGCGCCCTGGTGCTTGGGGATCGCGTGTACCTCGTATCCCTCATCGCCGAGGAAATCGGCCAGCAGCGCCAAAAACTCCGGATGATCGTTTACCACCGTCACGTGCTTCTTTTGAGCCATCGTACAATTCCTTTGTCCGGGCAGCCATAAGGAGGCGCAATTGTATACTCATGGCACCGTTCGTGCAAGTAGATTGTGAGGTAGGCCAAGGTTTTCGGTCGCCTGATAAGCTGGGCTGGGGCAGGGGTGCGGGGGCGGTGCACTCAGAGCGTACCCGGCCCTGCCCCCACACCTCCGCCCCTACCACATGCCTACAGCCAGGGGCAGAAAGATTGAACCCATCTGAACGCCGCCACGGCGGGCGATTCACCCGCAGTGCTCGCTCAACATTTCTGCTCTCGGCTATAGGAGTGAGACGACCTGAACGCAGGAGGATGCCGTGTTACAACGACAGATACCGATCCAGCACGCTGCTCCCTTGCTGGTGAGCAGCGTGTCAGGATTATATATTATGACGCGAGCGCGTCGGCTGAGCCTGGCCGAGGCGAGCAGCGCGCCCCTGGTGAGCTTTCTGATGCACCAGTCCGATGTCATCCTGCTGCTGTGCAGCGGGCCGGCGGTCTGGTACTTTTCGCACTCATGGCAGCTGCGCAAGACCCAGGGCGAAGACGCGCCGCTGCGCGGGCGGACGGCGCAGGCGGTCCACCAGCTGCGCCAGGTGTTTACGGCGCTGCTGCTGGGCACCGAGCTGCTGGCGCGGAAGGCGACTGTCGAGAATCCCGGCGATCTGATCGCGCTGGCGCGGCGCCTGAACGGAATCGCGCGCGATGGCATCGAGGCGCTGGGGGTGCTCGGCGAGCCGTATCCATCCGATCTGCTCGCCGAGCACGGCGCGCCTATCGGCGGAAATAGTCAGTGTAATGGGGAGCACCCCTAGAGCGAGCGCGACAGATGATGCGAGACCTGTGATCGCGACGGACGATGTGATGGCTCGTTCGCCGTTCTGCTTTGTCAAGATTGTACGACAGGCGCTGAGAACATTGATGGTATAATGCGCCGACCAACCCACGAATGCAGAGCGGAGGATCCAGACGTGACCATCAAATCTGACCGGTGGATTCGGCGAATGGCGCTGGAGCACGGCATGATCGCGCCGTTTGTCGAGAACCAGGTGCGCGACGGCGTGATCTCCTATGGCAATTCCTCGTATGGCTACGACATGCGGATCGCGGACGAGTTCAAGGTCTTTACGAACGTGTTCAACACGCTTGTCGACCCCAAACACTTTGATCCGCGCTCCTTTGTCGATATCAAGGCCGAGTACTGCGATATCCCACCAAACTCATTCGCTCTGGCTCGATCGGTCGAGTTCTTTCGCATTCCGCGCAATGTGCTTGCGATCTGCCTTGGTAAATGCGTGACGGGCGATACACGAGTCGTCGATGCGAGTACAGGTGATTATATTACGATTAAGGATTTTATTGAGGAGTCTGTCTCAAGGACAGTAACTCTTGACAAATGGAGCGTTTCTCCAAATCTCGTAAGCGAACATGTATACAGTGGCCTTCAGCCAGTTTACCGCCTCACTACTCGACAGGGCTTGACAATAAAAGCAACCGCACCTCATCCGTTTCGCACTTTTAACGGATGGACACCGTTAAGCAATCTACCAATCGGTGAGAGAATTGCTGTAGCGCGTAGTTGTCCAGTGTTTGGCACCTATGATCTGCCTAAACATGAGGCTATCTTGTTAGGTCTCATGCTCTCCGATGGACAGTGCCACACACCTGGCCATAGTCCACGATATACTACCAGTGACCCGATTCTGATGGACGCATTTACATCAGCAGCACACGCTTTTGGATGCGAGGTATCATCTGTCGGCACATACGGATATAACATCGTTAATCGGCGCGGTCGAGGCGGAATTCCTGAGGTTAATCGGGCGTACGCGTGGTTAGAGTCTTTGGGTTGTAACAAGACGTCTGAATATAAGATCATACCCCGTGTTATCTTCAGAGCTAGACGTCCTATTGTCGCCACGTTTCTACAAGCACTTTTTTCGGGAGATGGAAGTGCTTATCGAACAGATGCAGGGGTATTTCTTGAGTACTCTACAATATCTGAGCGTCTAGCATACGATATACGTCATCTCTTGCTTCGTTTTGGTTTGTTTGCTGGAGTGAAAAATAAACCTACTTGGAATGGAAAGAATGTTTATCAAGTTCTTATCACCGACAAGGAGATGATACAGAAGTTCGCGCAAGAGATCGGTTTCATTCCAGGTAGCGTCAAGCAGCAGAGGTTGGAGGATATTCTTGACTATATCCAGGACAATCCTAAGAAGAAGTCAAACTTCGATACACTGCCGTCGGCGGCCTGGGAACAGATGAGCACTGTTCTTCGTACTACAGGACGATCTTTCAGAAGTACTGGATTAGGAGACAAGCGAACACAACCAAAGCAATCTCTTCCGTACTCGATCGCGCGGCATGTTGCCCAAATTGCTGGAAGTGAAGAATTTCTGGCACTTGTTGATGCCGATGTCGTTTGGGATACAGTGGTAGCCATCGAGTTTGCGGGTATAGAGCCGGTGTACGATCTTACGTTGCCGGAAATACACAATTTTCTCGCCAATGACTTAATAGTCCATAATTCGACTTATGCAAGGTGCGGAATCATAGTAAATACGACCCCCTTTGAGCCCGGTTGGCGCGGGTACGTGACGATCGAGCTGTCCAACAGCACGCCACTTCCGGCCCGAATCTACGCCAACGAGGGAATCGGCCAGGTGCTGTTCTTCGAGAGCGACGAGGACTGCGAGATCTCCTACGATGAGAAGAAGGGCAAGTACCTCGATCAGGTTGGCGTTGTGCCGCCGCGATTGTAGCGACGACGTCAGCATGTTCGAAGGTTTGCAGGTTGGAAGGTTGAACTGTTCGAACGCTCGAACCTATTAACTTTCGAACGTTCTAACCTTCCAACGTCTCAATTCGCACCAACGCCAGGTCCATCCATTGCGCCGCGGCGTCGAGCAGGCCCCACCCGAAGCGGCCCTGCGGCGTCGCCACCATCCATTGGTTATCTACCCAGGCCACGAAGCCGAGCGGCCCACGCGGCGACCGATCGGTCTCGAACACGACTGCGCCGTCGACGGCGAAGCGCGCGCCGCCGACGCGCCACTCCAGCGCGTAGCTGCGCCACTCCTGGCCCGGCGCGGCGATCGGCGCCTCGGCGATCCGCAGGGTGCGCTGGACGCGCGGCCAGATCCGCCGCGCCAGCGCCGGCGCCCGGTTGGCCAGCACCACTGCCGGCGCCAGCGGCGCCCAGGCCAGGGCCGCCGGCCGCGTCGCGTCGATGCGGGCGACCTTCCAGCC
>WNGB01018304.1_pt1 | contig 17701 bp, 16 predicted proteins | sample 5400681 | NCBI WGS metagenome assembly WNGB01 (sample SAMN13153367, study PRJNA577476) | soil metagenome | isolation source: 115 cm soil or saprolite under grassland replicate 2 | place: USA:California | collected 2016-06-15 | reverse complement strand
CCGCGGCGACATCACTAAACTGGACGTTGATGCCATTGTGAACGCGGCGAACACAACGCTGCTCGGCGGTGGCGGAGTGGATGGCGCAATTCACCGCGCCGCGGGCCCGGAATTAGTGGCGGAATGTCGGATGCTCGGTGGTTGTCGCCCAGGCGAAGCTAAAATCACGCGCGGGTATCGTTTGCCTGCTCGATTCGTCATTCACACAGTTGGGCCCGTCTGGCGTGGTGGAAAACACGGCGAGCCTGAGACGCTGGCAAATTGCTACCGTAATTCATTGCAGGTTGCGTTGGAGAACCGAATCAAAACGATCGCGTTTCCTGCGATCAGCTGTGGCGCGTACGGCTATCCAGTTAAAGAAGCCGCGCAAATCGCGCTTGAAACGACGCGCGAATTTCTCGCGTTGAGCGATAAGCTCCAGAAAGTGATTTTCGTTGTTTGGGGCGAAGACGTTTACGAAGCGTATCGGCAAATCCTGTAGCTGCTTCCCTGCGGGAAGCGAAGCGCGTTGCATCACCACTGCGCACAGCAAAACGGTTAAATCAGAGAAACGCAATCGTGCCTCGGCATACGATACAATTTTGTATGAATCCGAACGAAAACGATCTTACGAGGGACGAACCGCTTCCGTCGCAGCAATTTCAGCCACGCGAAGAAAACATTGGCTCAACTGGGCGTGAGCAGTTTCGTCGAGCAACAGAAGAAGTTTCCACGCAAATAAGCCAGACTTGGGGCCAAACAAAAGAGAAGGCGAACCGGGCGCTAGAACGTACCGAAGATTTCATGCGCGAAAATCCAGTGCCGACGATTCTCGGCGCACTCGGCCTCGGAATCGCCATTGGCCTTGCGATCCGCTACGCCGCTCCCAGCGAGCGCAAACGGGAAATCGAGTTGGAGTCGCCATGGGGGAAATTCAACTGGAGCGTTCTTTCGCTGCCATTTCTCTGGCCGCTGTTCAAATCGGCCCGCGAAAAATCAGGCGATGTTATGCGAAACGGCGTTAAACAGTTGAAAAAAATGGACGTAGAACGGTACGCAAAGCCGATCCGCAAACGCTGGAAAGCGTGGACGCGCTAAGCGTCTCTCACTTCGTTGTAGCCACGGCCCTGTGGGCCGTCCCACAACCACTAGGAAATGGCCCGGCGTTCTGCAAACTTTGTCAAAACGGCCGCAACGCGGATCCATCAACTGCAAGAAAACTGTTGATTAGATCGGCGAGCGCACCTGGATACTGCGCGATGAACGCGTGGCCGCCGTGAGGAAACTGAGCAAGCCAGGCGCCAGGAATTGCGTTTGCCAGTTTCAGGGCATTTGAAGCAGGAATCATGATGTCCTCCATTCCGGTAGCAATCAGCACCGGCATGCGTATGTCTCGCAGCCGGCTGGCGACGCCGTTGCGATGCCATGCGTCCATCGCCGCAGCCTGACGGTTCAGGAGCTCAGCGACGCCGTTGCGATGCCATGCGTCCATCGCCGCAGCCTGACGGTTCAGGAGCTCAGCCGATAATTGCGCGCGCGCCGCTGCCACCACATCGCCGAATTCGCGGTAGAAAGATTCGGCGACGTCGGTTGGAAAAAGCAGGAAAAACAAACGCCGCGCCTGCTCGTTAGGCGTGCCGGACGTATCTAGGAGTTCGGCCCACACATCAGGTGAGGCGAGATCGGCTTCAACTCCTCCCGAGTCCGTCGACAACAGCACGAGCTTGTGAACGCGATCCGCGTAGTTCAGTGCGAGTGCTTGCGCGATGAATCCGCCCATTGACCAACCCAGCACAGTCGCGCGCTCAATACCGAGGGTCTCGATTACATGTGCGGCATCAGCAGCCAGCTTGGCGATGTCGAATGGTTGTCCATCGTCTGTCGAGCCGCCGATGCCTCGGTTGTTCAGTAGGATGAGTTCGTTCGATGACGCGAGTCGATCAATGAAAGATGGATCCCAGTCTGCACTTGTCGCACCGAAGCCATTCAAGACCACAAGCGGCCTCCCCTTTCCGATTCGGCGATAAACAATTCGAGCGCCATCAAACGCGACTATCGACAATGATTCGGCTTCCACCGGTGACAAACTCAACGATTTCAAGCGTCGCGTCACGCCACGAAAAGTATCAATCGACAACCACCCGGGTTTGTGCGGCGCGCATGTTCAGACACCATGGACATCACAGTTGAATCCTTAACGTTGAGCGATGAACGTTCCCGTTCATGGAAAACGTAAAGGCAATTCAATTGTTCGCGTTCATTACTCTGTTCGCGAGCGCTTTGGCTGGATGCGCCTCAAGCAACAAAGCGGGTGGGCCGGCTGGTATTGACCAAATGATTCCGGGGGCAACCAAATGGGGGCATTACAACGGCGAACCGGTGACGAAGTGGAATCCGGACGGACGCACGATGACGCTCTTAACTGAGTTGAGCTATACTGATCCGCACGGGGAAGTCTGGGTCGCGCCGGTCGGTTCGCTCGTCGATGGGGCATCCATTCCGCGGTATCTTTGGTCGGTCATGGGCGGGCCGTTTGAAGGCAGATATCGGAACGCTTCGGTGCTCCACGATGTCGCGTACGGCGAGCGCAAGCGGCCGTGGCAGGATTGCGACCGGATGTTTTATTACGCCATGCGTTGCAGCGGGGTTGGCGCGACCGAGGCCAAGACCATGTATTACGCTCTCTACAAATTCGGGCATCATTGGAAGTTTCCCATCAAACGCGCGAAACCGGTGAAATATGAAGGCGCGCTAGTGACGAGAGGCGAAGAAATCCCGCGCGCGATTCCAGTGAATCCAACGGAGATCAATCAGGCGCGGAATTGGATCAGCAACACCGATCCCAGTCTGGAGCAGATCGAGCAACGAGCGCAAACCGAAGCGTGGTAACGCCCGTGCGATCGTCCAATTTTTACTCGGCTCTCATATGTAGATCGTCATGAGTACCGATGCGAGGAAAAGCGGGAGAAGACAGAACAGCAGAAAACGATTCTGATTCCATCGCAAATTACGGCCACACGGCAAATTAAGTCCCATGTAACCGACGTCAATCACGACCAGTGCGACTCCGCTGCAGAATAGCGCGTCGGTTCGCGGCGGCGGGTCCATCATCACGATTGAGCTGAAAATCCACGGCAGCGCGAGAAACGCGGCAAGCAATGGAATGATCACGCACCAGTTCAACAACAGGTTGCGCAAATATGTGCCGACAATTGTCCAACTATCCGCCGAGAAAAACCCGAGCCGCGGGCTGAGATAATTGCTGTAGCTGCGCAGATTCTGAATCTCGAGCGGTTCCAGATTGGGTCTCGTGTGCTCGCTCTGATGCGCGAGTTGAGTGGTTACACTTGTTAGGCCCGCACGGTTAATCCAGGCGCTCAGCCAACTGCCGATGTATCCGCCGCCCGATACGGTGGAGAGATAGTGGAACTTGTCGAGCAAACCGCAGCGAGCGAGGCCCTGCAACACTCCCAGTCCAAATGTCGCACTGCGAATGCCGCCACCGGAAATGCAGAGCGCGGCACGCTTTTCGGACAGCTCGTGAACCGCCCCCCAGATTGCCTTTAAGCGGGTGATTGGTTCGGTCGAACTCGGATAATCAGACGGCAATTTTCCATGCAATACCGCAAACTCGGCCTCCAGCACTTCATGCAATGGAACAGAGGTATTGGCCGATGAAGCTTCCTTCGTCATGGCACGCAAACGCGGCGGTCTGCGCCCTAGCGTTTATCAAGCCTGTTGCAATGAGTCAAACGTTACTCAGCAAGCAATCCTCAGTGGAAATGCAGCCAATGCCGCTGGCTTTCATTCGTGGCGAAACGCGGTATATGTCTGTGCTCATCCTGCGCCCGTAGCTCAGCCGGATAGAGCAACGGATTTCTAATCCGTAGGTCGAAGGTTCGAGTCCTTCCGGGCGCGCTTTTCTGATTTAAGGATTTAGCGAATCAGTGACTTAGCGATTTGATCGCTGCTCGTCACTCGTTACCACGCCGTTGCTCAGTGAATGCGGGTCACTTGTCACTTATCACTTTTCTTTCGTGATCGAGCAGCCATTTCTTGCGCCATAAACCGCCGCCGTAGCCGCAGAGCGTGCCGTCGGCGCGAATGACGCGGTGGCATGGGATGATAATGCAAATCATGTTCGTGCCATTCGCGCGACCAACTGCGCGCCGCGCATTTTCGTCGCCCAGGCGCTTTGCCATCCACGAATAAGAACGCGTTTCGCCAACTGGAATCGACTGCAAGATTTTCCACGCGCGCAACTGAAAGGGGGATCCGACCGGAGCCAGCGGAATGTCAAACTCAAGCTTGTTGCCCGCGAAATAATCTTTCAGTTGGGAACGAACACTATCGAGATACCGATGTTTCCCGGGCACGACATTTGTTCGCAATCGTTTGCGCAAAATCGACAACTCGCGTTCTGTCGCACGCCGGTCGATGAATTCAAGCAAGCGCAAGCCTTGGTCGTCACCCACAGCGATCATTGGCCCGAGCGGCGAATCGATTCGCTCCGCAAACAGTGGGGCATGCGTCCTGGCATTTGTTGGCGATTCGCCAAAGATCTTCGTGAAGGCGTCGCGAAAACCGCTCTCAGATTCAAAGCCACTCCCGTTTCTCGCTTGATCCACGCGACCGCCTTGCCGCACCTGGCTCAAAGCAAGACCCATCCGGCGCGCGCGATGATACGCTTGGAATGTCATGCCATAATGACGCTTGAACTGTCGCCGCGCGGTTGAAGGATCGATCGAGAGCGCGACCAGTTCCTTGTCCGTCAGGCGTCCGCCCGGCGCGCGCTCAACTTCCGCGCGCAAGCGCTCGATCAGCTTCGGCGGACGCGCGTTTGGATCGAGTGGATGGCAGCGCAAGCAAGGACGATAACCACTTTCCAACGCGTCGCTTGATGTTGCAAAAAAATCGACGTTTCCGCGTGCCGGTTTTTTTGCGGAGCATGTGGGCCGGCAGAAAATTCCAGTCGTGCGCACGCCGATGTAAAAAATTCCTTCGAAGCTCGGATCGCGGTTCACCAGTGCGCGATACATCGTCTCGGTAGGCGGCAGAAGTTCGAGCGTTTTCATGGGGAAAAGCTAAGCGCTCAGAATCGTTGATGCATCGACGAAATTCGAGCAGCGAATTCAAAGTAGCGCGAGCGTCCTCGCCTGCCGCGGCGGGCCAGAGGCATGCCCTACTCTCAGAACTCGGAAGGTAAAGCAGCCGTGAGTAACGCTACGTGCATCCACAAACGCGGTGTCGGGATTTTGGAACAAATTTTCAATTACGACTTCCGGTTCGCTGCCATTCAAAACTTGCGCGTCGATGATGTTGTACTTTGAGTCGTAAGCGCGAAACGCGCGGCCATTGCGAAAGTCGGCGGGGTATTCGTTAGTCGCGCTGTAACGCTGGCACTCATTGGCGTGAACGAAGATCGGGCCTGTCTCAGAATACGGGTGACCAGACGGAATCGCGGCGTACGGAAATAGAATGACACGCTCGCCAGGTTGCGCCCACCGCAGGCAGTGCCGGCAGGGACTGCTTCCGGGCGAATCTACTGTGATGAGGGCGTGATCCGCTGAACTCGCGTTTACGACGCGCCGCGCTGCGTCTGCAATTTCGGTAGAAAGAGGAATGATGCGAAAGCTCGAGGTTTTCATGAGCGAGAACTAAATCCAACACCGCGAGTCGTGCATCGGCGAAATTCAGGCAAGGAATTCTGTAGCCGCTTCCCTGTGGGAAGCGTGGCGGCGCCCGCAGGGCGACGGCTACAATTACTGGGACAGAAACTCCACAACGGCGCGCGCTGCTCCCGCAACAATTGCAGCACGATCATCCGCCGAGGATGTCGAGCCCATCGAGTAAATAGCAACCAGAATCGGTGGATGTTCGAGTGGACGAATAATGGCAACATCGTTCGTCGCTCCATTTCCGCATCGCCCGGTTTTATCCCCGACGATCCATGTTTTTGGAACGCCGGCCCGAATCATCAGTGAGCCAGTCTCGTTTTGCCGCAACCAATCTTCGAGCTGACGCCGTGAAGATTCGGATAACACATTGCTCAGTGTTAACCGTTGCATATCTGCGCACATCGCCGCAGGGGTTGTGGTGTCGCGCTCATCGCCGGGAATGGCGCTATTCAATTCCGGTTCTTTCCGATCAAGTCTCGTCATCTCATCGCCAATGCTGCGCACGAAATTTGTCAGTCCAACCGGTCCGCCAATTGTATCCAGCAGAAGATTGCCGGCTGTGTTATCACTCTGTTCGATCGCCGCCGCGCACAAAGCGCCAAGCGTCATGCCGCCGTCCTTGAGATGGGCTTTTGTGACGGGCGCATATTCCAGGATGTCGTTTGCGTCATAACGTATGAATCGGTCCAATTGGTCCTGTTTTTCATCCACGCGTTTTAAGACCGCCGCAGCAGCGAGAAATTTAAACGTGCTGCACATCGGGAAACGTTCTTCCGATCGGTAATCGAGACGTTTGCCGCTGCCGGTGTCCAGCGTAGCCACACCGATTCGCGCGCCGGTACGCTCCTCGACAGATCGAATTCGATTCGCGAAATCGTTTGTCGATCCCAGCGTGCTCGCAGCCAGCAACAATAGCAAAGCTGCTACCATCGATGATACGCGGGATGGCCTTCTTTCACCGCAACGAAAACTCCGCGACACGTGGCGCAAACTTTTCCGCCGGCGCTCAGTATTCCTTCGATCGTCGCACGGTCATCAGTGATCTCAACAACCTTGGCAGAGAGAAACACCGAGTCGTTCGTCGGTGTCGGCCGCAGCAGTTTGATGGCGTATTCCGCAGTGACTGTGCAAGGCGGGCGATTTTCGCCTGCGCGTTTCATCAGATGATACGCTGCCGTCCAGTTGCAATGACAATCGAGTAGCGTGCCGATGATCCCGCCGTTCAAAACTCCCTCGAACGCTTCGTATTTTTCCTCCGGTTTCCACTCAGCGACGACCTCGCCGCCTGCTCGCGATTCATCGGAGTTCTTCAGGAAACTACGAATATGCAAGCCGTCGGGGTTTGCCGCGCCGCAACCGAAGCAAACATTTCGCGGCGCATATTTTTCCTGAAGCGATTGTTCTTCTTTCACTTTGTAGGGCGTTTCTGTGAAACGCCATCCGAATGTTGCCTCATGCAAAGGCGTCTGACACAGACGCCCTACAATTGCTTGATCTCACGCAGCGGGCGAGCCGGGATACGGACGCAGCTCTGGCCCGACGTACAGTGAACGCGGCCGAATGAGACGGTTATTATCGTGTTGTTCGACCACATGGGCGCACCAGCCTGCTACGCGCGACGCAGCGAAAAGAGGCGTATTCAACTCAGGAGGAAAGCCCAACAGCCAAAACACTGGCGCCGCGTAGAGATCCACATTGGCGCAAAGCTGTTTCTCCCGATCCATTACTTGTTCGAGTTTCTCGCAAATCGGCACCCAATTCTCTTTCCCCGTGCGTTTCCCAAGGTCGCGCGCGATCTCGCGCATCGCCGGCACGCGGGAATCGCCCTCTTTGTAAACCCGATGACCGAACCCCATGATCTTGTCTTTCGTTCCCAGCTTCTTCATTAACCATGCCTCGGCGCGATCCGGCGTCCCGATTTCCTCAAGCATCTTCATCGACTCCTCATTCGCGCCGCCATGCAGTGGACCTTTCAGAGTCGCAACTGCCGAGGTGACCGCTGCATAAATGCCCGCCAGCGTAGAGGCGGTCACGCGCGCGGCAAATGTAGACGCATTGAATTCGTGGTCGGCGTAGAGATTGAAAATTGTATCGAGCATCCGGGTCTGCCATTGCTCAGGAATTTTGCCGTTGAACTTGTAGAAGAAATTCGCTGCCTGCGTCAGCTCCGATTTTTCGGGAAACGGCTGTTCACCCTGCGAGATGCGCCAGCCGTCGGTGATCAACGTGGAAACGCGCGCGATCAGCCGAATTGATTTTCGAATGTTGGCGTCGTGCGAATTATCGCTCAGATCTTTATCGAAGGCGCTCAACATCGAAACGCCAGTGCGCAGCATGTCCATAGGATGCGTGTCGCTCGGGAGAAGTCGCAGCATTTCCGTTACCGGCCCGGGCAACTGGCGTTCGCTGGCGACTTGTTGCGTGAATTCCTTCAGTTGCTTCGCGTTCGGCAACTCTCCATTGAGCAGCAGATAAGCGACCTCCTCGAAAGTGGCCTTCTCGGCCATCTGATGAATGTCGTAGCCCCGATACATCAACCCGGCAGCGGGATCGACCCAGCAGATCGCCGTTTCACCGGCGATTACCCCGGCCAGTCCCGGGCTGTATTGTGGTTTTGTTTCAGTACCCATGTTGTTCGCTGATTGTAACTACGATACGCGCGCCGACAAATCGTCAGTCGCTCAAGCCCACCCATTTCTCTGCAGTTGGATCGTAGTCGAGCAATTTGTAGAGAGCTCCTCGCGCGTTTGCATTTCATCGAGCCATTCCTTTTGGATTCCGCTTTCCTTGAGATCACGCAAAAACTTCTCGCTGGCTTTCATCGATACGCGGAATGCGCTCTGGGGGAAAATTACCATGCGATAGCCGAATCCGGCCAAATCCCTAAACGAAAGCAGCGGACTTTTCCCAAACTCCGTCATGTTTGCCAGCAGCGGCAGATCGATCTCACTGGCAAAATCGCGAAACTCTTCGGCGCTTCGATCAACTGTTCGATCAAAATCCTCGACTCCCCGCGCGTCCGTCCGCGCGATGATCATAAAATCGGGATCGCGTCGCGCAGCTACAGCGGCTTTGATTTTTCCCGTCATCTCCTCTACGTCGACCAGCGATTTTCCGGCCAAATGTCCGCAGCGCTTGGGAAATTCCTGGTCCTCAATATGACAACCAGCCAGACCCGCTGCTTCCAGCTCACGGACTGTGCGCGCGACATTTTCCGAACCTCCAAACCCAGTATCCGCGTCGACGATTGCCGGGATCTTCACCGCGCTCGCGATGTACCCCGCCAGTTGGGCCACTTCCGTTAGCGTCAGCAGGCCGATATCGGGAACGCCAGCTGTCGCATTCGCCATTCCCGCGCCGCTGACGTACACCGCGTCAAACCCAATGCGCTCCACCTGTCGCGCCATCGCCGCGTTTGCTACACCGGGGAGCATGATCGCGCTTTTCGCGATAAGCTCACGCAGTCTCTTGCTCTTACTCATGTTCGTGCTCTTCCTCCGTGAAATGATGAAGCCACTCACGGTCATTCCGAGCGAAGTCGAGGAATCCCGTGGCGAAACGTTTAGGGTAACTCCGCGGGATCTTTCGACTTCGCTCAGGATGACAATGCGGTTTGATCTTGGTCATTCCTCCTCATCATCAGTTGTCATTCGTGATTTCCAACGCCTGCATCAATCCATCGACGTTCTTCGCTTCATCCAGCTTCCAAACAAGCTCGATAATCTTTTTTGCCCGGCTCTTCCCAATGATGCGCTCGACGAGCCCAAGGAATTTTCCTTCGACGGCTGAATCTTTGAGCCGATTCTTCGCGTTGCCCAGCGGATAATCGACGCGCCGGGTCAATCGCCGGCCATCGGCAAGATCAACGTGCACAATGTTGCCGACCGCTTCTGGATACATCGCGCTCAATTCGGCGTTCCGTTCCACTTTCACATTCTCCAAAAACTTCCAAACCTCAGGATCCTTGAACCGCTCCGGCTCGAACTGGCGATCGGTGATTTCGCCGTCAATCAGCGCAATGGCGGTGATGTATGGCAAACTGTGGTCCGCCGTCTCGCGCGTTTTGGGTTTCCATTTCTCCGGTTCGCTCCCGATTATGTCCACAGACGCATCGTGGCTCTCGATCAAGACGCCTTTGATTTTTGAAAGATCGTTAATCTGGCTCCGTAAAAAAAGCGCCGCTTCAATTGCGCTCTGACTGTGATATTCCGCCGGCCAATATTTGATGCTTGTCTTCAAAATCATTGTGGGCGATCCGCGAAATTTCTCGCCCACGTCGCCGAGCGACACGCCGAGTTGCTTCTCGAATCCCATTTCGCCTTCGAAAATCGGCGCGGGCCCGGTCATACCCTGGCGGGCAAGTAGCGCGGAGAAAATGCCGTGGCGCGCCGCGGTGGCAAACGCTACGCCTTTCCAATGCGAGAGTTCACCTGCGCGGGCCTGGCGCATGGCCGCGCCGGCCACGCCGGCAATATTCACCGCGTGCCGAGTGTTTGCCGGGTCAAGTTTCATCAACTTCGCGGACGCCAGCGCAGTCGAGAACGTCCCGTAAGTCACATGATCCCAGCCTCGCGCACGAATGCTCGCCGCGTCGCACAGGCGGCACTGCACTTCGTATGCGAGTGCGATGGCCGTAATCAATTCATGTCCACCGGCGTCCACGCTTTCCGCGACGGCCAGCGCGGCCGAAATGTTGTCGCTGGGATGCGCCGGCTCTTTCGACAGATACGTGTCGTTAAAATCGAAATAGCGAATGCCGCAGCCGTTGGCGAATGCCGCCCAGTCCGGCGGCGCCTTGTGATCGGTGCCAAAGATTGTGGATCCGTGTTTCGCCGAGAAATCTCCCGCTATTCTTCTCGCAATCACAAACGGTTCTTCCTTCCATGCGCCGAGCGCGCAGCCCAAAGAATCGATTACGCGCCGTTTCACTTCGTGCACGACTTCCTTCGAAAGATCCTCAAATCGCAGCGCGCACGCGTAATCAGCAAGTTGATGAGCAAGCGTTGTTTTCATTCAAAAATTGGGATTCCAATCTGCCGATGATTTACGCAGGAGCAAGAGATCGGGCCATTTGCGCCCACTCAACCTCCGGCAACGACAGACTGGACGCCGATCAACGCGGCGGGTTCGCCGGAGCCACAGCCTCGGCCATCGATTTCAGCATCCGGCCAAGATCGCTGTTGGTCGACAGGACCGCCGTCGTGTCCTTTTCAAACGCGGCGCGCATGACATCGAGGCTGCGCAAAAACGAATAGAGTTCCTGCTGGTCAGGCGCGCCAAAAGCTGCGGCGTAAATCCCCGCGGCTTCGGCGTCGGCTTTGCCTTCAATCTCAAGCGCATTCTTTGTGGCGGTGGAACTGATCGAGGCGACATCGCTTTCCTTTTGGCCGCTAATATTCGCCGCTTCGCCGCGGCCTTCGGAACGAAAACGCGCCGCGATTTGGTGCCGCTCGCTCGACATGCGTTCGATGATCTTCTCGGCCACCGCAGGATTGTATTTGCTGCGCTTGAAACGTTCATCCAGCAGTTCGATTCCAAAGTCGGCGATCTTTTGACGCGTGCGCTCGGTGATCTGTTTCTCAATTTCGCCACGCCCGTACTCAATATCGGGAATTGTGGTTGGCAGAACGGTCCCGGTCTTTTCCAACTCTTCGTCGCGCACCGGTTTTCGCCCCTTGGTTACGCGAATGATTTCGACCAGATCATGCGTGGCGACAGCGCTGCGCGTTTCGCTGCCGAGGATGTCGTCGAGACGCGAAAGAGCGCTCCGCTCGTCATTCAGCCGATTGTAATAAAGCGTCGGATCGCTGATTCGCCATCGGGCGAAACAATCGACGATAATGTACAGCTTGTCCTTGGTCGGACATTCGGTCGGCGGCCCGTCCCAGGCGAGAATGCGCTTGTCGAACCGTTGCACCTTATCGAGGACTGGCAGTTTAACCTTCAATCCAGGCGTGGTGATGCTACGAACGATTTTGCCGAACCGCGTGATGATCACGGTCTCATACTGGTGCACGACGAAGAGCAAAGTTCCCCATTTCAATGCGGTCAGAATGAAAACAATACCCAGGATCGACATGAAGGGGCTTTGCAAAAAACGGACCGCAGCAGACACGGCAGCGGGTCGCGGAGTCACATCGATCACATTCATGGCGAGCCCCTCGATTCGCCGGGCACCTGAAGCGGCAGCGTCTGGAGAATATTCTTCAGGCTGTCATCCACGATGATTTTCTTTTGCAAACTCGGCAGGATGGCTTGCATCGCCTCGAGATAAAGGCGTCGGCGCGTCACTTCCGGCGCTTTGCGATACTCAGCGAGCAACAACGAAAACTTTTGAGCTTGGCCTTTGGCTTCATTCACCCGTCGAAACGCGTAAGCTTCTGCCTGTTTCTCGCGCTCTTTTGCCTGGCCGCGCGCATTTGGAACAGCATCGTTATAGACGGCCCATGCCTGGTTGATCGCGGTCTGCTTTTCCTGTTGCGCCTGATTGACATCATTGAACGCCGCCTGCACAGCCGGCGGCGGACGAACGCTGGTGAGTTGAACCTGTTGAATCTGGATTCCCAAATCGTACTGGGAACTGAGATCGGCCAAACGTTTCAACGTTGAGGTCTCGATGTCGTGGCGTCCGATCGTCAGCACTTCATCCACCGTGCGGTCGCCGATAACTTCGCGCATGACGCTCTCCGAAAGGTCCCGCAACGTCTTTTCCGGCTCGCGCGCCCCGAACAAATACATTTTTGGATCGGTAATCCGATACTGTACCACCCAAGGCACGAGCGCGGTGTTCAGATCGCCCGTGATCATCGTCTCAGTTTCTTGTGGCTCGATGTCACCCTGATAAATATTCGTCGAGCCTGGCGTGGAAAACCCGAACTCGAGCTTTAGCAAACGTTGCGTAGGAACGACGTGAATTTCATCGACGTACGGAATCGCGTAGGTCAGACCCGGGTTCACGTTGTCGTGATACGCGCCGAACCGCGTCTTCACCCCAAGCGAGTTTGCCGGAATCGTGGTGAACCCGAACAGCAGCGTGAAGAGTGTGACTGCAATCCCGACGCAGGCGATCACACCCAGAAGCAGCCGCAAGGGTTTAATGGGAAGATGTTCGGCAACGTCCGGCCTTGGCATAAAGTGCTGTTATTGACTCAAAGCTCTCACGCAAGCGCAAGCTTTCATTCTGGGGAGCGCACGCGAGGCGCGTGCGGTCCCCAGACTTTCTTGACTCGCCGCCTGCGCACTCGAAAACTGAGGCATGAATATCAAAAACACGACCTTGTCAGCGATCATAGGTCTTGCGACGTTCACATCCATGGCGGCAACAGAATCTCAAACGCAGCCCGAAGTCGGCAAGCCCGCGCCGGATTTTAGTCTCACCACCGGAGACGGTTCGCGGGTAAGCTTGAAAGATTATCGCGGTAAATGGGTGGTTCTTTATTTCTATCCCAAAGATTTCACCAGCGGTTGCACGATGGAGGCGCGCAATTTCCAGCGAGACATCGCGAAATATGGTGATGCAGGCGCAGTCATTCTCGGAGTGAGTGTCGACACTGCGCAGTCTCACAAAGATTTTTGCGCGAAGGAAGGTCTCAATTTCAAATTGCTGGCTGATCCCGACGCGAAAGTTTCTACCGAGTACGGTTCAGTGATGGATTACAAGGGCCAGAAGCTCGCCGCGCGCAACACGTTCATCATTAATCCTGACGGGGAGGTCGTAAAGGTGTATACCAGCGTCAAACCCGCCGAGCATAGCGACCAAGTGTTAAAAGACTTGGCGGAGCTAAAGAAGAGCTAAACTAAACTGGAGATCACCAAATGGCAGCGCAGAGAAAATCCATCGATTGCAGGGATTACCCGAGCGAAAAGAATTGCTCGCTCAAAATTTCCGGCACAGAAGAAGAAGTCCTCGACGCGGCGGTGCAGCATGCCGCTTCCGTTCACGGGCACGAGAACACGCCGGAGTTGCGAGAGCAGATTAAGCAGATGCTCAAAGACGAGCGCGACTGAAAGAAGTCGCCGCAGATCGCGATCCGCTTTTTCGGATTCGAGCCCGTTGCGTCGCTGCTTCGACGTCGAGTTCTGCAAGTAGTTGGCGCGCGATGTCGGAAAGTTTGCCGGACCACGTAACACCCACAACCACAGGCGGGAAGTTCGATAACGGAAGTGCGCGCAGTTGCGGTGATGGCTTAAAGCCGGGCACCGCGACGGTCAAACCGATACCGTAACCGCTAGCGACGTACTGCTGAATTAATCGCTCGGATGTAACTTCGATCCCGCAAAACCATTCCACCCCGAGCCGCTCAAGGCCGCGCTGAAAGTACGCATGAACGGGATCGCTGCGTGAAAAGCACACCAGTGTTTCCTCGATTTTGTCCCGTTTCCACAACTCTTCAGCACGCGTCAGCTTGGATTTCTTGTGCACCAACAGAATCAACGGCAGTTCCAATAGCGGTCGCACCTGAATTCCGGCGCGCGATTTTTTGTCGAGTAGCATGATGGCGAGATCGACGTCGCGAGCCAAAAGCAATCGTTCGGCATCGGTGCGCGTCGCCTCGTGCAGATAAAGCCGAAAAGCCGGGAATTTTGCGCGAATGCGTTGCAAGATTTGCGGCAGATAATCGTGCAGCACGATCGCAGGAGCCGCGATTCGCAATTGCGGCGAACTGTTCTGGCGCAGCCTTTCGGCGACAATATCAATGTTGTCGAAGAACGGCCGGATAAACTCAAAAAGCTCCGTGCCGGTGGGCGAGAGCGCGAATGGACGCCGCTGAAAGAGCTTGGTGCCGAGTGATTCCTCCAGTTTGGCGATTTGCCCGCTGACGGCTGGTTGCTGAATGCCGTAGGGAATATTGCGCACCGCTGCCGCGATGCCGCCGTGTTTCGCGACGAAGTAGAATAACTCCAAATGATGAATGTTCATAAAACCCATCTCGTTTTGTCATTCTGAGCGAAGCGAAGAATCTCGGACCGATTTTGGACCGATGACGCAACCGAAATAAATCAGAGATGTTTCGCTTCACTCAACATGACAGCGCTTTCATGAGACGTGGTCTAATCGAAATCGTCGATGAAATCCCTCATTTTTATCAATTCACAGTCGCCGCGCGAAACAGCTATCTTCTGTTGCAAAGCCGGAGTATCCAGCCAAACCCCAACAACGAATGGAATTTGTAGTTCTTCTTCTAATCGGACTTCTCATCGCGATTTTCGTTTTGCCGGTTGTCGCGCTAGCGAAAGCAAGCCGCGCAAAACGCGGCGTTGCCGATCTCGCCAGGCGATTGTCGTCCCTCGAAAACGAATTACGCAACTTGCGGCCGCAAACGGTTTCGGCTGTGCAACCCGAGGCACCTGTGCTGGTGCCCGAGCCAAAAATGGAAGCCGTTCCACCGCCGGTCCCGGCGACGACACCTGCTCCGGTCGTATCCACGGCAACGCCAGAGCCGCCGCCAATCCCTCAAGAACTCCTCAAACCGAGCGCGCCGCAAATCACCAGACCATCCAAACCGCCGATCGATTGGGAGCAATTCATGGGCGCCAAATTGTTCGCGTGGATCGGCGGGCTCGCGCTTTTCCTCGGCATCGCATTTTTCGTGAAATACTCATTCGAGCACAATTTGATCCCGCCGGAGCTGCGGATTGCGATCGGGTTCGTTGTCGGCGCCGGTCTTGTTGTTGGCGGTTTGCTTCTCAAACGGAAAGAAAACGCTGTCACCGCGCAGACGCTCTGCGCGACCGGCATCCTGGTGCTATACGCGGTGACCTTTGCATGTCGAGCTTACTATCATTTCGCGTTCTTTGGTCTGATTCCAACATTTCTGTTAATGACGCTGATCACAGCAGTCGCGTTTCTGCTTTCCGTGCAGTTGAACGCTATCATCGTCGCGGTGCTCGGGATCGCGGGTGGATTTCTCACGCCGATTTTGCTCTCAACGAACCAGGACAATCCGCTTGGACTTTTCGGTTACATCGCGCTGCTCGATATCGGTCTGCTCGCGCTGGCGCAACGGCAACGTTGGAATGCGCTGCCGATCCTGGGCGCGATTGGAACGGCGCTGATGCAATTCGCCTGGGTCGGCGCGTTCTTTGTTCCTGAGAAATATTTCGGCGGCAACAAAGTTCTCATCTTCATGGCGGTGTTTGTTGGCTTTCAGGCGCTGTTCTTGGCCGCGGCCGCATGGGCAAGGCGCACCGAAAAAGCGAACAGCACACTTTTCGCGTGTACGATCGGTCTCGCCGCGGTCGCGATGTTCTCGGCGTTTTACCTGCTTGGTTTCCAGGCAGTCGCGCATCGGCCGGCGCTGTTGTTCACTTATTTGTTCGTCATCGATGTTGGCTTGCTGGCGCTAACGCTGATCGAAAGAAGGCTTGCGATTGTTCAGGTCCTGGCGGGACTCGCGGCATTCATTTTTCTCGGCGCATGGACGGGCAATTACCTGACGATCGGTCACATTTACACCGCGCTGGGATTCTATTTCGTCTTCGCGCTGTTTCATGCAGCAACGCCGATCGCGTTGCAACGCTTGCACAAGATCGAGGTTCCGCGGTGGACTCACATCTTTCCTGCGCTCGCCCTTCTGCTTGTGCTGATACCGATATTCCGACTCACGGAGCTTTCACTGCTGGTCTGGCCGTTCGTGTTAATCATCGACGTTCTCGCAATCGGTCTGGCGATAGCGACTGCGACTCTGCTGCCCGTCATTGCCGTGCTCCTGCTCACACTCGTCGCCGTCGGCGCGTGGCTGCTGCGAATTCCGGCTGAGCTCACTGGGTTGCCGATGGCGCTGCTCATACTCGCCTGCTTCGCGATCTTCTTTTTCATTGCCGTAAGTTGGGCGTGCCGGCGTTTGATTATGCCCGGAGCACGCGCGCCAAACCTGTTCGGCAACATCACCGACCCGGCGAATCTCTCGGTCCAACTTCCCGCGCTGTCCGCGACGTTGCCGTTTTTGCTACTCATCATGCTGGCGCTGCAGTTACCGCTGGCAAATCCGTCGCCTGTATTTGGTCTGGGATTGTTGCTGGTGATTTTGCTTCTCGGCATGAGCGAAATCTTTTCGCTCGATCTGCTCCCAGCGCTCGCACTCGTCTCGGTGCTCGGTCTGGAGCACGCGTGGCATTTCGAACATTTCGATCCGACCCGCGCGACGCTGCCGCTGATTTGGTATCTCGGGTTTTATGCCTTGTTCACGATCTTTCCGTTCGTTTTCCATCAACGGTTTGCCGGAAAGACGGTCCCGTGGGCGACAGCAGCGCTTGCTGGTCCATTGCACTTTTATCTTATCTACCAACTCGTTCGCACTGCGTACCCCAGCGGAGTTCCCGGTCTGGTGCCGGCGGCATTTGCGCTGCCAGCGTTACTTGGATTGTTCGTGCTGCTAAAACGCACACCGCTCACCAGCCCGGCACGCAACGCGCAACTGGCGCTCTTCGGAGGCGCGGCGCTTTTTTTCATCACACTGATTTTCCCGATCCAATTCGATCGACAATGGATCACAGTGGGTTGGGCGCTGGAAGGCGCAGCGCTGTGCTGGCTCTTTCTTCGGGTGCCGCATCCCGGGCTGCGTTTGGCGGGTATTGGTTTGCTCGTCGTCGTATTCGTTCGCCTGGCGCTCAATCCAGCCGTGCTCAGTTATCATCCGCGCGCCGCGTCCCCGATTTTCAACTGGTATCTTTACACATACGGGATCGCGACGGCTTGCCTGTTCGTCGCTGCGCGATTACTTGCGCCGCCGCGCAATCGTGTGCTCGGGCACAATGTGCGGCCGTTACTTTATGCGCTTGGCACAGTGCTCGCCTTTTTCACCGTGAACATCGAGATCGCTGATTACTTCAGCACACCGGGCGTCGCTGCGTTGACATTTCAGTTCTCAGGTAATTTCGCGCGCGATATGAGCTACAGCATCGCATGGGCATTGTTCGCTCTTCTGCTGCTCATTATCGGAATCCGAAAACGAATCGCGGCGACGCGTTACGCCGGCCTGGCATTGCTTGGCATCACAATCGTGAAACTTTTCTTTCACGATCTTTCTCAGCTTGATCAACTC
>WNGB01013992.1_pt1 | contig 17703 bp, 17 predicted proteins | sample 5400681 | NCBI WGS metagenome assembly WNGB01 (sample SAMN13153367, study PRJNA577476) | soil metagenome | isolation source: 115 cm soil or saprolite under grassland replicate 2 | place: USA:California | collected 2016-06-15 | reverse complement strand
GCGAGGTCTTCGCCATCCCCCACCAGGAGGTGCAGGCGATGATGGACACGCGTCCCGCGCTGGCGGCCAAGTTCCTCTGGGCCTTCAGCCGGACCCTCGCCACCCGCCTCCGGGAGTCCAACCAGAAAATCTCCAGCCTCTTCGCCATCGCGCGCGAGTTCTAGCTTGATCGAGTAGGGGGGCACTCACGCGCCATCCCCGCTGGGCGTTCGCACCTGCGGCCACCACCGCGCTGGTTGGCTGCGACCCCCCCTAAGACCCCCCTCGCAACGCGCCGCCGCTGCGCGGCGCCGCCTTGCTCTGCGGTCGGCTGCCCCAGGTTCGCACGCACGCTTGTGGCGGCCTAAAGTCCTCATTCGCTGCGAGTTTTTGACAACTCCGGGCGCGATCCCATAAAATCAACCGTTACTTTGCTTTCAGACGGTGGCAAAGGTGCGCGGGGGACTGCGCGCGCGCCGCTGCCAGGAGGATTTCGCCGCCGTGTTCGACGCTCTCAGCGACAAGCTCGAAGGGGTGTTCCGCACCCTCCGCGGGCAGGGGTCCCTGACCGTGTCGGACGTGGACGCCGCCCTGCGCGAGATCCGCCTGGCCCTGCTCGAGGCGGACGTCCATTTCAAGGTCGCGAAGCAGTTCCTCGACCGGGTCCGCGTGAAGGCCACCGGCCAGGAAGTCCTCAAGAGCCTCACTCCCGCCCAGGCCGTCATCCGGATCGTGCGCGACGAGATGGTCGAGCTCCTCGGTGGCGAAGAGCCGCCCCGGCTGCAGACTTCATCGCGCCTGCCTTCGGTCATCCTGATGGCCGGCCTGCAGGGCTCGGGCAAGACGACGACCTCGGCCAAGCTCGGGGCCTGGCTCGCCAAGTCGGGAAACCATCCGCTGCTCGTCTCCACCGACGTCTACCGTCCGGCCGCGCGCGAGCAGCTGCGCGCCTACGCCACGAGCGCCGGCCTCAAGGTCCACCATCCCGCCGACCTCGAGCAGCCGGCCGCCATCCTGCGTTCCGCGCTCGACGAGGCGCGGGCGGTCGGCCATGAATTCGTCATCGTCGACACCGCGGGACGGCTGCACATCGACGACGAGCTGATGGCGGAGCTGCAGCAGCTCAAGGCCATCGCACAGCCCAGCGAAGTGCTCTACGTCGCGGACGCCATGACGGGCCAGGACGCGGTGAAGAGCGCGGAGGAGTTCCACCAGCGGATCGGCATCACCGGCATCGTGCTCAGCAAGCTCGACGGCGACGCGCGGGGGGGCGCCGCCCTGAGCGCGGCCGCGGTCACGGGCAGGCCGGTGAAGTTCGCGGGCGTGGGCGAGCGCGTGGACGAGTTCGAGCTGTTCCAGCCCGCGCGCATGGCGGGCCGCATCCTCGGCATGGGCGACGTGCTGGGCCTCATCGAGAAGGCCGAGCAGCACGTCGACCGCGAGAAGGCCGAGGAGATGGTCCGCAAGCTCCGCCGGTCCGAGTTCACCCTCGACGACTACAAGGAGCAGCTCGGACAGGTCCGCAAGATGGGCTCGCTCGACCAGGTGCTGGCCATGATCCCGGGGATCGGGAGCAAGGCCCGGGACGTGGACACGGCGGCGGGCGAGAAGGAGATCGGGCGGCACGTGGCCATCATCGACTCCATGACCGCGCTCGAACGGCGGGAGCCGTCCGTCATCAACGGCAGCCGGCGCAAGCGCATCGCCAAGGGGAGCGGGACCACGGTGGAAGACGTCAATCGCCTGCTCAAGCAGTACGTGCAGGCGCGGAAGATGATGAAGCAGTTCGGCGGTGGCGGCGCCAAGATGCTCAACAAGCTGGCGGGCCGGATGCCGCCGCAATTTCGCTAGGGTACGTAGAGCACGACGGCGCCGCGAAGCGGCGGCGGCGTGCGAGGGGGGTTTCAGGGGGGGTCGCAGCCAAACAGCCGGGTGGTGGCCGCAGTGCGAACGCCCATCGTGGGTGATGCGTGAGTGCCCCCCCTGACTTAATAAGCCGCAACGGAGAAAAGAGAACAGATGCTGTCGATTCGATTGAGACGAGCCGGAACGACGAAGAAGCCGCACTATCGCGTCGTGGTGGCGGATTCGCGCGCGTGGCGTGACGGGCGCTTCGTCGAGGTGCTGGGCCACTACGATCCGCGGAAGGACCCCGCGGTCGTGAAGATCGACGCCGCGCGCGCGCAGTACTGGATCGGCAAGGGCGCGCAGCCCAGCGACACCGTGCGCAGCCTGCTCAAGCAGCAGGACGAGGCGACGAAGGCGACGGCGGCGAAGTAGGCGGCCATGAGGGAGCTGTTGGAGGCGCTGGCCCGGGAGCTGGTCGAAGAGCCGGGCCGGGTGCGCGTCGAGGAGTGGACCGAGGACGGGGTCGTGCACCTCGACCTGGAGGTCGCTCCCGACGATCGCGGACGGGTGATCGGACGCCAGGGACGGACCGCGGACGCGCTGCGGACCCTTCTGGAGGCCGTCGGCCGGCGCCGGGGGATCGAGTGCGACATGGAGGTCGTGGACTGATGGCGCACGCGGACGCCGCCGACCGGGTCTCTGGCGACATGATCTACAACGACATGATCACGATCGGCGTCGTCGTGAAACCGCAAGGCCGGAAAGGAGAGGTGCTCGTCGAGCCCCTCTCCGACCGCCCGGACCGGTTCACGACGCTGCAGCGCGTGTACGTGCCCGTGCCCGGCAGCGGCGGCGCGCGCGCCGTGTCCGTCACCCATCGTTGGCCGCACAAGGGTCGAATCGTCCTCAAGTTCGCGGGAGTCGATTCCATCGACGAGGCCGAGCGCTATCGAGGCATCGAGCTGCGCATCGGCGAGGACGAGGTGGAGGCACTGCCCGCGGGCTCCTACTACCACTACCAGCTCAAGGGCCTGAAAGTCGAAGACCCGGCCGGCCGGCCGCTGGGCACGGCCGCCGACGTGCTGGTGACGGGAGGAGAAGCGCCGGTCCTCGTCGTGCGCGGCGCCGAGGGCGGCGAGGTGCTCATCCCGATGGCGGAGGCGTTCATCCGCCAGGTGGATCTGGAACACGGACGGATCGTGGCGGTCCGTCCGGAGATGGCGGACGCGAAGCCATGACGACGCGCTGGGGTTGGGGAATCGACGAATGATCAAGATCGACGTCGTCACCATATTCCCCCGCATGCTCCAGGCGCCCCTGGAGGACGGGATCGTCCATCGCGCGATGGAAGCGGGTCTCGTCTCGATCGGCGTCCACGATCTCCGCGCGTTCACGGACGACCGCCATCGCTGCGTGGACGATCAGCCGTTCGGAGGCGGGCCGGGCATGGTGATGAAGGCGGAGCCCTTCCTGCGCGCGGTGGACGCGCTGACGGCGGCGGAGCCGGTGGCGCCGCGCGCGGTCGTGCTGCTCTCGCCGCGGGGCCAGCGGTTCGACCAGGCGATGGCGGAGCGGCTGAGCCGCCTCGACCACGTGGTCCTCCTGTGCGGACGCTACGAAGGCATCGACGAGCGCGTCCGCGAGGCCCTGGACGCGGAGGAAGTCAGCCTGGGCGATTTCGTGCTGACGGGCGGCGAGGTCGCGGCCCTGGCCGTGATCGAAGCCGCCGTGCGCCTCCTCCCGGGTGCGCTGGGAGACGAGGGCTCGGCCCAGGCCGACTCGTTCTCCGACGGGCTGCTCGACTTCCCGCACTACACGCGGCCGTCGGACGTGCGTGGGCACCGGGTACCGGACGTGCTGCTCTCCGGCGACCACGGGAAGATCGGGCGCTGGCGGAGGAAGGAAGCGCTGCGGGCGACGCGGGTCCGCCGTCCCGACCTCCTCGCGCGCGCGCCGCTGAGCGCCGAGGACCAGTCCCTCCTGCGCGAGCTGGAGAGCGAGGAATTCGAAGTGGCCGCGAGCAAGTCCTAAGGAAGAGGAAAATGAATCCGATCGACAGTATCGAAGCTGGAGACCTCAAGAAGGGCCTTCCCCGCCTGACGTCGGGCGACACCGTGCGCGTGCACGTGCGGGTCAAGGAGAGCTCCGTCAAGGAGGAGATCAAGGGCAAGCCCAAGGAAACCGAGCGCGAGCGCGTCCAGGTCTTCGAGGGCATCGTCATCGGCCTGCGCGGCGCGGGCGCGCGCGCGACCATGACCGTGCGCAAGGTCTCGTTCGGCCAGGGCGTGGAGAGGATCTTCCCGTTGCACGCGAAGACGATCGAGAAGATCGAAGTCGTCAAGCACGCGCAGGTGCGCCGGGCCAAGCTCTACTATCTCCGCGATCTGAAGGGCAAGGCCGGACGCATGAAGGAGCGCCGCACGAACACGCCGGAAGCCTAGGTCCAGGAGGCGGCGCGGCGAGGGGCGCGCCGCCGGCCGAGCTCGGAGTCGCAAGGTCCGTCATCTTCGCGAGGTGGAATGGCTTCGGAGAGACCGCGACGCGGCCGCAAGCCACTCGTCTACGATGGCGAGGAGCTGCGGTGCACCTGGCGGTTCGAGGAGGAGGCTCGCGCGGAGGGCTGGCTGGCCGTGGCCGGCATGGACGAGGTCGGCCGCGGCGCGCTCTGCGGCCCCGTGGTGGCCTGCGTGGTGATCCTCGGGGACGGCTTCGACACCGACGGCATCGACGATTCCAAGCGCCTCACCGCGCTCCAGCGCGAGGCGCTGTCCGCGCGGATCCGGGCGAAGGCGCGCGCGTTCTCCGTCGGCGTCGCCGACCCCAAGGAGATCGACCGCCTCAACATCCTGCGCGCCACCTACGTGGCCATGCAGCGGGCGATCGCGGGGCTGGCCGTCCCTCCCGACCTCATCCTCGTGGATGCCCTGGAGGTGCCCGGCGTCGCCGTGAAGCAGAAGCCGATCGTCAAGGGCGACGCGCTCAGCGTCTCCATCGCCGCCGCCTCCGTGGTGGCGAAGGTGGAGCGCGACGCGATGATGCGCGAGTACGACCAGCGCTATCCCGGCTACGGCCTGGGACACAACATGGGCTACGCCGCCGACGACCACCGCGAGGCCCTGCGCCGGATGGGTCCCTCCGAGATCCACCGGCGATCTTTCCACGGGACGCAGCGGTGGTTATTCTAGGCGTGCGAGGCGCCGTGGGGGGCCTGACGCGGGACGTGACCACAGGGGTGACCGAGGAGTAGGGTGGCCAAGATCAATCCGGTCAAAGTCAAACAGGACGCGGAGAAGCTCGAGAAGGCCGGCAAGCTGCCGGAGGCCATCGCTCTCTTCAAGCAGGTCATCGACGACAACCCCCGCGACTGGAACGTCATCAACAAGGTCGGCGACCTCTACGCCAAGCTCAACAAGTTCAAGGACGCGGCGGACTACTACGCGAAAGTGGCCGACTTCTACGCCAAGGACGGCTTCCACCTCAAGGCCATCGCGATCTGGAAGAAGATCAACAAGCTCGACGCGACCTCCCTCGATCCCTACCTGAACCTGGCCGAGCTCTACGCCAAGCAGGGCCTCATGATGGAGGCCAAGAGCCAGTACCAGTACGTGGTCGACGAGTACATCAAGCGCAGCAAGATGCGCGAGGCCGGCGATGTCCTCAAGAAGATGGCGGACATCGACCCCAGCGACCTCAAGATCCGGAGCAAGCTCGCCGACCTCTACACGCGGGAAGGGAACTCCGGCAAGGCGGTCGAGGAGCACGTGGCCATCGCCGAGGAGCTCTCCAAGAAGGGCCACCTCGCCGAGGCGCTGCAGGTCCTCGAGAAGGGCCTCAAGATCGACGCCAAGAACGGCCGCCTGCGCCTCGAGCTCGGACGCATCCACGTCCTCCAGAAGAACTACGACAAGGCGATCCAGTACCTGGAAGCCGCGGTCGAAAGCAGCCCCAACGACGTCGACGCCATGGGCCGGTTGGGCGAGGCCTACCTCGGGTCGAAGCGGATCGCCGAGGCGGAGAGCCTCTTCCAGCGGCTGCTCGAGATCAACCCCGGCGACGAAGACACGCGCGTGCAGATGGCCAAGGTGTCGCTGCAGCAAGGGCACGTGGACCGCGCCTTTGCGGAGCTCGAGCCCCTCGTCGAGAAGCTGGTGCAGCGCCGCGACTACGACCGCGCGGCGTCGCTCCTGCAGCAGATCGTGCAGAAGAGCCCCTCGCACGTACAGACGCTCACCCGCCTGGTCGAGGTGTACCAGCAGTTCCAGAACGAATCGAGCCTCCTCGCCACGTACTCGCAGCTCACCGAGGCCTACATCCAGCAGGGCCAGCACTCGGAAGCCGCCTCCGTGCTCGAGATCCTCGTGCAGCGCGAGCCGGCCAACGCGCAGCACAAGACCAAGCTGCAGTTCGTCCGCGGCAAGCTGGGCGGCGCCGCCCCGAGCGCGCCCGCCGGCGCCCTTCCCGAGCTGATGGAGGAGGAGTTCGATCTCATGTCGGTGGACGAGGCTCCGGCCCCTCCCCCCGCGCCGCCTCCGGCCGCCGCCTCGCGTTCCGCCGCTCCCGCTCCCGCCCCCGCGCGCGCCGCCGCCGCACCCGCGGCGGCCCGGTCGGCGATGCCGGCGCGGCCGGTCATCCAGCCGACCGGACCCCTGAGCGACCAGGACCGCGAGTTCATCGACGAGCATCTCGCCGAAGGCAAGGTGTTCCGCAAGTACGGCCTCATCGACAAGGCGGCCGACCAGTTCGAGGCGGTGGTGGCGCGCTTCCCCGACAACATAGAGTCACGCCAGGAGCTGCGCGAGGTCTACGCGGAGAAGGCCCTGCCCGCCAAGGGGGCGGAGCACTGTCTCGCGCTCGCGGAGATCTTCCGCCTCACGGGAGATACCGTTTCCGCCAGGAAGTACGAGGACGAGGCGGAGCAGCTCGTGCCCGGCTCCGCGCGCCCGGCCGCGAAAGCCGCGGCGCCGGCGGCCGCCCCCGCCCGCGTGGCCGCGGCCAGTGCCCCTCCTCCGGCCGTGAAGGAGGAGGAATTCGCGCTCGGAGGCGAGGAGGAGATTCCCCTCGGCAGCGAAGAGGACATTTCGATCGGCATCGACGAGCCGGTGGCCGTCCCCGACGCGCCCGTCGCGGCCGAAGCCGCGGCCGAGGACGTCGGCTTCGCGGTCGAGGAGGAGTTTCCGCTCGACGAGCCGGCGCCCGCGCCCCCGCCGCCTCCGCGCGCGAGCAAGCCGGCGCCTCCGCCGCCCGCGGCGAAACCGGCGCCGGCGGCCAGGGCCGCCCCCCCCACGAAGACCGCGCCCGTCGCGGCCAGGCCGGCGCCCCGAGTCGAAGCGACGCCGAGCCGGCCGCTGCCGCCGGCGCGCGTGGCCGCGCCCCCGCCCCCCGCCGAGCTGCGCGCGGCCCCGCTGGCCGCGAGAGCCCCCGGGGGTCCGCCGACGGGACGAATCCCCGTCGACCTCGTTCGCCTCCTCGAAGAGGTCGAGTCGTACGTGTCGCTGGGCTTCGTGGACGACGCGAAGGAAGCGCTGCGCGAAGGCGCCGTCCGCTTCAAGGACCACCCGGTGCTCCTGCAGAAGATCGCGGAGCTCGGACTCGACGAGAGTGCGCCCGAAGAGGCGGTCACGGGCGCGCCCCCCGAAACCGATCTCGCCTCCGAGCTGGACCTCGGATCACCTTCGCCCACCGCGTACGATCCGCTCGGCCATCTCGCCGGGGACATGACCTCTCCCGAGCCCGAGCCGTCCGGGGCCGAGGATCTGCTTGGGGAGATGGGCGGAGCCGGGTTCCCGGACGAGACCCCGGCCGGAGAGGACCTGCTCTCGACCTCTGCAGAGACGGTGCCCATCGGGGAGGGCGGGCTCGATCTCGGCTCCGAGCTCGGCGAGCTGTTCGGCGCCCAGTCCGCGGTGGAAGAGTCGCACACCGAAGGCGCCTCGACGGAGCTCGGCGACGCGGGGCTGGCCGACATCTTCAAGGAATTCAAGAAGGGCGTCGACAAGCAGCTCGGCAAGGAAGACTACGACACCCGCTACAACCTCGGCATCGCCTACAAGGAGATGGGTCTCATCGACGAGGCGATCGCCGAGTTCCAGCTCGCGGCCAAGGACGAGGCGCGGCTCCTGGAGTGCGCCAGCATGCTGGGGATCTGCTTCCTCGAGAAGGGCATGCCCAAGCTGGCCATGAAGTGGTTCGAGAAGGGGCTCAAGGCCCCGGGCCGCACGGAGGAGGAGTACGCCGCCTTGCGCTACGACCTGGCCACCGCGCACGAGGCGGCGGGAGACGTGGACCGGGCCCTCGCGCTCTTCAGCGACCTCTACGGTCAGGACGCGAACTTCCGCGACGTGGCGACGAAGGTCCGCGACCTGCGGGCGATGGTCCAGGGATAGGGGGAGTTGAACGACCTCCTGACCGTCGCCCTGTCCGTGATCATCTCGCTGATGGTGGGAGTCTTCCTCGCCTTCGTGCCGTGGACGAGCCTCTGGGACTCGAACTACCTCCTCCAACCCTACCCGGCGCTTCGCCTCTTCGTGGTCAGCCCCTACGCGCGCGGCACCGTCACCGGGCTCGGCCTCTTGAACATCGTCCTCGCCGTGCACGAGGCCTACCAGCACGTGAGCGTGCGTGCCATCAGCCGCTGAGCCGGCGGGCGCCGGTGGTTTCGTCTTGACCATGGTGACCGATGGCGGTCAGGGCGGCGGACCCTTCGCCTCCCTGTTGGAGCGCGCCGCGCGGGCCGCGCGCGCGGGGGTGGACGTCATCCAGGTGCGCGAGAAGGACCTCTCGGACCGCGCGCTGCTCGCGGTGGTGTCGGCCGTGCGCGCGGCCCTGTCCGCGACAAAGGCGCGCCTCCTCGTCAACGGACGTCCCGACATCGCGCTCGCGGCGGGCGCGGACGGCGTCCAGGTTCCGGAGGAGGGCCTGCCCGTCGCAGAGGTCAAGCGCGCCTTCCCGTCCCTGACCGTGGGCGCCTCCTGCCACTCCCTGGACGCCGTGCGTCGCGCCGCCGGCGACGGGGCGGACTTCGTGCTCCTGGGGCCCGTGTTCGCGACGCCCGGCAAGGAGGGACGGACGCTGGGCCTCGAACTCCTCGCGGCGGCGGCGGCGGCGGTGGCGGTGCCGGTGCATGCCATCGGCGGCGTCACTCCCGCGCGGGTGCCCGCGCTGCGTGCCGCGGGCGCGCGCGGAGGCGCGGCCATCCGGCCGTTCCTCGAAGGCCCGGCGGATGCGATCATCCAGGCCTTCCGCGACGCGGAGGGAGGACGGCCATTCCCGACCTAGCCCTGCGCCCGATCGACGCCCTGGTGGTCGTCCCGCTCGCCCTGCTGGGCCTGCTGGCGCTGGCCCGCCTCGCGCGGCTGCGTCCCTCCTTCCGGCCGCTGGTCGGTCCGTTCGCGGCCTGCGCGCTGGCGGCGGTGGTGATGGTGTTCGCGGGGCCGCCCCCCGGGCAATCCCCGATCGCCCTCCTCTACCTCCTCCCCGTGCTGGTGCTGGTGGTGCGGGCGACCTCGCTCGGCTTCCAGTGGGTCTTCTATCGGCGCCAGGGCGCGCCCCCGCCTTCGCTCCTCGACAGCGTCGTTTCCGTGCTCCTGTACGGCATCGGCGTGGGGGCCATCGCCAGCCAGTGGTTCGACGTGGAGCTCACGCCGTTCCTCGCCACCTCGGCGGTGGTGGGCGCGGTCGTCGGCCTCGCGTTGCAGGACACGCTGGGGAACCTGTTCGCGGGCATCGCCCTCCATTCCGAGGCGCCCGTGCACGTCGGGGACTGGGTGCGCCTGGGCGACCGCGACGGCCGCGTCGAGCAGGTCTCCTGGCGGGCCATGCGCCTGCGCACCTGGGACGGCGACACCCTGACCGTGCCCAACAACGAGGTCGCGCGGCACGCCGTGCTCAACTACAGCCACCCTCGCGCCGCGCATTCGCGGACGATTGCCATCGGGGTCAACTACCACACGCCTCCCAACCGGGTGATCAGCGTGCTGTGCAAGGTCCTGGAACAGGTGGGGCTGCCCGCGGAGCCGCCCTCGGGCGTGCGCGTCGTGGGCTACCACGAGTCCGCCATTCATTACGAAGTCCGCTACTGCTTCGCCGGCTACGAAGATTACCGGCGACTCGAAAGCGAGATCTACCGGCTCATCTGGTACCACTTCCGCCGCCACGGCATCGAGATCCCGTTCCCGGTGCGCGACGTGTTCCTCCATCGCGCCGCCCCCGCCGTGCCGAGCCGCGAGACCCCGGTGGAGCGGCTCGAGCGAGCGCTGCGCACCGTCGACCTCTTCCGTCCCCTGTCCGACGACGAGCTGCGCAAGGTGATGGGCCGCAGCCGGCCCCTGCACTACGCGGCGGGGGAGAGAGTGATCGAGGAAGGCAGCCCCGGCGACAGCTTCTTCATCATCGACCAGGGACAGGTGGTGGTCTCGAAGCGCATGGGCGGCGCCGATCGCGAGATCGCACGCCTCATGGAGGGACAGTTCTTCGGCGAGATGGCCCTGCTCACGGGTGAGCGGCGCTCCGCCACCATCGCGGCCGCCACCGACGTCGACCTCTTCATGATCGACAAGGCGGCCTTCCAGGAGATCCTGGCCGCCAATCCCTCCATCGCCGTCGACATCTCGACCCTCCTCTCCGAGCGCCGCGAAGCGCTCACACAGGCGCAGGACGATCTCACCGCTCCCGTCATGGCGCAGGGCGCGCGCGAGCTCAAGAACGACATCCTCGGCCGGATCCGCGCCTACTTCGGGCTGTGAAGGAGCCACGCGCCGCGGAAGGAGAGGTCGACCGCGCCTGGGCCGAACTGTTGCGCGCGGAGACGTCGCCGCCGGCGATGAGGGAGGTGCTCGAGCGCCACGGCCAAGACAAGATGCTGCTGGTGGCCCTGCTCCGCCGCGCGGTGCCACTGCCCTTCCTGGAGCTGATCGCCTCGACCCCGCCGTGGTCGGACGATCACCGCCTGCTCGCCTCCGTCGTGCTCAGTCCGCGCGCCACGCGCCCGCTCGGGTTGCGCCTCGTCGGCTTTCTCCTCTGGCGCGACCTGGCCGACGTGGCGGCCAACCCGCGGGTGGCGGCCGCGGTCAAGATCCGCGCGGAAGCGATGTTGAAGGACCAGCTCCTGGAATTGCGCCTGGGCGAGAAGATCACCCTCGCCAAGATGGCGACGCCACCGGTGCTGATGCTGCTGCTCGCCGACTCCGACCCGAAGGTGGTGGAGGCCGGGCTCATCAATACCCGCCTGCGCGAGGAGGACCTGCTCACGCTCGTGCGGGCGGAGATGCCCAGCCGGCCGCTGCTCGAAGGAATCGTCGGCTCGTCGCGCTGGGCGGACCGTTATGCGATCCGTCTCGCCATCGCGCTGCATCCGCGCGCGCCGGTCGCGCTCGCGCTCGGGCAGCTCAGCGCCCTGACCACGAAGGATCTCGCGCGCGTCGCGGAAGCACCGGGGCTCACGCCGCTCCTCCAGGCGGCGGCCGCCCGCGTTGCCGCTTCTCGCTGAACAGTCGGGCAAGCCGCCCGGAGAAGCGCCCAAATCCCGCCATTTCATGGGGATAGTGTTGACTCCATTTCAAGGTGGCGACTACAATCGCGGGCCCTCCGCCCATGGCCTCCTTCGGTGAGAACCTCCGCCGTGAACGGGAACTGCGTGGGATCGATCTGCGCGAGATGGCCGACGCGACCAAGATCAGCATGCGCTTCCTGCAGGCGATCGAGCAGGATCGCGTGGACATCCTGCCCGGCGGGATCTTCGCGCGCGCTTTCGTGCGGCAATACGCCAAGTACCTCGGCCTCGACGCCGAACGTCTCGTCGCGGAGTTCGTGTATGCGCACGGTGGCGAGACGGCCCCGCGCAAGGATGCCCGCGCGTCCGTGCGGGTCGATCAGGGGCCTCCGCGCGGGCTCATCCTTCTCGCGGTGGCGCTGGGGCTGCTCGGCCTCGTCGGGTGGAAGGTGCGCGGCCTCGGGAAGAGTCCCCAGCCGCCGGCCAGCCCCTCCGTGGCCGCCCCCGCCGCCACCTTCGCCTACGATCGCGTGTATCCTCCGCCTTCAGGGGCTACGGCCAGCGCCCCCCACACTGCGGCGGGCACCATGGTCCTGACCGTGCTCGCGCGCCGGAGCAGCTGGGTCGAGGCAAAAGTGGACGGGACGACCGTCTTGAACCGCGTGCTCAAAGGTGGCGAGTCGCAGCGGCTGGAGGCGCGCCAGGAGGTCCTGCTTTCGGTGGGCAACGCCGGCGGGATCGCGGTCACGCTCAACGACCGCGCGCTGGCGCCTCTCGGCGGAGACGGAGAAGTGAAGCGCGACATCGCCATCAACGCGCAGACGGTGCCCGGCCTTCTCGCGGCCGCGGCCGCGCTGCCGTCGCCCTCCGCCGCGGTCTCGCCGCGTCCGCCCGCGCCGCGCCCGACTTCGCCTCCACCCTCGCCGTCGCCCTCGCCGTCGCCGAGCGTCCTGGTGATCGCCCCCCGATCGAACACGGGTTTCGGCTCGACCGGTCTGGTGCCGCCCCCGAACCGTCCCTCGCCCTCGCCGCGGCCCTGATGGGGGATCGCGCGACCAACCCGCTCGTCGAGCAGTTCCGGAAGGGCGGAGTGCCGCGGGAGCTGCGTCTCCTGGCCGCGCAGGGCGCGCTGCCGCTCAAGCCCGCCGACCTCGTCGACCTGCTCGAGCAGCTCCTCGCCGACGAGGACGAGGCGGTGCGGCAGGCCGCGTCGGCCAGCCTGGCCGGAATGGCCGTGGACGAGATGCTGCCGATCCTGAGGGACCGCGAGACGCCGCCCAGCGTGCTCGCCTGGGCCGTCGCCCACCGCGAGGAGCGCGAGCTGCTCGAGGTCGTCCTCCAGAACTCGTCGCTGCCGGACGAGGCGGTCGAGGCACTCGCCTCCTCGCTGCCCGAGCACCTGGCGGAGCTGGTCGTCATCAACCAGGTGCGGCTCCTGCGGCGCACGTCGCTGCTGGAGGCACTCGAGACCAACCAGGCCCTGAGCAAGGACCAGCGCCGCCGCCTGCGCGAGCTGCGCGAGACGTTCCGCATCGGCGAGCAGCCCGCCCCCGCCCCCCCGCCTCCGCCCCCGCCTCCCCCCGCGCCGGAGCCGGTGAGCGAGGAGCCGGACGAGATGGTCGAGCTGACGGAAGAGGAGGCGGTCGCCCGGCTGCTCACCGAGGAGGAGAAGCAGGACGGCGACAAGCGGAGCGCGGTGGCCCAGCTCTACAACATGAACACGGCGGCGAAGGTCATCCGCGCCCTCAAGGGCACGAGCGGAGAGCGCGCCATCCTCGTGCGCGATCCGAACCGCATCGTGGCCTCGGCCGTGCTGGGCAGCCCGCGCCTGACCGAGCCCGAGATCGAGCGCTTCGCGTCCATGAAGAACGTCTCCCAGGAGGTGCTGCGCCAGATCGCCTCGAACAAGGACTGGACCAAGAAGTACGGAGTGATCTCCGCCCTGGTCAAGAACCCGCGCACGCCCCTGGGCCTGGCCATCAACTTCGTTCCCCGCATGAACCCGCGCGACATGAAGACGATCTCGGTCGACAAGAACGTGCCGGAGGTGATCCGCAAGCAGGCGCTGAAGTTCGTCCGCTCGGTGGGCCAGCCTGCCGGCGGGGACAAGAAGCACTGATCCATGGCCGCCAACTACTACGACATCCTCGGCCTGCCGCGTACGGCCACCACCTCGGAGGTGCGCTCCGCCTACGCGAAGCTGGCGCGCGAGCGCCATCCCGACCGCTTCGCCGACGCGGTCGAGAAGGCGCGGGCGGAGGAGTTCTTCAAGGACCTCACCACCGCCTTCAACACCCTGGCCAATGACAGGAGCCGGCGGGACTACGACGCCAGCCTGGACCGCCCGCGGGCCGCCCCGCCCCAGGAGATCGCGCAGAACGCGTATCAACGTGGCCTGGAGATGTTCGCGGCCAAGAAGAACCACGAGGCGGTCGAGCTGCTGCGCACGGCCGCCTCTCTGTTCCCGGAACAGCCGGCATATCAGGCCGCCCTCGGAAAGGCCCTCGCCCGCAACCCCCATTGGGCCCGCGAGGGGATGCAGGCCATCGAGAAGGCCATCCAGCTCGCGCCCGGCGTGGCCGCGTACCAGTCCGACCTGGCGGAGCTGCTGCTGGCGCACGGACTCAAGCTGCGCGCCCGCAAGACGGCCGAGGCCGCGTTGCGCCTCGCCCCCGGCGACGAGCGCGCGCAGCGCGTGCTCGACGAGTTGGGTCCCGCCGACCCGGAGCCGCCGGCGAGTGGGGGCGGCCTGCGCGGCCTCCTGCGGCGCAAGGGCTGAGCCCGTTCCGGCCGGCCCCGCGCTTGCCAGGATCACCCTTTCGTTGTCTACTCTCCTCCACCCAACCCCCCGGATGAAGATCACTTACAAGGCCGTGTCCGACGTCGGCCGCAAGCGCAAAGGCAACGAGGACAGCCTCTTCGTCAACCCGGAGCAGCACCTCTTCGTGGTGGCGGACGGGATGGGGGGCCACGCCGCGGGCGAGATCGCGTCGAAGGTCGCGGTGGAGTCCATCAACGAGTTCGTCTGCCTCACCGGGGGGGACGAGGAGATCACCTGGCCGTTCGGGCTCGACGAGAACATCTCCTACGACGGCAACCGGCTCAAGACGGCCATCCGCTACGCGAACCGCAAGGTCCTGGAGGCCACCAAGGAGAAGAGCGAGTACGAAGGCATGGCGACGACGGTCGCGGCCGTGCTCGTGGACGGCGACACCGCCAACCTGGGCCACGTCGGGGACAGCCGCGTCTACCTGGTGCGCGACGGTGAGATCACCCAGCTCACCTCCGACCACTCCTGGGTCAACGAGCAGATCCAGAGCGGCGTGATCTCGCCGGATCAGGCGCGCACCCATCCCCTGCGCAACGTGGTGACGCGCGCCCTCGGGGGCAAGCCGGACCTCCAGGTCGACATGCAGCAGCACAAGGCGAAAGCGGGCGACATCCTGCTCCTGTGCTCGGACGGTCTCACCACGATGATCACGGACGAAGACATCGCGCGCGTCGTGCGGGAAGCGTGTGGCGACGTGGAAAAGGCGGCCCAGGCCCTGGTGGCCAGCGCCAACGCGAAGGGCGGAGAGGACAACATCACCGTGCTCCTCATCCGCTTCGACGAGTGAGCTGATGCTCCCCGCCGACCAGCCCGAGAAAGCGGCCCGCCGCAAGATCGGGAAGTACGCGGTGGTCGGGCGTATCGGGCGGGGCGGGATGGGGATGGTCTACCGCGGCTGGGACGAGGTCCTGGAGCGGGAGGTCGCGGTCAAGACCCTGACCGTCGAGGGCACCCTCGACCAGGAGAGCCGCCAGCGTTTCCAGATCGAGGCCCGGGCCGCGGCCCGGCTCCAGCACGCCAACATCGTCACCGTCTTCGAGCTGGGCGAGGACCGCGGGCTGCCCTTCATCGCCATGGAGCTGCTCCCGGGCGTGGATCTCGAGACGCTCATGCGCTCGGGCGAGCCCCTGCTGCTCGAGGAGAAGCTCGAAATCATGGTGCAGGTGCTGCGCGGCCTGCACTTCGCGCACGAGCACGGCATCGTGCACCGCGACATCAAGCCCTCCAACATCCGCCTGCTCGAGGACGGCACGGCCAAGATCATGGACTTCGGCATCGCCAAGCTCGGCGGGATGGGCCTCACCAAGACGGGGATGATGGTGGGCACCGTCCACTACATGAGCCCGGAGCAGATCCGGGGCAAGAAGCTCGACGGCCGCAGCGACGTCTTCTCGTCGGGCGTGATCCTGTACGAGCTGCTCTGCGGAAAGCGGCCTTTCGTCGGCGACAGCCCTACGGCCGTCCTCTACAAGATCATCAACGACCCCCCGGAGACCCTCGATCCTTCCGTGGCCGGCGCCGCCCCGGAGCTGCAGGCCGTCCTCGATCGGGCCCTGGCCAAGGACTCCGAGGCGCGCTATTCCACGGCGGCACTCATGGGGGAGGAGCTGGCGGCGGTGGCCGTGCGCCTGCGTGGACCGTCCTCGGCGCCGCCTCCCGACGTCCTGGAAGCGGTGAGCGTCGCGCGCCGGCTGGTCAAGGAAGGCAAGGTGGACGACGCCCTGCATCGGTTGCAGGACGTCACGCAGCGCCATCCGCGGTCGATCGAAGCGCGGCGTGCCCTGCGCACGGCGGCGCGCGAACGCGAGCGGCGGCTCAAGCCGCGCGAGCCGGAGGCCCAGGACTTTCCCGAGCTCGACGCCACCTATCAGGGCTCGCCGACGCGGCGTACGCCCGACACCGTCCTCCAGGCCAGCGATCCGGTGCCGGGGACCGTCCTCCTGGCCCCCGCCGCACGGACGCCCGCGACCTCGTCCGCGCGCACCCTGCTGCTGACCGCCGCCGCCGCCCTGCTCGTCGTGGTGGTCGCGGGCGTGCTGCTGATGACGCGGCGCCCTCCCGTCGCGGCCGCGGTGGTTCTGCACGTCGGCTCCGAGCCCACCGGCGCCCAGGTCTTCCTCGACGGCCGGGAAACCGGAGTGGTCACCGACGGCGACGTGACCCTGCCCGCCGGCGCCTCCGGCGCGGTCACCCTCACCCTGCGCAAGGCGGCGTACCGCGAAGCCACGCGGGTGCTGCGCCTGCCGCTGGGGCTCAGCGAGGTGCGGTTCACCCTGGAAGCGCTCCCGATCGCCGCCACCGCGGTCGCGCTGCCCGTCGTCACCGACCCCGCGGGCGCTTCCGTGACCGTGGACAGCGAAGCGGTCAAGGGCACGACGCCCCTCACCGTGAGCATCGATCCCGCGCGCGAGCATCGCATCATGGTCCGCCTCGAGGGCCACGCGCCCCAGGAGGTCCGGGTGGCCGCCGGGGCCGCGACCGCACCCGTCCGGCTCACGCTGGAGGCGGCAGGGCCGCTGGGACGCATCGCGGTGAGCGCGCCCTATCCTCTCGACGTGGTCTGGCGCGGGAAGGTGCTCAGCCATGGGCAGCCCTCGCCGGAGGTGAGCGTGCCCGCCGGACGCCAGGTGCTCGCGCTGGTGGCGCCCACCTACTTCCTGCGCCAGAACGTGACCGTCGACGTGCGGCCGCCCGCGGTGGCCACGGTGGCCGCGCCCGCGCTGGGGAAGATCAACATCCGCGCGAACCCCGACAACTGCCAGGTGTTCATCGACGGCGACTTCGTCGAGTATCCGCCGATCCTCGACCGCGCCATCGCGGCCGGAGACCACCGGGTGGCCTTCAAGTGGCCGGACGGCGCCCGCCGCGAGGAGTCGGTGCAGGTGGCCCGCGGCGCGCCCGCCTACGTGATGGGCCGAAAGGACTAGACCCTTGATCCTGCGCCGGACCCTGCTGCTCGTGCTGCTCCTGCCCTCCCTGGCCGCCGCGCAGACGTCGCCCGAGGACCAGGCCCGCGGCCTGCTCGAGGACGGGCGCACGTACCGCAAGGAAGGGAAGCTCAAGCAGGCCCTCGACAATTTCCAGACCATCGTGTCCGGCTTCCCGAACACGTCCTTCGTGGACGACGCCCTGCTCGAGATCGGCCGCTACTACCTGGAAGTCGACCACGACGCGGCCAAGGCGCGTGACGCCTTCGAGCAGGTCACCAAGCGCTTCCCCCAGAGCGACGGCGCCCCCGGCGCGTACTACTACCTCGGCCGCCTGACCATGGAGCGGGCTGCCGCCGCCACCGACATCGACGACGCCCTGGCCCAGTTCGCGCGCGTGCAGCGTCTCTACCCGCGCAGCGAATGGGTGCCGCGCGCGCTCTACGCGACCGGCCTCGCCCACCGGAAGAGCGGCCGCCTGGCCGAAGCGGCGGAGGCGGCGCGCCGGGTCGCGCTCGAGCATCCCTCCAGCGATGCCGCTCCCGCCGCGCAGTTCGAGCTCGCGCAGGACCTCGCTCTCGCCGGCGACTTCCGGCCGGCCATGGAGGAGTTCCAGCAGGTCCGCAATCGCT
>WNGB01026207.1_pt1 | contig 17708 bp, 15 predicted proteins | sample 5400681 | NCBI WGS metagenome assembly WNGB01 (sample SAMN13153367, study PRJNA577476) | soil metagenome | isolation source: 115 cm soil or saprolite under grassland replicate 2 | place: USA:California | collected 2016-06-15 | reverse complement strand
CCCTCGGGGCTGCTGGTGAGCAGGGCGCGGGCGTGCGCCAGCACCAGCGGGTCGTTGTCGACGTAGACGATGCGGGACTCCGGCGCCACCTGCTGGGCGACCTGGTGGGTGTTGTCAGCGGTCGGCAGGCCGGTGCCGACGTCCAGGAACTGGCGGATCTGCGCCTCACCGGCCAGGTACCGCACGGCACGGGCCAGAAACTGCCTGGAAGCGCGGGCGACGTCGATGATGCCGGGGAAGACCTGGCGATACTGCTCGCCGGCCTGTCGGTCGACGGGATAGTTGTCCTTGCCGCCCAGCCAGTAGTTCCAGATCCGGGCCGACTGGGGAACGGTGGTGTTGATCTTGGGCGGCTGCTCGCCGGGAGGGGAGGAGCGGTCGATCACGGCGGAGTCTCCTTGGTGGGCGTGGCGGTCCGCGTCTCGGGCCGCCACAACGGCTAGATTTCCACGTTCGTCAACCGCCCGCAATTCCGTTCCGTGCGGCTGAAGTCGTCTGCCCACGTGTCAGGGTCGCCCGGAACGCGACAGGCGGTAGCGGCTGGACCTTACTGGAGCAGGTTGTCGAAATCGCCATCCTTCACGCCTCGCAAAAGCGCATGGATCTCGGCCTGGGTGTAGATCAGGGTCGGGCCGTTGGGGTGTCTGGAGTTGCGCACGGCGATATCCCCGCCGGGCAGCAACGCCATCTCGACGCAGCTTCCCTGCGAGTTACTGTACCGGCTCTTCTGCCACCTGGCCCGGCGCAACTCGGCGGACAGCACCGCGGCAGGTAGCTCGTTCTTGTTAGCTGTGTGCGGCATCGTCATCGTCTGGTGTCGTCTCTTGAAGGATCCTGCTGATGACCTCGACGGTGGTACGCGGCGGTGCGCTCTCAACGCTGAGGCGGTCCACCGCCGTCATGTAGGCGTCCACGTCATCGCGCTTGTCCAGATAGAGCGCGCCGGTGAGCTGCTCGGTGTAGACCACGTCAGGGAGATCCGGCTCAGGAAACCGCAGGATGGTGAACGCTCCGGCCTCGGCGGCATGGGCGCCGACGTGAAACGGCAGCACCTGAAGGGTGACGTTGGGCAGCTCGGAGGCCTTGATCAGGCGCTCGAGCTGCGCAGCCATCACTGCAGGGCTGCCCATCGGCCGCCGCAGCGCCGCCTCGTCCACCACCGCCCACAGCTGCGGGGCGTCCGACCGGATGAGCAGCTGTTGCCGTTTCATCCGCAGGCTGACCCGCCGCTCGATCTCCTCAGCGGGAGCTCCCGAGTTCCCATGAGTGATGACCACACGCGCATAGTCCTCGGTCTGCAGCAGACCGGGGACGAACTGCACCTCATAGGTTCGGATCAGCGTCGCCGCCTCCTCCAGCCCGAGGTAGGTCTGGAACCAGCTCGGCAGGATGTCGCCGTAGCGCTGCCACCAGCCCGGGGTGTTGGCCTGACGGGCCAGCGCCAGCAGCGCTGCCCGCTCGTCGTGGTGGGTAATGCCGTACAGCGAGAGCAGGTCGGCGATGTCGCGTTCCTTGAAGCTGACCCGCCCCAGTTCCATCCGGCTGATCTTGGACTCGGAAGCCCGGATCAGGTATCCGGCGTCCTCGCGGCTGATCCCCTTCGCCTCGCGAAGGCGCCGCAGTTGGGAGCCGAGCAAGATGCGCAGGACGGTCGGTCCGCCGGTCGGCCCGATGGTGGAGCCGCTGCCTCGCTGATTGGTAGTCACCCCTGCCTCCAGGCCTCCCCCCGGTCCAAGTCAGTGCCTAGTCTGCCACCCCCTTCCTTGGCTGTGCCCGGCAGACACGTACGCCTCGCCTGCACGTGCATCAGTCCTTGCATCTGCAGTCTGCAAGCGCGAGGATAACCGAAGCCATCTGCACTTGCATCCGCACTTGCTCATCACAACGAATGCCACTTGGTCGATCTCGTCCGCTGCGGGGGTCGCGATGCCACATGCGAACACCCACGCCGTCACGCCGCTGCGGGTGCTGCTCGCCGATGACAACCCGTGGCTGCGCCGAGGTGTCCGCACGGCCCTTGAGCGGGCCGGGTTCGTGGTGGTCGGCGAGGCGACCGACGGCGCCCAAGCCTTGGCGCTGGCCGCCGCGCACCACCCTGACCTGGTGCTCATGGATCTGTGCATGCCAGGCATGGACGGCATCGAGGCGACTCGGGCGCTGCGCGGGCGGCAGCCGGAGATCCGCGTCGTACTGTGGACGGGGCGAGACGACATCGAGCTCGCCAGCGCTATGCGCCGATCCGGAGCACATGCCGGCCTGTCCAAGGGGGTCCGCACCGTCGAGCTGATCGCCACGCTGCAAGCAGCCGGGTCAGGGTCAGGGCCCTGCGGGCGCCGAGAACCTCGTTCAGGACGTTGACCTGGGGCTCCGCGCGGCCCGGGTGGCCCGGTCAGGAGCGCCTGACGGTCAGGTGCTGGGGCGGTTGCGGCATGCCGACCCGCGAGGCGGTGCGGCCCAGGTGCTCGGCCATGATCGCGGTGGCGCGGTCGGAGTCGCGGGCCGCGATCGCGTCGACGAGGGCCAGGTGCTCCCGCATCGCCACCTCGCCGATCGGCGCCTCCCGGTGCGAGCGGGCCAGCGACGTGAGCAGGGGTCTCCTGAAAGACTCGACCAGCAGCTCGATCGCGCGGTTGTGGGCTGCCTTGGCCACGCGGATATGGAACTCGGCGGACAGATTCAGCTCGTGGTCCTGGTCGCTCATCGCCTCCTGCGCATGGGCGCAGAGCTCACGCAGGTCGGCGACATCGCGCTCGTCGGCCCGCTCGCACACCATGGGGATGATGCCCAGCTCGATCACCATACGGGCCTCGGTGATCTCGGCGGCGCTGAGCGATGACATGGTCAGCAGGTCGGTGATCCCCTCGCCCACGCGGACGCTGGTGGGCGCGGTGACGAAGGTGCCGCCCCTGGCGCCGACGCGGATCTCGATCAGGCCCGCGGCCTCGAGCACGCGCAGGGCCTCGCGGACGGTTACCCGGCTGACCTGGAAGCGCTCGCACAGGTCGCGCTCGGCGGGCAAGCGGTCGCCCGGCTTGAGCTGGCCCTGTCGGATGAGCAGTCGGATCTGCTCGATGATCACCTCTGACATCCGGCCCTGGTTGACCGGGCGGAACAGCTCGTCTCGGGCGCTGCTTGATGTGGCCATGGGGCAATGGTAAGCCCAATGTGTTCGGGCTGCCGAACTCCCCACCCAATCGGGGCTGGCGAGCTCGCGCACTGGTCGACCGAGCCCGAGTCGCTGGCCCATCGCGAGCACTGCGACGGGCCGCGCTCATTCGGGGCGCGTGGGACGACCTCGTTCGGCGTCTGGGCTGAGGTCGCCGGGCCGCGGCGGGGCCAAGCGCGGCAGGAGGACCGGCAGGGCGACCGCGGCGGCCAGCAGGGCGCTGGCGCCGGCCACGACCAGCCCGGCCCGGCCGCCCCAGGCCTCGCATACCCACCCGAGCAGCGGCCCGCCGACCGGTGTCGTGCCCAGGAACAGCAGGCTGTGCAGTGCGAGCACACGCCCGTGGGCGGAGCGGTCGGTGCTCAGCTGCAGCAGCGTCCTGGCCAGGGTGTTGAAGGTCAGGTTGGCGAAGCCCACCGCCACGACCGCGGCGTAGGCGAACATCAGGGTCGGGGTCGCCGCCATGAGCAGGTTGGCCACGCCGAAGGCGACCGCGGCCAGCAGCGGCGACCGCGGCGCCACCCGCTCGCGGGCCACGCTGCCCAGCGCGCCGGCCATGGCGCCGAGGCCGAGCATGGCCATCAGCCAGCCGTAGACTTCCGGCCCGCCACCGAAGGTGTCCTTGGCGAGGATCGGGAGCACGACGCGGAAGTTCTGGCCGAGCAGCGCGATCACCAGCACCAGCAGCATGACCGCCCGTAGCTCCGGCTTGGCCCACACATACCCGAGCCCCTCCCGGACCTGGCCCCTGGCCCGTTTGAGCGGCCGGCGCGGCCGCATGGCGACGGGATCCATGCGCAGCAGGCCGACCAGTAGGGCGACGAATGAGACCGCGTTGACCAGAAAGGCCACGGCCACGCCGGCGGTGGCGATGACGGTCCCGGCGATCGCCGGCCCAACCAGCCGGCCCGCGTTGTGCGCGGTGGAGTTGAGCGCCTGACCGTTGACATAGTCGGACGGGCCGACCAGGTCGGCCACGAACGCCTGTCTGCCTGGGGAGTCGACTACGGTGATGAGCCCGAGCAGCAGCGCCAGCAGGTAGACCATCCACAGGCGCACGACCCCGGTGAGCGTCACCACGCCGAGCACCAGCGCAAGCACGAGCATGGACGTCTGGGTGGCGAGCAGAAGCTTGCGCCGGTCGGCCCGGTCGACCAGCAGGCCGCCCCACATGCCGAGCACCAGCGTGGGCCCGAACTGCAGCGCCGCCGCGACCCCAAGGGCGACGGCGTCGTCGGTGAGCTGCAGCACCAGCCAGTCCTGCGCCACCCGCTGCATCCACGTCCCGCTCACCGACACTGAGTGCCCAACGAAGAACAGGCGATAGTTGCGCACCCGCAGAGAGCGGAACGCCCGCTTGCGCGCGGCGCGTAGCGCGGGGGGCTTCGCCATGCGCATGGTCTCCTGATTGAGCTAATGGTATGACCAGAAGCCTACGGGATGGCTTTCAGGACGAGGAGGCGCGACATGGCTGTGACCGGCGTGGTCGGGCTGGGCGCGATGGGCGGGCCAATCACCGGCCATCTGCTGCGGGCCGGGTTCGAGGTCTGCTGCTACGATCTGGCACGGGAGACCCTTGCCCAGCTCGCCGAGCGCGGCGCGCAGGTCGCCGGGTCGGCTCAGGAGGTGGCGGAGCGCTCGGCGGTCGTGCTGCTGTTCGTGCCCTCCGACGACGATGTGCTGGACGTCTGCGGTGCGGGCCTGCTGGCCTCGGCGCGGCCGGGCACCGTCGTCGCGATCTGCAGCTCGGTCCGGCCGGAGACCTGCCAGGCGGTGGCCGCGGCCGCCCCTCGCGGCATCGACGTGCTCGACGCCGCGCTCACCGGCGGGGTGCGCGGTGCCGAGCAGGGGCGCGTCAATCTGCTGGTCGGCGGCGACGAGGCGGTGCTCGACCGCCTGCGTCCGGTCCTGGCCCCGTGGACCAGCACCGTCCACCACCTCGGCGGGCTCGGCGCGGGCCAGGTCGGCAAGACGGTCAACAACCTCATCCACTGGGCGCAGGTCTCGGCGATCACCGAGGCGCTGCGGTTGGGCCGGGCCTACGGGCTCGACGTGCCCACCGTGCGCCGCGCCCTGGCTGATGGCCCCACCGACAGCCGGACGCTGCACGAGCTGGAGCAGATGCGCCTCACGTGGTGGGCCAAAGACCTCGACAATGCGCGTCGCATGGCCGAGACGGTCGGGCTGGACCTGCCCGTCGCCGCCGCCAGCCGCCAGGTCATGGCCCGGACATCGCGGGCCGACGTGCTGCGCCTGCTGGGCGGCAAGGGGACGCGTCCACCTTGACGGGCGAATGTATATCCCATGACAATGGCTAATCCATAAGACCAACCTGGAAGAACGACCAACCTGGAAGGCCACCCCTGGTCGACGATGCCATGGAGGGTGATGTGTCGTGCGGAGCGACTACCAGTTCGGCGTCCTCGCCAACGAGAAGAAGAACCTCCCCAACTCCGAGATCGCGGCCCGCGACGAGTTCAACCGCCGCAACCCCCCGCTCGAGGGCCTCGTCGTTGCCCACGACCTGCGCAAGATGGACCTGGTCGAACGGCCGTGGCGCAACAACCCGGCTACTCGCTGGTCAACTACGACGACGAGCCGGTCCAGCGGATCGACTGGTCGGAGGGCACGCTGTTCTCCCCGCCGCGCTGGGCCTGGCACCAGCACTTCAACCTCGACCAGACCGACACCGCCCGCTACCTGGCCGTCCAGGACACCGGCCTGCTCCGAACGCTGCGGCTGCACCAGATCGAGCGTCACCCGACCCAACTCGACCAGGGCAAGGGGACCGAAGAAGAAGCCGACTAGAAGGTGAGGTTCCAGATGGGTAAACGCCAGTCCCGTCTCGTCCTCTCGCTGCTCGCCGCCTGCGCGCTGCTCGCCGCCTGTGGCGGCTCTCCCAGCTCCCCCTCGTCGGGCGGTAACGCCGGCGCCGCGGCCGCCTCGGACATGGGCAAGAAGGCCCAACAGGTCTACGACAAGTTCAACGGGATGCGGGGCGAGGAGCGGACCAAGGCGCTGGTCGCCGCGGCCGAGGCCGAGGGTGCGCTGTCGATCTACACGTCCAATACCGACATCGACGACGTCGTCGATGGGTTTGAGGATAGATACCCGAAGATCGACGTCAGCGTGTACCGCGCCAATTCGGAGACAGCCCTCCAGCGGCTGCTGCAGGAGCAGAAGGCGAACTTCTACGGCGTCGACATCTTCGAGACCAACGCCGGTGAGCTTGGCATCGCCAACCAGAATGGCCTGCTCGCCGACTACACCTCTGAGCTGCGGGACAAGGTCCGCAAGGAGGGACAGCGCGACGGCTGGACCGCGTCCCGCTTCAACGTCTTCGTCGTCGGCTGGAACACCAAGCTCGTCAAGCCGGGCGCGGAGCCGAAGAGCTTGGAGGAGCTCGCCGACCCCAAGTGGAAGGGCAAGATCTCCATGGAGGTCGGCGACCTCGACTGGTTCGCCGCCATGTATGGCTACTACCAGCAGCACGGCAAGAGCGACGCCGAGATCAAGGACCTCTTCGGCAGGCTCGCGGCGAACGCCAAGATCGTCAAGGGCCACACCGTCCAGGGCGAGCTGCTGTCGGCCGGGCAGTTCGCCGTGGCCGTCTCGGCGTACAGCCACACGATCGACAAGGCGGCGGACAAGGGGGCGCCGGTGGTGTGGCGCCCGGCCTCGGGCAGCGGCCAACCGGTCCAGCCGCTGGTCATCCGACCGAACGGCGTGGCGACGATACAGACCGCCAAGCATCCGGCGGCGGCAGCGCTCTTCGTGGACTACGAGCTCACCGACAGCCAGCAGATCTTCGAAGAGGCCTTCCGCATCGGGTCCGTGCCAACTGGCAAGGATCCGCTCGCCGGCCTGCAGACGATCCAGGTCCCGGACGCCGATCTCCTCGCCAACCCGAAGAAGTGGGATGGTCTGTACGCCGAGGTCGTGCAGAAGGGCCAGCAGGTGAGCTAGCAAGGGGCACGCTTCCCACGCAGCCGGAGGACCGACGCATGCGAAAGCACCGACCTGCTCCTCTCCTCGTCGTCGCCGCGGCGATGATCCTGCTCCTGGCGGCGTGCGGCGGCTCGCCGACCTCGCCGGGCGGCGACCAGGGCAAGGGCGCCGCTGCCAGTGCCGCCTACACGGAACTGGAAAAGCTCTCGGCCGACGAGCTGGTCAAGCGAGCGGAAGGGGAGGGCCAGCTCGATCTCTACACCTCGATGACCGCGGACGTCGCGGATGAGGTGACAGGGGCCTTTGAGGACGAATACGACATCACTGTCAACCTGTACCGCGCCAGCTCGGAGACCGTGCTGCAGCGCATCCTCCAGGAGCAGCAGGCCAACTTCCGGGGCAACGACCTGGTCGAGACGAACGCCACGGAGATGTTCGCGCTGGAGAAGGAGGGCCGTCTCGCCCCCTACACCGGCGCCCCCAGGAACACCGTGGCCAAGGCCGGCATCTTCCCCTCCTGGACGGCGACACGCTTCAACATCTTCTCTCCGAGCTGGAACACCAAGCTCGTCAAGCGGGGCGCGGAGCCGAAGTCGTGGGAGGAGCTGGCCGACCCCAAGTGGAAGGGCAAGATCTCCATGGAGATCGGCGACTACGACTGGTTCCTCACCCTGCACGGTTACTGGGTCAAGCAGGGCAAGAGCGCCCAGGAGGCCGAGCAGCTCTTCCGGGGCATGGCACGCAACGCCAAGATCGTCAAGGGCCACACCGTCCAGGGCGAGCTGCTGTCGGCCGGCCAGTTCGCCGTGGCCGTCTCCAACTACACCTACCTGACGCAGCGGCTGGTCGACAAGGGCGCTCCGATCGCCTACAAGCCGCTGGTCCAGCCGGTCATCGCCCGCCCCAACGGCGTCGGGCTGATGAAGACGGCCAAGCACCCGGCCGCCGCGCTGCTGTTCACCAACTGGATCCTGACCAAGGGCCAGGACGTGCTCATCGATGCGGGCATCACGCCCTCGGTCCAGGGCAGGGAGACCGCGCTCCAAGGCGTGCAGGTCATCCCGGTCGACGTCAAGACCCTCACCGAGGAGAACAAGAAGTGGAGTGACCTGTACGAGCAGATCATCTCCGAGGGTGAGAAGGTTCCCGAACGGGGGTGACGCGATGACGTCGGTCACCGTCCCTGAGACCCCGGAAGCCCCCGAGACCCGGCCGGCGGGTGACGGCGGCCACAGGGGCCCGGCCGCCGGGCGCCCGGCGGCCGGGCCCCGCGCCGTGGTGCGGTCCCTGCTGCAGGCCCGGACACTCATCGTGCTGGCGGCGGTGGCGATCGTCGGGTACCTCGCGGTGGTGCCGCTCTACTACCTGCTCTGGGGCACCTTCTTCGACGCGCGGGGCTTCACCCTCGACGCCTTCCAGCGTGCCTTCACCGCGCCGGGCATCGACAGGATGGTGGTCAACTCCCTGCTGTTCTCGGTGGGTGCGGCGATCGTGTCGCTCGTCACCGGCACGGTGCTCGCCTACCTCAACGTGCGCACGGACGTGCCCCTCAAGGCGTTGTTCTTCGCCGCGTCGATGATCCCGCTCATCATCCCCGGCATCCTCTACACGATCGCCTGGATCCTGCTCGCCAGCCCGGACATCGGCCTGCTCAACGCGGCCATCCGGCCCATCTTCGGCCGCGACCTGCTCGACGTGTTCTCGATCCCCGGCATGATCTGGGTCGAGGGGCTCCACCTGAGCCCACTGGTGTTCCTGCTGATGGTGGCCGCCTTCCGGTCGATGGATCCCTCCCTGGAGGAGTCCGCCCTGATGAGCGGAGCGAGCCGCTGGAAGGTCTTTCGGATGGTGACCCTGCCGCTGGTGCGGCCGGCGATCGTCGCGTCGGTGCTCATCATGGTCGTGCGCAGCCTGGAGAGCTTCGAGGTGCCCGCGCTCCTCGGCCTGCAGAACGGCATCTACGTGTTCACCAGCCGCATCTACTTCACGCTGCGGACCTACCCGGTCGACCTCGGGTCGGCCGGGGCGCTCGCGTCCGGCCTGCTGGCCCTTGCCGTGCTGGGGGTGTTCCTGTCCAACCGTGTTGGAAGGGGGTCGAGGAGCTACCAGACCGTCACGGGCAAGGGGTTCCGGCCCCGGCCGATCCCGTTGGGCCGGCTGCGGCCGCTGATGGGCGTGCTCATCGTCGCCTACTTCGCGGTCACGGTGGTGCTGCCGTTGGCGGTGCTGCTCTGGGCCTCGGTGTTGCGGTTCTACCAGGCGCCCTCACAGGAGGCGCTCGCCTCGATGACGCTGGACAACTACCGTCAGCTCTTCGGGGCGACCGCGGCTGGCAGGGCGCTGCGCAACTCGCTGATCCTCGGCTTCGGCGCCGCGACCGCGGTGATGATCCTCATGGCCGTGGCGGCCTGGCTGGTCGTCAGGTCCCGGGTGCCAGGGCGGCAGCTGGTGGACCACCTGTCGTTCCTGCCGCTGGTCGTGCCCGGCCTGGTGCTCGGCCTGGGCCTGTCGTTCGTCTACCTGCGCAGCCCCATCCCGATCTACGGGACGCTGTTCATCCTGCTGATCGCCTACGTCACCCGCTACATGCCCTACGGCATGCGCTACGCCGTCACTTCGCTGCAACAGATCTCCTCCGAGCTGGAGGAGTCGGCGCAGGTGTCCGGGGCGGGCTGGTGGCCGACGTTTCGCCGCGTGCTCCTGCCCCTCATGGCCCCCGGCCTGATCGCCGGCTGGGTCTACATCTTCGTCGTTTCCTTCCGGGAGCTGTCCAGCTCGATCCTGCTGTACAGCCCCGGCAACGAGGTGCTCTCCATCCTCATCTTCGAGCAGTTCGAGAACGGCCAGTTCACCGTCCTGTCCGCGCTGGGCGTCATCATGGTGGTCACCCTGGCCGTGCTCGTGACCATCGCCTACAAGCTCGGGGCCAAGGTCGGCCTGCGACAGGACTAGGACGCGGAGCGCGTCGCCACGGGAGGCCAGATGCTCACCATCGACCACCTCGTCAAGACCTTCGAGGGCGAGCGCGGCCGCGTCCGGGCCGTCGACGACGTGAGCTTCGAGGTCGAGGACGGCCAGCTCTTCACCCTGCTCGGCCCATCCGGCTGCGGGAAGACCACAACACTGCGCTCGGTGGCGGGCCTGGAGCACCCGGACGCCGGCACGATCCGGCTCGACGATCGGGTGCTGTTCTCGCGCGGCCAGAGCCGCTCGGTGAACGTGCCGGCCAACCAGCGCGGGCTGGGCATGGTGTTCCAGTCCTATGCCATCTGGCCGCACATGCGGGTCTTCGACAACGTCGCCTTCCCGCTCCAGGTGGCCAAGCGCTCCAAGCGTCCGAGCAAGAAGGAGATCCGCCAGAGGGTCATGCAGGTGCTCGAGACGATGGAGCTGGACTACCTGGCCGACCGGCACGCCACCAAGCTGTCCGGCGGGCAGCAGCAGCGGCTGGCTGGCTCTTGCCAGGGCCATGGTGACCGAGCCACCGCTCATGCTGCTCGACGAGCCCCTGTCCAACCTGGACGCGAAGCTCCGCGAGTCGCTGCGGTTCGAGCTCAAGCGCCTGCAGCGGGAGCTGGGCATCACCAGCGTCTATGTCACGCACGACCAGATCGAGGCGCTGGCGCTGTCCTCCAAGGTCGCGGTGATGCGCGACGGCAAGATCCTGCAGGTCGGCAAGCCGCGCGAGATCTACGAGCAGCCCAACTGCAGGTTCGTGGCGCAGTTCATCGGGACGTCGAACTTCATCGACGGGGTCGTCCGGGGCCACGAGGGGGGCCATGTCGCGGTCGAGACGAGCGAGGGCCGCCTGCAGGTGGAGCATGCCGGCCACATCCCGGCGCTAGGGACCGAGGTGGTGATCTCGATCCGTCCCGAGGCCGTCACGATGACGCAAGGGGCGACCGGTCCCGGCGGCCTCAACGAATGGGGCGGGGAGGTCCTCAACCGCGCCTTCCTCGGCGACTCGGTCGACCATATCATCGGCGTGGGCAAGTACGAGATCCGCAACCGGGCCAACCCCGATGTCTCCATCGCGCCGGGCACCAAGGTCTGTGTCCGCATGGACCCGGCAAAGCTGACCCTGGTCCCGCTCGAGGGTTGAGCGCGCGGTGCGCTCGGTTCCCGCCGTCCTGCACCACCGCGACTTCCGCCGCTACTGGCTCGGCGTCGTCCTGTCCCAGGTCGGGACCAGGGGGGCGGTCGCCGCCAACCTCTACCAGGTGTACGAGCTGACCGGCTCCACCCTGCTGGTCGGGGGGGTCGGGGCCGCCCAGGCAGGCCCTCATTCCGGCGATGGTCCCGCGCCAGCAGTTGCCGGATGCCGTCGCCCTGCTCAACCCCTCCCGCGAGCTGGCCGTCCTGGCCGGCCCGGCCCTGGCCGGCGTGCTGATCGCGGCCTCCCGCCTGCTGGGATCCGGGCCGCGGCCGGGGCGCTACCGAGGCTGGCAGACGACGTCGACCAGGGCCGGGGTGCCGGTGCTCAGGACGTGGTCGGCGGCCCGGCGGACGGCCGCGCCGACCAGGGCGGGGTCATCGATCGGGCCCTCGGCCCACCAGCCCATCGAGCGGGCCAGGGCGGCGAAGTCCGGCGCCGGCCGGTCGATCTCCATGCCGACGTAGGCGCGCTCCAGGGGGGTGCCGCGCTGGCGGGCGAGCCGCTCCTGGTGCTCCCAGTCGTTGTAGTAGGCGCGGTTGTTGAACATGACCACCAGCAGGGGCAGCTTGTAGTAGGCGGCGACCCAGAGCGCGCCGGCGTCGAACATCAGGTCCCCATCGGGCTGGAGGTCGACCACCAGCCGACCGGTGCCCCGATGGGCCAGGGCGACCCCAAGCGAGATGCCGATCTGGGTGGCGGTGCCGAGCTGTCGGCCTGGGTGGCGATGGGGGACGTCGAAGTCCCACAGCCGGTGGGCCCATCCGCCGGCTGTGCCGGCGGTCAGCACCCAGTCATGGTCCTTGACGACCTGCCAGACCTCAGCGGCCAGCCGAGCCGTGGACACCGGCGACAGGTCGGCCTGGGCGGCCGCCTCGGCCGCCCAGCCGTCGACCGCCTTGGCGTGCAACTCGCCCAGCTCTCGGGTCCAGGCCGCCCGCTCGGCGCGACGTACCTCCGGCTCGCCGGCGACCAGGCCGCGGCAGGCGTCGAGGAGCATCGGCAGCGCGACCACGGTGTCGGCGGTGACCTGCAGGTCGGTCTCGACCAGGGCGGCGTGGTCCTCGCTCCACGAGGACAGGCCGAGGTCGTTGAAGCCGAGGTCGAGCACGGTCGCGTCCGGCCCCAGCCGCGAGGTCACCGTGCGGGTGGTCGAGTCCAGGCGCTGGGTCGGCTTGCCCATGTCCTTGACGTCGAGGAACAGCACGCAGTCGGCGCGCTCGACCGCGTCGGTGCCGGTGACGCAGAGCGGGTGGCGGTTGGGGAAGTTCAGCCGGATGCCGGTGTCGACCACGCCGGTGCCGACCAGCTCGGCCAGCTCGACCAGCTGAGGTAGCGCCGCCAGGTCGCGGCCGGCGTGCCCGGCGACCACCAGCGGCCGCCTGGCCGCGCAGAGCCGTTCGGCCAGGCGGCGGAGGGCGGCAGGGTCGGGCCCGATCCGCGACGGCCTGCCCAGCCGGCGGAAGTCCGGTAGCCCGACCGGCGCGTCCAGCGGGTCCTCCTGCAGGCCGGCGTCAAGGGCGACGTACACCGGCCCGGCCGGCTCACTCACGGCCACCCGGTAGGCCCGCGCCAGGACGCCTGGCACGTCCGCCAGGGTGCGCGGCTCGTGGTCCCACTTGGTGTAGTCGCGCACCGCGTTGCCCTGCACGTTGGCCGAGTGGATCCAGTCGATGTTGGGCCGGCGGCGCTCGTGGGCGGCCGGCCCGGACCCGCCGAGCACCAGCACGGGCGCCCGGTCGAGCCGCGCGTAGTAGATGCCCATGGCCCCGTGGAGCAGCCCGACCACGTCGTGCAGGAGCACCGCCATCGGCTCGCCGCTGACCTTGGCGTAGCCGTGGGCCACGCCGACCGCGACCTTCTCGTGTGGGCAGCAGATCATCTCGATCCGGTTGCCGGCGTGGTTGACCAGCGAGTCGTGCAGCCCGCGGAACGACGAGCCCGGGTTGAGGCTGACGTAGGGGAGGCCGAGGGCCAGCAGCGCGTCGACCATGACGTCGGAGCCCCACGTGGGGTTCCCCACCGGCACCGTGGTCACCATTGCCAGGTGGGCCGGTCCAGCGCCGGCCACCGGACGCTGGACGGGTCGCCGGCCTGCCTGTCGCGGATGTGGTCCGGCGGCTCCTCGAACAGCACCAACGGGTCCATCAGCACCCGCATGGTGTCGAGGAGGCTGTCGAACATGTGGACGCGGACCACCCTGGCCGTCCGGTCAGGGTCGTCGTTGTAGTGCGCATGCCACAGGAAGTGGTCGACGCAGATGAGGTCGCCCTTCTCCCACGGGTGGTCCTCGCCAACGTCCGGCTCGGTGCCGAGGAAGGAGTGGCCCCTGCCCTCGACGACGTACAGCCAGGCCTCGCCCGGGTGCCGGTGCATCGACTGTCCGCGGCCGGGCGCGATCTCGAACATGGCCATCGACATGCCCGACGCCTGGTAGCCGATGGCCCGGTCGAGCAGAAACGTCGTGCGCGTGCCGCGCGGCGTGTCGAGCAGCTCCAGCTCGTCCCAGCTGGTATGGAGGCGGCCCGAGCGGCGCCGCTCCTGGTCGGCGGCCAGTCGGCGCCGGCGGCGGGCGGCCGGGTCGTCGCCCTCGACGCCTGGCGACTGCACGGGGCGCGGCGGCAGCTCGCCAGCCGGGGTGTGGCCGGCGTCCTCGGAGATCGCGAAGCCCATGGTGAACATCAGGGGCTCTGACGAGAAGGTCAGGTAGCGGCAGCGCTCCCGGCCGTCGTTGCCGAAGCGGTGCCAGGACCACAGCGGCAGGTGCAGGCAGTCGCCCGGGCCCCAGTCGATGCGCTGCCCGTCGATCTCGGCCCAGCCCCAGCCGGCCACGCAGAGCACCATCGCGTCCCACGAGTGCCGGTTGACCGTGGTGACGGTCCCCGGATCCAGCTCGTGAGCGATGGCGTCCATGGTGCGGGTCGGGCGGTCGCCGTCCATCCCGGTGTAGACGCCCCGGCGCACGCCGGGCGCCGCCTCCTGCATGACAACGTCCGCCAGGCGCACGATCGTCCTCTGGTATCGGCGCCACTCCGCGATCAAGTCGGCCCGACGCTGCCTCTGGACGTGGTAGTGGGAGACCTTGGTCGTCGTCCGAGTCGCCATGCGGCCTCGCCCTCCCGGTAGTTTGGACCAATGATTAGACATATCTAACCGCGTTGCACGGACCCCGTGCAAGCGCCGGCCGGCCGCCGGCGGCCCTGCCCGACCCGGCGGGCGGTGACCGCGGTGAGCGAGATCAGCAACCCCGTTGCCACCATGGCCGGGGCCAGCGTCAGCACCCCCAGGGCAGCGGCCATGCCGAGCGGCGCGGCGAACAGCGCAGCCGCCCGGAAGGCGCCGGCGGCCGCGATCGCCTCGCCCCGCTCCTCCGGGTGCACGGCCTCGGCGGCGACGGCCGGCCCGAGCGTCTGCAGGGCGCCGGCGCCCAGCCCGGACAGGGCCAGGGCGGTGCCGGCGAGCGCGGAATGGCCGGCCGCCAGCCCGGTTGCTGCCGTGCCGAGCCCGGTGGCCAGGGCGCCGAGGGCCAGCACCCGGGCGGCCCTCCCGGTGCGGACGCGGGCCACGGCGCCCGACCCGACCACCGAGGCGCCGTTGGCTGTTGACACCAGCCCGCCGATCATCGATGGCGATTGGCCGGCCGCGTCCAAGGCGACCGGGATGTAGGAGCTGACCAGGCCCCGCCAGGCGCCGGCGGTGATCCCCGCCCAACAGCCAGCGTCCACGCCCGACCGCCGCCAGATCCGCCCGGGGGGCCGGTCGCGCGGAGGGTTGAACGGCGGCAGCCGGTCCAGCAGCAGTGTCGGGACCACCCCGACCAGGGCAACGCCGGTGGCCGCGGCGAGGGCCAGCCGCGGGCTCCGCTCGGTGAGCACACCGGCCGTCACCGGGCCGGCCAGCAGCCCGATCGAGGCGACGAAGTTGACCGTGGCAAGGGCCCCGACCGCGCGGCCGGGACCACGCACGACGTGAGTCTGGCTGCCGGTCCAAAAGCAGGCCCTGGCGGTGCCCTGGAGCAGTTCAGCGGCCACGAACGGCACCACCGCGGCCGAGACGGCGACCACTCCGCTGGACGCGGCCAGCAGCAGCGCCGCAGCGGTGATCAGGGTCCAGTCGGGCAAGCGCCGCATGACGGCGCCGAGCACGGCCCGCACCGACATCTGGGAGATCGCCGAGGCCGCCGTGAGCAGGCCGATCTCCGGATGGCTATAGCCGGCATCCAAGGCCAGCAGGGGCAACGCGACCGAGGCGACGGCCAGGGCCAGCGAGAAGACCAGGGCCCCGCTGGCCGACGCCGCGGCGTCGCGGGTCACGCCCGGGCGGCTTCGGCCCGGTGCTCCGGGGCCGCCTCGTACTCGGGGGCGGCCTCGACGTAGTGCACGTTGTCGTAGCCGAGCTGCTTGAAGACCCGGTTCTGGGCGTTGAGCAGGCGCAGCGGCGCGCCGTCGGCCGCGAACAGCTGCACGACGGTGTTCTGCGGCACGTACAGGGTGTCGCCCTGCTCGACCTCGTGGCGTGTCGGCTCGTTGGCGATGCGCGCGTGGTACTTCTCGGCAAGCTCGGCCTCGACCTCCCATTGCAGCGCGTACCCGTGGCCGCCGAGCACGTACCAGACCTCGTCGGCCATCTTCCAGTACCTGCCGCTGCGGCTGCCGGCCGGGATCTCCTGCTCGAAGACGTCCACCGAGAAGAGTCTGGCGTCCACACGCGCGGGGCTGGTGATGACGCGGACGCGGCCGAGCGGCGTGGTCTCCCAGGTGGTGTCCTCGACGCCGACGACCTTCTTGCGTGCCCCAACGCCCGGCGTCCACAGCATCGACCAGTCCTCGCGCGGGCCGAACTCGGCCTCGCGCTCGAACGGGCCGCTGCGGCCCTGCTGCACCAGCCCGAGGAACATCCAGGTGCACTTGGCCTTCACCACCAGCGCGAGCGCGCGCTCGTCGTAGGGGTTGAAGTGCCGGTGGACGCAGTCGGTGTGGACGAAGACCAGGTCGTCCTTCTTCCAGTCGTAGCGCTGGCCGTCGTGGATCTCGTAGCCGGCGCCCTCGAGGATGTAGAAGGCGGCCTCGTTCTGGTGGCCGTGGCCGCGGTTCGACGAGCGCGGCGGCAGTTCGACGAAGTGGACCTGCAGGGTCTGGGTGAGAAAGTCCTCGTCGCCCGGCCCGATCCGCCACCAGGTCCGGGACTGGGCCGAATCACCGGAGTGGCCCAGCTTGGCGTCGTCGACGACCACGGTGTCGTTACGCACCCGAGCGGCGCTGAGCTGCCGGCGGCGGAACTCGCCGAGGCCGTAGGTCTCCGAGGTCAGGCCGCGCACGAATACTCGTCCTCGCTTCCCCATGGCACGCTCCTTGTCAGCGTTTGTGACTAACAATTAGACCATCAGGTGCGCGGATAGAGAAGGCGGTCGTCGCACGGAGGGACAGGTTGACCCCGCTCGGGTCCGTGTGGAATAATGGTTTTACCTTTAGTGCCAATCGTGCGGATCTGCAAGCAATACGGACCCGGACAAGCGACAGCGTGAGGGTGGCCATGCGCGCTCTCGGCGGGCGGCGGGACCACGCCGGACCTGGTTGCCACGGTGTTCATAACTGAGAACGGTGTCGATGGTTGAACGTCGCCAGGTAGCACGACAGGCGAGCATGCGAAGGGCGGGCGGGCGATGCTCAAACAAGAGATCAACGAGCTTCTGACGCGGACCGGCCCCGGGACGCCGATGGGCGAGCTGTTTCGCCGGTACTGGCTCCCGGCCCTCCTCGCCGAGGAACTCCCCGAGAACGACTGCCCACCGGTCCGCATCAAGATCCTCTCCGAGCGGCTGATCGCCTTCCGCGACAGCGACGGTCGCTACGGGCTGATCGACGAGTTCTGCGCGCACCGCGGCGTTTCGCTGTGGTTCGGACGCAGCGAGGAGGGCGGCCTGCGCTGCGCCTACCACGGCTGGAAGTATGACGTGAACGGCCGCTGCCTCGAGGTGCCGTCCGAGCCCGAGGACAGCCGGTTCCCCCAGAAGGTCAAGCTGACGTCCTATCCGCTTGTCCAGGTCGGGGGCATCCTCTGGACCTACCTTGGGGACCCGGCAAACCAGCCCGAGCTGCCGGAGTTCGAGTTCGTGCGCGTGCCGTCCGAGCAGAGCTACACCTCCAAGCGCTGGCAGGAGTGCAACTGGCTGCAGGCGCTGGAGGGCGGCATCGACTCCAGCCACGTCTCGTGGCTGCACTCGGACGGGCTGAAGAACGACCCGCTGTTCAAGGGCACCAAGGGCAACGAGTACAACATGGCCGACATGAAGCCCTTCTTCGAGGTCGTCGAGGTCGACGGCGGCCTGTTCATCGGCGCGCGCCGCAAGGCCGAGGACGGCAGGGACTACTGGCGCATCACGCCGTGGGTGATGCCGAGCTTCACGATGATCCCGCCGCGCGGGAACCACCCGGTCCACGG